>RepKanNP_Acetate_BrdU_F21BDRAFT_1000001_pt1 | contig 144991 bp, 136 predicted proteins | sample RepKananBrdUF21B_FD_10624 | JGI IMG/M metagenome (IMG submission 10624)
CCCTGCCGGGGCTGACTCACTTTCTTTGTCTTGCCAAAGAAAGTAAGCAAAGAAAGGCGCGCCCGAGATGGCGACTTCCCCTTGAATTTATGTCGCAAGGAGGGGAAGGGAAAAACTCGCTTCGCTCAGACAGTTTCCCTTCCTTTTTCCTCCTTGCGACAGAAATTCAAGGCGCCATCAAGGGCAGGAACGTCAAAGGCCAAACCATCGAGGCACAACCGCAGTAGTAGTAAGCACAAGCAGCAGCAAATCGCAGCAAACCACAAGAGCCACTAGGGCATACAGACCAACGGTTTGTTTTGCCCCTGCCCTAGATGGCGCCTTGAATTTTTGTAAGCGGGCGGAAAAAAGACGGGGAACTGTTTGAGCGCAGCGAGTTTTCCCCGTCTCCGCCCGGTTACGAAAATTCAAGGGATGGGTCGCCATCTTGGGCGCGCCTTTCTTTGCTTACTTTCTTTGGCAAGACAAAGAAAGTGAGTCAGCCCCGGCAGGGGATGAAATGAGGGATGGACCACCCAGGTCCAAACAACAACCCACCGGAGCCATCCAAAGTGCGCCGCTTCCGCAACACCAAAATCCTCGCCACCCTCGGCCCCGCCAGCAGCGACAAGGACACCATCCGCGCCCTCTTCGACGCCGGCGCAGACGTCTTCCGCCTGAACTTCAGCCACGGCTCGCACGAAGACCACCGCAAGCGCTACGACACCGTGCGCGCGGTGGAAGCCGAGACCGGCCGCCCCATCGGCATTCTGGCCGACATGCAAGGCCCGAAGCTGCGCATCGGCACGTTTGCCGAAGGCCGCGTCGTGCTCAAGAACGGCGACCGCTTCGTGCTCGACCGCGACCCGACGCCGGGCGACGTTACCCGCGTGCACCTGCCACACCCCGAGCTGTACGCCGCCACCGCACCGGGCCAATCGCTGCTGCTCGATGACGGCAAAATCCGCCTGGCCGTGGAAGCCGTCGACCCAACTGCCATCGTCACGCGCGTGGTCGACGGCGGCCCGCTGTCGGATCGCAAGGGCGTGAATGTGCCCGACGCGGTGATCCCCATCCCCGCACTCACCGAGAAAGACCTGCGCGACCTCGAGTTCGCCCTGTCACTGGGTGTGGACTGGATTGCACTGTCGTTCGTGCAGCGCGCCGAAGACGTGATCGCCGCACGCGAGATCATCGGCGACCGCGCCGGCCTGCTCTCCAAGATCGAGAAGCCTGCGGCGCTGCTGCACCTGGAAGACATCGTGCAGGCCTCCGACGCGCTGATGGTGGCGCGTGGTGACCTGGGCGTGGAGCTGCCGCCCGAGCGCGTGCCCGGCGTGCAAAAGCGCATCCTGCGTATCGCGCGCCAGCACGGCAAGCCGGTGGTCGTGGCCACGCAGATGCTGGAATCGATGATCGAGGCGCCGGTGCCGACGCGCGCCGAAGCGTCCGACGTGGCCACCGCCGTCTACGACGGCACGGATGCCGTGATGCTGTCGGCTGAATCGGCCAGCGGCAAGCACCCGGTGGCCGCGGTCAGCATCATGAACCGCATCATTGCCGAGACCGAGCGCGATCCGCTCTACCGCAACCTGATCGACGCACAACACCAGGCCCCGCTGCCGACGCGCCAGGACGCCATCTGCGCGGCGCTGCGCGACGTGACGCATATCCTGGGCGCAGTGGCCACGGTCACCTACACGTCCAGCGGCAAGACCAGCCTGCGCGCCGCGCGTGAACGGCCGCTGGCACCCATCGTGAGCATCACGCCGCGCCTGGATACGGCGCGCCGTCTGGCGATCACCTGGGGCGTGCACAGCACCGTGAGCGCCGACGTGCACAGCGTGGATGAAATGGTGGATGCGGCCTGCCGCGCCGCTGCGCGTGAAGGCTTTGCCGTGTCGGGCGACCAGATCGCCATCACGGCGGGCATGCCGTTTGGTCAGGCTGGGTCGACCAACCTGCTGCGTCTAGCCGAAGTCTGGCCGCAGACCGTCGCGACCGCGCAAACGGAAACGACTGCGCAGGAACCGGCAACGGCTTAAGGTCGATCAGACCACCTTGGAGTAGCGCGGAACGAAGGCGACAGGCTTGCCCTGCGCCTCGACCGCGCGCTCGGTGCCAACGGTACGCAGATGCGCGTCGAACACCATCGCGATACGCCGCACCAGCAACCTTCCTTGTGGCGTGATGAGGATGAGCTCGTCGCCCACCTTCACCAGGCCGGCTTCTTCCAGCGGCGCCAGCGCCTCCAGCTCATCGGCAAAGGTGCGCTTGAAGTCCAACCCATGCGCCGCGCCAAACGCGCGCATGTCCAGTTCGAACCCGCACATCAGTTCGCCAATCAGCGCACGCCGCACGTGGTCGTCCGGCGTGAGCGACAGGCCGCGCAGCACCGGCAGCTCGTTGGCATCGATGCGCGCGTAGTACGCGTCGAGGTCCTTCTCGTTCTGCGCATACACATCGCCCACGCGGCTGATGGCGGACACGCCAAAGGCCAGCAGATCACAATCGGCATGCGTGGAATAGCCCTGGAAATTGCGCTGCAGGCGCCCTTCGCGCTGCGCAATCGCCAGCGCGTCATCCGGCCGCGCGAAGTGGTCCATCCCGATATAGACATAGCCTGCGTCCACCAGACGCTCCACCGTCATCGCCAGCAGGTCGAGCTTCTCGTCGGCGGTGGGCAGCGCGAGCAAGTCGATGCGGCGTTGCGGCTTGAACAGGTGCGGCAGGTGCGCATAGCTGTAGACAGACAGCCGATCCGGCGCCATCTCCAGCACGCGATCCAGCGTGGCGTTGAAGGTCTCGGTACGCTGATGCGGCAAACCGTATATCAGATCGAAGCTGATCGATTCAAAACCGAGGCGGCGCGCACTGTCCACCACGCGGCGCGTGTCTTCCACGCTCTGGATGCGGTGGACGGCGCGCTGCACCTCCGGATCAAAGTCTTGAATGCCAAGGCTGGCGCGATTGAAGCCGAGTTCGGCCAGCACCTCCAGCGTGGCATCGTCTGCATGGCGCGGGTCGAGTTCGACGGAGATTTCCGCGTCGGGCATCAGATCGAAATGCGTACGCGTGGCGGCCATCACGGCGCGCATCTCACCGTGCGTGAGGAAGGTGGGTGTGCCACCGCCCCAGTGCAGTTGCGTCACCCGGCGCAGCGGGCCGACATGCCCGGCCACGAGCGCCATCTCCTGCGCCAGGGCGCGGATGTAGCGCGCACTGCGCGAGTGGTCCTTGGTGATGACCTTGTTGCAGCCGCAGTAGTAGCAGAGGTTCGCGCAGAACGGCAGATGCATGTACAGCGACAACGGCGCATGCAGCGCTGGCGCAATCGCGGCGCGGCGGTGCAGTGCATCGAGGTAGGCCGCGTTGCTGAAGCCGTTGTGGAAACGGTCCGCTGTGGGGTACGACGTGTAGCGCGGGCCGTGCGTATCAAAGCGCTGCGCCAGCGCACGTACTTGCGGTGCAGACCAACGGAAGGCGGCGTCATTGGCGGCCGCATCCTCGGCGGCCGGTTGGGCAAAGGGGAACATGGGGCGTGGGGTGCGAGGGCGATGGTTGATGCTATGCCTGCGCTATCGGCGGCGCGTTGATATGTGTCAACGTCGGTCAATGCGGGTTCAAACGCGCCAATCCCTCCATCAGGAGGGGCTGAACTTCACTGATCTGTCACGTTGCACTGTCTAACATCGGCGATTGGCGCGCACCCGGCCTGCCAGGCTGATCACAACAAGAACAACGCGCCGTCGATTCGTCTTTGGGGGAAGCATGATGTGGCAGACACTGGCACGCCGCTGCGCGTGCGCATTCGCCTGCGCAACCGCCGTTGTGACGCTGACGGCGCATGCGCAAGGCAATACCACCTTCGTTGTCGGACAGTTGGTCGAGCGCGGAGGCGCCCAGGCCGACTACGCGCGCGACTTCATGGCCGGCGCCAAGGTCGCGTTTGATGCGGCCAACCTGAGTGGTGGCATCAAGGGCCGGCGCATCAGCCTGATCCGCCGCGACGTCGAACAACCCGAAGCGGTGCCGCAGGCCATCGACATGATCGAGCGCGATCGCGTGGAAGTGCTCTTTGGCGTGAGTGAGCGCCTGTTGCCCGCGCTGACCGCGTCTGCGGAGATCGCGCGGCGCAATGTGCCGCTGCTGGCACCGCTCTCGGGCGCCACGTCCACGTCCGACAACGTCTGGTTCATCCGCCCCGACTACGACCACGAGATCGTCGCCGCCCACAACCGCCTGCGCCAGTTCGGCATGCGGCGCATCGCGCTGGTCACCACTGCGGGGTTCGATCCGCAACTAGGCGCGCGCCTGCGCAACACGCTGGCAGCCACACCGCCCGCCAAGGGGGATGCTGCCGAGACGCTCGATCTCTACACCCTGACGGGCGATCCGGGTGAACTGGCCGCACGCATCGCCCCCACCAAGCCGACTGCCATCATCGTCGCGGGCGACACCCTCGCCTACGCCAGCGTCGGCCGTGCGCTGGCCCAGCACGGATGGTATGGCTTCCTGGTCGGGCTCTCCTCGGTCAATCCGCAGGTGGCGCGTGAAATTCTCGGCACCGGCTACAGCGGCGGCATGCTGCTCGCGCAGACCGTACCCAACCCTGCCGTCGGCAACACGAAAATCACGCGCGAACACATCGCACGCATGAAGCAGTTTCTGGATGAGCCGCCCTCAGGGGCAACGTTGTCGGGTTATATCGCCGCCACGTATCTGATTCAGGCGATGAATGCGGTGGGTGGCAAAGCGGCCGGGGCTGAGTTGCGGCGCGCGCTGCACACGCGTGCGGATGTGGGGGGATTTACCTTGGATTTCACTCGGGGGAATCGGGGGAGTGAGTTTGTGGATTTGAACTACATCCAGGGGACGGGGAATTAGGGGGGCCTAGCACGATCATCTGAGCCGTCAGATGTTATAACCAGCGTTATAATGCAGCCGTATATCTGCTGGAGGCGCGCATGCCCACGCTCAAACTCACCACGGTCGGCAACTCCGTCGGCGTTATCCTGCCGCGCGAGTTACTGGCCAAGCTCCGCGTCGACAAAGGCGACAGCCTGTACGTGGTTGAAACGCCCGAAGGCATCGAACTGACGCCCTACCGCCCCGACTTCGCCGCGCAGATGGACGCGGCAGAAGACCTCATGCGCGAGAACCGCGACGTTTTGCGCAAGCTGGCGCAGTAAGACATGGCAGAACCGATTTGGGTGCTCGACGCCGTGGTCGATGCGGTGCACAAGCGCCAGCTCGCCGAACACGGTGGCGCAGCAGGGGTTCGGGATGCGGGCCTGCTCGCATCTGCACTGGCTCGCCCCCGCCACCTATTCGCCTATGCAGAAAACGGTGTTTCTCTCACGCAACTGGCCGCGGCCTACGCATTCGGCATCGCGCGCAACCATCCCTTCGTTGACGGCAACAAGCGCACGGCGTTCGTTGTCTCGCTGCTGTTTCTGCGCTTGAACGGCTATGCCGTCACAGCTTCACAGGAAGCCAAGTACGAGACGTTCCTGGCCTTGGCAGATGGAAGCCTGAGCGAAGTCACACTCCAACAATGGCTGGAGCAACACTGCGAACCCGCTTGAGGTGCCTGTCACCCGCAGCATCCCGACGGTTTGGCCGTTCCTGCCCTAGATGGCGCCTTGAATTTCTGTGAGCGGGCGGAAAAAGGAAGGAGGCTTGTCTGAGCGAAGCGAGTTTGCCTCCTTCCCCGCACGGTCACACAAATTCAAGGGGGTGTCGCCATCTCGGGCGCGCCTTTCTTTTGCTTGGCAAGACAAAGAAAAGTGAGTCAGCCCCGGCAGGGGATGAAATAGGGGATGGACCAAAAGCAAAAAAAATCAGGAAACCACCGGCTTCTTGGCCGACAACAACCCCTTCAACGCCCCCAACCGATCCTTAGGTGACATCGCCGGCATCGAATCCTCGGGCGTCGGCCCGGCATCATCACCAAGCTTCATCTCCGCGATATATCGTGACGGCTCACACACCACCGTTTCCCGCGCCCGCTTACGCTTCTTGCACCAACTGATATGCAAGCTGCGCTGCGCCCGCGTAATCCCCACGTACATCAGCCGCCGCTCTTCTTCGATCTTCTCGTCGGTCAAGTCGTCGTCCTCACGGCAGTGCGGCAGGATGCCCTCCTCCACGCCCACCAGAAACACGTGCGGATACTCCAGCCCCTTGCTCGCATGCAGCGTTGAAAGGCGCACCGCATCCGGGTCCTCTTCCCGGCCTTCGAGCATGCTGATCAGCGCGATGGTCTGCGTGAGTTCCAGCAGGTTCTTGCCTTGGTCCATCAAACCATCGGCATTGTCGAAACCGGTGGCCTCTTCGCTGTCTTGTTTCTCGGGCTTGGTGCCCTTGCGCTTGAGCCAGTCCACAAACTCCAGCACGTTGGTCCACTTGTTCTGGGCCTGGCGCTCGTCGTAGGTGTCGTACAGGTAGGCCTCGTAGTGGATGCCGCCCATCATCTCGTCGAGCAGCGTGGCGGCGGGCTCCTTGGCGGCGCGGTCTGACAGCCGCACGATGAACTCGCAGAACACGCGCAGCGGTTCCAACTGGCGCGGTGCGAGTTGCCCTTCAATGCCGCCCATCATCGCTGCCTCGAACAATGACACCTTCGCCTGCCCCGCGAACGCGCCCAGCACTTCCAGCGTCGCATTGCCCACGCCGCGCTTGGGCGTGGTGATGGCGCGGATGAACGCGGGGTCGTCATCGGCATTGGCAATCAGCCGCAGGTACGCACACAAGTCCTTGATCTCGGCCTTGTCGAAAAAGCTCTGCCCGCCCGAAAGCACATACGGAATGCGCTCACGCCGCAGGATTTGCTCGAACAGCCGCGCCTGGAAGTTGCCGCGATACAGGATCGCGTAATCGCGAAACTGCGCGCGGCGCTCGAACTTGTGCGCGGAGAGCTTGAAGACCACGCTCTCGGCCTCGTGCTCTTCATCGTTGGCGCTGGTGACGTTGATGGCATCGCCCATGCCGTGCTCGCTCCACAGCGTCTTCTCGAACAGCTTCGGGTTCTGCGCGATGACCGCGTTGGCCGCATTCAGGATGCGCACCGTGGAGCGGTAATTCTGCTCCAGCTTGATCACCTTCAGGTTCGGGAAATCCGTCTGCAGCAGCTTGAGGTTGTCGAGCGTCGCACCGCGCCAGCCATAGATGGCCTGGTCGTCATCACCCACCGCCGTGAAGGCCGGCGCACGCAGGTGCGAACCACCCGCCAGCAGCTTCAGCAGCTGGTACTGGCAGGCGTTGGTGTCTTGGTACTCATCGACGAGGAAGTAGCGCAGGCGGTTCTGCCACTTCAGGCGCACCTCCTCATTGCGCGCGAACAGCTCGGCGGGAATGCGGATCAGGTCATCAAAGTCCACCGCCTGATACGCATGCAGCGTGGCGACGTAGTTGCGGTAGACCAGCGCGGCCTGGTGTTCATCGACGTTGTTGTTGGCGAGCGCTTCGGCAATCGCGGTTTCCGGTTCGACGAGACCGTTCTTCCATAGCGAGATCGTGCTCTGCACGCGGCGGATCAGTTGCTTGTCGGTGGTCGCCAGCTGCTCCTGGATCATGCCGAAGCAGTCGTCCGAATCCATGATCGAGAAGCGCGGCTTGAGGCCCACGTGCTCGGCCTCCGCACGCAGGATCTGCACCCCCAGCGAGTGGAACGTACACACCGTCAACTGCTTGATGGGGATGCGCTTGCCGTCGGCGCGCGTCTGGCCATCCATCAGCTTGGCCACGCGCTCCTGCATTTCCTTGGCCGCCTTGTTGGTGAACGTGACGGCGGCGATGTGCTTTGGCTCGAAGCCCTTGTCGAGAATCAGGTGCGCGATCTTCTGCGTGATCACGCGCGTCTTGCCGGAGCCCGCGCCGGCCAGCACCAGGCACGGGCCGTCGAGGTAGTGCACACCTTCGGATTGGGCAGCGTTGAGCCCGTGGGCGAGACCAGAGGACATGGGGACAGGCGGAGAAAAGCAGGCGGGAAGGTACAGCGGAGGGCGATGGTAGCACGCACGGGCGACAGGGCTTGGGGCCTCATCTGGCGTGGCGCGCACATGACTCGGCGCCGTACCGGTCAGGCATTTTCAGACGTGTTCCTGCAGGTGATTTTGAGATGCTCTGCTGGAGCTCACCGGCAAGCTGACCGTCCTGGCGTTCAACCCAACGTCTATGGATTGGCCAGCGTCAAACCCAAAAATAAGAATTTGCCGATCTTTGGGATTTTTCGTAACGGAGAAAATCGCGTCACATCGCGTCAACGGTGTCACGGACAGCAACACGGCGCACAGGATGCCGCGTGTTATCAGCGCTTTCTGATTCTTCAATTTCCGCAATTCATTGCGATTGCCATACAAATCGACGGAACTCATCCCTCGATTTCTCCAGACTCTGCGGCCGCCGATCAATGACATGGATCGGCTCGGAATTCCACTTTTATTCCCGCAGGGGGGATTGATATGAACAAGGCATATCGCGTTGTGTTCAACAAGGCGACTGGCGTATGGATGGCGGTTTCGGAGATCGCGCGTGGGCGCGGCAAGGGGCGTTCCGTTGTGCGGCCAGTGGGCGCCGCGCTGATCGCAAGCGCAGCATTGTTTTCTGCGCCTGGGGCGATGGCGCAAGTTCTGATCGAGCAGCCGGACGATGGGGGGCCGATCAATATTGGCAGCAGCGTGACCGGGGGCTCCGTCAGTTTCTCCAACGTAGCGGGCCAAAACCGTCGCCTCACGGGTATTGAGAACGGTGTTGGCACAACCGATGCCGTGACCGTCAATCAGCTCAACGGTGCTCTCACCGCGCTCGGTGGGCGTATCAACAGTGTGACAGGCGCGATTGTTGCCCCGACATACACGCTGGGCGCAGACAGCAAGGGAGGCACAACGTACTCCACCGTGCCAGGCGCGCTGGGCAACTTGGATGACCGGATCAAGGGTAACACCGCCAGCATCGTCAACAACACCACCAACATCGCCAACCTGACCAACGGCACGGCCGGCATGGTCCAACAGGCCACGGCTGGCGCTGAGATCACCGTAGCAAAAGACACCGATGGCGACGCAGTGAACTTCGGCGGCAAGGGCGCGGACGGCAGCCCCATCACGCGCAAGCTGACCAACGTAACGGCTGGCACGAACGCCACTGACGCCGTCAACTTCAGTCAGTTGAGCGACGTCAACAACACGGCTGAACAGGCCGCCACCAAGGCGAACAACTCGGTCCAGTACGACGCTGCTGGCGACACCATCACTCTCACGAACCCGGCGACTGGCACTGGCCCCGTGCAGATCAAGAACGTGGCTGCCGGCACGGCTGACACCGACGCCGTAAACAAGAGCCAGCTCGACAGCGTCAAGGCCGTGGCCGACAACGCCGTGCAGTACGACAGTGCAGCCAAGAATAGCGTCACGCTGGGCAATGCCGGCACGCCGGTCAAGCTCTCGAACGTGGCCGATGGTGCAGTGGCTTCGGACAGCAAGGACGCTGTCAACGGTGGCCAACTGTTCGACGTCAAGAGCACGGCTGAGCAGGCTGCAAAGGCTGCCGCCAACTCTGTTCAGTACGACGCTGCGGGCAACACCATCACCCTCACGAACCCGGTGACTGGCACGGGCCCCGTGCAGATCAAGAACGTGGCAGCCGGTACGGACGACACTGACGCCGTCAACGTCAAGCAGCTCAAGGACGCAGGTCTGGTGGGCAGTGATGGCACGCTGGCCAACGTTGTGACATACGACAGCGATAAGAAGGACAGCGTTACTCTGGGTGGCCTGAAGGACGATGGTACGGGCGCCATGGTTCCGGCAACGGCACCGGTCAAGCTGTCGAACATCGCCAATGGCGTGAATGCCAATGACGCCGTCAACTTCAGCCAGCTCAATGGCGTAGGTAGCGCGTTGGGCGGCGGTGCTGGGTTCAACAACGGTGTGTGGACCGGCCCGACCTACACCTTCCGGAATGGCGACCAGTCGACCACTGTGGGCGATGCACTCTCGAAGTTGGATAACCGCGTTTTCACCCTGGAAGGCAGCAGCGTCGGCGGCGGTAGCGCTGCCAACGACAAGTTCTCCGGTAGCGGTGCAAACAACGGTAATCCCGGCCAGAAGGAGGAGGCCGTAGCATCGGGGGCCTACGCTACGGCATCGGGTGCCAACGCGGTTGCCAAGGGCCAAAACTCCACGGCGACGGGCGCCAATGCCCGGGCAACCGCAGACAACAGTGTCGCCTTGGGTGCCGGCTCGATCGCGGATACGGCCAACACGGTGTCCGTCGGCTCCGTTGGCAACGAACGCGCCATTACCAACGTTGCGGAAGGTACGAACCCCACCGATGCGGTCAACAAGGCACAAATGGATCGTCAAATTGCAGGCGTGCAAAACAGCGTCGGCAACCTGCAGAACCAAGTCAGCCAGATCGACAGCAAGGTCAACCGCGTAGGTGCCATGAACGCGGCCATGTCCACGATGATGGCGAGCGCGGCCGGTCTGCAGACCGACAACCGCATGGCCATCGGCACGGGTCTGTATCGCGGTGAAACCGCACTGGCGATCGGCTACCAGCGCAAGGTCGGCTCGCGCGCCACGGTGACGATCGGCGGTTCTACCGCTGGCGGCAAGGAGTACAACGTGGGCGTGGGCGCTGGTTTCGGCTGGTAACCCACCGTCGTTGATGGTGTGAAGTAAAACGGGCGCGCGGGTCTCCACTGCACGCCCGTTTCTTTTTATGGGCGCAATCGTTTGTGCCCCTCGCTTTTTCCGATGGCGTTACACGGCTCACGTGCCTTGACACGTCCCACGAAGTGCGGCCAGTTTTTTGGGCAGCATTGCTGCCAAAAAGCGCCGCCGACTCGCCCTGATTGACAATCCCAGCCCCCTTCCGTAAATTCCGCCCATCCATCCGGGAGAGCGTGCCCGCCGCACACGGCCAGGCACCGCCGAAGGGGTAGCACCCGAAAACTCTCAGGCATCCAGGACCGGGTGGATCGGCCAGACATGCGTCTGACCGCACTCTGGAGAGCTGGCGCTGCACGACCACTGCAGGCGCCCACCGAAGGGGCTCACGAACGGCGCGCACCGCTATGCGCTCTGCTCGCAATCTCTCAGGTACCAAGGACAGAGGGGCCATCCGCGCAGCTTGCATCTTCATGGCGTCACCATGAGGCATCAGGCTGTGCGGGTGGCCTTTTTTGCTTTTTGGTCCCCGATCCATGCGCCGCGCCCAGGCCACCGGCGGCGCACTCAGCCGAGAGATTCCATGACGCTCCAACACACGCCGCTCAATGCCATCCACCGCTCGCTGGGCGCCCGCATGGTCGACTTTGGCGGCTGGGACATGCCCGTCAACTACGGCTCCCAGATCGAAGAACACCACGCCGTGCGCCAAGACGCAGGCATCTTCGACGTCTCGCACATGTGCGTGGTCGACCTCACCGGCGCGCGCGTGCGCGATTTCCTGCGTGGGCTGCTGGCCAACAACGTCGACAAGCTGCAAACCCCGGGCAAGGCGCTTTACAGCTGCATGCTCAACCCCAAGGGCGGCGTGATCGACGACCTGATCGTCTACTTCTTCCGCGAAGACTGGTTCCGCCTGGTGGTCAACGCCGGCACTGCGCCGACTGACCTGGAGTGGATCGTCGCGCAGAACGAAGCCGCCGGCACGGGCGTAACCATCACGCCGCGCCGCTCCGACAACAACGCCGGCGCCGAGCCGCTGGGCATCCTCGCCGTGCAGGGCCCGAACGCCCGCGCCAAAACGTACGCCGCGCTGCCGGGCACGCAGGCCGTGGGCGAGGCGCTCAAGCCGTTCAACGCAGGCTTCGTCACCGTGGATGGCGTGGGCGAGATCATGGTCGCCCGTACTGGCTACACCGGGGAAGACGGCTTCGAACTGGTGGTGCCCGCCTCGCAAATCGCCGGCGTGTGGGAACGCCTGCTGCAAGCCGGCGTCCGCCCGGCCGGTCTGGGTGCACGCGACACGCTGCGCCTGGAGGCCGGCATGAACCTCTACGGCCAGGACATGGACGAGCACGTCTCGCCGCTCGACGCGGGTCTGGCCTGGACGGTCGATCTGCAAAGCGAACGCGACTTCACCGGCAAGGCGGCACTGCAAGCCGGTGGCCAGCGCGAGCAGTTCGTCGGCCTGATCCTGCGCGACAAGGGCGGCGTGCTGCGCGCCCACCAAAAGGTCATCACCCCCGCCGGTGACGGCGAGATCACCAGCGGCACGTTCAGCCCGAGCCTGTCGCTCTCCATCGCGCTGGCGCGCTTGCCCAAGGATGTGGCCATCGGCACCGACGTGCAGGTCGAGATCCGCGACCGCAAGTTGACCGCGACTGTGGTTAAACTGCCGTTCGTGCGCAATGGCAAGGCGCTGGTCAGCTGAACCCCCGAATTCCACTCATTCCAAATCTTCCGGAGAACCTTTCATGAGCAACATCCCCGCCGATCTGAAGTACACCGAACACGACGAGTGGATCCGCGTTGAAGCCGACGGCACGCTGACCATCGGCATCACCGATTTCGCACAAGACGCGCTGGGCGACATCGTGTTCCTCGAATTGCCGGACGCTGGGCGCACCGTCGCCAAGGACGAAGCGATTGCCGTGGTGGAATCGGTCAAGGCTGCCTCCGACATCTACGCCCCGGTGTCGGGCGAGATCGTCGCCAAGAATGAGGATGCTGCTGGCGCACCGGAGTCGGTCAACGCCGACGCCTACGCCGCGTGGCTGTTCAAGATCAAGCCGACCAACGCCGACGACGTGAACGCCCTGCTGTCGGCCGAGCAGTACACCACCAAGATCGGCTAAGCCGGTCCTTCAAGCCGATGTGCGCGCCCTGACCTGCGCCGCGCATCGGCTTTTTGCTGCATTGCCTGAATTTCGAGCCCTTGCCATGAACGCTCCGCACCCCGCTTCCTCGGCGCTGTCCGCCGAACGCCCCACCCTGGCTGACCTGGAGGCGCGCGATGCCTTCTCGCACCGCCACATCGGCCCGTCTGCCGACGAGCAGGCCCAGATGCTCGACACGCTCGGCTACGCCAGCCGCGCCGCGCTGATCGACGCCGTGATCCCCGCCGCTATCCGCCGCCAAGACGTAATGCCGCTGGGCGAATTCACGCAGCCGCTGACGGAAGAAGCCGCGCTGGCCAAGCTGCGCGGCATCGCCGGGCAGAACCGCGTGGTCAAGAGCCTGATTGGCCAGGGCTATTACGGCACGCACACGCCGGGCGTGATCCTGCGCAACATCCTGGAGAACCCCGCTTGGTACACGGCCTATACGCCGTACCAACCGGAAATCTCGCAGGGCCGCTTGGAAGCGATGCTGAACTTCCAGCAGATGGTGATCGACCTGACGGCGATGGACATCGCCAACGCGTCGATGCTGGACGAAGCTACTGCTGCGGCTGAGGCAATGACGCTGCTGCAGCGCATTGGCAAGTCGAAGTCGACCGTGTTCTTCGTGGCCGACGACGTGCTGCCGCAAACGCTGGAAGTCGTGCGCACGCGCGCCGAACCGATCGGCGTGCAAGTGGTGACCGGCCCCGCTGCGGATGCTGCCAAGCACGACGCCTTTGGCGTGCTGCTGCAATACCCGGGCGCCAACGGTGCACTGCTGGGCGATCTGGCAACTTACCAAGCGCTGACCGACGCCGTGCACGCGGCCGGTGGTCTGGTGGTTGCCGCAGCTGACCTGCTGGCGCTCACGCTGCTGGCCGCGCCGGGCGAATGGGGTGCCGATGTGGTGATCGGCAACACGCAGCGCTTTGGCGTGCCGTTCGGTTTCGGCGGCCCGCACGCCGGCTACATGGCCGTGCGCGATGCGTTCAAGCGTTCGATGCCCGGCCGCCTCGTCGGCGTGACGATCGATGCGCAAGGCAACTCGGCGTACCGCCTCGCGCTGCAGACGCGCGAGCAGCATATCCGCCGTGAAAAGGCCACCTCGAACATCTGTACCGCGCAGGTGCTGCTGGGCGTGATGGCGTCGATGTACGCCGTCTACCACGGCCCGCAAGGTCTGAAGCGTATCGCCCAGCGCGTGCACCGCCTGACCGCCACGCTGGCCGCCGGCCTGCGCGCCGTCGGCTACACGCTGGAATCGGACGCCTTCTTCGACACGCTGACCGTCGCCACCGGCCCGCGCACCGCCAACCTGCACATCGCTGCGCAGGCGCACGGTATCAACCTGCGCCAGATCGATGACGCCCGCCTGGGCATCTCGCTGGATGAGACCGTCACGCGTGCTGATGTGGTCGCGCTGTGGGACATCTTCGCGCACGCCGCCCACGCTGCCGCGCCGGACTTCGACAAGACCGAAGCGGCCGTCGCCGATGCGTACCCGACGTCGCTCGTCCGCCAGAGCACCTACCTGACGCACCCGGTGTTCAACGCGCACCACTCCGAGCACGAAATGCTGCGCTACCTGCGCAGCCTGGCCGACAAGGACCTGGCGCTCGACCGCACCATGATCCCGCTGGGCTCGTGCACGATGAAGCTCAACGCCACCGCCGAAATGCTGCCGGTGACGTGGCCCGAGTTCTCGAACATCCACCCGTTCGCACCGGCTGATCAGACCGTGGGCTACCGCGAAATGATCGACCAGCTCGAGCAGATGCTGTGCGCTGCCACCGGTTACGCCGCCGTGAGCCTGCAGCCGAACGCCGGCTCGCAGGGCGAATACGCTGGCCTGCTGATCATCCACGCGTACCACGCCAGCCGCGGCGAAGGTCATCGCAACGTGTGTCTGATTCCGTCGTCCGCGCACGGCACGAACCCGGCATCGGCGCAGATGGCCGGCATGCAGGTTGTCGTGGTTGCTTGCGATGAGCGCGGCAACGTCGATCTGGCGGATTTGGAAAAGAAGGCCGCCGAGCACAGCAAGAACCTCGCGGCGATCATGATCACCTACCCGTCCACGCACGGCGTGTTCGAGGAAGGCGTGAAGCGCGTCTGCGAGATCGTGCACAGCCACGGCGGTCAGGTGTATGTCGATGGCGCCAACATGAACGCCATGGTCGGCACGGCAGCGCCGGGCCACTTCGGCGGCGATGTCTCGCACCTGAACCTGCACAAGACGTTCTGCATTCCGCACGGCGGTGGCGGCCCGGGCGTCGGTCCGGTGGCTGTGGGTGCGCACCTCGCACCGTTCCTGCCGGGTCGCGCAGCGTCGGGTGAAGACGCCAGCCAGAACATCGGCAACGTGTCGGCTGCGGCATTCGGTTCGGCGTCGATCCTGCCGATCTCGTGGATGTACATCGCCATGATGGGCGCGGCGGGCCTGACGGCTGCGACCGAGACGGCCATCCTGTCGGCCAACTACGTGGCCAAGCGTCTCGCCCCGTACTACCCGGTGCTGTACACGGGCGCGCACGATCTGGTGGCGCACGAGTGCATTCTCGACATCCGTCCGCTGCAGAAGGAATCGGGCATCAGCAACGAAGACATCGCCAAGCGCCTGATGGACTTCGGCTTCCACGCACCGACGATGAGCTTCCCGGTGCCCGGCACGCTGATGATCGAGCCGACCGAGAGCGAGCCGAAGGTGGAACTCGACCGCTTCATCGACGCGATGATCGCCATCCGTGGCGAAGTCGACAAGGTGATCTCGGGCGAATTCGACCGCGAAGACAATCCGCTCAAGCACGCGCCGCACACCGCTGCCGTGGTGATGGCAGATAACTGGCAACACAAGTACACGCGCGAGCAGGCGGCCTACCCGGTGGCCTCGCTGCGCAAGCAGAAGTACTGGCCGCCGGTTGGCCGCGCCGACAACGTCTACGGCGACCGCAACCTGTTCTGCGCCTGCGTGCCGATGAGCGAGTACGCGCAAGACTGAAGACGGGCCTGAGGTGACGCGGCGGTGGTGGAGCGCAATCCCCCACCGCCGCGTCACATGTAACCGGGCGCAATCGCTGTAACCCGCTTTCACAATCGACGCTTTCAGGCGCCTCGCCAAGTAAGGTGACGACAGTTCACCTGATCGACGAGACCCTTCCATGCCGATGCTCCACCGCGCCCCGCTCCTTCGCCTGCTTGCCTGTGCTGCCGCTGTTGCGGCGTGCAGTGCGTGCTCGCCGACACAGGCGGGAGCAGCGGCATCTGTGTATGCCGGTGCACATGGTCCGGCAGGTCCGGCGCGCGACTGGTGCAGTGTTTCGCCTGCGCAGTCCGGCGACCCGGCTGCCGCCAAGCTGATTGCTCGCGCGACGCAGCACCTTGGGCAGACCCCGCATCCGCTGCCGCGCCTGCATACCGAAGGCACGCTGCCGCACCAGGGCATCTACGACGAATCCGTTGCAGCCGCGCGGGACTTTCCCGTCATGCGCGACGCCGCGCTGGCCTGGCGACTCACCAGCGACAAGCGCTTCGCCGAGCAGGTCGATACCTTCCTGCACGCGTGGGTCGGCACGTACGTACCGAGCTTCAACCCGATCGACGAGACGAAGTTCGATGCACTGATCCAGGCCTATACGCTCGCACGTGACGGCCTGACACCGGGCACGCGGGAAGAGACGCAACGCTTCCTGCGCACGCTGGCCGAGGGCTACATCGGGCGCACCGAGGCCGCCCGCCAGCCGCTGTCCCACACGTGGATCAACAACTGGCAGAGCCACCGCATCAAGCTGATGGCGATGTCGGCCGCCGCGCTGGGCGACCGCGCGCTGATCGAGCAGACACATCGCCTGTTCCTGCAGCAACTCGCCAACAACGTGCGCCCCGACGGCTCAGTGGAAGACTTTGAAGACCGCGATGCGCTGCACTACGTCGTCTACGACCTGGAGCCGCTGACGATGGCCGCGATTGCCGTGGCGCCGTTCGGTCAACACTGGCTGCGCGAGCGCGCGAGCAATGGCGCCACGCTCGCCGCCGCCATCGACTGGCTCGTGCCGTATGCCGACGGCAGCCGCACGCATGAGGAATACGTCCACTCGCACGTCGCCTTCGACAAGACGCGTGCTGATGCTGGCCTGCCCGGCTTCTCCGGCATGTGGGAGCCGAAGAGCGCCGGTACGCTCTTCTGGCAGGCCACGCGACTGGACCCGAACTACCGCCCGCTGGCCGAACGGCTTGCTGCCACCGCGCCCGATTGGCTGGCGCTGTGCGCGGCACGCTGATCGGCGCATCATTACAGCAGACAGCGGGCACGCAACAACCCGGCGCAACTGGCCACAAGCCAACTTGCCCTCCTGATTGTCATTGATCGCCCCCGGAGCCCTACCCCATGGCTGTTTCTGTTTTCGACCTCTTCAAGATCGGCATTGGCCCGTCCAGCTCGCACACCGTCGGGCCGATGCGCGCCGCGCTGATGTTCGCCTCGGGCCTCGAAGCCGATGGGCTGATGCCGCAAGTGGCCAGCGTGCGTGTGGAGCTGTATGGCTCACTCGGCGCCACCGGCAAGGGCCACGGCACCGATCGCGGTGTGATCCTTGGCCTGATGGGCGAGGCGCCGGACACCATCGACCCCGACACCATCGACGCCAAGCTAGCAGCACTGCGCGCATCGCAATCGCTATCGCTGCTGGGCCGTCATGCGGTGCGCTTTACCGAGAAGGAACACATCGCCTTCTACCGCCGCGAGGCGATGGCCGAGCACCCGAACGGCATGAAATTCCACGCCTTCGATGCGGCCGGCGAGCGGCTGCGCGAGGCGCGTTACCTGTCGGTGGGCGGCGGCTTTGTCGTGACAGCCGGCGCGGCGAATACGCAAGTGCTGTCGGCGCATGACCAACTGCCGCATCCGTTCCGCAGCGGCAAGGAACTGCTGACGATGTGCGAATCGACGGGCAAGTCGATCGCCCGCCTGATGCTGGAGAACGAACTGACCTGGCGCTCGGAAGCCGAGGTGCGCACCGGTCTGCTCAACATCTGGCATGTGATGCAGGCATGTGTGGCGCGCGGTTGCCGCACGGAAGGCGAACTGCCCGGCCCGTTCCACGTGCGTCGCCGTGCGGCTGAGCTGTATTCGCGGCTCACAGTGCAGGCCGAGCGCACGCTGTCCGATCCGCTGTCGGTGATCGACTGGGTGAACCTGTACGCCATCGCCGTCAACGAAGAGAACGCCGCAGGCGGGCGCGTGGTGACGGCGCCAACCAACGGCGCAGCCGGCATCATCCCGGCCGTGATGCATTACTACGATCGCTTCGTGCCCGGCGCGAACGACAACGGCATCGTGGATTTCCTGCTCACGGCGGGCGCGATCGGCATGCTTTACAAGATGAATGCGTCCATCTCCGGTGCGGAAGTGGGTTGCCAGGGTGAAGTGGGCGTGGCCTGTTCGATGGCTGCAGGGGCGCTCGCTGCGGTGCTGGGCGGCACGCCCGCGCAGGTCGAGAACGCGGCTGAAATCGGCATGGAGCACAACCTCGGCCTGACGTGCGACCCCGTTGGCGGGCTGGTGCAGATTCCGTGTATCGAGCGCAATGCGATGGCCTCGGTGAAGGCGGTGAACGCGGCACGCATGGCGTTGCGCGGCGATGGCACGCACTACGTGTCGCTCGACTCCGTGATCAAGACAATGCGGGAGACGGGGGCGGACATGAAGACCAAGTACAAGGAAACGGCGCGCGGTGGGTTGGCTGTGAATATTGTGGAGTGCTGATTTGGGCTTGGTGGTCCATCCCGTGTTTCATCCCCTGCCGGGGCTGACGCACTTTCTTTGTCTTGCTGCTAAGGAAAGTCCGTAAGGAACGGCGCCGCATCGGGCGGGAACGGCCAAACCGTTGGTTCGCGAGTGTTGTTGCTCGGGGGCTTGGCGGTTTGGCCGTTTTACATGTTGGATGTGGTCGCGCAATGTTCACGACACGAGACTTCACGCAAACACGCCGCAACATCGGAGCATTCTCATACACGCACATGTTGCCTGGGCATAACGTTTGACACATTCAATCCCGTGCCGCCCGAGTCAATGTGTCGCGACAGGATCAGTCCGCTCGACCGGGTCGCCCGCTTGCTCTAGAGAACCCCTCAAGGGACACGCTCGTCGCATGCGGCCGCACTACGTTATGAGGGAAACTCAGTGCCTTCTCGCGAGAAATCTTCGGTCTTAGCGCCACAACTCGCTGCCCCCGCGTCCCCCATCCACGGCGCAGCCCCAGTTGAAACTGCGCCGGCACCGCACTGCGTCGCCGTAGTCGGCCTCGGCTACGTCGGTGCGTCACTGGCCCATGCGCTTTCACGACATTTCCGTGTGTGGGGCGTGGATATCGACGCCACGCGTGTGACGGAGTTGCGCGAAGGCTACGACCGCACCGGCGAGCTCTCTCGCGATGCGTTGCTGAGCGCGCCAATACAACTGACCACCGATGCATCGGTACTGAAGCAGGCCGACATCATCATCGTCGCCGTGCCGACCCCAGTCGACGAGGCTCGGGTACCAGACCTCCGCCCCTTGGAACAAGCGTCCGCCGAGGTAGGCCGGCACATACAGCGGGGTGCGACCGTCGTGTACGAGAGCACGGTCTACCCTGGCGTGACCGAAGACGTATGCATCCCCCTGCTCGAACGGCACAGCGGTTTGAAGCACCTGCATGACTTCCACGTTGGTTACTCGCCCGAGCGCATCAACCCGGGCGATCGCGAGCACACGCTTACCACCGTCACCAAGATTGTTTCGGGAGACACGCCGCAGACGCGTGACACGCTGATGAAGCTGTACAGCGTGATCACACACGTGCATCCCGCCAAGAGCATCAAGGTGGCTGAGGCTGCCAAGGTGTTGGAAGACACGCAGCGCGACGTGAACATCGCACTGATGAATGAGGTGTCACAGCAGCTCAGCACGCTCGGCGTGGATACGCATGACGTCCTGGACGCCGCGCGCAGCAAGTGGAACTTCGTAGATTTCCGGCCGGGCCTGGTTGGCGGTCACGGCATTTCGGTCGATCCGCATTACCTGATGCACGGGGCGATCCCCCCCGGGTTCAATGCCAGCCTGATCCTGTCTGCCCGCGAAACCAACGATGGCATGGCGCAGTTCGTTGTCGACCAGTTGCTCCACTGGATGACGAAACGCCACCTGCTGCATCCGCAGACCATCGTGACGGTGCTTGGCGCCACGCTCAAGGAAGACGTGCCCGACGTTCGCCACTCGAAAGTGATCGACATCGTCAAAGCGCTCAACAGGCTGGGTATCCGCACGCAGATCGTTGATCCGCTGGCCAACAGCGACGAGGTGGCACAGGCGTATGGCCTCCACCTGACCCCGCTGGCCGAGGCCGAGCCTGCCGATGCCATCGTACTGGCGGTGCCGCATGCCGAATATCGGGACGGCGGCTGGCGTTTGATTGCATCGCTGGCCAAGCCTCACGCGCGGTTCGTGGTCTGCGACCTGAAGGCCGTGCTGGATCGGGATCTGCGCCCGGAACACGCGACACTCTGGCGGCCTTGAGCGTCGGTTGAGCAGCCGGTGTTGCCGCGTGTCGATGGGCGCTGCACAAGCCCGCCTCCCATTGAAGACGACCACCCACGGATTCGCGGTGCTCCCGTACGCAATTTAGAGGAAGCTCAAAACAAATCATTCGTCCCGTCGCATCCCGCCCCTCCTATAATCCGGGCCACAAAAACCCTCATCGGAGACCCGCAGGATGCAATCTCCTCGTCCTCTCAAGCACACACCGGCAGCCACGCTGCCGGAGTTGACGCTGCGCGGCATGATCCTCGGTGCCATCATCACCGTGATCTTCACCGCTTCGAACGTGTACCTGGGCCTGAAGGTCGGCCTGACGTTCTCATCGGCGATTCCCGCCGCCGTGATCTCGATGGCGGTGCTGCGCATGCTCGGCGGCACCAACATCCTCGAGAACAACATGGTGCAGACGCAGGCGTCTGCAGCCGGGACGCTGTCTTCCATCATCTTTGTTCTGCCGGGCCTGGTGATGATTGGCCACTGGCAGGGCTTTCCGTTCTGGCAAACGTTTGGCGTCTGCATGGCCGGCGGCATGCTGGGCGTGGTGTTCACGATTCCGCTGCGCCACGCGATGGTGGTGCAGAGCGATCTGCCCTACCCCGAAGGTGTGGCCGCGGCGGAAATCCTGCGCGTGGGCAGCGGCCAATCCGCTGACGGCACACAGGCCGCCAGTGGCGATGCCGTGCCGGCGGCCACCGGCATGCGCGATCTGGCGGCGGGCGGCATTGTCGCGGCCATCGTTGCGTTTGCGACCAGCGGCCTGCGTGTGCTGGGCGAAGGCGCGAGCTGGTGGTTCGCTGCAGGGGCCTCGGTGGTGCGTTTGCCGCTGGGCTTCTCGACGGCGCTGCTCGGTGCGGGTTACCTGATCGGCCTGATGGGCGGGTTGGCCATGCTGGTGGGCCTGGTAATCGCCTGGGGCATCGCCGTGCCGTACCTGACTGCCATCACGCCGATGCCGGAGGGCAAAGCGCTCGCCGCCTTCGGTGCAGATGTCTGGCGCACACAGGTGCGCTTCATCGGTGCGGGCGTGATTGCGGTGGCGGCCGTGTGGACGCTCGGCACGCTGATCGGCCCGGTGGTGCAAGGCGTCAAGCGCTCGTTCGGCAGCCTGCGCCCGCAAGGCGACGCCCGGCAACGCACCGAGCAGGACATGGCGCCGCGCTGGATTCTGCTGGTCACGCTGGCGATGGTGGTGGTGCTGGTGATCACCTTCGCGGCCTTCCTGGCGCCGACCATGCTGTCGCCCGGCTCGCGCTGGACGCTGATTGCCTGTGCGGTGGTGTTTGCGGTGGTGTTCGGCTTTCTGGTGGCGGCGGCGTGCGGCTACATGGCCGGGCTGATCGGCTCGTCCTCCAGCCCCATCTCGGGGATCGGCATGATCGCCATCACGCTGGTGTCGCTGCTGCTGTTGGCCGTGGGGGCAGACAACGGCATCGTCGGTTCGCCCGAGGCCAGCAAGCTGGGCATTGCGCTGGCGATTTTCACGACGTCGGCCGTGGTGGCCGTGGCGACCATCTCCAACGACAACCTGCAGGATCTGAAGACCGGCTGGCTGGTCGGGGCCACGCCGTGGCGCCAGCAGGTCGCGCTGCTGGTTGGCTGCGTGGCGGGCGCGGCGGTCATCTCGCCGGTGCTGGAACTGCTCTACAACGCGTATGGCTTCCCGGGTGCGCTGCCGCGTGCCGGCATGGACGCCGCACAGGCGCTGTCCGCACCGCAGGCCACGCTGATGACGGCCATCGCCACCGGCATCTTTACGCACAAGCTGGAATGGAACATGGTGATTACCGGCACCATCGTCGGTGCCATCCTCATCGCCATCGACTGGGTGCTCAAGCGGCGCGGCGGTGCAGCACGGTTGCCAGTGCTGGCTGTGGGCATCGGTATCTACCTGCCGCCGACGGTGAGCGCGCCGCTGGTGATCGGTGCCGTGCTGGCGTGGGTCATTGAGAAGATTCTCGCCAGGCGTGCCCAAGCGGCCGGCGTGCCGTACGAGCGCTATGCAGAAGTCCCGAACCGCCACGGCGTGCTGCTGGCCTCGGGCCTGATCGTGGGTGAAAGCCTGGTGGGCGTGCTGATGGCGGCCATCATCGGCACCACAGGCACGGATGCGCCGCTGGCGATTGTCGGCGCGTCGTTTGAAAGCGCCGCGCAATGGCTGGGGCTGATCGTGTTCGCGCTGATCTGCTGGGCGTTTGCGCGTCGCGTGCTGGCGGTGCGCCCCGCTCACTGATCAAGCAGCGCTAGTCACTCCACTTACGCAGGTTGTGTTGCGGCCTGCGTCCAACGCCCGCAACCCCGTCGCACGGTCTCGTGCAGGTTGCGGGTTTCGTTTTGGGCACGGCGGATCCACTCGGCATCCGTGTCGCGCCCTTCCACCACCTCCCGCACCATATCCAGCGCCCCTTCGGACGATAGCGCCTCGGCGTGATGCGACAACACCTTGCTGGTTTCCAGGATGTGATCGGCCAACGCGCCACGGTTGCCGGTGGCGGGGTCGACGTATTCCCCAGCCAGCCCGAAGCGGCACGCCTGGAAGCGGTTGAAGGTGTAGACGAGGTAGTCGTCTTCCACCGGCGTGAACGGACGGTCGAGCAGCAGCCAGCGGCCCAGCGCCTGGATGTAGGCGGCAATGGCGGCGGCGCGCTCGACGGTGAGCGGGGTGTCCATCACGCGCACTTCGATCGTGCCGAATTCGGGCTTGGGGCGGATGTCCCAGTAGAAGTCCTTCATGCTTTCGATCACGCCGGTGGCGTGCATCTTGTCGAAGTACGCGATGAAGGCGTCCCACGTGAGCACGAACGGCGCGCGACCCGACATCGGGAAGGCGCTGACCGAGTTCATGCGCGCGGAAGCAAACCCGGTATCCACGCCCTGCACGAACGGCGATGACGCGGCCAGCGCAATGAAGTGCGGCACGTAGCGCGACATGGCGTGCAGCAGGTACAGCGCGTCGTCCGGGTTCGGGCAGCCAATGTGCACGTGCTGCCCGAACACGGTGAACTGCTTGGCCAGATAGCCGTACAGATCCGAGATGTACTGGTAACGCGGCGACTGCGAGATCGTGCGCTGGCTCCACTGCTGGAACGGGTGCGTGCCGCCGCCGCAGATGCCGATGTTCAGCGCCGTGGCGGCTTCGGCCATGCGGTCGCGCATCTCGCGCAGTTGCCACAGCGCCTCGTCGTGGCTGTGGCAGATGCCGGTGGAGATCTCGATCATCGAATCGGTGATCTCCGGCTTGATATCGCCGGGGTACTCCTTGCCCTTGAGCATGCGCAGCAAGTCCGGCGATGCCGAGGCGAGGTCGTAGTCGTGACGGTTGACGAGCTGCAACTCCAGCTCAACGCCAAACGTCAGGGCTTCGGATTTCGAGAACGGTTCGAGCGACATGCCTACCTCTTAGCGATGGTCGTTGTCCTGACGCACCTCGCCGGCCCAGCGCAGCGACCGTGCAGTCAGGATGGGCGCGGCAATCTGCTGGATCGCCAGCGTGCACAGGATGATGGCGGCCAGCGGTGCGCCGGTCTGTGGATACAGCGCCGCCGTATCGTGCATCAACAACCATGACAATCCCGACATCGGCCCCAGCGCCAGGCCCAGCGCCACACTCTGGCGCATCGACAGCCCCGAGAACGAACCCAGCGCCGTCGTACCCGCCAGCTTGGCGACAAAGCGCGCCAGCACGAGTGCCACTGCCGCCACCCCGCCGATGGCCCAATCCGACGCGGTGAGCGGCAGCCCAAGCGACACGATCATCACCACAATCAGGATGCTGCCCGCGCTGCCGAAGTGCGACGGCCACACGCGCGGGTGCGCATCCTGGTGCTTGAACACCACGCCCGCCAGCAACAGCGTGAGCGGCACCGACAGCTTCAGCAGCTTGGCCATCGCCAGCGCAAACAGCACCAAGCCCACCAGCACCAGGAACGCGTAGTGATCGTCACCCGCCATGCGGTGATACAGCGCATGGCCCGCCTTGCCGACCACCCAAGCGAGTAGCACGGAGCCTGCCAGCAGATAGAGCGGGTGGATCAGCGCGGCAGCCCAGTGGCCGTATTCAGAGTGCAGCCAGCCGGCGGTGAGCGGCACCAGCACGCTGGCGTAGATGCTGTTGAGCGCCCCCAGCGAAAGCAACCGTTCTGTCACCTGGCCTTCGGCGCGCAGTTCGTTCTTCAGTTGTAGCAGCACGGTGGGCGAGGTCGCCACCGCAATCGCACCGGCCGCCACCGCCACCGGTGTTGCCACACCAAACAGTTGCAACACCCAGGTGACGAGGCCCCAGGTCAGCAGGCTCTCGAAACCACTGGTGAGCAGCAGCCAGCGGTTGGCGCGCAGCCACTCGAACGAGAGCCGATGCCCCAGCTCGAACAGCGCCAGCGCCAGCGCCATCTCGATCAGGATGTGGGTCTGGTCGAGCATGTCGGCGTCGATCAGCGGACGACCGAGTACCCCGGCCGCCAGCCCCGCCACCGCATAGCCGACAATGCGCGGCAGCCTGAGCGCCACGCGCGCAAACTCGCCGCACAGCGCTGCACCCACCAGCGCCAGCCCGATCCAGAACAGGCCGCCCGGAGCGGGCGGCCACGAAGGGAAGAGATCGTGAAGTCCTGTCATGGGCGACATGGTACCCGAAGCACCCAAACGGGAAAGTCAGTCAAGCACTGACACGCGATGAGATCGCGTTACACGATATTTGATATCAGATGAAAGATATTTGAAGAAGATCGCAGAATTAGCGTGTTTGCACCAGCCGGCGCCGGACAAAGAAAAACCGCCCCGAAGGGCGGCTTCTCATGCTGCGAACGGCGCAGAGCCGGTCGACGGGGGCTTATTTGCCGCCCACGCTTTCCAGCGGTGCCCACTTGCCACCGGTGACCTTGTAGACGGTGATGCCGCCGTCCTTCAGGTCGCCCTTGTCGTCGTAGGCGTAGTGCTTGGCGGTCACGCCTTGTGCGTTGGTCGCCGCCAGGATCGGCAGGTACTTGGCCGGGTCCGACGAGCCGGCAGCCACCATGGCCTTCATCAGGGCCATCGCGCCGTCGTAAGCGTACGGCGAGTACGTCTGCACCGGCGTGCCGAAGCGCTTCTCATAGCGCTGCTTGTAGCCCGCGCCGCCGGGCATCTGCTCCAGCGGCAGGCCAGCCAGCGATGCCACCATGCCTTCGGCCGCTTGCGGGCCGGCCAGCTTGATGAATTCGTCGGTCTTGGACATTTCGCCCGACATCAGCGTGGACTTGATGCCCAGTTCGCGCATCTGCTTGAGCAGCGGCGCGGATTGGCCTTCGGCGCCGCCGTAGAACACGGCATCCGGGTTCTTGCTCTTGATCTGCGTCAGGATGGCCTTGAAGTCGCTGGCCTTGTCGTTGGTGTACTCACGACGCACGATGGTGGCGCCGGAAGCCTTGGCAGCCTTCTCGAACTCGTCAGCCAGACCTTGGCCGTAGGCGGTGCGGTCGTCAATGATGGCGATGTTCTTGTAGCCCAGCTTCTTGACCGCGAAGGTGCCGACCACCGAACCCTGCTGGGTGTCGGAGGTCATCATGCGGAAGGTCGTCTTGTAGCCTTGCTTGGTGTATTCCGGAGCCGTCGCCATGGCGATCTGCGCGATGCCGGCCTGGTTGTACACGCGCGATGCCGGAATGCTGGTGCCCGAGTTGAAGTGGCCGAGCATGCCCTTGATGCCGCTATCCACCAGCTTCTGTGCGACGGCAGTGCCCGTCTTCGGGTCAGCCTGGTCGTCTTCGGCCATGAGTTGGAACTTGACTTCCTTACCGGCGATCTTCGGGTGCGTGGCATTGAACTCTTCAACAGCCAGGGTCGCACCGTTCTTCATGTCCGTGCCGTATTGCGCTTGCGGACCCGACATCGGGGCAGCAAAGCCCAGTTTGATGACTTCCTGCGCCGATGCTGCGCTACCCAGCGCACACAGTGCCGCCGCCACCCACAGTTGTTTCAGTTTCATTTGTGCGTCTCCTAGTTCAAACGCAATTTGGATCAATAGCGCGACGGGATCACCATCGCCCTCCTCCCGCTTCGCATTCCACCCGCACCCGTCGTGTGGGTGAAACCGCGAATCCTGCTCGTGCTCCCCGTCAGCCGATGGTCATCAGGCTGGCGTTGCCACCCGCCGCGGCCGTATTGACCGATAGCGAACGCTCGATCAGCAGGCGCTCCAGCGCCAGCCCTTCCCCGCCGTGCGGCAGGCCTTGCACCCCCACGATCGGGCCGGCGCGTCGTGCCAGCCCTTCGCAGATGGCGCGTAGATGGTCCGAATCGCCGTGGTGCAGCACCGCGTCGAACGCGGCCCCATCCAGGGCCGGCACCACACGGACGCGCGATTGTACTGCCGGCGGCAACTCCCGCAACACAGCTTCTACAGCAGGGTTTTCCAGCACCACAGCCATGCTGCCGACCGCCAGCACGGCGGCCAGTTGGCGCAGCCAGTCGGCCGGATCCACTGCCACGCACAGCACGGCTTCGCGCGGCAACAGCGTGTAGGTATTGCGCTCACCCGTCGGGCCCGGCAGCGTTGCCGTGGCACCGGTGGCCGAGGCAGCCGCCAGGCGTTCGCACAGCGCCGTCAGGTTGGCCAACTGCGCCACGGGCGACTGCTTGCGTGCCCAGTCAACCAGCGCATCGAACGGCGCGAGCAGTGCGCGGCGCGCTTCGGTGTCCACTTCGGTGCCAGCACCCGCGGTGAGCGACAGCGCAGTGCGCATGCCGTCCTGCGGGCAGGTCGACAGCAAACGCAGCAGATACAGCGGGCCGCCCGCCTTCGGGCCGGTGCCCGACAGGCCCTCGCCGCCGAACGGCTGCACGCCCACCACAGCGCCCACAATATTGCGGTTCACATACAGGTTGCCGACGTGCGCGCGGTCCACCACGTGCGCGATGGTCTCGTCGATACGCGTGTGGATGCCCAGCGTCAGGCCGTAGCCGGTACCGTTGATCTGCTCGATCAGCTTGGTCAGGCCGGCGTTGTCTGCTGAGCGCTTCCAGCGCACCACGTGCAGCACCGGGCCGAAGATTTCGCGCGTCAGGTCCGTCAGGCTGTCGAGTTCAATTACCGTTGGCGGCACGAAGGTGCCGTGCGCGCAGGCTTCCGGCACCGGCGTCTGATGCACGCGACGGCCCTTGGCGCGCATCGCTTCGATATGGCCGACGATGTTGTTGCGCGCTTCGGCGTCAATCACCGGGCCCACGTCGGTCGACAGGCGATCCGAGTTGCCCATCGCCAACTCGGCCATGCCGCCCTTGAGCATCGTGAGCACGCGGTCGGCCACGTCGTCCTGCACGCACAGCACACGCAGTGCCGAGCAACGCTGGCCTGCGGAATCAAACGCGGAAGACAGCACGTCCGCCACCACCTGCTCGGCCAGCGCGGACGAATCCACGATCATCGCGTTCTGGCCGCCGGTTTCGGCAATCAGGGGAATCGGTGCGCCGTTGGCATCCAGGCGACCGGCCAGCGTGCGCTGCAGAATGCGCGCGACTTCAGTCGAGCCGGTGAACATCACGCCCTTGGTGCGCCCATCCTTCACCAGCGCCGCACCCACGGTCTCGCCACGGCCCGGCAGCAATTGCACGGCACCGGCCGGCACACCAGCTTCGCGCAGGATGCGCACGGCCTGGGCGGCGATCAGTGGGGTCTGTTCAGCGGGCTTGGCCAGCACAGGGTTGCCGGCGGCCAGCGCCGCGCTCACCTGGCCGGTGAAGATCGCCAGCGGGAAGTTCCACGGGCTGATGCAGACCACCGGGCCCAGCGGGCGGTGCGTGTCGTTCGAGAACCCGCCGCGCACTTGCGCTGCGTAATAGCGCAGGAAGTCCACGGCTTCACGCACTTCAGCGATGGCGTTGGACAGCGTCTTGCCCGCTTCGCGAATGATCAGCCCCATCAGGTGCTGCATCTCGCCTTCCATCAGATCGGCGGCGCGATCGAGCAGCGCGGCGCGCGCTTCGGGCGGCGTGGCTTGCCAGATCGGCGCGGCAGCAGCGGCAGCAGCGAGTGCGGCATCAACGTCGGCCTCGGTGGCTTCGGTCACATGGCCAACGATGTCGCGCAGGTCCGACGGATTGCGTACCGGCTGCGGCGTGCCACCAGCGTACGGTGCATCACCGATGGTCGGTGCGGCGGTCCAGACCGTGCTGGTGCCAGCAAGAAGGGCGGACGACAACGACGCCAGGCGCTGCTCGTTCGCCAGGTCAATGCCCGACGAGTTTGCGCGAACGTCACCGTAGAGGTGGCGCGGCAGCGGAATTTTCGGATGCGGCATGCCGAGCGTCCCTTCATCGGCGTGCATCCGTTCCACCACCGCCACCGGATCGGCGACGAGGTCGTCCAGAGAAATCGACTCGTCCGCAATGCGGTTCACGAACGAGGTATTGGCGCCGTTTTCCAGCAGACGGCGCACCAGGTAAGCCAGCAGCGTTTCATGCGTACCGACCGGCGCGTAGATGCGGCACGGGCGGTTGAGCTTGCCGGGCTTGTTGCCGACCACCTGCTCGTACAGCGGTTCACCCATGCCATGCAGGCACTGGAACTCGTACTGGCCGGGGTAGTAGTTCTGGCCGGCCATCTGGTAGATCGCGGCCAGCGTGTGGGCATTGTGCGTGGCGAACTGCGGGAAGATCGCCTCCGGCGCGGCCAGCAGCTTGCGCGCGCAGGCCAGGTACGACACATCGGTGTAGACCTTGCGCGTGTAGACCGGATAGCCCTCCAGGCCCTCGACCTGAGCGCGCTTGACCTCGCTGTCCCAATAGGCGCCCTTGACCAGGCGGATCATCAGGCGGTGCTTGCTGCGACGGGCCAGATCAATGATGAAGTCGAGCACGAACGGGCAGCGCTTCTGGTAACCCTGCACCACGAAGCCGATGCCGTTCCAGCCGGCCAGCTCGGGCGCAAAGCACAGGCGCTCCAGCAGATCGAGCGACAGCTCCAGGCGGTCGGCCTCTTCCGCATCGATGTTGATGCCGATGTCGTATTCACGCGCCAGCACGGCCAGCGCCTTCACGCGCGGGTACAGCTCGTTGATGGTGCGATCGTATTGCGCGCGGCTGTAGCGCGGGTGCAGCGCCGACAGCTTGATCGAGATGCCCGGCCCTTCGTAGATGCCGCGTCCGCCCGAAGCCTGCCCGATCGCGCGGATGGCCTGTTCGTACGACGCGAGATAGCGCTGCGCGTCTTCCTCCGTCATGGCGGCTTCACCGAGCATGTCGTAGGAGTAGCGGAAGCCTTCGGCTTCAAACTTGCGCGCGTTGGCCAGCGCTTCGGAAATGGTCTCGCCGGTGACGAACTGCTCGCCCATCAGGCGCATCGCCATGTCCACGCCCTTGCGGATCAGCGGCTCGCCGCTCTTGCCGATGATGCGCGTGAGCGCCTTCGACAGCCCGGCTTCGTTGTGCGTGGCGACCAGCTTGCCCGTGAGCAGCAGGCCCCAGGTGGCGGCGTTGACGAACAACGACGGGCTCTGGCCGACGTGCGAGTGCCAGTTGCCGTTGCTGATCTTGTCGCGGATGAGTGCGTCGCGCGTGGCCTTGTCGGGGATGCGCAGCAGCGCTTCGGCCAGGCACATCAGCGCCACGCCTTCCTGGCTCGACAGGGAGAACTCCTGAATCAGGCCCTGCACCAGACCTTCGCGGCCGGTGCCAACCTTTTGCGTACGCAGCTTGCCGGCGAGATCACGTGCCAGTTGCTTGGCTTCCGAGGCGAGCGCGACCGGCAGGCGGGCCTGCTCCAGCAGCATCGGAATGGCTTCGGTTTCCGGCCGGCGATATGCGGCGGTGATAGCCGCGCGCAGCACCGATTGCGGTTGCACGCTTTGTGCGAATTCGAGGAACGGTTGCACCGCAGGGTCATCACCCTCGTGCACATCCGAGACGGCGGCGGCGGCGGACGGGAGGCCATCCGCCGCCGTGCCGTTTGCGTCTGCTTTTACGTCATTTGGCAGCTGCCCCCGCTCCACTTGATCCAGATACGTGAAGATCGCCTGCTTGATCAGCCAGTGCGGCGTGCGGTCAATGGACTGCGCAACGCGCTTGAGGCGTTCACGCGAAGCATCGTCCAGCTTGACCCCGAGGGTGGTTGTAGCCATGTGGGTTCCTATCCGTAGCTGCCATTGCCAAAGCTTGTGGCCGGCAAATCGAAGCGGATCATACGCCCGGTGGATTTGAAGGTGCAACCTAGTAAAACCCCTTGCATCGAAGGGGGTAGATTTGGTGCAACCGCACGTGACGCGTGCTTGGTTTTGGGGCGGGTGCCAGCCCCCCGGGGTGCGTTGCGGCGCTCAGATCCGCAACGGATCAATCTCCAACTGCCACCGCACCCCTTTCACTGTCTTCGTAATCTCCCCAAACCGCTCGGTCCAGGCAGACAGCAGCTTCTGCAGCGCAGCGCGAGAAGCCGATTCCACCAGCAGTTGCGCCCGCTCGCGGTTGGCTAGCCGCACCATGGTCATCGGCACCGGATCATGCAGAAACACCGGTGCCCCCAACTCTGCGACGAGGGTTTCGCCCAGCGCCCGGGCGGCGGCGAGGAATTCCAGCGCACGCGCCACTTCCTTGTGCTCGGTGGTCAGCAGCGCTTGGTACGCAAACGGCGGCAACCCGGCCTGCTTGCGCTCCCGCAGCAACTGGCGCGCGAACCCGCCGTAGTCATGGCGCACGAGTGCCTGCAACGCGGGAGCATCCGGATAGCGCGTCTGGATCAGCACCTCGCCCGCCAACCCGGCACGTCCGGCGCGCCCCGCCACCTGCATCAGCGAGGCAAACAGGTGCTCCCCGGCGCGGAAATCATGCGAGAACAGCGAAGGGTCCGGTGCCACGACACCCACCAGCGTCACGCGCTGGAAGTCGTGCCCCTTGGCGACCATCTGCGTGCCGATCAGGATGTCGACGCTGCCTTCGTGCACGGTGTCGAACAGCGCTTCGGCACTGCCCTTGCGGCGGGTGGAATCGGCGTCGATGCGGGCGACACGTGCCTGTGGAAACAGCTCGCCGAGCGTCTCTTCGATGCGCTGGGTACCGCGCCCGAGCGGGGCGATATCGACGTTGCCGCAGTCGGGGCAGTGATGCGGAATGCGCGATTCGTAACCGCAGTGGTGGCAGCGCAGGCGCCGTTCCGGCTTGTGCAGCACCAGGTACGCGGAGCACCGCGGGCACCCCGACAGCCAGCCACACGCATCGCAGGACAGCACCGGCGCATAGCCCCGGCGGTTGAGGAACAGTAGGCTCTGTTCGCCACGCGCGAGGCGATCGGCCATCGCATCGACCAGCGGCTTGGACAGCCCATCGCGAATCTCGCGCCCGGCGCGGCGTTCCAGATTCAGGTCGATGAGCGACACGCGCGGCAGCACCGCCTCGGCCTGCGCGCGCTGCGACAGCGTCAAGCGCGTGGTGGCGCTCTGCTCGGCGCGCCACCAGGTTTCCAGCGACGGCGTGGCCGACCCCAGCACGACGGGGATGTTGCGCTGCTTGGCCCGCCACAACGCCAGATCGCGCGCGGAGTAGCGCAGGCCTTCCTGCTGCTTGTAGGACGTGTCGTGCTCTTCGTCGACGAGGATGAGCGCCAGGTTGGGCAGCGACGCCAGCATCGCCAGCCGGGTGCCGAGCACGATGCGCGCCTCGCCGCGATGCGCGGCCAGCCAGTTCAGGGCCCGGGGTTGTTCGGCTAGGCCGCTGTGCAGCGCCGCCATGGGCACGCCCGGAAAACGCGCCGCGATGCGCGCTTCCAACTGCGGCGTCAGGTTGATCTCGGGCACCAGCATCAGCACCTGCGCGTTGGCGTCGCGCGCCAGGGCATCGGCGATGGCGTGCAGGTAGACCTCGGTCTTGCCGCTGCCGGTCACGCCGTAGAGCAGGAAGGGGCTGAACGCACCGCTCGCCCCACCCTGCGCGATGGCCGCGACGGCGGTGGCCTGCTCGGCGTTCAGGGCGGGCGCGACGGACGGCTCGGGCAATTCCAGCGGCTGCGGTAGCAGCGCCTTCGGCCGCAGTTCGGCGCGTAGCCAGCCGACGGCGGCCCAGTCGCGCAGCTTGGCCACGGCCTGCCCGTGCAATGCGACGGCGGCACTGGTGGAAAGCTCGCCGTCGCCAGTCAGCGCTTCAGCCAGCCGCATGGCGCCGGTCGCGCGCTTGGGCACGCTGTCGAGCAACGCGGCGCCGACGGTCGATGCAGGCTCCTGCATCACATAGACGGTTTCAGTGGCTTGGCGCGCGAGGTTGTCCCAGCTACCGGGTGTGCGCCACAGCGGCGGCAGCGCTGGCAACGTCACTTCGCCCAGCGCGCGGTGGTAGTAGCCGGCGGCAAATTCGGCCAGCGCACGCCATTCGGCATTGAGCGGCGGCACCCAGTCGAGCACGCGCTCCACGTCACGCAGCTTGTCTTGCGGCACCTCGGTGGTGGCGGCGGTTTCCACCACCAATGCCACCACGCGGCGGTTGCCGAACGGCACGACCACCAGTTGCCCCGGCAACACCGGCTGCGCACACCGGTAATCGAACACGGCATCGAGCGGCGTGTCGATCACCACCCGTGCGATGGCGGCTGCGGCCTCGGTATCCGCCACGGCATCGGGAAACACGGTGTCGGCTTGTGCGGTGGTCATCCGAGAGGCAAACGGTTGAATTGCAAAGGAATTGTTGCGGTGCAGCGACGCATCACGCACCTGGCGAAAGCGCGGCGCCCGTCTCACCTTGCCAGCACAGTGATTGCCCTGCCTGACTCAATCTTCAAGTATCACTTGAGGTTTACGCAGTGGCACCCTGATCGGTGGCCGATTTTTAGGTCTATCCACACAGGCTGTGGATAACTTTGTTGAAAAGTCGCCCGCAGCGCCCGGGAAAGCCGATGAATCCGCCGTTTTTCTGGCTTGCACGATTTCGGCGCGCGCGCCATTCCCTCAAAAAAATCAAACACTTATGCGATGAGCGCACAAACCCGACTGTGTTGCGCCGCGAAAAAAGCCAGCCGCGACAGCTTTGTGCATAAGTCAAGTCTTGACAGTCAGGTTACGCACCAAAGTGCGCGAAATAAATCGCTTGACACCCCTTTGGGGCCAATCTGCGGGCCCGGGCATGCGAGTAGACGCTCACCCTCTTTGCACCAAAGCGGCGAGCGTTCCACCCATGCGCTCGGCTTCACGCACTGCGATGGCTCAATTCAAACGCCATCGCACCGCACCATGATTCTGTTACGCGGCTTTTTTGCGCAGTGCACGACTGAAGCTATGCACCTCGTCCACCAGCACCGTCACCGCCTCGGGCGGCGTGAACTGCGAGATACCGTGGCCCAGGTTGAAGATGTGGCCATCGCTGTCGCCGCTGGCCGCGTAGTCTTCCAACACGCGGCGCACTTGCGTGCGAATGGCGTCGGGTGCCGCGAACAGCACGGTCGGGTCAAGGTTGCCTTGCAGGGCGACGCGGCCGCCGGTGCGCTGGCGGGCGAGCTGCAGGTTGACCGTCCAGTCCACGCCCAGCGCATCGGCGCCGGTCTCGGCCATGGCTTCGAGCCACAGGCCGCCGCCCTTGGTGAACAGGATGACCGGCACGCGCTGGCCGTCGGCCCCGGCGCGGATGCCTTCCACCACACGCTGCATGTAGGCCAGCGAGAACTCGTGATAGATGCCATCGGCCAGCGCGCCGCCCCAGGTGTCGAACACCTGCACGGCCTGGGCGCCGGCCTCGATCTGCGCGTTCAGGTAGTCGATCACGGCCTGCGCGTTGATCTCCAGGATGCGGTGCATCAGGTCCGGGCGCGCGTAGAGCATCGACTTGACGGTGCGGAAGTCGTCCGAGCCGCCACCTTCGACCATGTAGCAGGCCAGCGTCCACGGGCTGCCCGAGAAGCCGATCAGCGGCACGCGCTGGCGGCCGTCCTGCACGAGCGCGCGGCGGATTTCCGCCACGGCGTCAAACACGTACTGCAACGACGACATGTCCGGCACCGACAGCGCGGCCACGTCCGCCTCCGTGCGCACCGGCTTGGCAAAGCGCGGGCCTTCGCCCTGCGCGAACGACAGGCCCAGGCCCATGGCGTCGGGCACGGTCAGGATGTCGGAGAACAGGATGGCCGCGTCCAGCGGATAGCGGTCCAGCGGCTGCAGCGTCACTTCCGTCGCATATGCCGGCGACTTGGCCAAGCCCAGGAAGCTGCCGGCGCGGGCACGCGTAGCGTTGTACTCCGGCAGGTAACGGCCTGCCTGGCGCATCAGCCACAGCGGCGTGTAGTCGGTCGGCTGGCGGCGCAGGGCGCGCAGGAAGGTGTCGTTGGCGAGCGGTGCGGACATGGCGTTGGACTCTTGATGAGGGCGCCATTGTAAGGGATGGTGTTTTTATCCCGGGCTGATCCACGCCAATACTCGGCACAGCTCAGGGCACCTTTTGCGTATCCCCCGCCCGCTGCGGCGGCAGCTTGATCGCCATGGCCTTGAAATCCGGGCTGGTGGTCAGCGTGCCGTGCACCACCCCGCGCGGGATAACGACCAGATCCCCCGCCCGCACCTCACGTGGCGCGTTGTCGAGCCAGAACGTGGCCGTACCGGCCATCACGTACTGAATCTCGTCCGAATAGGTATGCGTGTGCTTGGCGACCGTACCCACCTGAACGCCCACCGTGCCGTTGGCGGCATTCACCAGCGTTTTGGTGCGCAACGTGCCCATTTCGGCGATGACGGGGCCGATCTCCTCCGCCGTCATGCTGCCCATGTTGATGAGCTGCGGGGTGAGCGCGGCCGGCGCCGATGCCTGGGCTAACGCGCCGGTGCAACCAACAAGTACGGCGACGGCGCTGGCCGCCCGAATGCCAACCAGAGTGCGGTGCATGATGCCTCCTCTTTGCGCGGCCGCCGTCGGAGTGCGGCAGTCCGTGGCGATTGTCGCATCGGCGGGCGGGCGCGAAGAGTTAGGGCGATTCCGGAGCGTGCCGTGACGAGGCGGCTTAGCCCGCGCGCAACTTGAACAGCCCCACCGTGCGCGCCAGACCCTGTGCCTGCTCGTTGAGCATCGCCGATGCGGCGGTCGATTGCTCCACCAGCGCCGCGTTCTGCTGTGTGGCCTGGTCCATCTCGGCGACGCTGCGGTCGATCTGGCTGATGCCGCTGCTCTGCTCGTGCATCGCACCGTCGATCTCGCCGATGATGCGGGCGACACGCTCGATGCCGGACACGATCTCCTGCATCGTCGCGCCGGCGGCCTGCACGCGCTGCGCGCCGGTCTTCACGCTGGCCTCCGAGGCCTGGATCAGGTCCTTGATCTCGCGGGCGGCGGTGGCGCTGCGTTGCGCCAGCGTGCGCACCTCACCGGCCACCACGGCAAAGCCGCGGCCGTTTTCGCCGGCACGGGCAGCTTCTACGGCCGCGTTGAGCGCCAGGATGTTGGTTTGGAATGCAATGCTGTCGATCACGCCGATGATTTCGGTGATGCGCGCCGACGACTTGGCAATCTCGTCCATCGTGCTCACGGCGCTCGACACCACCTCGCCGCCGCGCGTGGCGGCATCGCTGGCGTCGCTCGCCAGGCGCGTGGCCTGCACGGCCGCATCGGCGGAGTTCTTCACGCTGGTGGTCAGCTCGGTCAGCGCGGCAGAGGTTTCCTGCAGGTTGCTCGCCGAGACCTCGGTGCGGTTGGAGAGATCGCGGTTGCCCATTTCGATCTCGCCGGTGGCCGACTTCATGCTGTCGACGCTGGCGCGCACTTCCAGCAGCACTTCGCCAATCTTGTCGATGAAGGTGTTGAACGCGGCGCTGATCTGCGCGACTTCGTCATTGCCGACCACGGGCAGGCGATGCGTCAGGTCGCCACCACCGGCGCCGATGGTCTCCATCGCATCGCGCACTTGCGACAGGCGGCGGAACGATTGCGACGTGAAGAACGCGGCGATGCCCACGGCGGCCAGCGTCAGCAGCACCATGGCCACAGCCAGTGCCTTGACGACGTTGCGCAAGCCGGCGGTGGCTTCGGCCTTGTCCAGGGCGATCACCAGATACCAGTCGGTGCCCTGCACGGCCTGCGCCTTGAGCAGCTTGGGCGCGCCGGCCAACTCCACTTCCAGCGGGGTGCTGGCCTTGGCCAGTGTGGCGAGCGTATCGGCATTGAGCGAAGCCGCCACGTCGGTGGCCGGCTTGAGCATCAGCTTGGCGTCGGGGTGGGCGATCACCTGACCATCCTTGGCGACCACAAAGGCGAGGCTGGACGGCGTGGGGTGCACGGCAGCCACCACTTCACGCACGCCGTCGAGCGGCACGGCGCCCGAGATGGCGCCGGTCGTTTCACCGTTGTGCACGAGCGGTGCGGCAAACGACACGTACTGCACACCGGTCGACACATCGCCGTAGGGCTTGGTTACGAGCAGCTTGCCGGCTTCGATGGCCTGCTTATACCAGGGCCGCCCGGTCGGGTCGTAGTCCTTGGGCGTGGTGGAGCTGGTGGAGAAGAACGTCTTGTCCGTCCAGCCGATGGTGATGATCGGGAAGCCATTGGCATTGCCCATGTGCTTGCCGAAGCCCTGCGGATCGCCGTGTTCGACCACCTCGGCGGTGGCCTTCACGGCCTGCGCCTTGGCGGCCACCCACTTGTCGATGGCGAGCGTGTTGCCGCTGGCGATAGCAGCGAGGTTCTGGTCGATCGATTCCATCGTATTGCTGCGCACGATGGAATACGTGGCGGCGCCGGACAGTGCCAGAGCGCCGATCACGGTGGCCGACGAGATGAGGAGAATGCGGGTCCGAAGAGAGGAGATCATGATTCTTATAGGTGGAATGTCCTGCGTGAATCAGACTGCGTACAGCGCTCGGTGCTACCGTTGCGCCCTCCAGAACGGCGAACCGCGGGCTGTTGGGGGGCCACTGAGCAAGCTACGGCAGTGTTGGAGCGAACTTGAGGCGCAAAGCAGGAATGGCACCCCCGACGTATGAGGGGTATGTGCGCGCAGTGGGGTTGTTGTGTGAGTGCGCCGAAGTCAACAATGTCAGTTGCCCAGGCATCACGGGCCTTCGCCCTTCCTCGGACAACCGTCACGCATGCAAAAGATTCTTTTGGCCCTCGCTCTGCTTCTGTCCGCCTCAGTTGCCCGCGCCGGACTCGATATCACCGCGCTCAGCGGCCTGACCCAAGTCACCGCACCCACCCTCGATTCCGATGGCCAACCACAGGGAAAGAACCAGGTGATCCTGTCCCCGGTCAACTTCCCCGAGCGTTTCGACGACCTGCAAAGCGGCACGGTCTACGCGTTCAAGTCGTCGTTTGAGTTTCGCGCGGGGTCGTATTCGGGCTACAACGCCTGGCGAAATGAACTCGCCAAGCTGGCCGGCTACAAGGCAAGCCCATACGAATTCCTCGGCAAGACGGAGCTTCGATACGACGCCACTGCGTGGAGGCTTCAGCAGGGGCCGTTCTGGGAGTTGATCAATTTCTCCGACGCAGAAGGCGTCATCGGCCCAATCGCCTGCAAGAAGGTCTATCAGGACTTCGTCCAGTACAGCGAAGCGGCTGAAAAGCATCCGGACCCGTATTTCAAGGAGTCCTACGCCGACTGGAAAAAGGCCTTTGAGATGTGCGCCGACAACGGTGCCATCGTGTTTCACTGATAGACGTGGCAGTCCGGCGAAAGCCGATAGGCTGCCCCCGCTTTCTGGCGTTCCCTCGGATTGTGGGCACCTTAGCGTTGCGGTAGTGTCCTTGGCACCCCACCGGAGCCCCGCGCCATGGCCGTGCTGTTCACCATCCTGAAGATTGCCGTCGTGCTCGTGTTGGTGTCGTCATTGGCCGAGGCGCTGGCGCTGTCGTTCCTGCGCGGCTGGAGCAACTACGACTGGAAAGCCGCTGGCGTGTCAGTGGTCGATTTCCTGGTACGCGAGTACCCACTGCGCTGGCTGTTGCCGATGGCGTTCTGGCTGCAAGGCCTGGACTGGATCTACCAGCACCGCCTGTGGACCCTGCCGATGGACAACTGGACCGGCTGGGCAGCCTGCTTTCTCGGCCAGGAGTTCTGCTACTACTGGTACCACCGCGCCGCGCACCGTGTGCGCTGGTTCTGGTGCACCCACGCCGTCCACCACTCGCCCAACGATCTGAACCTGTCGGCCGCCTACCGCTTTGGCTGGACGGGCAAGCTGACCGGCACCCTGCTCTTCTTCTCGCTGGCGCCGCTGCTGGGCATGCCGCCGCGCATCGTGCTGATGCTGCTGTCGCTGAACCTGCTGTACCAGTTCTGGATTCACGCCACGTGGATTCCGCGTCTCGGGCCGCTGGAGTGGTTCCTGAACACGCCGTCGGCGCACCGCGTGCATCACGCCGCCAACCTGGAATACCTCGACGGCAACTACGGCGGCGTGCTGATCATCTTCGACCGCCTGTTCGGCACCTACATCCCCGAGCGCAAAGACGTGCCCTGTCGCTATGGCCTGGTGCACCCGCTGCGCACATACAACCTGCTGACCATCGAGTTCAGCCAGTGGCGCGGGTTGTGGCAGGACCTGAAGACTGCCCGTTCGGCACCCGAGGTGTTTGGCTACCTGTTCCGCCCGCCGGGCTGGCGGCCCGACGGCAACGGCGAGACGACGGAGGATTTGCGCCGGCGTGCCGCGCTGGTTGCCGACGAGGGCGACGTTGTGCCAACCACGGCCATCGCCAACTGACCACGCCTCACGGCATGCGCAACACCTGCGCCAGATGCCCGTACACCGTCGCAATCCGCCGCAGGTGGCGCGACTCCGGATGCGTCAGCAACCACAGTTCCGACTGGTTCGCGTCCTGCAAGTCCCGCAGCGACACCAGATCACTGCGCGCCTGCGCCATCACCACGGGAAGGATGGCGATGCCCGACCCTATCGCCACCATCTCCGCCGCGATCTGCAGGCTATTGACGAAGTAGGTGGGGACCACCTTGGGGAAGTGCCGCTTGCGCCAGGCCACGGAGGGGTGCTCCGGAATCGCATCGTCAATGGCAATCCACGGCGCGCGGCCCGCTTCCACGTCGGCATACGTGGTGTCGCAACCGCGCCCCGCATAGAGCCCCACGCGAATCGGCCCCAGGTGTTTGCCGACCAAGTGCTGCGGCGGGCGGCGGGTGGCGCGCACGGCGATGTCGGCATCGCGGCGGGTCAGGCTCGCCAGCTCGTTGCCCACGCGCAGGTCATAGGTCAGGTTTGGGTGCTGCGCTTGCAACGCCTTCAACGCGGGGGCCACCAGGCCGACCAGGATGGTGTCGGTGGTGGTAATGCGCACCGTGCCCGACACCTGATCCGGCGCGGCATGCACCGCAGAGCGTGCGCCCTCCAGCGCGGCCTCCACCTGCTCCGCCCGCTCAGCCAATGATTGCGCCAGCTCGTTGGCCAGATACCCCGTACGCGAGCGCGCAAACAACGATTGCCCAAGCCCCCGTTCGATACGCTGCAGAGACCGGAACACGGTGGACGCATCCACGCCCAGCCGATCGCCCGCTGCCGCCAGCGTGCCGGTGCGCGCCATCGCCAGCACGACTTCCAGGTCGGCGGCGCTCAGCCGGTATTGCGTTTCTGCATGCATGGTTTTCTGTGTTGCCTATTTCATTGGCATGGATGCAATCCTACAGTGTCGACACCGCTGCCGCTGGCACTCCATCGCAGTTGGCGGCTTTCCAACTTGATGGATGAGAAAACGATCATGAAGCTCTATTACTCCGCCGGTGCCTGCTCGCTGGCTGTGCACATCGCCCTGCGTGAAGTCGGCGCCAAGTTTGACGTGACCTCGGTCGACCTCACCAAGCATCTCACCGCCGACGGCACGGATTTCTATACGATCTCGCCGCGCGGCTACGTGCCGCTGCTGGAGCTGGCCGACGGATCACGCCACACCGAAGCCGCTGCACTGCTGCAATACGTGGCCGACCTCGACCCGACCCAGGCGCTCATCGGCAAGGCCGGCAGCGCACGCCGCTTGGCGGTGATCGAGTGGCTGACCTTTGTCAGCACCGAACTGCACAAGGGCTTCGGCCCGCTCTGGTACAAGGAAACGCCCGACGTCACACGCCAAGGCGCCAAAGACAAACTGGCCAAGCGCTTTGCTGAACTGGATGCCCGCCTGGCCAAGCAGCCGTATCTGGCGGAGGACTACAGCGTGGCCGATGCTTACGCCTTTACGATACTGAACTGGGCCAACTTCCTGGCACTGCCGATGGGGGCATATCCGAATGTGCAGGCGTACATGGCGCGGGTGGGTGCACGGGCTGCGGTGCAGGAGGCGATGACGGTGGAAGGGTTGGTGAAATAACGCACGACCGCGTTGCTGCGAATGCGAAGCGCTGGGCTGCAAGGTCCGGCGCTTTTTTGTTTGGTACGTGAGCCGGCCGCCGGTGATGTTCGGTAGCATGGCCAGCCCGATCCAGGCTTAATCAAAACCGCCTAATCCACCCCCTACACTGCCCAACGTTTGCGGAACGTCTTACAACACATCCCCTTGTTGTAGATGGGCTCTATCAACGCAGCATGCCGCACTGCAGCACGCGCATCGCTACAATTTCAGGCTTCGCATTCCGCTGCCCGCAGGTCGTCTCATGTTCAAGCACGCTGTTCTGGCCCTGGCCGTTGTCGCCGCAGGCTTTTCCGCTCTCGCTCGCGCTGAGGTTCGTGGAGCGGGGTCGACCGCTGCTGCGCCGGTCTATCGCGTCTGGTCGGCGGGGTATGCCGCGTCGTCGGGCATCACGCTCAACTACGACGCCGTGGGCTCGGGCGAGGGCATCAAGCGTATCCGCGCAGGTTCGGTGGATTTCGGTGCGTCGGACGTGCCGCTGTCTTCCGCCGATGCGGCCAAGGCGGGCCTGGTGTGCGTGCCGTCGGTGGTGACGGGCGCGGTGCCGTTCATCAACGTGCCGGGCGTGGCGCGCGGCCAGCTCAAGCTGACGGGCGAAGTGCTGGCCCAGATCTTCCTGGGCAAGATCGATAGCTGGGACGCGCCCGAACTGCGCACGCTGAACCCCGGCGTGGCGCTGCCCAAACTGAAGATCCGCCTCGTAGTGCGCGCCGATGGTTCGGGCACCACATACCACTTCACCGATTACCTGAGCGCCGTCAGCCCCGACTGGAAGACCACCTACGGCACCAAGTCGACCATCGCCTGGCCGGCGGACTACCTTGGCGTCAAAGGCAGCGGCGACGTGGTCAAGACTGTGCAGGCGACGCCTGGCGCCATCGGCTATGTCGACTACAACTACATCCTCGACAACGATCTGAACGCCGTGCAGTTGCGCAACGCCGCCGGCCGCTTCGTGAGCGCACAGGTCAATGGCTTCCGCGAGGCCGTGGTGCAGAGCGCCTGGAACCGCAAGGGTGAGTTCACCGCGCCGCTGGTCAACCTGCCGGGTGCAGAGACCTGGCCGATCACCATGGGCACCTTCATCGTGGTACCGGCGGTGAGCCAGTCCGGCCCGCGCACGCTGGCGGCGTTGAAGTTTCTGACGTGGGGCTACTTCCACGGCGACGAGCTGGCCGCCAAGGCCAAATTCGTACCGCTGCCCGAGCGCGTTCAGGCGATTGCGTATCGTGAGCTGGCACGCATTACCGATGCGTCGGGTGCCGCCATCGGCCTGCAGAGCATGCCCGCAAACTGGGGCAAATAAGCGGTAAATGCGTCTTGCCGGTGCAGTCTTTGCACTGGCAACGGCATCGCAGTAGCACCATTTTGATGCTGCGCAGACAGCGCGCTGAAAGCTTTGCAACAGGGCTGGATTGTTCCTGCGCGTTACCTATAGTGGTCACTCGTCGCGCGAACCAGCCGCGCATGTCACTGCCACAGCAACGACGGGGAACCGCAATGGGCACCGCCATCGCAGACCAGGACGAACAGATCGACAAGATCGCACACGACACCGGTGCACCTGCTGATCTCGTCCGCGTTCAGTACCAGGAAACCATGCGCGCATTGTCGGCGGACGCCAGCGTGCACGACTACCTCTCGCTGTTCGTCACACGGCGCGTACTGGCGGCGTTCCGCCCGCGTCGCGCACCACAACGCTAGTCCCTGCTTATTCCTCGCTGATCATCCCGACGAATGCGTGCGCCGCGCGGCGCATCCATTCGCGTGCGCGCTCGACGTCGGGTTGCATGCGCGCAAAGCCGTGCGTCATACCTGACGCTTCAATGGTGATGACCTGCGCGCCGTGCTGCACGAGGTAGTCGGCGTAGTGCAGGCCGTCGTCGCGCAGCACGTCGTGTGCGGCCACGATGACCACCGTGTCGGGCGGCGTGTATTTCGGCGGCTGCGCCATCAGGTAGATGCGCCCGTCCTGCTCAGCCAACGACTTGGTCAGCGCTTCAGCACCGATGAACTTCTCCCAGTACCAGCGCATATCGTCGCGCGTGAGGCCAGGCCCTTGCGCGAAGGCGTTGTAGCTCTCGCTGCCGAAGGCGGGTGTGCTCACCGGGTAGACCAGCAGCTGCGCGTTGACGAGGCCCGGGCGCACGCTTGCCGTAGCTTGCACGGCGAGATGCCCGCCCGCGCTATCCCCGCCCACGGCCAGAAAATCGGGATCGACCCCGAGGCTTGAGCGCTGCTCCGCCAGGTACACCAGCGCATCCCGCGCATCATCGGCCGGCACAGGAAACGGATGTTCAGGGGCAAGGCGATAGTCCACGCTCACGACCGCACAGCCGGTGTCCTGTGCGAGCAGCGCTGCCAGCATGCGGTGCGTCGTGCGCGGCGCGCCCACCACCCAGCCGCCGCCGTGAAACCACACCAGCATGCGCGGCGTGGCCACGTGCTTCGGCCGAAAGACGATCGCATCCAGCGTGCGGCCCGGCAGCGGCAGGCTCAGGTCGGATGCTTCAACGCTGTCCGGATCGGGTCGATCGGAGAGCGCGGCAATCGCCTCGAAGCGCTCGCGTTGGGCGGGGGCATCTTCGGGCGCAGGCAACGCGCCAAAGCGCTCGGCAACGCGTTGATAGAACTGCAGGATCTGCGGATCGACGGCCATGGTGCGGATGCTTCGTGCAAGTTTCGATGACCGTCGAAGTGTAGCGCGTGAGCTTCAACGCCCGCTTTAACTTCCACGGTACGTCGAGAAGCCGAACGGACTGAGCAGCAGCGGGATGTGATAGTGCTGCGCCGCGTCCTGCACGTGAAAGACGACGGGCACCTCGGGGAAGAACGTAGCCGTGTGATGCGCGCTGAAGTAATCGCCGGTATGGAAGGTCGCACGGTAGTCGCCAGCAGCAAGCGGCTGGTCCGCTTTCAGTAGCGTCTTGATGCGGCCGTCGGCATCGGTCGTGCCGCGGGCGATGGTGTGCCAGGCACCGCCCGTACGGGCCTCTAGCGTGACGCGCATGTCGGCTGCGGGTGTGCCGGTTTGCTGATCGAGCACGTGCACGCTCAGGCCGCCTTCAGCAGCAACCGCCAGGGACGATGCGGCGGCCAGGGCGATGGTCGAGATCCAGTGTCGGAATGGCATGGGGGCTCCTTGAAAGTTGGAGCCCAAAGCCTAGGTGAAACGCTCTCGGTTTACCGTCATAAATGGTGGCGCTTTCAGGCGCGCTCGCCGATACCGAGTCGCCAGTGCTCGATCTTGGTACAGCGGTCCTGCACCGCTGGAATGCCGGCGGCGCGCGCGACGGCCATTGCCTCATCGTTGACGATGCCCAGCTGCACCCAGATGCCGCCCACGCCCACGGCAATGGCTTCCTGCACAACGGGCAGCACCTGCTCTGCGCGGCGGAAGATGTCGACCAGGTCGATGCGCTGGCCGGCGGCTGCCAGTGTTGTTGCCGCTTCGGCCAGCGTGCCGTAGCACGGCTCGCCCAGCACGTCTTCACCAGCGTGCTGCGGGTTGACCGGCACGATGCGATAGCCGGCTTGCTGCAGATAGCGCGCCACGTCATAGCTCGGCCGCGTGGGGCGCGGTGAGAGACCCACCACGGCGATGGTCTTGCCGGACAGCAGCCGGCGCATGATGGCTTGTTCGTCGACGTAGGAAGGACTGGCGGACATGGCGAATGGATAGCGCGTGTTCAGGTAGTGGGCCGCTTGCACGCGGCACCCAGATCATCGACCCGCACGGCGGCACGGAACGCGCCCGATGAATACGGGCCCACTTCATACGGCCCGTAGTGCACGACGATGCGGTCTCCTTGGAGCGTAAACGGAAACGCCGGGTTACGCAGATCCTTCTCTTTGAGCACGCCGCGCGTGGCTTCGGGCGCGCCTTCGCGCTTGAGCGCATCGACGATCTGCGTATTGAAGCTTTGCAGGCAGGTGGGCGTCGGGTTCAGTACATCCGCCAGGGTGATCGGCTGGAAGCCCTGCGCGCCGCGTCGCCAGTTGCCCGCCGTGAAGCCGTAGTTGCCGTGCGCACCACCGCTGTACGCCCAGACCATGCGCAGCAGGCTCACCGTGTCGCCCAGGCCAACGGCGCTGATGCGGATGACGCATTCGGTGTCGTACTGATCGCAGCGGTTGATGCGCAGCGATTGCACCAGCGCATCAACAGCCGCATCGCCGGTCACGGGGTAGCGCTCGGTGATGGTGGCCTGGCCGGCGGTGCCGGTCACTTCGCGATAGCGCGCTACGCGCTTGAGCGTGAAGGGCTGACTGCGGCCGCCGTCGCTCCAAGTGCCGGTGGCGGCGGTGCCGTCGGCTGACAACGCGCCGGAGAGCGTACCGCCCTCGCGCACCATGGGCTGGCCGCTGGGGTCGAGAGCATCGGCGCGCTCACGCCACACGAAGCGGCGTTCGGGCGCGTTGCGGCCTTCGATGGTCCACATGGTGCGGCCTTGGGGGCGGTCATCGTAGGCATCGCCGGTGAGCGTGTCAGCGACCGGGTCCTTGTCCTGGTCACGCGCCTTGGGAGGCGGGTCGTACACGCTCAGCCAGACGTTCCAGCCGGGGTTGTCGGCTCCCTTGCCGACCGTGCCTTGCCAGAACGTGCCGGCGTGGCGTTCGCGTGGGTCCTGCGGTTTTGCAAGGGGGGTGGCTGGCGTGGAAGCAACAGGTGCAGAGGCGGCAGATGCACTTGCGGGCGCCGTAGACGGCGCAGAGGCCGCTTCGCCCGCGGCATGTGCCGAACCGACCGCGCAGACTGCCGCCATCAAGGTAACAAAAACGCCGCCTCCGGCCGATTTCCGTGCCGCCGAATGCGCCCAACAATGCACCGTCTGCCTGTGCATGCTTCCCTCCTATGACCCAACACCCCAGACGGGTCCGCACGTGGCAGGCCCGCCTATCCTCAAGCCCCGCGCCCCTGCGCGGCAGAGTCGTGGGACTGTGCAGGTGCAGCAGACGTTCCCCAGAACGTGCTTTCCAGCGCTTGTTGCACCACGCCAGGCGGGTTCTTACAGCACTTGCATTCGATTGCAATCCGACACATTTTGTTACGCCTTGTGGCCCCCTCGTCGCCCACAATGCCTCGGCACGCGACGTCTTTGTGTCCAATTGTTGTGCGCCAGCCGGGTTCTCTTCCCAGCAATGCGGCGCACACCAGACACGGCGGTTGCGCTGCGAGGTTACCCCTTCCTTTCGAATTGACCCCTCGAAGGGATTTCCCGTCCGCGCGGTGCTCCCCGGCCCGCGCGCTTTTTTTTGCCTGCGCACTTTGCGTAAGCACCCCCTCACGGGTGAGCACGGTCCGTGCCGCCGCATGGTCCCTCCCCCGATACACGCCCTTACAAAGCCAGGTCGACCCTTCGCCGCCTGCTGCGTTAAATGGAGACATCCACGCGGCACGTGCCGCCACAAAAACGAGGGCTCATCATGTCCACCACTCCATCCCGCCGTTCTCTCCGTCTCTCCGGTGTGCGGCTGCCGCACGTGTTGCGCGCCGTGGGTATTGCCGCGGTGCTGCTGGTCTGCGGGTCGCGCGCGGCGCTGGCCGCTGATCCGGCGTCGCGCGTTGCGCGGCTGTCTGACTTTTCGGGTGCGGTGAGCTTTGCGCCTGCCGGCTCCGACGACTGGGCCGGCGCCACCCTCAACCGCCCATTCACGACTGGCGACCGACTCTGGTCCGACCAGGGCAGCCGCAGCGAGCTGCACGTCGGCTCCACCGCGCTGCGCCTCGGCCAGAACACCGGCGCCACGCTGGTCGACCTGGATGATCGCAATACGCAAGTCAAGCTGACGCAGGGCGCCTTGTCGGTACGCGTGCGGGCGTTGCCGCCCGATCAGACCATCGAGATCGATACGCCGAACCTCGCCTTCACACCGCAGGCGCCGGGTGAGTACCGCCTCGACGTGGCTCCCGATGGCTCCAGCACCACCGTCACTGTCTGGCACGGTCAGGGCACGGCCTATGGCGACGATCGCTCGACCCCGCTGGGCGCTGGCCAGCAGATCCGCTTTGGCGGCACCGACCTGGCCGAGGCCGGTGGCATGGACAACCCCGGCCGCGACGGCTTCGACCGCTGGGCCGAATCGCGCGACGCGCGCGAAGATGCTTCAATCTCGGCCCGCTACGTCGGCCGCGAAATGACCGGCTACGAAGCCCTGGACGGCTACGGCTCATGGCGCGAGGAAGACGGCTACGGCGCCGTGTGGGTGCCGAGCGCGGTGCCAACCGGCTGGGCGCCGTATCGCACGGGCCACTGGGCATGGGTCGCACCGTGGGGCTGGACGTGGGTTGACGATCAGCCGTGGGGCTTCGCGCCGTTCCACTATGGCCGCTGGGCCTATGTGGGCGCGACGTGGTGCTGGGTTCCGGGGCCGGTGGTACCGCGTCCGGTGTATGCGCCGGCGCTGGTCGGTTTTGTGGGCGGTGGCGGTGGCGGCGGTGTGAGCTGGGGCATCAACATCTCGATCGGCTCGCCGGGCGTCGCGTGGTTCCCGCTGGCGCCAGGCGAGGCGTATCGCCCCGTGTATGCCGCCAGTCCCACCTACGTCACCAACATCAACAAGACGGTGGTGGTGAACAACGTCACGGTCAACAAGACGATCATCAACAACAACGTGACCAACATCACCAATGTGAACCGCGTCACGTATGTCAACGCCAACAACCCCGCCGCACTGACGGCCGTACCCGCCAAGACATTCGTGAGCGGCCAGCCGGTCGGCCCGGCGATGACGACACTGCGCCCCGAGCAGATGCGCGCGCAACTTGCGCATGCGCAGATTGTGTCAACGCCCGCGCTGGCACCGGTGAAGGCAAGCCTGGTGGGCGCGGCTGCCGCCAACGGTGCGCATCCGTTGCCGCCGGCACAGGTGTTCTCGCGGCAAGCCATTGCTGTGCGCGCACCGCAGGCGCCGGCGGGTGGGCACGATGCATTGGCCGAGCGCTTCCACGCCCAAGGCGGCACGTTGGCCGGCGCCGGCCCGGCGTGGACGGGCGGCAATGCCCCCGCGCACATCGCACCGGTACGTGGCCCCGCCAATGCCGGCGTGCAACCGATGCCGGTGGGTGCGCAGGCGGCTGGTCTGCGCCTCACGCGCGCCACACCGGCCAACATGCCGCATGGTGAAGGTGCGCCGCGCCCAGGCAACGAACCCAATGGCCCGCGCGGTGCCAACAACGAGCCGATGCCGGGGAATGCACAAGCCCCGCATGGCGCACAGCCGCCTGCGCCGCAAGCCTTCACGGCGCCGGGCACGACCACGCGCCCCGGACAACAACCCGGTGCACAGCCCCCGCAGGAGCAACGTCGTGGTGAGGAGCGCGCCGTCTTGCCCAAGCCCGCGCTGCCCCCGCAGTCGCCCACCGGGATGACGTCACGTCCGCAGCCGCAGGAAGGCATGCGCGGCGAGGAGCATCGTCCGGTGCAGGCGCAACAACCACAACCGCACCCCGCTGAAGTCATCCGGCCGACCGCACCCGCTCCGCAGGAACGCCCGCGCCCAGAGCCGCAAGCGCAACCGCGTCCTGAGCCGCGTCAGTCTGAGCAGCACTTCGAAGCGCCGCGCCCATCGGCACAGTCGCCGCGTCCGGTGGAAATTCACCCGTCGCAACCGCTGCCTCGGCCCGAACCGCGTCCGGAGTCGCCGCGTCCGCAGCCCCAGCCGCAACCTCAACCGCCGCACGTCGAGCATCATGAAGCCGCGCCCGCACAGCAGCCTCACCCACAAGGCCAAGGCGGCGGCCACAACGAGCAGCACCGTGAAGAGGACCACCGCTAAGCAGCAGTAAGTAGCGACAGGCAACAAAAAAGCAGCCCGTTTGGGCTGCTTTTTCTTGGGTCATACCGACCTGCCAGGCAGATCGGCAATCACCGGCGTTCAGCGCTTGCGACGCAGGCGCGCGATTGCGGCCAACTGCGCAGCGGCCACGGCCAGTTCACCTTGGGCACGAGCCAGATCGATGTCGCTGCTTTGGTTCTGCAGCGCCTCTTCGGCCGCACGCTTGGCTTCGTTCGCCTTGGCTTCGTCCAGGTCGTGACCGCGGATTGCGGTATCGGCCAGCACGGTCACCTTCTTCGGCTGCACTTCGAGAATGCCACCGGCAACGAACACGAACTCTTCGCCGCCATCTTCCTTCTCGATGCGCACGGCGCCCGGCTTGATGCGCGTGATCAGCGGCGTGTGACCGGGCAGAATGCCCAGCTCACCAGCCTCGCCCGGCAGCGCCACAAACTTGGCATTGCCGGAGAAGATCTCGTGCTCAGCGCTGACGACGTCTACATGAATGGTTGCCATCTCGATTCCTTTGCTCAGAAAAGCGGCTCTCCGAGAATGTCAGAAAGCCAGTACTGGCCCCGGCTTACGCACAGGGCCAGACATCGCTCTTACTGGAGCTTCTTGGCCTTCTCGAAGGCTTCGTCGATCGAGCCGACCATGTAGAACGCTTGTTCCGGCAGGTGATCGCACTCGCCGTCCACCAGCATCTTGAAGCCGCGGATGGTTTCCTTCAGCGGCACGTACTTGCCCGGCGAACCCGTGAACACTTCTGCCACGTGGAACGGCTGCGACAGGAAACGCTGGATCTTACGGGCGCGGCCCACAGCCAGCTTGTCTTCCGGCGACAGTTCGTCCATGCCCAGAATCGCGATGATGTCGCGCAGTTCCTTGTAGCGCTGCAGCGTCTTCTTCACGCGGTCGGCGACTTCGTAGTGCTCTTGGCCCACGACTTGCGGGTCGAGCTGACGCGAGGTCGAGTCGAGCGGATCCACTGCCGGGTAGATACCCAGTGCAGCGATGTCACGCGACAGCACGACGGTCGAGTCCAGGTGCAGGAAGGTCGTGGCCGGCGACGGGTCGGTCAAGTCATCGGCAGGCACGTACACGGCCTGGATCGACGTGATCGAGCCGGTCTTGGTCGACGTAATACGTTCCTGCAGCTTGCCCATTTCTTCAGCCAGCGTCGGCTGATAACCCACGGCCGAAGGCATACGGCCCAGCAGTGCCGACACTTCGGTACCGGCCAGCGTGTAGCGGTAGATGTTGTCGACGAAGAACAGGATGTCACGGCCTTCGTCGCGGAAGCGCTCGGCCATCGTCAGGCCGGTCAGCGCCACGCGCAGACGGTTGCCCGGCGGCTCGTTCATCTGGCCGAACACCATGGCCACCTTGTCGAGCACGTTGGAGTCCTTCATTTCGTGGTAGAAGTCGTTGCCCTCACGGGTACGCTCGCCCACGCCAGCAAACACCGACAAGCCCGAGTGCTGCTTGGCGATGTTGTTGATCAGCTCCATCATGTTCACGGTCTTGCCAACACCGGCGCCACCGAACAGACCCACCTTACCGCCCTTGGCGAACGGGCAGACCAGGTCGATCACCTTGATGCCGGTTTCCAGCAGGTCCACCGACGGCGACAGTTCGTCGAACTTCGGGGCCTTCTGGTGAATCGCACGCTTTTCGTCGCAGGCGATCGGGCCAGCTTCGTCGATCGGACGACCCAGCACGTCCATGATGCGGCCCAGCGTGCCGTGACCGACCGGCACCGAAATCGGCGCGCCGGTGGTGGCCACGCGCATGCCGCGACGCAGACCGTCGGACGAACCCAGTGCAATGGTACGCACCACGCCGTCACCCAGCTGTTGTTGCACTTCGAAGGTCAAGCCCTTCTCGGCGAACGAGGCTTCGTTGCTGTCATCCAGCACCAGCGCGTCGTAAACCTTCGGCATCGCGTCACGCGGGAACTGAATGTCCACCACGGCGCCGATGCACTGCACGATATTTCCGTTTGCGATACTCATTTGTATCTCCAATAACTTGATTCTTTGCCGTGGCTATCAGACTGCCGCTGCGCCGCTGACGATTTCGGACAGTTCCTTCGTGATCGCTGCCTGACGGGTCTTGTTGTAGACCAGTTGCAGTTCGCCGATCACGTTCTTCGCGTTGTCCGAAGCCGCCTTCATCGCCACCATCCGGGCCGATTGCTCGGAGGCCATGTTCTCGGCCACCGCCTGGTACACCAGCGCCTCGACGTAGCGGATCAGCAGCTCGTCGACCACCGTTTGTGCGTCCGGCTCGTAGATGTAGTCCCACGAGTAGGCTTGCTTCTCGGCGTCGGTCTGCGTCAGCTTGTCGGCCGTGAGCGGCAGCAGCTGCTCAACCACCGGCTCCTGCTTCATCGTGTTGATGAAGCGGGTGTACGCGAGGTACACGGCATCGATCTCGCCAGCGTTGAACGCGTCGAGCTGAACCTTGATCGCGCCGATCAGCTTTTCCAGATGCGGCGTGTCACCCAGGTGCACGACGTTCGAGACGACGTTCGCGCCAATACGGCCGAGGAACTGCATACCCTTGGTACCGATGGCCGTGGCCTGCGTCTCAATGCCCTTGCCCTGCTGCTCGCGCAGCTGGTTGGTGACGGCGCGCAGCACGTTGGTGTTCAAGCCACCGCACAGGCCCTTGTCCGTCGTCACCACGATCAGGCCGGCACGCTTGATGTCGCGCTCCACCATGAACGGGTGCTTGTACTCCGGATTGGCCAACGCCATGTGCGCAGCCACGTTGCGGATCTTCTCGGCGTACGGGCGGGCAGCACGCATCCGTTCCTGCGCCTTGCGCATCTTGGATGCGGCGACCATTTCCATCGCCTTGGTGATCTTGCGCGTGTTTTGCACGCTCTTGATCTTGGTGCGGATTTCTTTTGTTCCGGCCATTTCTTCCTCTCCGTTCAGTCCTGGCCACGCAGGCCGAATTTCTCAACCTCGTGTGGCCAGTTCCGGGAATGACGCGGTTAGAACGCGGCGGACTTCTTGAAATCCTCGATCGCGGCACGCAGGGCGGCCTCATCGTCCTTCGACAGATCCTTCGTATCTTCGATGCGGTTGATGAGATCGGCGTACTTCGTCTTCAGCGTGTCGTGCAGGCCCTTTTCGAAAGCCAGGATGTCCTTCACGTCCACGTTGTCGAGGAAGCCATTGTTGGCTGCGTACAGCGACGCGGCCAGCTGCCACACTTGCAGCGGCTGGTATTGCGGCTGCTTGAGCAGTTCGGTCACGCGGCGGCCGCGCTCGAGCTGCTTGCGGGTCGCTTCGTCCAGGTCGGAAGCGAACTGCGCGAACGCAGCCAGTTCACGGTACTGGGCCAAGTCGGTACGGATACCACCGGACAGCTTCTTGATGACCTTGGTCTGAGCGGCACCACCCACACGCGACACCGAGATACCGGCGTTGATAGCGGGGCGCACACCTGCGTTGAACAGGTCGGTTTCCAGGAAGATCTGGCCGTCGGTAATCGAGATCACGTTGGTCGGCACGAACGCGGACACGTCGCCGGCCTGCGTTTCGATCACGGGCAGTGCGGTCAGCGAACCGGTCTTGCCCTTGACTTCACCGTTGGTGATCTTTTCGATGTGGTCAGCGTTCACACGAGCGGCACGCTCCAGCAGACGCGAGTGCAGGTAGAACACGTCGCCCGGGTAGGCTTCACGGCCCGGCGGGCGGCGCAGCAGCAGCGAAACCTGACGGTAGGCCCAAGCTTGCTTGGTCAGATCGTCATACACGATCAGAGCATCTTCACCACGGTCGCGGAAGTATTCGCCCATCGTGCAGCCGGCGTAGGCCGACAGGTACTGCATGGCAGCGGAATCCGAAGCGGCAGCCGCCACCACGATCGTGTATTCCAGCGCGCCGTGCTCTTCGAGCTTGCGCACCACGTTGGCGATCGTCGAAGCCTTCTGGCCGATTGCCACGTACACGCAGAAGATGCCCTTGCCCTTCTGGTTGATGATGGCGTCGACTGCCACGGCGGTCTTGCCGGTCTGGCGGTCGCCAATGATCAGCTCACGCTGGCCACGGCCGATCGGCACCATCGCGTCGATCGACTTCAGACCGGTCTGCACCGGCTGGCTCACCGACTGACGTGCGATCACGCCCGGAGCGACCTTCTCGATCACGTCCGTCTTCTTGGCGTTGATCGGGCCCTTGCCGTCGATCGGCTGGCCCAGTGCGTTGACCACGCGGCCCAGCAGTTCCGGACCAACCGGCACTTCCAGAATGCGGCCCGTGCACTTGACTTCCTGGCCTTCGGAAATGTGCTCGTACTCACCCAGGATCACGGCGCCGACGGAGTCGCGCTCGAGGTTCAGCGCGAGGCCGAACGTGTTGCCCGGGAATTCCAGCATTTCGCCTTGCATCACGCCCGACAGGCCATGAATGCGGCAGATACCGTCCGTCACGGAGATGACCGTGCCGGTGTTCTTTGCGTCAGCGCCAGCCTTCAAGCCCTCGATACGGGTCTTGATCAGGTCGCTGATCTCGGAGGGGTTCAGTTGCATCGAATGCTCCTAATTCTTCAATCTGTTCGCGGGCAGTCTCATCGGCGCCTCGCGGAACAGCATTACGCGGCGGTCAGCGCAGACTGCATCTGCGTCAGGCGCGCGCGCACCGAGGTGTCGAGCACTTCGTCGCCAATCTGCACACGCACGCCGCCGATCAACGAAGGATCGACGCTTACGTGAGCCTGCAGCTTCTTGCCGAACTTGCGTTCGAGCGTGGCGACCAGTTCGGTCAGGGGCGCGCCCTCAAGCGGGAACGCACTGGTGATCTCGACGTCGGCGGCGCCTTCGCTGGCATTCCGCAGCACATGGAATTGCGCGGCAATTTCCGGCAGCAGCGACAGGCGCTTGTTGGCCACCAGCAGGCCAACCAGTTCCTTCGCCTCATGCGATACCGGAGATTTCAACGCCGACAGGAAGATCCCCGCCACATCGGCTTTGGAGAGCTTCGGATCATCGGCGACTGCCTTCATGTCGGGCACGGCGGCGACTTGCCCCATTTCCGACACGAGCTCAGACCATGCACCCAGATTGCCGGCCTTCGCTACGCGAAACAGCGCCTCTGCGTACGGACGGGCAACGGTTGCGAGTTCTGCCATGATTACAGCTCAGCCTTGAGTTGATTGAGCAGATCAGAGTGCACCTGCGCATTGACTTCACGCTTGAGGATCTGCTCGGCACCCTTCACAGCCAGCGTGGCAACCTGGTCACGCAGCGATTCACGCGCGCGCACGGTTTGCTGCTCGGCTTCGGCCTTGGCTTGCGCGATGATGCGTGCAGCTTCAGCTTGGGCGTTTTGCTTGATCTCGTCGGCGCTCATCTGGGCACGCTTTTCAGCGTCCGCGATGCGCTGCGCGCCTTCATTGCGCGCTTCGGTCAGTGCCTGCTCGACCCGCTTGTTGGCCAGCTCCAGCTCAGCCTTGCCCTTATCGGCAGCGGCCAGGCCATCGGCAATTTTCTTTGCGCGTTCGTCGAGCGCCTTCACCAGGGGCGGCCAAATGAACTTGGCAACAACCCACCACAGGATGAAGAACACGACCATCTGCGCAACGAGTGTGGCGTTCAGGTTCATGGTGTGTTCCTTTCGGTATTGAGACTACGGATCAATGCACGAAGCGGCGAGGGTCACGCAGAGCGTTCACCCAAGCCGCCTCCGGCATCATGCAGACCGAAAAGAATTACTTGATGACCGACAGCAGCGGGTTGGCGAACGCGAACAGCATGGCCACACCAACGCCGATCAGGAATGCCGCGTCGATCAGGCCAGCCAGCAGGAACATCTTGGTTTGCAGCGGGTTCATCAGCTCAGGCTGACGTGCGCAGGCTTCGATGTACTTGCCGCCCATCAGTGCGATGCCGAGGCAGGCGCCGATAGCACCCAGGCCGATGATGATGCCGATACCGATGGCGGTCAGACCTTGGATGTTGGCGAGAAATGCTTGCATGATGACTCCCTTTTACGTGAAAGACTAAGAACTTGAGAACTTGGAAAAATCAAACGGAACCGGAGAACCTGAACCGCAACTACTTAGTGGTGTTCATGTGCCTGGCCGATGTACACCAGCGTCAGCATCATGAAAATGAAGGCTTGCAGCAGCACGATCAGGATGTGGAAGATCGCCCACACTGCACCCGCCACCACGTGACCCACGAAACCCAGTGCCGACGTGTCAGCACCGAACGTCCAGACCGAGCCAAGCAGCGCGATCAACAGGAACACCAGCTCGCCTGCGTACATGTTGCCGAACAACCGCATGCCCAGCGACACAGCCTTGGCGAGGAATTCAATGATGTTGAGGACCAGGTTGAACGGCGCGAGGTACCACTTGGCGCCGAACGGAGCGGAGAGCAGCTCGTGCGCGAAGCCGCCCGCACCCTTGATCTTGAAGCTGTAGTAGATCATCAGGATCAGCACAGCGAACGACATGCCGAACGTGCCGTTCAGGTCAGCCGTGGCCACTGCGCGGTGGTGCGGCACGTGCAGGCCGAAGGTGCCCAGGAGATGATTGACGCCCGTCACCCAATCCACCGGGATCAAGTCGACCGCGTTCATCAGCGTGACCCAGACGAAAACCATCAGGGCCAGCGGAGCGATCCAGGAGCGATCGCCGTGGATGATGCCCTTGGCCTGGTCGTCGACCATCTCGACAACCAGCTCAACGAAGGCTTGAAAACGACCGGGAACGCCAGAGGTGACACGGCGCGCGGCCATGCCCAGGAAGATGATGCCGATCAGGCCCATCAACACGGACCAGAACATCGTGTCCCAGTTGATGACGGTGAAGTCGACGACGGACGCCTGCTTGCCACCGATGCTATTGAAATTCTGCAAATGCTCCGCGATATACGCGGAAGGCGTGAGAGCGTGCTCGGCGGCGTGGCCGGCGGCTTCTGCGACTTCAGTTGCCATGATGATTCAGTCCAATATTGCGAAACATTCTTCGTGATCCGTTCCAGCTCGCGCCCGATGCTCAACAGGTTTCCCTGGAGATCGCGGACTGCACGCGGCTTGAACGCGCCACCTTATTCTTGCGGAGTGTCAGCGCAATGAACCGGGGCCTCTCCTGCCGCCAGTTCCTGCGGTGTTCCGACACATCCCATGCGCCTGCCGCAATGCCGCAGGCTAGAGGTCCATCATCGCAATGCGAGACCGACCCAGTACATCTTGAGTGCCAGGATCAGGGTGATCAGCAAAGGCGGCCAGTGCAGCCCCTTGAACACCACCACCACGATCACCAGCAGTGCGACCGTGCCGAGCACCTTGATCGCTTCGCCCACCACCAGTCGGGCGATGGACTCGAACCCCTTGGCCGTCGACAGTCGCATCGCGAACCATGCCGAAGGCACCACGCACACACCGCCACCCAACAAGGCCGACAACGCAGCTTGGCCTGCCGACGCGGCGCCTGTGCCCGCAAACCAGCTACCCACATACCATCCGAGCGCACACAACAGTGTGATGGCCACCTGGCCGAGCACGATGGAGAAAGGCGTGATACGCGAAGCCCGCAGGGCCTGCTCGCCGAACATGGCAACCGCTTCGTCATGTGAGAGCACATGCATCGGCGGCTCCGCCTTCCCGGCATCGTCGTCCCAATCATCGTGCTTCGGATCCTGCGCCGACTCAGGTCGGGCGGCTTCCAACGAAGCGTAAGAATCGGGCCGTTGCCGGTCAGCTGGCTGCATGGAAGAATGCGCTTTCGTCATGCCGCACCGCTTTGGGTCAGGCGGATTTAAAACCGCACGATTTTACGGGACATGGCGTTCACCAGTCAACGCGCAAGCGAACGGTCGTGCAGGCGCCTTCGACAGCACTCGGAGCGGCTGCGTTCCACGCTCCCTACGCAATGATGTGCTGCTGCCAGGGCACCGAATCCGCCTGATGGAGCGGTGCCCCGGTGATTCCATGATGGTATTGCCCGCGCACAGCGTCGATGACGTGCGAGGTAATCGCACTGATTCGGTGCCGGCGGATGCCCGCAAATGACGCAGCGGCGCGGGTTACGCCAACTGCGTCAAACTGTCGCAGCAATACAACTCAGGCAGCCTCTTCGCCGCCGTCCGGACGCAGGCGCGCCAGCAAACCGTCAAACTCGTCGAGGCTGCTGAACTGCACGGTCAGCTGGCCACGGCCCTTGGCCGCCAGCTTGATCTGTACGCCCAAGCCCAGTTGGTCAGCCAGTTCTTCTTCCAGACGGGCGACATCTCGCCCCCCTTGATGTGCGCCCTTCTGCTTGAGCGACTTCAACTCGAACGGCTTGAGCGTCAACGCCACCAGCTTTTCCGTCTCGCGCACCGACAGGCGCTTGTTGACGATCTGGTTGGCCAACAGGATTTGTGTCGCACTGTCGACTGCTAGCAGCGCACGGGCGTGGCCCATGTCGATGTCGCCGGCCATCAACATCGTCTGCACAGGCTGGGCGAGATTCAACAGGCGCAATAGGTTTGATACCGCGCTGCGCGAGCGGCCCACCGATTCTGCCGCCTGCTCGTGCGTGAACTGGAATTCACGCACCAGGCGCGCAATGCCCTGCGCTTCTTCCAGCGGGTTGAGGTCTTCGCGCTGGATGTTCTCGATGAGCGCCATGGCGGCGGCCGATTCGTCCGGCACGTCCTTCACGAGCACCGGCACTTCGGTCAGACCGGCCAAGCGCGAGGCGCGGAAGCGGCGCTCGCCCGCGATGATTTCGTACTTGGGCTGCGGGCCGTCGGACGCGATCTTGCGCACCAGGATCGGCTGCATCAGGCCTTGCGCGCGAATGCTCGCGGCCAACTCCTGCAGCGCACCTTCGTCCATGCGCGTACGCGGTTGGTACTTGCCGGGCTGCATCTGCTCGAGCTTCAGCACCGTCGGCGCGCCCTCCTGCTTGGCGGTCTCGACAATCTCGGCGGGACTGCCCAGCAGCGCCTCGAGGCCGCGGCCCAGTCCCTTTTTCTTCATCGTGCTCATGTTGTCCTCTTACCGCATCAGGCCGGCGTGTCGGCCATCTGCCGCACGCGCGCGATCATCTCGGCGCCGAAATCCAGGTAGGCCTTGGCGCCCTTCGACGCAGGGTCGAACGCCACACCCGGCATGCCGTACGACGGCGCCTCGGCCAGGCGCACGTTGCGCGGGATCAGCGTCTTGAAGACCTTGTCGCCAAAGTGCGACTCGAGCTGCGCCGATACCTGCTGCTGCAGCGTCACACGCGGGTCGAACATCACACGCAACAGGCCGATCACCTTCAGATCACGGTTCAGGTTGGCGTGCACCTGCTTGATGGTGTTGACCAGATCCGACAGCCCTTCGAGCGCGAAGTACTCGCACTGCATCGGTACGACCACGCCGTGCGCGGCGCACAGGCCGTTGAGCGTAAGCAGCGACAGCGACGGCGGGCAATCGATCAGGACGAAGTCGTAGTCGGCATCGACCTCAGCCAATGCGAGCTTGAGGCGGTTTTCGCGATGCTCCAGGTCGACCAGTTCGACTTCAGCACCGGCCAAGTCACGGTTGGCGGGCAGCACATCGTAGCGGCCGGCTTCCGAGCGCTGGCGCGCCTGCGGAATCGTCGCCAAGCCGACGAGCACCTGATACACGCTGAATTCCAGCGTGTGCTTGTCGATGCCCGAGCCCATCGAGGCGTTGCCCTGCGGGTCCAAATCGACCAGCAGCACGCGCTGCCCTTGCGCGGCCAGGCCGGCGGCGAGGTTCACCGTGGTGGTGGTCTTGCCGACCCCACCCTTCTGGTTGGCGATCACGAAAATATTCGACATGACTCCTCTGCGGTGAATGACTCACGCCGACGGCGCAAGGATGACCAGATGACGCTCGGCCGGCAGCCCCGGCACGGTCAGGCGTTCGATGGCTTCGACGGTCCAGCCGGCGGGCAGGCGTTCGATTTCGGTGTCCGGGCGCACGCCCTTCATGGCGACCATGCGGCCGCCCGGCGCCAGCAGGTGGCCGGCGAGATTCACGAAATCGACCAGTTCAGCAAACGCGCGCGAGGTGATGACGCCGTAGCCGGTAGTGTCGGCCAGTTTTTCCACGTGGCCCCAGTGCGACTGGGCGTTGGTCAGGCCAAGCTCGGCACGGCACTGCGTCAGGAACGCGGTTTTCTTTTGCACGATGTCGACCATCGTGACACTCACATCCGGGTAGGCGATGGCCAGCGGAATGCCGGGCAAGCCGCCACCGGAGCCAACATCCAGCACGCGTGGTGCATCCGGCTGCGCGCGGCGCGCCAACTCAGCAATGCGCGACACGGCCGACAGCGAATCCAGCAAGTGATGCGTGAGCATCTCACCCGCGTCGCGGATGGCGGTCAGGTTGTAGACGCGGTTCCACTTGGCAAGCAGCCCTTGGTACGCCAGCAGGCGATCCACTTGAGCTTCGTCCAGTGACAAGCCCAGGGCGCGCGCGCCCGCCTCCAACTCCGATCGGGCGTCGGTCAATGCATTTGCCATCAAGCGGCCTCGCCTTCTGCGCCGGCGCGGGGGCCAACTTGGCCGCGCAGCACGCCCTTCTTCAGATGCACCAGCAACAGCGACACCGCCGCCGGCGTGATGCCGGAGATACGCGACGCCTGCCCGATGGTCTCGGGCTTGTGCTTGGCCAGCTTCTGCTGCACTTCGATCGACAGGCCGCGCACCTGCGAATAATCGAAATCCGCAGGCAGACGGGTGTTCTCGTTGGCGCCCAGGCGCTCCACTTCATCGGCCTGGCGGGCGATGTAGCCGTGGTACTTGATGCCGATCTCGACCTGCTCGCGGATCTGCTCGGCCAGCAGCGGATCTTCGGCAAACGGACCCTCGGGCGCGTACTTGCCGCCCTGCATGCCCATCAGCGATTCGTACGTCACGTTCGGGCGACGCAGCAGGTCGGCCAGCGAGTACTCGCGCTCAATACCTTTCCCCAGCACCGGCTCGGCGTCTTCCAGCGGGAGGATCGCCGGGTTCACCCAGGTCGACTTCAGGCGTTCTGTTTCACGTGAAACAGCGTCGCGCTTGCGGTTGAACGCATCCCAGCGGGCGTCGTCGACCACGCCCAGCGTGCGGCCGACTTCGGTCAGGCGCATGTCGGCGTTGTCTTCACGCAGGCTCAGGCGGAATTCGGCGCGGCTGGTGAACATGCGGTACGGCTCGGTCACGCCACGGGTGATGAGGTCGTCGACCAGCACGCCCAAGTAAGCCTGGTCACGGCGCGGCGTCCAGGCATCCTTGCCCTGCACTTGCAGGCCGGCGTTGATCCCGGCGAGCAGGCCTTGGGCGGCAGCTTCTTCGTAGCCGGTCGTGCCGTTGATCTGGCCGGCGAAGAACAGACCGGAAATCGCCTTCGATTCCAGCGAAGCCTTCAGCCCGCGCGGGTCGAAATAGTCGTATTCGATGGCATAACCCGGGCGCAGGATGTGCGCGTTTTCCAGGCCGCGCATCGAGTGGATCAGGTCCAGCTGCACATCGAACGGCAGGCTGGTCGACACGCCGTTCGGGTAAAACTCATTCGTCGTCAGCCCTTCCGGCTCCAGGAAAATCTGGTGGCTGTCCTTGCTGGCGAAGCGGTGGATCTTGTCTTCGATGCTCGGGCAGTAGCGCGGCCCTACCCCTTCGATCACGCCCGTGTACATCGGCGAGCGATCGAGGCCGGCGCGGATGATGTCGTGCGTGCGCTCGTTGGTGTGCGTGACCCAGCACGGTACTTGGCGTGGATGCATGTCCGCACGCCCCATGAACGAGAACACCGGCACCGGATCCAAATCGCCCGGCTGCTCTTCCAGCACCGAGAAATCGATGGTCCGGCCGTCGATCCGAGGTGGCGTACCGGTCTTCAAACGCCCTTGCGGCAGCTTCAATTCCTTCAGGCGCGCCGACAGCGACACCGCTGCCGGGTCGCCCGCACGGCCACCGGTGTAGTTGTTCAGGCCCACGTGGATCTTGCCGTCGAGGAACGTCCCCGCCGTCAGCACGACCGCACGTGCACGGAACTGCACGCCTACCTGCGTCACCGCGCCGACCACGCGATCGCCTTCCACCAACAGGTCTTCGACGGCCTGCTGGAACAGCATCAGGTTCGGCTGGTTCTCCAGGCGATGGCGGATGGCGGCCTTGTACAGCACACGGTCCGCTTGGGCGCGGGTCGCGCGCACGGCCGGCCCCTTGCTGGAGTTGAGGATGCGGAACTGGATCCCGCCCTCGTCCGTGGCAATGGCCATGGCACCGCCCAGCGCATCCACTTCCTTGACCAGATGGCCCTTGCCAATGCCCCCGATGGACGGGTTGCAGCTCATCTGCCCCAGCGTCTCGATGTTGTGCGTCAGCAGCAGGGTCTGGCAACCCATGCGCGCCGCCGCCAGGGCGGCCTCGGTGCCGGCGTGTCCGCCACCCACCACGATCACATCGAATTCAATTGGATACAGCATGGCTTCCTCCTCGCATGGAGGCATCAGAAATTTGGAGAAGCGGAATTATAAGTCGCGCAGCTACCCCGCTGTTCGACGATGCGGCAATCGAGACGAAATTCAGCCGCATTTCATGTTTCACGTGGAACATGCATCGCTTGTTTCGCGGCGTTTGTGTTTCACGTGAAACACATCATTCGGTTCAGTCACCGCCCTTGCTTTCCGACCGAGCGCGCAGGAAATCGATGAAGACCCGCAGCTTGCCCGGCATCTGTGGCGTGCGGGGGAAATAGAGATGAAAGCGATACATGGGCGGGCACCACGCCTCAAGCACCCGGGCCAGGTGCCCGGCCGCCACCTCCTCGGCGACGAGGTCTTCCAGCACGTGCGCCAAGCCAACGCCCTGCTTCGCCGCCCCGACCATCGCCAACACATCATTCGCGATAAAACCGCCGGCCACGTCGACCGACTGAATGGCGCCGCCCTGCTCGGGCTCGACAAACTCCCAGTCGTACAAGGTGCCGCTGCTTGGAAAGCGGTAGCGGATACAGCGATGTCCGCGCAGCGCGTCCGGTGTTTCGGGTGTGCCATACGCTTGCAGATACGCCGGGCTGCCCACCACCGCGACGCGCCGCGCCGGCCCGATCGGCACACCAACCATGTCGCGCTCGACACGCTCCCCAAAGCGGATACCGACGTCAAAGCGGTCTGCGACGATGGCCGACAAACCATCGTCCACCGACACCTCCAGCTCGATACGCGGATAACGCGAGAGGAAATCGCCAAGCACCGGTTGCAGCACCGCCTGGTACGCCACGCGTGAAGCCGTCACACGCAACGTGCCGCGCGGCTCCGTCGCACGCTCGCCCACTTCGGCCATCGCGCCGTACAGCGCATCGAGACTCGGTCGCGCGACGGCGAGCAAGGCCTCCCCCGCTTCGGTCGCGCTCACCTGCCGTGTCGTACGCGCCAGCAGCTGCGCGCCGAGCGCGGACTCCAGCCGCCGGATCGTCTGCGACAACGCAGAGGTGGAGACCTCCAGCGCCGCCGCTGCGTGCGTGAAACTCCCCGCCTCGGCCACGCGGCGCAATGCATCGAGCGCAGGCAGCAGGTCCGGATCGATTGTGAATTCTGTCTTCATAGTGCATCCGATTCTATCCACTTAATCGGCGCGATCACGCTGCCTAGACTGGCGACTCCTCTCCCTGATCTGACAAGGACATCGCCATGCAGACACGACAACTCGGTCAATCCGACCTGTACACCTCCCCACTCGGCTTCGGCACCTGGGCTTCGGGTGGTGGCAACTGGGAATACGGTTGGGGCGCACAGGACGACCGCGACTCCATTGCCGCGATCGCCGCTGCGGTGGACGCTGGCATCAACTGGATCGACACCGCTGCCGCCTACGGACTGGGCCACGCGGAAACCGTGGTCGGCCAGGCACTCAGCGAACTGCCGGCCAGCCGCCGGCCGTATGTGTTCACCAAGGGGTCTCTGCTCTGGGACGCGCAAGGGCGGATTTCGCATTCGCTCGATCCGGCGTCGCTCGCGCGCGAGATCGACGACAGCCTGCGTCGGTTGAACGTGGAAACGATCGACCTGTACCAGATCCACTGGCCGGCCTTTCCGCCGGGCGCGCCGGAGCAATCGATCGAAGCGGCCATCGCCGCCTTGGAACAGGCGCGCCGCGCGGGCAAGATCCGGCAGATCGGCGTGTCGAACTTCGATGCAGCGCAGATGGCGCGCGCGCAGTCTGTCGCGTCGATTGCCGCGCTGCAGCCGCCCTACTCGCTGCTGATGCGCGGCATCGAGGCATCCATCCTGCCCTACACGGCGGCGCACGGCATCGGCAACATCGTCTATTCGCCGCTGCAATCGGGGCTGCTGTCAGGTCGCATGACACGCGAGCGTATTGCCAGCCTGCCGGCCAACGACTGGCGCGCACAGCGCAGCCCCGAGTTTCAGGAGCCCAACCTGACACACAATCTGGCGCTGGTAGAAGTGCTGCGTGGCGTGGGCGCGCGGCATGGGCGGACACCCGCCGAAGTCGCCATCGCGTGGACGCTACGCAACCCGGTGGTGACCGGCGCCATCGTCGGGGTGCGACGACCAGATCAGCTCGATGGTCTGCTCGGCGCGGCGGACCTGAAGCTGACTGACGCGGATCTCGCCGAAATCCAGGCCGCACTGCCCGAGACGACGGCATCGCCAGTACCGCAAAGCCTGGTCAACGCGTGAGCGCCAAAAGCAAAACGCACGGCGCGGACCGTGCGTTTTGCGTGGGGCGATGAGGCTGCTACGTCGTCAGTTCTGCAGCTTCCACTTGCCGTCCTTGATCTCGACCATCACCCGCGAGCGCTGGTCCAGGCCCAGGTGATCCTTGGCGTTCATGTTCATCACGCCGTGCGAGATCGCCAGATTGGTCGTCGCCTCCATCGCATCCCGCAGCCCCTTGCGGAATGCCGGCGTACCCGGCTGCCCCTTCTTCAGCGCCTCGGGCATCGCGTTCGCCAGCAGCAGCCCCGCATCCCACATATGGCCGCCGAAGGTCGAGACCTGACCACCGTACGCTTTCTCGTACGCCGTCTTGTACGCCAGCGCCGGCTTCTTCACCGGGTTGCTGTCAGGCAGTTGCTCCGCCACCAGGATCGGCCCGGCCGGCAGGAACGTACCCTCGCAATCCTTGCCGCACACGCGGAGGAAGTCGGCATTCGCCACGCCGTGCGTCTGATACAGCTTGCCCTTGTAGCCGCGCTCCTTGAGCGCGCGCTCCGGCAGCGCGGCCGGCGTACCTGAGCCTGCGATCAGCACCGCATCCGGATTGGCCGACATGATCTTCAGCACCTGCCCCGTCACCGACGTATCGGTACGTGCAAAGCGCTCATTGGCCACGACCTTCAGCTTGCGCAGCCCCGCCACCTTGTCGAACTCCTGCGCCCACGAATCGCCATAGGCATCGGCAAAACCGATCAGCGCAACGGTCTTCACACCGTGGTTGGCCATGTGCTCGGCAATGGCGGTCGCCATGTGCGAATCGTTTTGCGGCGTCTTGAACACCCACGCGCGCTTGGCGTCCATCGGCTCGATGATGCGTGCGGAGGCGGCCAGCGTGATCATCGGCGTTTCGCTCTCGCCCACCACGTCCACCATTGCCAGCGAGTTGGGCGTGACGGTCGAGCCGATCACCAGATCGACCTTGTCTTCGGTGATGAGCTTGCGCGTGTTCTTGACGGCGGTGGTGGTGTCAGACGCATCGTCGAGGACGATGTACTCGATCTTCTTGCCCGCGATTTCCTTGGGCAGCAGCGCTACCGTGTTCTTTTCGGGAATCCCCAGCGAAGCCGCCGGTCCGGTGGCTGACACCGTGATCCCGACCTTGACCTGGGCGAATGCTGTACCCGCCAACAGTGCCATGGCAGCGAGTGCAATGCGGGTGGCGCGCGAAACCTTCATGCCGTCTCCTGAAGTGTGCGGGCGGGTTCTGTGCCCGCCCTTGATCTGGAACTCTGGGAATTCACCGACCGATGGGTCGGGGATGAAGGAGTCTAGAAGGAGTCACGCCGCGCGGGCAAGGGGGAGATACCCGTTATGCTACGCAATTACCGCCAGAGAGGGGTTTTCAATAAACCAGCAGTTGTTCAATGTCATACTAAGAAAACCAACATAACATTCCATACTGCCAAATTTGCCATAATGGTAGTAGGCGCGGACGATCTAACACTCAAGCCGCAATACAGCAACTGGACTCGTAAAACATGAAACTGCTTTCGGTTTTCAATAACAAAGGCGGCGTAGGAAAAACCACGCTCACGTTCCACCTTGCCCACGCTCTAAGTGAACTTGGTCACAAAGTCCTGCTGCTGGATGCAGATCCTCAATGTAATCTCACAATCTACTCAATCCCCGTCGAGAAGATACACAACATCTGGGAGGAAGAAGATGAGTGCATTGAGATTGGCATTGAGCAATTTCGAAAGAAAAAGAAAGCCAGCGAGCTCGATGCTCTGCACAACAAAACCCGATCGCTCCACTATCTCCTGCAGCCTACAATTGACGGCACCGGCGAGTTCGACAAACTCCCTCCCCCGCACAAAATTACCCCGAGCCTTCACCTTGTTCCAGGACGTCTCTCAATTCACGAATTTGAAGAAAAGGTCTCTACCCGCTGGAGTGACGCATATCGAGGTGATGCCCTTGCCATTCGGACGATCACAAAGATTCGAAACATTGCTGAAGAGTACGCGAAAAAGAGTAAGTACGATTACATAATCATTGATACTTCCCCGAGTCTGGGTGCACTAAACAAGATTATTATTTCAACAGTTGATGGTTTCTTTGTTCCCGCCGCCCCCGATATGTTTTCGCTATACGGAATTCGAAATATCGGAAACTCCTTACGGAAATGGCATGAAGAATTTGAAATCATCTATAAACTAATATCCAGCGATAAGCGAAAGCTTTTTCCGCAGAAATTCGTTCGCTTCCTTGGATATACAATCTATAACGCCAGAAAATATACCAAAGCAGGTTCAAAGTGGAATCTCGCACAGGCACATCTAAAATATGCACTCGAAATTCCCGCCGTTATCCATAGACACATCGGCGAGGACATCCGCCAGGATATTAGTGATGCACTTCTAGCCGAGCCAATTGGGGGCGAGTCAATTATGCACGGACACAACACCTTTGCGACCCTCGCGCAGCATTATCGAGTTCCCATGTGGAAGATTCCACTTGTAAAAGAGTTGGACAAAGACCATCAGAATACCATCAACGGTCAAAAGCCCGATATTATTGCAACAGAATCAAAATATCACTCATTCTCAGAATCCCTAATTGAGCGCATCAAGCTGATAGGGTGACAACGTGCCACTGACAGACCATTTCGATGACCAAGAAAATCGCGACTTGATCGCCTTGTACTCAAAGAAAAAGAGATTTTTTGAGTTATTTCTTCAATCTGTTCAAGCTGAATTTTCGTCTTGTGCAGATCTTAATACTGGAACCCCAACCATAATTCACTCTTTGCGAAGCCGTCTAAAAGATGAAGCTCATCTAGCGGACAAAATTCACCGCAAGCGATTGGATGGGCGAACCATCACACAAGAAAATCTGTTCTCGGAAATAACGGATCTTGCCGGCTTGCGTGTGCTGCATCTGCATCAAAGCCAATTCGAGCATATTCATAATTTCATATTGCAAAAAATAAAATCGAAGAACTGGCGCCTAGCTGAAAAGCCGATTGCGTACACCTGGGATCCAGAATCCGCCGATTATTTTAAAAGCTTCAAGATCAGGACCTCGCTAAAACCATCGTATTACACCAGCGTTCACTATCTTATTGCACCCGCCAATCACCAAGAGAATTTGGTTTGCGAGGTGCAGGTAAGAACGCTCTTTGAAGAGGCATGGGGCGAAATTGATCACTCTATCAATTACCCTCAAAGAACAAACAAACTGGCAAGCATCGAGCAGCTTCGCGTTCTTTCCAAACTTGTCTCGACGGGTTCGCGACTGGCGGATGCAATCTTCAAAGTGCACAACACGAATTAATAAAATAGACCAGAGCATTAACACTCCGGCAAGTCGCGATAGATTCTCGGTTGCTAGATCAACCCACCCGATACACCCGCCCGCTCTGTACGCCCTCAATGCTGCGCCGGTACGCCAGTGCTGCACGCGCCGCCGGCACCGGTTCGAAACCGGGAAAGAACGGGCCGTAGGCGCCCATCGATTCGGTCAGCACGGTCGGGCTGACCGCGTTGATGCGGATGCCGCGCGGCAACTCGCATGCGGCGGCACGCACGAAGCCCTCGACGGCCGAGTTCACCGCCGTCGCGTTGGCGCCCTGCGCAATCGGCTCCTGGCCGACGATGCCCGTGGTGAGCGTGATCGATCCACCATCGTTCAAGTAGTGCTGGCCGACCAGCGCCAGGCGCACCTGGCCGAGCAGCTTGTCCTGCAGGCCGATGTTGAAATCCGCCGCCGACATCTCGGTCAGCGGCCCGAAGAACAGATTGCCGGCGGTGGAGACGATGGCGTCCACGCGGCCGACTTTGTCGAACAGCGCGGCCACGCTGTCGGCGTTGGTGATGTCGACCTGGTGGTCACCCTGCGTACGGCCCACGCGGATGATTTCGTGCGACCCACCCTGCTCCAATTCGGCGACTACGGCGCGGCCTAAGGTACCGCTGGCGCCAATCACGACGATCTTCATGCTGTGCTCCTTCGCAAATCTGGTTGGAATAGCGCCTATTCTTCGCCGAACTCTGCATGCGATAAAGCCGTGGTAACTTCGGCCATTCCTAATCACCAGTTCGGAATATGGACAAGCTGCGCAGCATGGAAACCTTCATCGCCGTGGTGGAAGGCGGCAACTTCACCGAGGCGGCGGCGCGGCTAGAGATGTCGGCGGTGATGGTCGGCAAGTACGTGCAGGAGCTGGAGACGCGGCTCGGCGCACGCCTGCTCCAGCGCAGCACGCGCCGTCAGAGCCTGACCGATGCCGGCCGCGTGTTCTACGAAGACGCCAAGCGCGTGCTGGAGCAGGTACGCTGGGCAGAGACCTCCGTCGAGCGGCTACGCGCATCGCCCTCGGGCACGCTGCGCGTGAGCGCACCGACCACCTTCGGCGCCTGCGTCATCGCTCCGTTGGCTGCGACGTTCCAGCAAGCGCATCCGCAAGTGCGTGTGGAACTGAACCTGAGCAACAGCATGGTCGACCTCGTCGACGAAGGGTTCGACCTCGCCATCCGTATCGGCGCGCTAGGTGATGCCGACTTGGTGGCCAAACCGCTGTGCGTGTATCGCATGGTCATCTGCGCATCGCCGGATTACCTGGCGCGGCATGGGCGGCCTGAAACACCAGCGGACCTGCCACAGCATCGCTGCCTCTCGCATATGGTGTGGAACAACCGCAATGCGTGGCAGTTGCGCGGGTGGGAAGGCGACACGCCCTGGCGCGACGATCCGGCCTTCACGTGCAATGACGGCCACGGCCTGCGCATGGCGGCGATTGCGGGTGCCGGCCTGCTGCTGCAGCCGGAAGTGCTGGTGGCCGAGGACCTGGCGAACGGCAAGCTCGTGCGCGTGCTGCAGGCGTACGCGCCGGAGCCGCGGCCGATCCACATCGTGTATCGGCAGGATCGGCGGCCGTTGCCGAAGCTCTCCAGTTTTGTGGCGCATCTGCTGGAGCAGGTGGCAGCGCGTGTGCCGGCGCAGGGTGCGACACCGTAGCCGTCGCAGCAAGCGACATGGCTGACTACACTCGGGCCATCCCCCTCTGAGCCACCATCATGTTCCTCGCCCTCGTTGCTGGTCGTATCGCTTGCGCAGTGCTCGCCTTCCTCGGTTTGACGCATCTGTACTGGGCAGCCGGCGGCGTCGCCGGCAAACAGGCTGCACTGCCGTCGGTGGGTGGCGCACCGGTGTTCAAGCCGAGCGCGATTGGCACAGCATCGATCGCGGTGATCCTGCTTGCCATGGCGGCCTGGGTGGCTGCTGCGGCTGGCATCCTGGCCGCACCGGTTCCGCAAGGGGTACTGCGCGTTGGCGCCTTCGTGCTCGCCGCCATCTTTGTGCTGCGTGCGGTGGGGGACTTCCGCTATGTCGGCTTCTTCAAGCGGGTGCGCGGCAGTGTGTTTGCGCGGCGGGATACGTGGGGGTATTCGCCGTTGTGCGTGGTGTTGGCGGTGTTGATTGTCGCGGCCGCCTCACGCTGACACGGCACAATAGCGCCCATGCAACCCGAAGACCTCCAACGCCTCGTCACCACGCAAATGCCCTTCGGCAAATACAAGGGCCGGCTGATCGCCGATCTGCCGGGCCACTACCTGAACTGGTTCGCGCGCGAGGGCTTTCCACCGGGGCAGATCGGCCGCTTGCTGGCGCTGATGCAGGAGCTGGATCACAACGGCCTGAAAGGCCTGCTCGATCCGTTGCGCCAAGGCAGATAGCGACCGCTCAATTGCCGTTGATGTAGCGTTGCAGCCCCACTGCCAGCGCATCAAATACCGCGCGGCAACGCGGGCTGTCGCGCAGGTCTTCATGCATGGCGAGCCACGTGTCGAGCGTGATCGAAACCTCGTCAACAAACAGGCGCACGAGATCCGGATTGCGCTGCGCCAATCCCACTTGGCAGAAGCCGATACCGAAACCCGCGCGCAACGCGGCAATCGCTGCGAGATCGCTGTCGGTGCGCAGTGCGAAGCGGTTGCGTTGAATCCACGGTAGCTGCGCACGCACGCCGCGCAGGAAGGCGTTCTCCTTGTCGTAGCCGATCAACGTGTGCCCCGCGAGATCACCCAGCGTGGCAGGCACACCGCGCCGCTCCAGATAACACCGGTGCGCAAACGCCCCCAGCTCAATGCCACCAAGTTGCCGCGCAACCAGCACGCCCTGTGTCGGTGGCTGCATGCGCACGGCGATGTCGGCTTCGCGGCGCAGCAGGTCTTCCAGGCGGTTGGACGGCACCAGCTCGATCGTCAGTTCCGGGTACGCAGCGTGCAGATCGGCGAGGATCGGCGGCAGCACTTCCACCGCCACCACCTCGCTGGCGGTGATGCGCACGGTGCCGCGCACGCCCTCGCCCTGGCTGGATGCGGCGCGCAGCAAGGCGGCGCTGGTGGCCTCAAGCGATTCTGCGAAAGGACGTAAGGACAACGCCGCCTCCGTCGGGCTCAGCCCCTGCTGGGTACGGATGAATAGCGACAGGCCCAGCGCCTGTTCCAGCGCATCGACATGGCGCCCGGCCGTGGGCTGCGTCAGCCCCAGCGCGCGCGCCGCGCCTGATAGCGAACCCTCCCGCGCAACGGCGAGGAAGGTCCGATACAGCTCCCAGCCCGGCTCGGTGAATGCCCCTGATTCAATCATACAAATTCGTATAGCTGCACGCTCATCATCAACAATTCCATTGAAGCACAAGCGCGACCAGAATGCCTCCATCGCAACACTCACTCGGGAGCACGGTCATGGAACAAGCAAAGCGCATCGCATTGGTCTTAGGCGCCACCGGCGGCATTGGCGGCGAGGTAGCACGGCGTCTGGTGGCACGCGGCTGGCACGTGCGCGCACTGCAGCGCAATCCGGATGCGCTGGTGGATCGCAACACCGCCTTCGAGTGGGTGCGAGGTGATGCCATGGTGCGCGAGGACGTGGTCGGAGCCGCACAAGGCGCCGAGCTGATCATCCACGCCGTCAACCCGCCGGGCTACAAGAACTGGGCTGGCCAGGTGCTGCCGATGATCGACAACACCATCGCCGCGGCCCGCGCATCTGGCGCGCGCATTGTGCTGCCCGGCACGGTGTACAACTTTGCGCCCGACACCTTTCCCGTGCTGCGCGAGAACACCGTGCAGCAGCCGCTCACACGCAAGGGGAAGATTCGCGTGGAACTGGAGCGCCGCATGCAGGCCGCCAGCGCCAATGGCGTGTGCAGCCTGATCGTGCGCGCGGGCGACTTCTTCGGACCGCACACGGGCAACAACTGGTTTGCCGCCGCGCTGGTGCGGCCGGGCAAGGCTGTCGGCACCGTCACCGTCCCTAACGCACGCGGCGTCGGGCACCAATGGGCGTATCTGCCGGATGTGGCCGAAACGATGCTGCGCCTGGTCGAGCAAGGCGACCGCCTGCCCGCTTTCGCGGTCTATCACATGCGTGGCCACTGGGACGCCGACGGCACGCAGATGCCCCGCTCGATCGGTCACAGCGTTGGCCGCTCGGTGAAGACGCGCATCTTCCCGTGGTGGATTCTGCCGGTCCTGTCGCCGTTTTCAGAGACGATGCGCGAGATGCGCGAAATGCGTTATCTGTGGCAGCAACCGGTACGCATGGACAACGCCAAGCTCGTGCAAACGCTGGGCGCCGAGCCGCACACCCCGTGGGATGAGGCCGTGGGCACGACGCTGCGCAGCCTACGCTGCGTTTGAGACGCGCGCAGCCGTCGCCAGAAAGTGCGCGAGATCGGGCGTCGACTGGCCCGCCACCTTGGCGAGGTCGTCCCAGCGGCGCAGTTGCAGTGCGTCCGCCGCGTAGGGGCGCTGCATGAAGGCCTCAGCCTCTTCCGCGGAGAACACGCCACCCTGCAGCGCCAGGCTGCGCACGGAATCGGCCGACAGGCGCGCGTAGTAATGCGCGTCCATCGCGCACAGGCAACGCTTGGCATCCACGTGCAGGCGGATCGGCTCCAGCACCGCGTCAGGAAACGTCGCACGCAGGAACGGCAGCGCAAAGTACTGGTGCTGATCGTCGATGCCGTGCGCGGTGGGCGTATCACCCTGCAGGTTCAGCAGGTGGCCGAGGTCATGCAGCAGCGCAGCGGTAGTAAGCGCATCCGATGCCCCCGCCTGCTCCGCCAGCGCGGCGGTCTGCAGCGCGTGTTCAAGCTGGGTGACGGGCTCGCCGCTGTAGGCGATGTCACCGTGGCGGTCGAATAGCGTTTGGATGTCGTCGAGGCTCAGGGCCATGGTGCTGCTGCACAGATGAAGGCGGAACCTTGCAGCGTAGTGCGCGCATGCGTCAAACCGGTGACAGCGCCATCGGCGCGCGCGCCGGCATTAGCCCGCGTGATCCGTGCGATTAGAAAGATTGGTTGGGAATGCGCCAGGCGCGCCCTTATCTTCAGGGCCTCCCCACGGCCCACACATCGGAGCCCATCATGCTCGCAGGACACGCGGTGCAGGTCGCAAACGCGCTGGAACAGGTCACGGACTATTGGTCGCCGCGCATCGTCGGCCAGGTCAACGACCAGTACATCAAGGTCGCCAAGCTCAAGGGAGAATTCGTCTGGCACGACCACCCGAACGAAGATGAGCTGTTCTTCGTGGTCTACGGCCGCCTGAAGATCGCCTTCGAAGACCGCGCCGACGTGCACCTCGGCCCCGGTGAATTCTGCGTGGTGCCGCGCGGTGTGCGCCACTGCCCGAGTGTGGATGCGGCCGACGAAGAGTGCGGGATCATGCTGATCGAAACCGTGACCACGCAACACACGGGCGATGTGATCACCGAGCGCACCGTGGCGCTCGACACGCAATTGGGCGTGTAAACCTCAGCGGATAAACGCGTCGTAAGCCGTCTTCAGGATCAGCGCCAGCACCACCACGATGAACACCTTGCGCACGAAGCGGCTGCCGTGCCGCAGCGCAAGGTGGCTGCCGACCTGGTTGCCGGCCACGTTGGCCACCGCCATCACCAGGCCAAGCTGCCACCACACGTGGCCCTTGGCGGCAAGCAGCAGCAAGGCCGCCACGTTGGTCGCCAGATTGACGATCTTGGTGGAGGCGGATGCGTGCAGGAAGTCGTAGCCGAACACGCGCACGAACACGATCATCAGGAAGCTACCCGTACCCGGACCAAACACACCGTCGTAGAAGCCGATGACGGCACCGGCCAGCAGTGCCGCTGCGCGCTCGCGCCAACCTGCGAGGCTAGGGGCGTGTTCTGCACCCAGGTTCTTCTTGGCCACCGTGTAGATCAGCAGCGCCGCCAGCACGAACGGCAGCGCGCGGCGCAGCGGCTCGGCGGGAATGTGCACGAGCGCCCACGCGCCCAGCAGCGAGAATGCGAACGCCGTGACCACCGCTGGCGCCGTCGCACCCCAGTAGATGCGTACCGTCCGCCCATAGCGCACCGCCGCCGTGGCCGTGCCCGACATCGACGCGACCTTGTTGGTGCCGATCAGCGTGGCCGGCGCAATGTTCGGGTACGCGGAGAACAGTGCGGGAATCTGCACCAGGCCGCCGCCACCGGCCACGGCATCGATCAGGCCAGCCAGAAAGCCGGCCACGGCGAGCAAAGCGAATTCCATCAGGGGAGTAGAGACAGACAGGTGAGCGGGAAGGACTAGCCCAGCGATTTGGGCGACGGACGCGCGCTACGCCGCCAGCAACCGGACGCATCCGGCGCAAAGCCGAGCGCGGTGGCGTCATACGCGGCAAGCGCTGCAGGCGGCAGCAGGACGTGGAGTATGCCATGTGCGCGGGCGTACTCATTGACGGCAGCCAAGGCAGTGTCACGCGTAACCACGTCGTCGGAAAACGCCATCACGCCGACTGGCAGCCACGCCACCAACCCGCCCAGCGCCAGGTGCGGTACGAGCGTGATCGGCGCGACACCGACCAATGCCCCGTCGTCCGCCTCAACGAGGAAGCAAGGATGCGCGCTCGGGTGCGCGAGCAGCGTATCGACGGCATGCGCCAATTGCAGCGGTGACGCGCTCGATGCGATGGCAGCCAACAGGCGGGGCCGGTCATCCGGCGTGGCAAGACGGGTGGACAGGGTCATGGGCGGCTCGAAGCGAAGACGCCATTGTCATGCAGCGCCCGCATAGGCGTCGACTCCGAATGCATTTCTCTTGTAAGCCAGCGCCGACGAGACTGTGGGTATGTGGATATGTGGATATGTGGATAACCCGCAAACGGAGCCCACCATGACCGACCCGACCCGTGCCCTCACCCTGCAATTGCTGCAGTCACTGGTCGAACGGCCGAGGCCCTATACCGAAGTGCTGGAGGCTTGGCGAACGTCGTGTCCGCGTTTGTCGATCTGGGAAGATGCGTGCATCGACGGGCTGGTGGACTGCGCGCCCGGGTCGTCACCAGAGCAACATCTTGTGACGGTCAGCGCCCGGGGCCGGGCTCTGTTGGCGGCGAGCGCCGCGCACTGAAGGCACAAACTAAAAGGCCCTGCCGGGGATCGCCTGGCAGGGCCTCTGTTCTATTTAGCATCTCCACCGTTTCGTGCGGTGTGTGCTGTCGTCTCCTCGCTCCCGCCTCATTTATCTCGTGCGAAAACCGTAACGAGACTGTAAAGAATGCACCGCAACGCAACAACTAGAGCAAACCCTTACGGTGCACTAAGCACCAAATCGGCGCCAAGATCATCCTTTCGGGGGGAGTGCGACGCCATTTGCGGTCATTGTGACCCTAGCGCCGCAACCAAGGTAGCCGCGCAGCAATTTCGCCCATGATGCCGCGGCGGAAGGTCAGCACACAGATCACGAAAATCGCGCCCGTGACCGTCGTGACCGATTCGCCCAGCACGTTGAAGCCGTCGATGCCGGTGGCGCCCGCCAGGAAGGTGCCGATGTCGCCCAGCTTGTTTTCCAGCGCAATCACCAGTGCCGCACCCAGGATCGGGCCCGACAGGATGCCCAGGCCGCCCACCAGCGTCATCAGGATCACCGAGCCGGACATTGACCAGTGCACGTCCGTCAGCGTCTCGAAGCCGAGCACCAGCGTCTTGAGCGAGCCGGCCAGCCCGGTCAGTGCCGCCGACAGCACGAAGGCCAGCAGCTTGAAGCGGTCGGTGTCGTAGCCGAGGGAGATGGCGCGTGGCTCGTTCTCCTTGATGGCCTTCAGGATCTGCCCGAACGGCGAGTGGATCGTGCGCACGATCAGCAGGAAGGCCAGCGCGACGATGACGAGCACCACGTAGTACAGCGTCATGTCGGACGACAGGTCCAGCATGCCGAACAGCTTGCCGCGCGGGACGCCCTGCAGGCCATCTTCACCGCCGGTGAACGGCACCTGCAGGCAGAAGAAGTACAGCATCTGCGCGAGCGCCAGCGTGATCATCGCGAAGTAGATGCCCTGGCGGCGGATGGCCAGCAGGCCGACGACCAGGCCGATGAAGGCGCCTGCCGCCGTGCCGGCCAGCAGGCCGAGTTCCGGCGTGACGTGCAGGTCGCGCATCATGTAGCCGGCCACGTAGCCCGCGCCGCCAAAGAACGCCGCGTGCCCGAACGACAGCAGCCCCGTGTAGCCCAGCAGCAGATTGAACGCCGACGCAAACAGCGCAAAGCACAGCAGCTTGGCGACGAACACCGGGTACGCACCCACCAGCGGCGCCGCAATCAGCGCCACCAGCAGCAGGCCGTACAGGACGTATTTGAGGGAAGAAGTGTTTTGCATCGTGCCGCTTCGCTTATTTCTCTTTACCGAACAGGCCGGCCGGACGCACCAGCAGCACCAGCACCATGATCACGAACACCACCGTGGCCGACGCCTGTGGATAAAACACCTTGGTCAGCCCTTCGATCACCCCCAGGCCGAGGCCGGTGAGGATGGAGCCCATGATCGAGCCCATGCCGCCGATCACCACCACCGCAAACACGGTGATGATCATGCTCTGCCCCATCAGCGGCGAAATCTGGATGACCGGTGCCGCCAGCACACCGGCAAACGCCGCCAGCGCCACGCCAAAGCCGTAGGTGAGCGTGACCATCAGCGGCACGTTCACGCCAAAGGCTTCCACCAGCTTCGGGTTCTCGGTGCCGGCGCGCAGGTACGCACCCAGCTTGGTCTTCTCGATCATGAACCACGTGGCGAAGCACACCGCCAGCGAGGCCACCACCACCCACGCGCGGTAGTTGGGCAGCATCATGAAGCCGAGGTCGGTGGCGCCCTGCAGCGGTTGGGGCGTGTCATACGGCAGGCCCGACACGCCGTAGATGGCGCGGAACACGCCTTCAATGACCAACGTCACGCCCAGCGTGAGCAGCAGGCCGTACAGATGGTCGAGCTTGTAGATGAAGCGCAGCAGCGTGCGCTCGATCACCATGCCCAGCAGGCCGATCACCAGCGGCGAGAGCACCAGCATCGCCCAGTACGGCACACCCAGATACGAGAACCCCATCCACGTGAGCACCGCGCCCAGCATGAACAGCGCCCCGTGCGCGAAATTGATGACGTTGAGCAGCCCGAAGATGACCGCAAGGCCCAGGCTCAACATCGCATAGAAGGAACCGTTGACCAGGCCCAGCAGCAGCTGGCTGAGCATGGCCGGTAGCGGAACGCCAAAGATTTCCATCGCGGTCAAGAAGAGAACACCACACCAACACAATTGACGGCGCCGCCCTCCATTGGACAGCGGCGCCGGTTCTTACACGCTTACTTCTTCCACAGCGCGCACTTCGATTCCGCCTGCGTGGCGAACGCCTGCTCGCCCGGAATCGTTGCCACGACCTTCAGGTAATCCCACGGCTTCTTCGATTCGGCCGGCGTCTTCACCTGCAGCAGATACATGTCGTGGATGCCACGGCCGTCCTGGCGGATGTAGCCCTTGGTGTAGAAGTCGTCGATCTTGGTCTTCTTGAGCTGCGCGATCACCTTGTCCGGATCGTCCGTGCCGGCGGCGGCCACCGCCTTGATGTAGTTCGACACGGCCGAGTAGTCGGCGGCCTGCAAGCTGCTCGGCATCTTCTTCATCTTCATGAAGTAGCGGTTGGCGAACTTGCGCGTGGCGTCGTTCATGTCCCAGTACCAGCTGTCGGTCATCAGCAGGCCTTCGGCGGTTTGCAGGCCCAGGCTATGCACGTCGTTGATGAACATCAGCAGACCGGCGATCTTCATCGACTTGGTGATGCCGAATTCCTTGGCCGCCTTGATCGAGTTGATCGTGTCGCCGCCCGCGTTGGCCAGGCCCAGGATCTGCGCCTTGGACGACTGCGCCTGCAGCAGGTACGACGAGAAGTCCGACGCCGACAGCGGATGCTTGACCGAACCCACCACCGTGCCGCCGTTGGCCTTCACCACGGCTGCAGTGTCGTTCTCCAGCGAGTGGCCGAAGGCGTAGTCGGCGGTCAGGAAGAACCACGACTTGCCGCCCTGCTTGACCACCGCGCTGCCGGTGCCCTTGGCCAGCGCCACCGTGTCGTACGCGTAGTGGATCGTGTACGGCGTGCACTCCTCGTTGGTCAGGCGGGCTGTGCCGGCGCCGATGCCGATGAACACCTTCTTCTTCTCGGCCGCCACCTTGCTCATCGCCAGCGATGTGGCGGAGTTGGTGCCGCCCAGCAGCATGTCGATGCCCTGCTGATCCATCCACTCGCGCGCCTTTGAAGCGGCGATGTCAGCCTTGTTCTGGTGGTCGGCCGTGACCAGTTCGATCGGCTTGCCGAGCACCTTGCCACCCGCATCCTCGATCGCCATCTTCACGGCCTCGACACCGCCCTGCCCGTCGATATCGGCATACAGGCCAGAGAGGTCGGTGATGTAGCCGATCTTCACCTTGTCGCCGCTCACCTGCGCGTGCGCACCGAATGCCGCTACGCCCAGCCCTGCCGCCATCAATGCACCAGCCAGCTTCTTGAGTGTCATGGTCTTGTCTCCTGTAGTGCGCGCATCGCTTGTGACGCGTCGCGCGGTGGTGAAGCAAATCGATATCGACAACGTGTTAAACGCCGAGCAGCTCGTGCAGCACCGGCATCTTGTCCTGCAACTGCGCCGCCTCGAAACGCTCGACGATGCGGCCGTGTTCCATCACATAGAAGCGATCGGCCAGCGGCGCGGCAAAGCGGAAGTTCTGCTCCACCATCACCACCGTGTAGCCACGCTTCTTGAGCATCAGGATCATGCGGGCCAGTGCCTGCACGATTACCGGGGCCAACCCTTCGGAAATCTCATCCAACAACAGCAGGTTCGCGCCGGTGCGCAAGATGCGCCCGACCGCCAGCATCTGCTGCTCGCCGCCCGACAGGCGCGTGCCCTGGCTCTGACGACGCTCCTTCAGGTTGGGGAACATCGCGTAGATCTCGTCGATGCTCATGCCAGGGTTGCCGCTCTTGGCAACTTGGTCTTTCAGCACCGGCGGCAGCATCAGGTTCTCTTCGCACGACAGGCTGGAGAAGATGCCGCGCTCTTCCGGGCAATAGCCGATGCCGCAATGGGCAATCTTGTGCGTCGGCAGGTCGATGGTCTCGATGCCCTGGCCGCTGGCGTCGTGCACGACGATTGAGCCCTTGCGCGAGCCCACCAGGCCCATGATCGCGCGCAGGGTGGTGGTACGGCCCGCGCCATTGCGGCCGAGCAGCGTGACGACCTCGCCGCGGTTCACGGTCAGGTCGACACCATGCAGGATGTGCGATTCGCCGTACCAGGCGTGCAGGTCCTTGATCTGGAGCGCGGGCGTGCTCATGCAGTGTTCTCGTGTGTTCGGGTCTAGCGTTCAGTCATGCAGCGTGCGGCCGCATCGCGGATCAGTCAGCGCTGATCAGTGGCCTTCCAGCGCCGCATCGGCGGTGCCCATATAGGCTTCCATCACCTGCGGATTCTTCGAGACGTCTTCGTACGGGCCTTCGGCCAGGATCTGGCCACGCTGCAGCACCGTGATCTTGTCGGCGATGGAGGACACCACGTTCATGTTGTGCTCCACCATCAGGATCGTGCGGCCTTCGGACACGCGCTTGATCAGCTCCGTCACGCGGTCCACGTCTTCGTGGCCCATGCCCTGCGTGGGCTCGTCGAGCAGCATCAGCTCGGGCTCCATCGCCAGCGTGGTGGCAATCTCCAGCGCGCGCTTGCGGCCGTAGGGCAGCTCCACCGTCACGGTGTGCGCGAACTGCGTCAGGCCCACCTGTTCGAGCAGCGCCATTGCGCGGTCATTCAAGACATTGAGCGATTGCTCGCTTTGCCAGAATGCGTATGCCGTACCGAGTTGGCGCTGCAGTCCAACGCGAACGTTTTCCATCACCGTCAGATGCGGAAACACGGCGGAGATCTGGAACGAGCGGATCACGCCGCGCCGCGCAATCTGCGCCGGCTTTTCCGCGGTGATATCGATGCCGTTGAACAGGATGGTGCCGCGCGTGGGCACCAGGAATTTGGTCAGCAGGTTGAAGCAGGTTGTCTTGCCGGCACCGTTCGGGCCGATGAGCGCATGGATGGACCCACGCTGCACGCGCAGGTTGACGTCGGACACGGCGGTAAAGCCCTTGAAGGCTTTGGTCAGTCCGCGCGTTTCGAGAATGATGTCCTGCGCCATGATTCCCTCTGGTCTCCCGCCTCTTTTTTGGTGCGGACGATTGTCAACGGCTGTTGCGTCGCAAAACATCGGGGTTTGTACCAAGACGATTACGCGTCGCTTACGGCCCCGAAACCCGCGCCGGTACTGGCTTTGCGGCTGGCAGACGAGGGTTACGTAGAGTTACGTATCGGAGCAATACCGATTGCCTATCGATATGACACCGGCGCGTGTCACGCCCGTGTCATCGGCCCGCAAACCGGCGTCAGGCCGCCACCGGCTCGCCGCGTGCACGCGCCTTGCGTGCCGCCCGAATCATCTCGCTCGCCTTCTCCGCAATCATGATCGTCGGCGAGTTGGTATTGCCCGAGGTGATGGTCGGCATGACGGACGCATCCACCACGCGCAGTCCCTCGATGCCGTGCACGCGCAACTGCGCATCGACCACCGCACCCGCGTCATCCGCCCGCCCCATGCGGCACGTGCCGACCGGGTGGAAGATGGTTGTGCCGATATCGCCGGCGGCGCGGGCGAGGTCTTCGTCGGTCTGGTAACTGGGGCCTGGCAGGTATTCCTCCGGTCGGTACTTCGCCAGGGCGGGCTGCGCGACGATGCGGCGCGTGAGGCGCAGTGAATCGGCGGCGACCTTGCGGTCTTCCTCTGTGGATAAGTAATTGGGGGCGATCACGGGTGCCGCAAACGGATCCGCCGAGGTGACGTGCACCGTGCCACGCGAGGTCGGCCGCAGGTTGCACACGCTGGCGGTGAAGGCGTTGAACGCGTGCAGCGGATCGCCAAACTTGTCGAGCGAGAGCGGCTGCACGTGGTACTCCACATCCGGCCGCGCCACTTGCGGGTTCGAACGCGCGAACACCCCCAACTGCGATGGCGCCATGCTCATCGGCCCGCTGCGGTTGAACGCGTACTCCATGCCGATCAGCGCCTTGCCCCACCAGTTGGCGGCGCGCGTGTTGAGCGTCGGCACACCGTGCACCTTCACCACGCTGCGCAGTTGCAGATGGTCCTGCAGGTTCTCGCCCACACCCGGCAATGCCTGACGCACGTGGATGCCCAGCGCCTGCAGCCGCTCCGGCTGGCCGATGCCCGCCAGCTCCAGCAACTGCGGCGAGTTGATCGCCCCAGCCGAGAGGATCACCTCTTCACGCGCGGCCACCGTGTAGTCCTGCCCTGCCCCGCGATAGGTCACCCCCGTGCAGCGCTTGCCGTCAAACGTGAGCGAGCGCACCTGCGCACCGGTCACGATGGTCAGATTGGGCCGCTGCGATGCCGGGCGCAGAAAGCCCTTGGCCGTGTTCCAGCGGATGCCGTGTTTCTGGTTGACCTCGAAATAGCCGACGCCGAAGTTGTCCCCACGGTTGAAGTCGCTCGTGCGCGGGATGCCGGCCTGCACGGCGGCTTCGATGAAGGTCTCCAGCACTTGCCACTGCAGGCGTTGCGCTTCAACGCGCCATTCGCCGCTGGCGCCGTGCCATTCGTTCGCACCACCGTGGTGGTTCTCGCTGGCCTTGAAGAGCGGCAGCACGGCGTCCCACTTCCACGAAGCATCGCCGGTGGTGGCAGCCCAACCGTCGTAGTCCTCGCGCTGACCGCGCATGTAGATCATCCCGTTGATCGACGAGCAGCCGCCCAGCACGCGGCCGCGCGGGTAGCCGAGTGAGCGGCCATTCAAGCCGGGTTCTTCGCGGGTGCGGTAGAGCCAGTCGGTGCGCGGATTGCCAATGCAGTACAGATAGCCGACGGGGATGTGGATCCAGTGGTAATCGTCTTTGCCGCCGGCCTCCAGCAGCAGCACAGAGACGTCGGGGTCTTGCGTCAGACGGTTGGCGAGGACGCAGCCCGCGGAGCCTGCGCCGATGATGATGTAGTCGTAGGTTTCCATGTCTCCGTGCTTTTTCTCTTTGGTGTTGCTGGGTTTTGTTTTTTGTTCTCGTGGTGCATCCCTTGTTTCATCCCCTACCGGGGCTGACTCACTTTCTTTGTCTTGCCAAAGAAAGTAAGCAAAGAAAGGCGCGCCCGAGATGGCGACACATCCCTTGAATTTGCGTAACCGGGCGGAGACGGGGAAAACTCGCTGCGCTCAAACAGTTCCCCGTCTTTTTTCCGCCCGCTTACACAAATTCAAGGCGCCATCTAGGGCAAGGGTAAAGCAAACCATCGTATGCCTGCTCACTGCCAAGAATTGCCTTGGTGTTCACGTATGCATTCCGTCGGTTTGTCCTTTGACGTTCCTGCCCTTGATGGCGCCTTGGATTTTTGTTGCGGGGAGGATAAAGAGAGGAGGCTGTCTGAGCGAAGCGAGTTTGCCTCCTCTCCCTCCCCGCGACAAAAATCCAAGGGGTCTTTCGCCATCTCGGGCGCGCCTTTCTTTTGCTTACTTTTCTTTGGCAAGACAAAGAAAAGTGAGTCGTGCCCGGCAGGGTACGAAAGGCAGATGGACCACTAAGGCCCAAATCAAATCCGAGAAGAAAGCCACTCCGTCATCTTCCCAAACACCTCACCACGCAGCGGTTCAGCCTCATTGAAGATCTCGTGGTACCCCGAATCAAACCACGCCAGCGTGCGCAATTCTTCCGGCGCATTCGCATAAAAATCCCGACTGCCAGACGGATCAACAATCGAATCAGAACCACCCGCCATCAGCAGCATCGGCGCTTCCAAACGAGGCGCATCCTGCTGCGCCTGCGTAATCGCATTGAGCATGAATTCGAGCAGCGAAGCGCTGATCGTGCTCTGCACCAGTGGGTCGGCACGGTAGGCAGGACCGACGCTCGGATCATGCGACAACTTGGACGGATCCACAGGATTGGGCACCGCCAACCGCGGCGCCAGTGCGGAAAGAATGCCGCGCACAATGCCCGCCCCTGGCGGCAGCTTCACGCGCAGCGCGGGCGATGACAGCAGCACGCCACGCACCGGCCGGATACGCGCCGTCGTGAAACGCGCAACGATCAGCCCACCCATGCTGTGCCCCAGCACAAACGGCATTTCATGCCATTCGGCGACGGCCGCGTCGATGATCTCTGCGAGATCGGTGAGGTAGTTGTCCTGCGCATCCAGCGCCATGCGCGGGCCGCCGCTCTTGCCGTGGCCGCGCAGGTCGAAGGCCCGTACGCGCAGGCCAAGATCGGTGAGCACCTTGGCCACATGGGGATAACGCCCGCTGTGCTCAGCCATGCCGTGAACGAGGATGACGGTACCGCGCGGTTCGCCGCTGTCGGGCGCGGGTAACCAGGTCCGGACCAACAGCTCGGTGTGGTCCTTCATGCGCTGGCGGCTTTCAACCGCGTTGACCTCGGCAGGGGCTTGCGTCATGGGCGTCTCCTCGTTGGGTTGCCAGATTGTGGCATAGACGCCTCTCGCCACAAGGGACGGCTGTGGAGGCTTCCCTCAGTGGCAGCAGGCCCCTTCGTCTCCGGCCACGCCTTCGAGGATCGGGCAGTCGGGTCGGTCGTCACCATGGCAGGCGTTGGCCAGCGTCATCAGCGTGTCGCGCATGCCTTGCAACTCGCGGATGCGTGCGTCCAGGTCGGCCACATGGCGCATCGTGATCGCCTTCACATCGGCGCTGGCACGCTCGCGGTCATGCCAGAGCGACAGCAGCGTGCGGATTTCCTCCAGCGCGAACCCGAGCGAGCGCGACCTGTGGATAAAGCGCAGTACATGCAGCGCCCGCGCGTCGTACATACGGTAGTTGCCCTCGGTGCGCGGGCTGGGCGGCAGCAGGCCGATGCTCTCGTAGTAGCGGATCATCTTGGCCGACACACCGCTCGCCTTGGCGGCCTCGCCGATATTGACCGGAGCTTGGGTTGCGTTGAGATCGGTCTGCGTCATGCGCGCTCTCCGGAGGCTTGCCAGCGGCGCAGCATCAACGCGTTGGTGACCACGCTCACGCTGGAGAACGCCATCGCCGCGCCGGCAAAGGTGGGGCTGAGCAGGCCGAAGGCGGCCAGCGGAATGCCCACCACGTTGTAGATGAAGGCCCAGAACAGGTTCTGGCGAATCTTGGCGACGGTGCGGCGCGAGAGGTCGAGCGCATCGCTCACCAGGCGCGGCTCGCCACGCATGAGCGTGATGCCGGCGGCCTGCATAGCGACATCCGTGCCGGTGGCCATGGCGATGCCGACGTCGGCCGCAGCCAGCGCGGGCGCATCGTTGATGCCATCGCCCACCATCGCGACTACGTGGCCGCTCTGCTGCCAGGCTGTCACGCGTGCCGCCTTGTCCTGCGGCAGCACTTGCGCGGCCACTTCGTCGATGCCCAGCGCAGCCGCCACCGTGCGTGCGGCGCCCGCGTTGTCGCCCGTCACGAGCGCGGTGCGAACGCCCCGAGCCTGCAGCGCAGCCACTGCCGCCTTGGCACCGGGCTTCAGCGCATCGCCAAACGCAATCAGGCCACGCAATTGCACGCCACCTTCGCTGCTTTGTGCGAGCCACGAGACGGTGTTGCCTTGCCCTTCCAACGCATCAGCGCGCGCTTGCAGTGCACCGCGATTGAGCCCGAGCTCATCCATCCAGCGCGCGTTGCCGAGTTGCAGCGACGCACCGTTCACGATGCCGCGCGTGCCGCGTCCGGCCAGCACTTCGGGCGATTGTGCGGGCGCGATTGTGCGACCTTTCGTGCGGCCTCGCTCAACCGCGTACGCACGCGTGGCATGTGCGAGCGGGTGGGTGTTTTCGGCTTGCAGCGCGACGAGCTGATCGAGCAGCGCATCCGCATCCACACCGGGTGCCGCTTCCACCGCCGTCACACGCGGCTGGCCGACGGTGAGCGTGCCGGTCTTGTCGAAGACGACGAAGTCCACTTGCTGCGCACGCTCCAGTGCCTGTGCATCCGCAATCAGGATGCCGCGCCGCGCGCCCGCGCCGGTGCCCGCCATGATGGCCGACGGCGTCGCCAGGCCCAATGCACACGGGCAGGCAATCACCAGCACGGCCACCGCATTGACGATGGCCGTCTCCCACTCTGCCCCGGCGATCGCCCAACCGGCCAGCGTGAGCACCGCCGCCACCAACACCGCCGGCACGAAAATCGCGCTCACGCGGTCCACCAGTTGCTGGATCGGCGGCTTGGCGGCTTGCGCGTCTTCCACAAGCCGGATGATGCGCGAGAGCATGGTGTCCGCGCCAATGGCCGTGGTGCGCACGAGCAGCACGCCATCCGTAGCGATGGCACCGGCCGTCACGCGATCGCCTTCGCGCTTGGGCATGGGCAAGCTCTCGCCGGTCAGCATGGATTCATCGACATGGCTGGCGCCTTCGAGCACCACGGCATCCACGGGGATGCGCTCCCCTGCGCGCACCGACACCACGTCGCCCACACGCACCTTCGCGACGGGCGTGTCACGCAGCGTGCCATCAACGCCGCGCACGCGGGCCATGTCCGGACGCAACGCCTGCAGTGCGCGGATGGCTTGCGCCGTCTGGCGCTTGGCGCGCACTTCCAGCCACTTGCCCAGGCGCACCAGCGTGATGACCACGGCGGCACTCTCGAAGTAGAGATGCGGCATCGCATCCGCACCGGCGCGCCACCACAGCCACAGCGACAGCCCATACGCCGCAGACGTACCCAGCGCGACCAGCAGATCCATATTGCCGGCACCCGCACGCGCGGCCTTCCAACCCGACTTGTAGAAACGCGCGCCGATCACGAACTGCACCGGCGTCGCCAGCAGCCATTGCACCCAGGCGGGCAGCATCCAGTCGCTGCCGATCCAGCCGGCGATCATCGGCAGCACCAGCGGCACGGACAGCGCGGCGGCAATCCACACGGGGCCGGCGCCGTCCCAGAAATCCGTTTCGATGGCGACGGGCGCTGCGGTCTCGTCTGCCGCAACGCGTGCGTCATAGCCGGCGGCCGTCACGGCAGCGACCAGCGCATCGCCGGTCGCTCCGCCCTGCACGCGGGCCCGCTCGGTGGCGAGGTTCACGCTCGCTTCGGTCACACCAGGCACGGCACGCAAGGCACGCTCAACCCGGCCGGCACAGGCGGCACAGGTCATCCCGCTGATATCGAGATCGAGTGAGGCTGGCGTTACGTCGGCTGCAAGGCTGGCGGCAGTCATGGAAGCGTCCATTTCGGGGAAGATGGCATCAGCCTAGACCTTCCCATCTTGGCAAGGTCAAGTCCTCATCTTACGCTTGCGCTTCCCATGGTAGGAAGGTTCATACTGCGGCCGTAACTTCCTCTCCCCTCTTTTCTTTCGATTCAGGAGCCCGAATCATGACGACGTTTTCTGTGGAAGGTATGAGCTGCGGCCATTGCGTGTCTGCCGTCACCCGCGCGGTGCAACAGGTGGATGCCGCTGCCAGCGTGCAGGTGGATCTGTCCAAGCAGACTGTGGCCGTGACGAGCGGTGCCGGTACCGATGCCGTCAAGGCGGCCATCGAGCAAGCCGGCTATCCGGTCAAGGCCATCGCCTGACCGGCGCAGGCAACAAAAAGGCGTGCCGCAGTGGCACGCCTTTTTGCTTGCGCTGAACCGGCTTAGAAGCGGTAGCCGACGTTCAGGAAGGTCACGATCGGGTTGATCTTGATCTTCGCTTCGCTCTGGATACGCGCGCCGTTGATCAGCGTCGTGTCGATCGTCGCCGTGGTCTTCAGCGGGAGATACGACACCGACAGGCCAACGAACCAGTCCTTGGTGATGGCGTAGGTCGCACCCACGTTCACCACCGGGTTGAGCGAGCTGTCGGTCGACACGCTGCTCGTGCTGCCAGGCGTGCCACGGCCCAGCACCTGGTTCTGGAACGCGCTGTTGGTGATCTTGGCATCGCTGAACCACGTGTAGTTCAGGCCCAGGCCAACGTACGGGCGCAGCTTGGTATCAGCATTGAAGAAGTACCACTTGGCCAGCACGGCCGGGCTCCACTGCTTGGCCGAGCCGATTTCACCGTAGCCCGAGAACGAGCCCGTGCCTTCGATCTTGTGGCGCGGGGGAATGCCACCCACGAGTTCCACCGCAAAGTTGTCGGTGAAGAAGTGCGTGAAAGCGAGGCCGAGGGTATCGGCTTCCTGGATCTTGGCGCCCGTGCCCGGCTGCGGCTGGTTGATCGGCGCACCATTGAAGCTCTTCACGAAGAGCGGGTCGCTCGAGCTGTTCGGCATGACGCGGAACCAGCCTGCGCTGACGATGTTGCTGCCGGCAGCCTGTGCGTGCGCGGCGGTGGCGAGGATCATCCCGGCGGCGGCCGCCAGTGCTTTTTTATAGGCCATCTCTGTACGTGCTCCTGTTGAGACGCATCCAAGGCAAACGCAATTTGAACGTTTGCTGGTGCGTTCTAAGTCTCCTCCCAGGCGGAAGGGATGGCCATTATCCCGTGTGATTGCCCCGGCTAGAACCCTTTTTCTAGAGGTTTCCTGTTATAAGCGCCACGCCAAACCGGCCTGCGGCGGGCGTCTTCAGCACATGCTCAGTTTTTAAACAGGCTTGGCTTTGGACAGCGCCAGCACGCATGCGGCCAGATCCCACAACGCGCTGCCGACGCTCTTGAACACCACCGGCAACACCGGCGGTGCCTGCGCAAGTGTGTCTTGCGGCGCATCGACACACTGTTGTAGCGGCCGCACACGCGACCACGGCACCCCCGCCTGCAGCAGATCACCGGCTTCGACTTCCAGGTCGACCAGCGTATCGGCGTAGAGCCGATTGCCCGCTGCCGCCTGCACGCACAGGCGCGGCGGCAGTTCCGCCATGTCAGGCCGGAACGCGCCAACCGCCGCGATGAAGTGATGTGGGCTCCATGCGTAGCCATCCGGGTAATCCGGGCCTGCCAGATCGGGCAAGACTGGCTGCGCCGAGGGCGTCGCGGTAACGACTAGCGGCGTTTGCGGGAGCACCGCGCGGGCGGCTTGCGCCACGCCCGTTGCATCGCCGCCAGCCACTGCTGTGGCATCCATGCCGAGTTGGCGCGCATAAACGACGAGCGCCTCGGCACTGTCCGCCGTGCGCGCGATGATGGTCACGCGCCGTGTGCCCAGCCCGAAGCGGAACGCCTCGAGGTGCGCGCGTGCCTGCGCACCGGCGCCAATCAACAGCAAGTCCCCCGCCGGCTCCGGGGCCAGCAGGCGCGCGGCAAGCAGCGATACGGCTGCGGTGCGGTGAGCAGTCACGGTCGGGCCATCCAGCAGCAGGCGGCGCACGCCGGTCTGCGCATCCATCACCACCACCTCGCCGTGGATGGCCGGCAGGCTGCGCGCCGGGTTGTGCGGGTGCACGGTGATCATCTTGGTGATCGCGATGTCGGCATTGGATGCGGGCATCAGCAACAGGCTGCCCGGGCCGGGCACCGGCATCACCAGCCGTGCAGGCGCCTGGGCTTTGCCGGCACGCGCATCGCGCAATACCTGCGCAATGGCATCGGCCAGCGCGGCGTAAGGCAGGCGGACCGCCGTGGCGGCGGCGTCGAGAGTCTGCAGCATCGGAGGCTCCTGCAGCGGATGGAAACGGGGGGATGGGCCTTGCGCTGATTACGCCGGAACAACCCGGCGCGGCGGCGGTGGCGTGCGGCGCGTCAGCAGCCCAGCGCTGATGAGAAGCTGGGCGCCGGCGTAGCTCCACCAGATCGCCAGCTCATGGTCGGTGAACGGAAAGACGAACACGCTGATGCCGATCATCGCGTCGGAGGTGGCAAAAGCGATCGCACCCCAAGCCGTGAGCGGCCCAGGCAAACGCGCCAGCAAGGCCGCACACACCATCGACGACAACACCACCATATAGACAATGACCGGCCCCTTCATCTCGCCCAGGCCAGGCCAGTACCAGACCAGCATGCCGATGGCCACGCCAATCATGGCCCCGACCCCGAGCAGGCGAAGGGGCGACGACGCCCCGCGCAGCCCGACCAGCACACGCAGGTAGCACAGGTGCGCCACCAGGAAGCTGCTCAAGCCTGCAATGAACGAGAACCCAAAGCCCGGCAACGCCAGCCACAAATCCCCCAGCGCAGAGAACATCATGGCGCCGATCAACCAGCGGCGCTCGCGCGGCACCTCGTGCAACGCCGCGGCGCGCGCCAGCAGCAGCGCCATCAGCATCTTCCACAGCGGCTGCAGAGCGATGCGGCCGACCAACGGCGTGCCGGGCGGCACTTCCACGGCCACCATGGTCAGCATGCCGCCGTAGGTGACACCCGCGATGGCTGCGGCCACCCACCACGCGCGAACCCGCGCCGGCATGCCGTAGCCGCCCGCAAGATGCGCCAGCGGGTGCGCCGGATGCGTGGTGTGTCCTTCAACCATCGTGGTCTCCCGCCCAAGACAGGCTATTCAACTGCTGCAAAGTGATTGTCGGCTTGCAGCGTGACACGCCGCGCACCCAGGCGCAAGGCGCGAATCTACCCACCAAGGTGGGATAGTGGCAGCGCACCATCGCGCTTAAGCGCCGTCAGCACGATGTTGGAGCGCACATTGTCCACACCCGGCACGCGCATCAGCTTGCGCATCACAAACTCCGACAGCGCGGGCAGATCCGGCACCACCACGCGCAGCATGTAATCGGCATCCCCAGCCACCGAATAGCACTCCTGCACGGCATCGAGCAGGCTGATCTCTTCGTGAAAGCGCTCGACGATGGCATCGCCGTGGTGGGCGAGCTTGACGCTCGCGAACACCGTCACGCCCAGCCCCAGTCCGGTCGGCGACAGCACCACCCGATAGCCTTCGATCACCCCTTCGGACTCAAGGCGCGCCAGGCGCCGCCCGACCTGGCTGGCCGACAGGTGCACCTGCTCCGAGAGCTGCTGGTGGGTCGCACGGCCATCGCGCTGAAGTGCTGCTAGCAGGGCCAGATCGAAGTTATCCATGGAAATCATGCAAATCTCCTGCGTTGATAGGCAGGATTTTGCATGAAATCCGCAAACCGCGTGCAATGGAAGCCGGTTTTGCGGCCAATCCGCGTGGCCTCCCCAATACACTGGCCGGACTCTGATTGGACAAGATCGACATCACAAATGGACATCGCAACCACCGCCCCCGACGCTGCCCAAAACGCGGCCCAACATGCGGCACCCACAGGCTTCAACGGCACCCTGACCGACAAACTACGCGAACAATTCGCCGAGGGCCTGGACGGCCAGACGCTGCGTGCTGATTTCACCATGCAGCAGCCGGTGCACCGCTACACCGCCGCCGACCACGCCACCTGGCGCACCCTGTACGACCGCCAGGAAGCCCTGTTGCCGGGCCGCGTGTGCGATGAATTTCTGCAAGGCCTGTCGACCCTGGGCATGAGCCGCGAAGGCGTGCCGTCGTTCGACCAGCTCAATGAAACGCTGATGCGCGCTACCGGCTGGCAGATCGTTGCCGTGCCGGGCCTGGTGCCGGACGAAGTGTTCTTCGACCACCTGGCCAACCGCCGCTTCCCCGCCAGCTGGTGGATGCGCCGCCCCGACCAACTCGACTACCTGCAAGAGCCGGACTGCTTCCACGACATCTTCGGCCACGTGCCGCTGCTGATTAACCCGATCTTTGCCGACTACATGGAAGCCTACGGCAAGGGCGGCCTGAAGGCGGCACGCCTGGGCCAGCTCGACATGCTGGCGCGCTTGTACTGGTACACGGTGGAGTTTGGCCTGATCCGCACGCCGGCCGGCCTGCGCATCTACGGCGCAGGCATTGTGTCGAGCAAGAGTGAATCGGTGTACGCGCTGGATTCGGCCAGCCCGAACCGCATCGGCTTTGATGTGCGCCGCATCATGCGCACGCGCTATCGCATCGACACGTTCCAGAAGACCTACTTCACCATCGACAGCTTCGAGCAGTTATTCGACGCCACGCGCCCAGACTTCACGCCGCTGTATGAAGAACTCGCCGCGCTGCCGACCATCGGTGCGGGCGATGTCGTGGAGGGCGATCTGGTGCTGAACGTCGGCAACCGCGAAGGTTGGGCAGACACGGCGGATATTTGAGCGCTGACTATACTGCGCGCATTCACACCCATATTCCGCAAGACACCATGATGCCCACCCTGAACGAAGACCAACGCAAGGCCCTGTTTGCCGAAGTGCCCGGCTGGACACTGCAGAGCGACCGCGACGCGATCCAGAAGACCTTCACCTTTGCCGACTTCAACGCCGCGTTCGGCTTCATGACGCGCGTGGCGATCAAGGCCGAGCAGATGAATCACCACCCGGAGTGGTTCAACGTATGGAATCGCGTGGACATCACCTTGTCTACGCATGACGCAAACGGCCTCACGCACCGTGACGCCGATCTCGCGCGCTTCATCGAGCAGGCCGCGAAGAGCACCGGCGCGAAATAACGCCAGCCGAGTCCCGAGCTACGCGCCCACTGCGGCGCGCCACGCCTCAAACGCCGCCCGCGCCTTGTCGCCCAGTTGCTCAGGGGCGATGCGGGTGGCGCCTTGTACAATCATCAACGCATACGGCTTGGCCAACGCTGACGCCTCGGCACACAGCCGCAATTCCTCGCCCTCGGCGGGCGAACGGGCGCGCCAGAAGTTGATGGCGGCCTCCAGGTCGGTGATGGTGAGCAGGGCATCGGTCATCCGCGCATTGTAGCGCTGCGCTATGCGTGCGGATTGCCCTTTTCTGTGCGCTTCCTCGCCCCACTCCATTCCGATTGAAGGACCGCCGCATCCAGGCTCATTCCATGCGCATCCTGCTGATTGAAGACGACCGCGCCATTGCCAGCGGTATTCACGCCGGACTCACCCAGGCCGGGCATCGCGTGCACACGGTGCATGACGGTGTGTTTGCCGCCGAGCAGCTCGCCAAACAGACGCACGATCTGGTGATTCTCGATCTTGGTTTGCCGGGCATCGATGGCATGACGCTACTGTCGCAATTCCGTGCACGCGATCGTGCCACGCCGGTGCTGATTCTCACCGCGCGAGATGGCCTGCTCGACAAGGTCAACGGCTTGAATGCCGGTGCAGACGATTACCTGCTCAAGCCCTTCGAGATGCTCGAACTGGTGGCTCGCGTGCAGGCATTGCTGCGCCGGCGTGGGGACCCAACCGAACCGATCGCTCGCCCGGACATTCTGGTTGGCCGGCTGCGCATGAGCGGCAGCGAACGACGCATCTTTGTCGAAGCGGCACCGCTGGAACTGTCGCCGCGCGAGTTTGCCGTGCTGGAGCTGCTGATGCTCCGGCAGGGTCGCGTGGTCAGCAAGGTGCAGTTGCAGGACCACCTGGCCAGCTTCGGCCATGCCATTGGTGAAGCCAGCCACGACGTGGTGGGCGATACGGCCATTGAGGTCTACGTGCACCGCGTGCGCCGCAAGATCGAACATTCCGACGCCGAGATCGTCACCGTGCGCGGCTTCGGTTATCTGCTGCAGGCACGCGGCGCGGCAGCCTAGTCCTCCTCTCATGTTCAAGCGCCACCGTCCCGCTGCCGCTCGCGATTCGGCTGCTCCGGCAACTGGGGCGTCCGGCAACGTCGCCGTCAGCCTGCGCCTGCACCTGCTGCGCGCGCTGGCGACGCCGCTGTTCGGTCTGGTGGTCGGCACCGGTGCACTGTCGTATTGGCTGGCGGCGCACTACACCACGCAGGTGTTCGACCGCGCGCTGGTGGGTGTGGCCAATACGTTGGCGGAACAGATCCGCATTGCCGGTCCGCACGTGCCGGCAGCCAAGCTGTACGACATCGAGTTGAGTGCTCAGACGCTCGTGCAGAACGGTGGCGAAGACCGCGTCTTCTGGCGCATCGCCGGGCCCAGCGGCACGCTGGCCGGGCGCGACACGCTGCTCGGCTATGGCTCGGGCCAGGTCCGTATTGGTGATGCGCGGGTGTTCTATAGCTGGGTCGACGGCAAACAGGTGCGCGCCGTGCACCTGCTGGTGCCTGGCGTCAGCGCTGAAACACCCAAGGCTCACTCGCCACGCCAACCCGCGCCGCCAGACCCGGAAGACGACGTCACGCGCCCCGCCCTCGCCCCCACACAGGCGCAGACGGCTCCCGCGCTGAACCCGGCCACACCACCCGATGCCGGACCACCCGAAGACGGCATCGTCGTGGAAGTCGCAGAACTGCTGGACCACCGTGACACCGCCGCCAAGGAAGTGCTGCTATCGGTGTCGATTCCGCTGATCGTGTTGCTGGCCATTGGCGGCTTGATCCTCTCGCTGGTGCTCAAAGAAGAATTGCAGCCGCTGCAGACGCTGGCCGACACGCTCAACAAACAGAGCGCGCAATCGGTGACGCCGCTGCCGCCGGACTCCGCGCAACGCGTGCCGGCTGAATTGCAGCCGCTCATCAACGCGATGAATGCACTGCTCGCTCGCCTGCGCGATGCCCTGGAAGCGCAGCGCACCTTCATCGCCGATGCTGCGCACCAGTTGCGTACACCGCTCACGGCATTGAAGCTGCATGCGGATCGCGCCGTCGATGCCAAGACATTGGAAGAGGCACGGCCCGCGCTGCTGGAACTGCAGTCGGGTGCCAACCGTGCCGTGCGTCTGTCCAACCAGCTGCTGACCCTGGCGCGCGCCGAACCGGGCATGACGCTCGATCAACTGGGGCCGCCAATGCGGGTGGACCTGGTATCCCTCGCATTTGATACCGGCGCGCAGTGGGTACCGCGTGCGTTGGCCCGCGGGTTGGATCTTGGCTTCGAAGCCTGGCCGCAGGAAGCGGCCTCGCCAGGTTCATTGCAGGCGCCGGTATTGGCCAACGCAGTGCTGCTGCGCGAAGCCATCAACAACCTGCTCGACAACGCCATCAAGTACGTACCAACCGGAGGGCGCATCACCTTGCGCGCCGGCATGGAAGCCGACGCCGCTTCGCGCTGGTGGGGTGTGGTGAGCGTGGAAGACAACGGCCCGGGCATTCCGCACGAGCGCCGTGGCGAGGTGTTCCAGCGCTTTTTCCGTGGCGATGCGGACCACCTGCCCGGTCAACCGCAAGGCAGCGGCCTGGGCCTGGCCATCGTGCACGACATCGTGCGCCTGCACGGCGGCACGGTCGCCATTGATGACGCCATCGCACGCGACGACTGCCGCGTGATGCGCTTCGTCTTGCGCTTACCGTTGGTGAACGAATCCGTCTGAGCGACGGACCTTCGGCTTACTTCTTCTTGGATTTCTCGGGCCGGGCCAGCATCGTGCCACGGCATTTCTTCGCGCCGCAGCGGCACGCAAACTGTTCCCGCAGCGCCTTGGTCTGGCGGCCTTCAATGACGAGGCCGTAGTCGTAGAACAGCTCTTCGCCGGGTTCGATATCGCGCAGCGCGTGAATGAAGACGCGGCCGTCCTTCTCACGTGCCTCGCAGTTCGGCTTGCAGGAATGGTTGATCCAGCGCGCGCGGTTGCCGCCAAACTTGGCGTCGATCACGCTGCCGTCTTCCAGGCTGAAGTAGAACGTGTGGTTCGGGTCGGTCGGGTCATGCGGATGGCGGCGCAGTGCCTCCTTCCACGAGATGTGCTCGCCCTTGTATTCGATGATCTTCTTGTTCTTGGCGATCGGTGCGGTGGCATAGACACCACGCCCGTGCACGCCCGATTCACGCACCTCGATGCGATCACGGCGGCGCAGTGTGGCCGGGGCTTCCGGCGCGGGCGAGGACTCAGCCAGGGCCGGCGTGGCATCAGGGGACGTGCGTGTCATAAGGCGTTGAGGCAAAAACAGAAAACGTCGATCAGCGAAGCCGTGAGCCTACACCAAAAGCATGGCAACTCGACACGTGCCGCGACCCCATGCAACCCACCCCATGTGGATAACCGATGTGGACAAGTCGTGTGGATAACCCAGCCTGCCGCTGTGGATAACTACCGGCAAAGGATGTGGGCTGTCTGTGGCTGCCCTGTCGATGGTGTGGGCACAAGTGACGGGGTTGCCGACAGGGGGTCTAGCGAAACCCGCAAGTCATCCACCTCAGGGCACACACTGTGCAAGTGGTTTTGCTTGCCGCAAGTGGTTGAACACAAAGCGCTTTTTCCGGTTATCCACAGAAGATATCCACCGTTATCTACTACTACTATCTGTATACATAAAGAAAAAGGTAAACCCATCGATCGACGTACGTCGCCCCTATCTACGACGAGCAAACCAGACCCAAAGCAAAACGCAATGTGTCGATCCTGATGTGATGGCCTCACCTCGCAAGGCAGGCACCATGCGGGTTTCCGGAACCTGTGTGCCATGCGCCGTTACAAAGCACACATGCCGGCGGCAAGCGCATGCCGGTATCATGTCGCCCTTGGAGCCGCCCCCCGGAGGCTCCGATGTGTGTTTTATCTACTCTTGAAGGGAGTCAAGCAATGACGAAAACTGAACTGATCGACGCCATCGCCAGCGGCGTAGACGGTCTGACCAAGGCCAAGGCCGAGCAGGCACTGAACGTGACGCTCGCGGCCATCATGGAATCCGTTGGCAAGGGTGACGCGGTCAGCCTGATCGGCTTTGGTACCTTCAGCCAGGGCGAGCGTGCCGAGCGCATGGCGCGTAACCCGCGCACCGGCGAAGAAATCAAGGTGGAAGCCGCCAAGACCGTCAAGTTCAAGGCCGGCCAGAAGTTCAAGGACGCCGTGAATGCGTAATCGCGCCTAATGCGATGACGACCTTGGCGTGAACCAGCCTGCCTGGTCTCTCGCCAACGACGTGGCACGCCAATGCATGCGTGACCAGCCCGCAGCGCTGGCGTACCACGTCGGAGGGCCTGTCTCCCCGTCAGGCCGGATCTGACCCTCCCACACATGCTCCGCCCCTTCCAGCGCGTTCTGCGCATCACGCTTCCGATTCTTCTCGTTGCCCCCGTCGTCTGGATTGCCGGCTGTACGACACCGCCTGCGCGTCCGCAAGCCGAGCCGCTGCCCGACAACGAGGTCGTGCAGACAACGCCCGGTGCCACGTCGCGCCAGAAGATGATTGAGATTGCGTTAACCGAATGGGATCGCTGGGGCCGTCAGGTGGTGCGTGTAGGGCGTGACGATACGTATTGCGTGACGGGAGGCGGTTTTCCCGATCAACCGCAAGGTCACTGGCTGACGCAGGACGACCCAACGCCTGTACCGTCCGATGAAGAGGCCGGCACGGATAGGCCGCCGCTGTCGAAGCCGCAAGCCACCGCCGCTGTCGCCCCGTCACCCATACCGTGCCTGCGCTATCCCGACGGCACCGGTGGTGAGGCAACTGCGCGCGGCTGCGTGCTGGCCAAGCGCTATTGGGCCATCGTCGGCAAGACACCGACCTGCCAGCAACTGACCACCGGTGGTTGGGCATGGTCTGCGGTGTTCATCTCGTGGATCATGCGCAAGGCGGGTCTGCAGAATGACCAGTTCCTCACGGGTGCCACTCACGCCGAGTACGTGACCGATGCGCGCGACCACCTGCTCCGGCATCCCGCCTTCGTACTCGAACGCACACCTGCCGTACCGCGCCCTGGCGACCTGATCTGTACCGCACGTGGCGCTGACCGCTTCATGACGGATCCGGCCGAGATCCGCTCGGGTATGACCCCCATGCACTGCGATTTGGTCGTCGAGGTGGATCCCGTCCGCCACGAGGTCAAGTCGATTGGCGGTAACGTGCAGCAATCCGCCTCCATGAGCATCACCGAGCTGAACGACGCCAATCAGGTGGACCCCTACACAAACTCGGTCATGCAGTGGATGGTGGTCCTGCGCAATCAACTGCCTTAGCAGTGAGCGGTAGACGATTTGACGTTTGCCGCAAATTAATTAACATGTGAAGCAACCAGGCGCTGGCAATCCGACCAGCGCCACGACCAGGAGACAGGTCATGACGGTGCTTTCGCTGAATCCCGATGCCGGATCGGACATCCAGGCCCATCGCCCCGCTTGGTGCGGCCCGCGCGAATGGGCTGCACGCGTGAAGCTGGCGGCGTGCTATCGCATCTTTGCGCACCTCGGCTGGACCGAGCTGATCTACAACCACATCACGCTGCGCCTGGTGCCTGAAGACGGCGCCAGCGAGGACGGCGGCCCTCACTTTCTCATCAACCCGTTTGGCCTGACGTATGCCGAGGTTTGTGCATCGAACCTCGTGAAGATCGATCTGCAAGGCAACGTGCAGCGCGCAGCGGGTCAGCCGGACTGGCCGGTCAATCCAGCCGGTTTTACAGTGCATGCGGCCATCCATGCCGGCATTCCGGGCGCGCATTGCGTCATGCACACGCACACCACCGCCGGCATGGCCGTGGCCTGCGCACGTGACGGCTTGTCGATCAGCAATTTCTATGCGGCACAGTTGCACGGCAAGGTGGCCTATCACGACTTTGAAGGCATCACCGTGCATGCCGATGAAGGCCCGCGCCTGGTGCAGAACATCGGCGACAAGCCTGCGGTGATCCTGCGCAACCACGGCCTGCTTGCGTGGGGCGATTCGATTGCGCGGGCGTTTGCCGTGCTGTGGCTGCTCAACCGCGCTTGCGAGATCCAACTGGCTTCCACATCGATGGGGCCTGTGCTGGAGATTCCCGAGGCCATTGCGCGCAATTGCACGCGCGACTCCTTGCAGTTCAATCCGAACTTCGGCGCGGGCGAAGATGTGTTTGCGGCACTCACCCGCACCATTGATCGTATCGACCCGTCCTACCGTTCCTGATTCTCTTCCCCTCTTCCAAGCACATGACACGTATCTGCATCGTGGGCGCCGGCGCTGTCGGCGGGTATCTGGGCGCGAAGCTCGCGCTGGCGGGCGAATCCATCAGCGTGCTGGCACGGGGCGCGACACTGGACGCGTTGCAAACCGAAGGCCTGCGATTGACGGAAGACGGCATCACACACACCGTCCCCGTTCAGGCGAACAACGATGCGACGGCGCTCGGTGTGCAGGACGTCGTGATCGTTGCCGTCAAGGCGCCTGCCATGGAAAGCGTCGCGCAAACCATCGCGCCCCTGATCGGCCCGGACACCTGCGTGGTGGTGGCCATGAACGGTGTGCCGTGGTGGTTCTTCGATCGGCCCGGTCCGCTGGAGGGGCTGCGCTTGCAGTCGGTTGATCCGCATGGCCGGATTGCCGATGCGATTCCGACGAAGAACGTGCTCGGCTGCGTCGTGCATCTGACGTGTTCAACGTCTGCACCGGGCCAGGTACGTCACGGGTTCGGCAAGCGATTGATTCTGGGTGAGCCGGCGGGTGGATCGTCATCGCGACTGGAAACGATCGGCACGCTGTTCGAACGTGCCGGCCTGCAGATCGAGCGTAGCGACGCCATCCAGCGCGACATCTGGTTCAAGCTGTGGGGCAACATGACGATGAACCCGGTGTCGGTGCTGACCGGTGCCACGTGTGATCGGATGCTCGACGATCCGCTGGTCTCAGCGTTCTGCCTGGCGGTGATGGAGGAAGCGAAGGCGATTGGCGCGCGCATTGGCTGCCCCATCGCACAAAGCGGTGAAGAGCGCAGTGCCGTGACACGCCAACTGGGCGCGTTCAAAACATCAATGCTGCAGGATGCGGAAGCCGGACGTGGCCCGCTGGAGATCGATGCACTGGTGGCATCGGTGCGGGAGATCGGTCAACACGTGGGTGTGCCAACGCCGCAGATCGATGCCCTGCTGGGTCTGGTGCGCTTGCACGCCCAGACCCGCGGGCTTTACTGAGACAACGATACGGTTGCGTTACGGCGCCAGCGCCGGGTGCTTGAGCGCGTGCGCCGTTTCGATCCACTGCTGGTGATACGCGGCGTCATCGCGCTTGAGGCCGAGCTCGCCGTTCTGATACGCCATCGCCAGAGCCTGCACGGCTTCTGGCAATTCGTGCTCGGCGGCGTCTTGATACAACGCCAGTGCACGGGCTTCATCGTGCGGCACGCCATCGCCATCCCGGTAGGCATTGGCCAGCATGAACATCGCGCCCGGAATGCCGTGCTGCGCGGCGCGGTCAAACCAATGCGCTGCCTGCACTGTGTCGATGCCCGTGCCGTAACCGCTGCGATACATCACGCCGAGGTAGTACGCGGCAGCAGCATCGCCTTTGTCTGCAGCCTGGCGCAGAAGGCGGAGCGCGCGCGGATAGTCACGCGCCACGCCCCCCGTGCCCAGCAACAGCGCCTTGCCGAGCGAGAGCTGCGCATACACATCACCGGGGACACCGTTGGCTGGTTGCGCGGCGGTTTCCAGCCAGCGGATCCCTTCGTTACGCAATGAGTCGTCATGCGCGCTGAGCAACGCTTCACCCAGTGCCGACTGCGCCGGCACCGAACCACTGCGTGCCAACTGCCGCAACTGCCGCAGTGCTTCGGGCTCCATCGCCTGCACGACCATCGCGCGCCACGATTCCAGTTGCGTGGCATCCACAGCAGGTACCTGTCGTGCGTGCGACAGCCAGCCGCCCAAGGCCACGATGATCGCCAACGCGGCGGCCACCGTGAGCATCGGCACCGACTGGCGCGGGGTTTCGATGGCCGGTGCACCAGCCCATGCGGAACGAAGAGAAGGCATGGTCGGCTCCTGCTTATTGCGTCAGATCGATCTGGTACAGCGACAGACCCTTGTTGGTGCCGTCATCTGCCTGATACAGCGTGATGCCGTTGATGTTTGCGGCGGCTGCCGACGTCAACTTGCCGGCTGCCGACGAGAACACCACCGTTGCGGACGACGTCGCTAGTTTCGTGAAGCGCCAGCTGCGTTGCGAGCCATTGGTTGCACGCTGCACGCTGCCGATCTTCTTGATGTAGCTGATCAGCACATCGCGGTTGGCATCCGGTGATGCATAGATCGTCTTGCTGCCATCCAGACCGGGGAAGTTGCCACCGCCGCTCGCACGGTAGTTGTTGGTGGCCACGATGAACTGACCTGCCGGATCAATCGGTGCGCCCTTGTACTGCAGGTTCTTGATGCGGCTGCCCACGGCTTGCGTGACATCGATCTCATACGTCAGGTTCGGGTCGGTGAACATGTCGAAGTTGTAGCCCGGGAACGAGCTCACCAGCTTCTGCACCGTCGCGCTGGTCGGGTCGATGGTGTTGAAGCGCTTGGCCGCCGTTTCCAGCCAGTTCTTGATGTCGGAGCCTGCCACCTTCACGGCGTAGATCGTGTTCGGATACAGGTACAGGTCGGCCGCGTTGTTGATCGCCAGCGGGCCGGCGGCCACATCGGTGTAGTCCGTGCCGCCACCAAAGCCGCTCTTGAACGGCGCGCTGACCGACAGCACCGGCAGCGAAGCGTACTGCGGCAGGTTGGCCTGGACGTAGTCCGACACATACTTGGCCTGCGCCTGGTTGACGATCTCGATCGCACCCGGGTCACCCACATCGGCAAAGTACGTGTTCATGTTGAAGTCGGTGCTGCCCACCGGCGTCTTCACGTAGTTGATCGTTGCCTGGTGTTCGGTGGCAATCGCAGCGGAGACGGCCGGGTCAGCGGCCACGTAGGTTTTGTCGGCGTTCTGGATCGAACGCGCTTCCACCGTGGTCTGCGTCTTGTCGACGACCCAGTTCGTGCCGTTATACGAGAGGCCCAGCTTGATCACGCCCAGGTGCTTGCCCCAGTAGTTGGCCATCACCGTCGGCACGCCGTTCACGGTGCCGGCTGCTTTGTCCACACCCGGCAGGTTGAACTGATAGACCGTGCTCTTTGCATCCGGGAAGAGCTGGTGTGAGTGGCCGATCAGCATCGCGTCGATGCCGGGCACGGTCGACAGCCACCAGCTGCCGTTTTCCATCGTCGGCGAATACGTCGAGTTGTCCAGCCCGCCGTGCGAGATCGCGACGATCAGGTCCGCGCCCTTCGCCTTCATCTCGGGGATGTACTTGGCCGCTGTTTCCTTGATGCCGACGGTGTAGACCTTGCCATCGAGCCAGCGCTTGTCCCACGCGGTGATGGTGGGCGGCGTGAAGCTGATGATGCCGACCTTGACGGGTGCGCTGACGGTGCTGCCGTCCGGTGCCGTGGCCGTCACCGTCTTGGTGATGATGGTGTACGGCTGGAACAGCGGCGCGTTGGTCTTCGCGCTCATCACGTTGGCCAGCACCTGCGGGAAGGCCGGGCCCGCGCATTTGGTCTGCGCAGACGGGTCCGGCATGCCGGTCACGTTGAACGTATTGCCCGTGACTTGCGACAGGTATGGCAGGCCGTAGTTGAACTCGTGGTTGCCGATGCCGCCGCCGTCGTACTTGGCGGCGTTCATCACCTTGTAGATCGCCAGCGTCTGGCCGCACGTGACCGGGCTTACCATGGCCTGGTAGTCCGACAGTGCGGTGCCCTGGATGGTGTCGCCGTTGTCCAGCAGCAGCGTGTTGGGGAATTGCGACCGCGCCTGGCTGATGAGCGTCGACACGCGCTCGAAGCCGAGCGAGTTATCAGCGGCCAGCTTGAAGTAGTCGTACGACAGCACATTGGTGTGCAGGTCGGTGGTTTCCAGCACGGCCAGCGTGGCTTTGGTGCCGGTAGGTGCAGCGGCGGCCGGTGTGGGGTTGCCACCCGTGCCGGCGTTGTTGGTGGGGTTGTCGTCACCGCCACCGCAGGCGGCCAGTGACAGCGACAAAAACGCAGCAAGCGGCAACGCCGCTGAGTACAACGGTCGGACTCGCATGAACTTCTCCCTGAAGGTTCTTTTTTGGTATGCGAACTGCGAACGGCAGACTACGGACTGCTTGAGGAACAGCTGAAGGCGCGTACGTGATCGTTTGCGTGACAAACGAAAACGCAAGCGAGAGAACGGATGACTGGGGCCGGGGGGCTGGTCGGGCTCTCGAAGCCAGCGAGTATCGGAAGGGTGCGTGACGAAGCTGTGACTGCCGGATGACAAATCAGCGTGAACCTTACGGCCGAAGACGTGCGCCAGCTGCGGATCTCCGCCGGATGGGGGATCGGCGGGGTCAAAAATTTCGGGACGTTTCGTCAACAACGTTAGAATGGGCCCATTTTTCCGCGTAGCCGTTCTATGTCCCAGAAGAAAGCGCCGCTGTTCGAGATCCGCAGCGGCTCCGTCGATGCCCTGCTGCTGTCGCCGCGCACCGCCGACTTGGACGCTCTGACCGCCGAGCTCACGCGACGCTTTGCCGACACGCCGGAGTTCTTCTCCAATGACGTGATCGCCATCGACGTGCGCCGCCTGGCCGAGGACGAACGCCTTCCCATCGACCGTCTGGTGGAGACCCTCACCACGTTGCGTGCCCGCGCGATCGGTGTGGTAGCCGACCCCGAGCAGGCCGAGTGGGCACAGGCCTTTGGCTTGCCGCTGCTCGACAGCCACGGCCGCCGCCCGCGCGGCGAGAAGGATGCGAAGGATGGCCAGGATGCGACTGAGCATGCCCAGGCCGCCGAAGCGCCGTCGTCTGAGGCAGTAGCGCCTGCCCCTTCCGCTCCCCCCGTCGATGCCGTAGCCATGCAGCCCGGCACCATGGTCATTGACCGCCCCCTGCGTTCCGGCCAGCGCATCTATGCGCGTGGCGACCTGGTGGTGCTGGACATCGTGAGCGACGGCGCCGAGGTGATCGCCGAAGGCAACATCTACGTGTATGCCTCGCTGCGCGGTCGCGCGCTGGCAGGCGTCAAGGGCAACCTGGATGCGCGCATCTTCTGCACGTGCCTGGAGCCCCAACTGATTTCCATCGCCGGCATCTACCGCACCGGCGAAACCCCGTGGCCGGACGCCTACGCCAGCAAGCCTGCGCAGGTCCGGCTCACGGACAACACGTTGGTTTTTGAACCGTTGCGGATGAAATGACACGCTGCATGCGTGCCGAGCGATTTAACTTTTAGAGTTACGAGCCATGACCAAGATCATCGTTGTCACTTCCGGCAAGGGCGGCGTCGGCAAGACGACCACCAGCGCGGCGTTTTCCGCGGGCCTCGCGCTGCGCGGCCACAAGACCGCCGTCATCGACTTCGACGTCGGCCTGCGCAACCTCGACCTCATCATGGGTTGCGAGCGTCGCGTGGTGTATGACCTGATCAACGTGATCCACGGTGAGGCCAACCTGAACCAGGCCCTCATCAAGGACAAGAAGTGCGAGAACCTGTTCATCCTCCCCGCTTCGCAAACGCGCGACAAGGATGCGCTCACGCGTGACGGCGTCGAGAAGGTGATCGAGGGCCTGAAGGAAATGGGCTTCGAATACATCGTCTGCGATTCGCCCGCCGGTATCGAATCGGGCGCGCTGATGGCGATGTACTTTGCTGATGAAGCCATCGTCGTGACGAACCCGGAAGTGTCGTCCGTGCGTGACTCGGATCGCATCCTGGGCATCCTGTCGTCCAAGTCGCGCCGTGCGGAGCAGAGCAAGGAGCCGATCAAGGAACACCTGCTGCTCACGCGCTACAACCCGAAGCGGGTGTCCGAAGGCGAGATGCTGTCGCTGTCGGACATCCAGGAAATCCTGCGCATCAAGCTGATCGGCGTGATTCCGGAATCGGAAGCCGTGCTGCAAGCCTCCAACCAGGGCCTGCCCGCCATCCACCTGGAAGGCACCGACGTGGCGAATGCCTACCACGACGTGATCGACCGCTTCCTGGGCAAGGAGAAGGAGCTGCGCTACGTCGAGTACAACAAGCCGGGCTTCCTGCAACGCCTGTTCGGCGGCGGAAAATAAAGGAGACGCACACCCATGTCGATTCTGTCTTTCCTGCTGGGCGAGAAGAAGAAGACTGCAAGCGTCGCCAAGGAACGCCTGCAGATCATCCTCGCCCATGAACGCACCGCCAGCGGGGCCCCCGCTGACTACCTGCCTGCGCTGCAGCGCGAGCTGGTGGCCGTGATCTCGAAGTACGTGAAGATCGGCAACGACGACATCAAGGTCAACCTCGAGCGCCAGGACAACCTGGAAGTGCTGGAGGTGAAGATCGAGATTCCGCAGGCCTAGACCGCCGAAAAACGATTCTGGCGGCCCAGCGCCGACTGGCCGTACCCAAGTACTGTCTGCGTCGGCGCTGAACCGCCAGAACCGCTTCGCTTCGTTTTGCGACGGTCTTTCTCAGCTAGCGCACGCGAATGATGCGGCCCGCCGGCGCTTCCGGTGCGGCCGGCATCGGCCCCACGTAGGCCGCGCGTGGGCGGATCAACTGCCCTGCTGCGCGCTGCTCCAGCGCGTGCGCAATCCAGCCGGCCGTGCGTCCCGCCGCGAACAGGCCAAAGCCTGCACCCTCCGGCAGCCCGAGCACACGCCGGGTGGCCACCAACGCAAAATCCAAAGACGGCCCATCGCCGGTCAGATCGGCCACGGCGTCGATCACCGACTGCAGTCGCTTACGCACTGCGCCCGTCGTCGGCAACTGCGCCAGAATGGCATTCGCCCGCGGGTCGGCCTTGCGATACAGCGGGTGGCCAAAGCCCGGCAGTGCATCGCCGCGATCAAGCCGACGGCGCAAGGCGGTGCTTATCGACCGCTCCCCTTCCAGCTCGCTCAGCAATGCCTCCACGCGTGCCGTGGTGCCTCCGTGCAGGCCGCCAGTGAGCGCAGCCAGCCCCGCACTCACGACAGCGCCCAGGCTGGCACCCGTTGAGGCGACAACCCGTGCCGCAAAGCTCGACGCATTGAGTTCGTGATCGGCGCAGAGCACCAGTGCGACGCGGATAGCCTCGGCGGCTTGCGCGTCGACGCCCCACGCTTGCTGGCATTGCAGATGCACGGGCACGGCATCGGGCTTGCGGCCCAGCATGGCGGCAAACGCCACGCGCAGCAGTGAACCAGCATCGCGTGCCGTGCGAGCGGAGTCCTGACGCCATGCGGCTTCGTCCAGCGCTGGCAGCGCGAGCGTGCACAGCGCCATGCAGCGCTGGCGGATGTCGGCATCTGCCAAGGAGGCCAGCGCCGCGTACCAGCTCTTCGGCAGCACGGGCGCAGGCGCATCAAACGCTGCCGCTTCATCGCATTGCCAGAGCCGCGCGGCAACGGCTTCCAGCGTGGCGTGTTCCGCCAGCTCCAGTGCCGGTGTGCCGCGATAGAACAGCCGCCCGTTGTCGATGAGCGTGATGGCCGATTCCATGACCGGCAGGCCCCAGTCCAGCGCGTGGCGCACCACCTGGCGCGGGCGGCGGCCCCCCGCACGCTGATCGGCCAGGCGCGTCACGTCGGCTTCGCGATAGCGGCTGCCGCGACCGTCGGGCGCTGGGTAGGCGGCCAGCAGCCCGCGGCTCACGTAGGCGTACAGTGTTGGGCGCGAGATGTTCAGGCGCTGCGCAGCTTCGGCGGCATCGAGGTACTGGGTCATCGCAAGCGTGGTCAGGCGATCGAGGTTGATCAGTTTAGTCAATGTTGACGCTATTGCCACCGCAGGACTGTAATGCGTGCACCCTCTTTCCGCGGAGTCCTGTCATGTCGTCACCTGTTGCTGATGCGGTTGATCCTTCCATGCAGACCCTCACCTCGACTGAAGCCCTCGCCCAACTGTGGAGCACGCTCGGCCGGCCCGCCGATGCGCTGTCCCGCGTGACGTTGACGGGCGCCGCTGCGCTGCCTTCGTCCTTTGCGGTGAACACGCTGGCGCAGAGCGTCATCGCCGCGTCGGCGTTGGCGGCCGCGCAGGTCGATACCCTGCGCACCGGGCGTCAGCAGACCGTGTCGGTGGACATGCGTCATGCCGCGCTGGAGTTCCGCTCCGAGCGCTACTTCCGTGTCGACGGCCAACTGCCACCCGAACCGTGGGACAAGATCGCCGGGCTGTACCGCTGCAGCGATGGCCGCTGGGTGCGCCTGCATACCAACTTCCCGCATCACCGTGATGGCGTGCTCAAGCTGCTCGGCTGCGCGTACGACCGCGATGCGGTGGCCGCTGCGTTGGGCCAGTGGAAGGCCGAAGCGTTTGAGGAAGCTGCCGCGCAGGTCGGCATGGTGGTCGCTGCTGCACGCACGTTTGACGAGTGGGATCGCCACCCGCAAGGCATGGCCGTGGCGGGCCAACCGCTGATGACCATCGAACGCATCGGCGATGCCCCGCCCGAACCGCTGGCCGTGCACGCCGATGGGCGGCCGTTGTCCGGCGTGCGCGTGCTGGATGTCACGCGCGTGATTGCCGGCCCGGTGTGCGGCCGGACGTTGGCGGCACATGGGGCGGACGTCTTGCTCGTTACCGCGCCGCACCTGCCGGCCATCCCGTCGCTGGTGGTCGATACCGGGCGCGGCAAGCGCTCCGCGCAACTGGACTTGCGCGATGCGGCCGACGCCGCGCAATTGCGCACCCTGCTGCGCGATGCCGACGTCTTCGTGCAGGGCTATCGACCCGGCGGCGTGGCTGCGCTCGGCTTCAGTCCCGAGCAAGCGGCTGCGGCACGCCCTGGCATCGTCTACGTGAGCCTGTGTGCGTACGGCTATGAGGGGCCGTGGGCGAATCGCCGTGGGTTCGATTCATTAGTGCAGACCGCCAGCGGCTTCAACTGGGCTGAAGCGGAAGCCGCCGGCCAGAACAGGCCGTACCCACTGCCTGCCCAGGCGCTGGACCACGGCACGGGCTACCTGATGGCTGCGGGTGCCATGACGGCACTCACCCGCCGCATGACCGAAGGCGGCAGCTGGCACGTGCGCGTGTCGCTTGCGCAAACGGGGCACTGGCTGCGCGGCCTCGGTCGCGTGGCGAATGGCTTCGACGTGCCGGACCCGCGCTACGAAGATGTCGGTGGTTATCTGGAGACCACGCCGTCCGGCTTTGGCACGCTGACGGCGATGCGTCACGCGGGGCAGCTTTCCGACACGCCACCGCATTGGGCGCTGCCCGCCGTGCCGCTGGGGACACATCCCGCGCGGTGGTAGGATTCGCGCCTTACCCTTGTTTCTGCCGCCCGTGCGCCGGAGCTTTCTGGCGCACTTGGCCTGTCCATGCTCAGCTATCGCCACGCCTTTCACGCCGGCAACCATGCCGATGTCCTCAAGCACGCCGTCGTGACGCAGTTGCTCGACTACCTGACGCAGAAGGACAAGCCGTTCTGGTACATCGACACGCACTCCGGCGCCGGCCTCTACGCGCTGGACCACGAGTGGGCGCAGAAGAAGGCCGAGTTCGACACCGGCATCGGCCCACTATGGCGCGCCGCCGCCGCGGGCGAGCCGATGCCCGCATTGCTCGATGCCTACCTCGACCAGGTGCGCGAGCTGAACCCGAAGGGCGATCTCAAGCACTACCCCGGATCGCCGTGGCTGGCCTGGCAGATGCTGCGCGATGCCGATCGCCTGCGCCTGTTCGAGCTGCACAGCACCGAGATCAAGGTGCTGTCCAACAACTTCCGCGGTGCGGGCCGCCGGGTCATGCTGTACGACGGCGACGGCTTTGCCGGCATCAAGGCGATCCTGCCCCCGCCGCCGCGCCGCGCCGTGGTGCTGATCGACCCCTCGTTCGAAGACAAGCGGGACTACGCGCGCACTGTGCAGGCCCTGCAGGACAGCCTGCAGCGCTTTGCCACCGGCATGTATGCGGTCTGGTATCCGCAGGTGCAACGGCGTGAATCGGTGCAGCTGCCCGCGCAGCTGAAGCGGCTGGGAGCAAGCGACTGGCTGCACGTGACCTTGACGGTCAAGCAACCGGTGGCGGGCGGCCTGGGCTTGCACGGCAGCGGCATGTTCATCGTCAACCCGCCGTGGACGCTCAAGGCGCAGCTGGAAGAAGCCATGCCTACGCTGGTCCGCCTGCTCGGCCAGGACAACGCCGCCAAGTTCACGCTCGAAGCCCAGACAAGCTAAGCATCGCGGCCCCATGTCACTGCCCTGCCACATGGGTGTGCTACCTACTCGGGCGTATGCTTGAACATGCGTCGCCCCCGGGGCGGCGTGCCCCATTCAGTTGGCAGTAGGACGGCAGGAGCAACACACCATGAGTGAACGCGACGCAGCGCGACAGGCGCGGCTGCAGGAAGACCTCCTCGACACCCTGGACGAGGAGCTGGAAATGGAAATCGACGACCACCTGCTCGGCGGCGAGAGCATCAGCGAAGAGTCTCGCGAGACTCGACGCATGTACTTCCGCGAGCTGTTCCGCCTGCAGGGCGAGCTGGTCAAGCTGCAGGACTGGGTGATCGAGACCGGCCACCGGCTGGTGGTGATCTTTGAAGGGCGCGACGCCGCCGGCAAGGGGGGCGCCATCAAGCGCATCACCCAGCGGCTGAACCCGCGCGTGTGCCGCGTGGCCGCGCTGCCCGCTCCCACCAACCGTGAACGCACGCAGTGGTACTTCCAGCGCTACGTGGCGCACCTGCCCGCCGCCGGCGAGATCGTCCTGTTCGACCGCAGCTGGTACAACCGCGCCGGCGTCGAACGCGTGATGGGCTTCTGCACCGACGAGGAATACGAAGAGTTTTTCCGCTCCGTGCCCGAGTTCGAGAAGATGCTCGTGCGCTCCGGCATCCAGATCGTCAAGTACTGGTTCTCGGTGACGGACGAAGAGCAGGAAGTGCGATTCCAGAGCCGTATCGACGATCCGCTCAAGCAGTGGAAACTGAGCCCCATGGATCTGGAAAGCCGCCGCCGCTGGGAAGACTACACGCGCACCAAGGAAGCGATGCTGGAGCGCTCGCACATTCCCGAATCGCCATGGTGGGTGGTGCTGGCCGATGACAAGAAGCGCGCGCGCCTGAACTGCATCGACCACCTGCTCCGCCAGGTGCCGTATCACCCGGTGCCGCACCCGCCGGTGGTGCTGCCCGAGCGCGTGCACCACGCGGAATACATCCGCCACCCGGTGCCCGACGAGATGATCGTCCCGAACGTCTACTGAGGCACCGGTACCAGCAACAACGCCAGCGCGCTGTGCGGGTTCAGAAGATTGCCTTGAACACCCAGTACAGCGCGCCTGCCAGCACGATCGACGCGGGTAGCGTCAGCACCCATGCCAGCAGCAGGCTGCGCACCGTATTCCACTGCAGCCCCGAGCCGTTGGCAGCCATGGTGCCCGCCACACCCGACGACAGCACATGCGTGGTCGACACCGGCAGACCATACGCATCGGCCGCGCCAATCGTCGCCATCGCCACCAGTTCAGCTGAGGCGCCCTGCCCATACGTCAGGTGCTGCTTGCCGATCTTCTCGCCCACCGTCACGACGATGCGCTTCCAGCCCACCATCGTGCCCAGGCCCAGCGCAATCGCCACCGCCACCTTCACCCACGTGGGGATGAACTTGGTGGCGTGATCGAGCTGCTGCTTGTAGTTGTCGATGACAGCCTGATCGCTCTTGCTGATGGCGGGTTGGCCATTCTTCTTGAGCAAGCGGATGGTCTCGGAGACCAGGTACATGTTGTTGCGGACGTTATCCACCTCGTTTTGCGGCACGGTGGCCATCGATCCCGTCTGGCTGACCTGTGCGGCAATGGTGTCCGCCAGTGCCTGCACGGCGGGCAGCGTGGCTGGCGTGAGCGTGCGTGACTGCACGTAGGTCTGCACATCCGCACGCGGGTTGGCCGACGGCGCCACACCGTTGGCGTACCTGCCGAAGGCGGCCGACGCCTGGTGCGACACGGCCAGGAAGGTTTGCGTCTCGGCCGGCGTCACAGCGCGGTTGAGTGCGTAGACGGTGGGCACCGTACCGATCAGGATCAGCATGACCAGGCCCATGCCCTTCTGCCCGTCATTGGAGCCGTGTGCGAACGACACGCCCGTGCAGGTGAGGATGAGCAGCGCGTGAATCCAGAACGGCGGCGGCTGGTTGCCCTCGGGCTCGGCATAGAGCGCCGGCACGCGCACCAGCGCCTTGAGCAGCAGCAGAAGCAGCGCCGCCAGCAGAAAGCCGATGATGGGCGAGAGCAGCAGGGACTTGCCCACCCCCAGCGCCTGGCTCCAATCCACCCCGCTGGTCCCGTTGGCACCGCGCAGGAGCTGGTTCATGAGCCCCACACCGATGATCGAGCCGATGAGCGTGTGCGAGCTCGACGACGGCAGCCCCAGGTACCACGTCGCCAGGTTCCAGATGATGGCCGCGATCAGCAGCGCAAACACCATCGCAAAGCCCGAGTGGCTGCCGACCTGCAGGATCAGTTCCACCGGCAGCAGTTGCAGGATGCCGAAGGCCACTGCACCGCTGGAGGTGAGCACCCCCGCAAAATTCCACAAGCCCGACCACACCACCGCCAAGTGTGGCGACAGCGAATGCGTATAGATGACCGTGGCCACCGCATTGGCCGTGTCGTGGAAGCCATTGACGAACTCAAAGCCCAGCGCGATCACCAATGCAATGCCAAGCAGGACAAACGGAAACACCGAACTGGCGGCCACGCTTTCCAGGTCGGACACCAGATGGCTGATCACGTAGGCGGCACCGGCCGCCAGGATCAGCAGAAACAGCGCAATGCCGGCATTGCGAAAGCGCGCGGGCACGGCGCCGGGTTGCACGGTAAGGGGATGCGACATGGGGGTCACCAAGGCGGGGCTGGGGGAGTGATCGATTCTAGGAGTCGCCCTGGGCCCGTAGGTGACGGTTTCGTGTCGCGTTTGTTTCCGTTGATTGCCGATGTAGGGACTGGCGTGGCAAGAACCTAGCGGTATGGTCTACACCGTTGGCCGGATCTCGAACCCGGGCACCAGCGCCTCGTCGGTGCCCGGAGCAACGTCCAGTTCGGTGACTTGGGCACCGGCGGGCCCCTCCCACATCCACTCGCGCATGCGCAGCACATTGGCTTCGGGGCCGGCCAGGAAGGCCTCGACCGTGCCGCTTCGACGGTTGCGTACCCAACCCCGCAGGCCCAGCGCGCGGGCCATGTCGGCACAGGCTGCTCGATAGCCCACACCCTGCACACGGCCCTGTACGGTAACGATCACTTGTTCGATGGCGGACATGGAGCGGCTCCAGGCAGGCGGCGGGCAGAATGTTGGAAGAATGATGACAAACCAACGTTGTCGCATCTCTGTCACATTTCTGGAATGTGACGTAGGCAGACTGACAACCGCACGGCGAGATCGGGCGTTACGCAAGGTAAACTAGGCGGCTTGCCGCCGGGTGCCAAGCGCCGCGCCCTGCCACCCACGCCACGTATCGCGCCTTGGTCCAGACAGCGGGCCTCATGACTTTCGTCAGCGCGACTTGTTCAGCGATTTGTCCCGGTCATTCAAGATGCAGCAAAACGACAACGAAACCACCGTCCGGGGCCCCTTCGGTGCCAATTTTGGCGTCAACATCAGCAACCTGTTGACGGCGCCGCCCAACCGCTTTGACCTGGCGCTGCTGCCCATCATCCTGGCCGCCATCGTGCTCGTGGCGTTTGCCGCCAAGCAGATGAACGTGCCGTACACGCCCGGCGAGACGCAACTGGACGTCAGCCTGGACGTGGCGCAACTGCCCTACTACCTGCTGCGCACCAGCATCCGCATGCTGCTGGCACTGGGCGCCTCGCTGGCGTTCTCGTTTGCGTTTGCGGCCATTGCCTCCAAGAACCGCACGGCCGAGAAGGTGATGGTGCCGGCGCTGGACATTCTGCAATCGATTCCGGTGCTGGGCTTCCTGTCGATTACCGTCACGGGTTTCATTGCGCTGTTCCCGGGCAACCTGGTGGGCGTGGAATGCGCGGCCATCTTCGCCATCTTCACGTCGCAGGCGTGGAACATGGCGTTCTCGCTGTACCAGTCGTTTCGCACCATCCCGACCGATCTGGAAGAGGCGGCCACCGTGTTCCGCCTGTCGAAGTGGCAGCGCTTCTGGCGCCTGGAGGTGCCGTTCGCCATGCCGGGCCTGCTGTGGAACATGATGATGTCGATGTCGGGTGGGTGGTTCTTTGTGGTGGCATCGGAAGCCATTTCCGTGTCGGGCCACGACATCAAGCTGCCGGGCATCGGTTCGTACATCTCGCTGGCGATCCAGCAGCAGAACTTGGCCGCCATCGGCTGGGCCATCCTGACGATGCTGATCGGCATCCTTCTGTACGACCAATTGCTGTTCCGCCCGCTGGTGGCCTGGGCAGACCGCTTCCGCTTCGATGCGATGTCGTCGGAGCGCGAGCCGCAATCCTGGCTGCTGGATCTGCTGCGCCGCTCCGAGTGGGTCAAGGCGCTGCTGGAGCGCACCGCTGCGCTGGCCGAGCGCACGCTCTCCTGGGGCGCCGAGCGCACCCGGCCGACGGCCAGCAGCAGCAACGGCTTTGCGCGCTTCCCGTGGTGGAACCGCGTGGCCGACGTCATCATCATCCTGGCTGCGTTGGCCGCCGTCGTGCACATCCTCCAGTTCGTGCGTTCCGAGGTGGGCTGGGCCGAAGTGGGCCACGTGCTGTGGCTTGGCTTCCTGACCATGACGCGCGTGATTTTGCTGATTGCGTTGGCCGCAGTGATCTGGGTGCCGATCGGCATCCGCATCGGCCTGAACCCGAACGTGGCGCGCATCGCGCAGCCGGTGGCGCAGTTCATGGCGGCCTTCCCGGCCAACCTGATGTTCCCGCTGGCGGTGATGCTCATCGCACGCTTTTCGCTCAACCCGGAAATCTGGCTCTCTCCGCTGATGATTTTCGGCACGCAGTGGTACATCCTGTTCAACGTGATTGCCGGTGCGACAGGCATTCCGACCGAACTGCGGCTGGCCGCGCGCAACTTCGGCCTGCGCGGCTGGCTGCTGTGGAAGCGCTTCCTGATTCCCGCGGTGTTCCCCAACCTGCTCACGGGCCTGGTGACGGCCGCGGGTGGTTCGTGGAACGCCAGCATCGTCTCCGAATACGTCACGTGGGGCGACCGCACGCTGGTGGCCACGGGCCTGGGCAGCTACATCGCCGAGATGACATCGAAGGGTGACTTCCCGCGCATTGCGCTGGGCATTGTGGTGATGAGCCTGTTCGTGGTCGGCTTCAACCGCCTGCTGTGGAACCGCCTGTATGACATCGCGCAAGAGCGCACCCGCCTGTAAGCCGACGCGCTTGTAATCCGACTACCTAGCAGAGAGCATCAACATGGCCACCAACGGCGAATCTGTCATCGAGCTGCGCGGCGTCTCGAAAATCTTCCGCACCGCAGACCACACCGACCGCTCGGTGCTCGAGGGTTTGGATATCAACATCCGCGAGGGCGAGATCGTCGCCATGCTGGGCAAGTCCGGCTCGGGCAAGTCGACCCTGCTGCGCATCATGGCGGGCCTGGTGCGTGCCGACCGTGGCCAGGTGCTGTTCCGCGGGCGTGAGTACAGCGGCCCGGTGCAGGGCATTGCGATGGTGTTCCAATCGTTCGCGCTGTTCCCGTGGCTGACGGTGCAGCAGAACGTGGAACTCGGTTTGGAAGCGCAGGGCGTGCCCAAGGCTGAACGTGAAGAGCGCGCCGAGCAGGCCATCGACCTGATCGGCCTGTCCGGCTTCAACAGCGCCCTGCCGCGCGAGCTGTCGGGCGGTATGCGCCAGCGCGTGGGCATTGCGCGCGCACTGGTGACCGAGCCTGACCTGCTGCTGATGGACGAAGCATTCTCCGCACTCGACGTGCTGACCGGCGAGAACCTGCGCGACGAAATGCTCGACCTGTGGGAAGACCGCCGCACCAAGATCAAGGCCATCCTGATCGTCTCGCACAACATTGAAGAGGCGGTGATGATGGCGGACCGCATCGTCATCCTCTCCAGCGACCCGGGGCGCATCCGTGCCGAAGTGCGTGTGCCCTTCCCGCGCCCGCGCAATCGTGACTCGGCTGCTGTGCGCAACCTCATCGACGAGGTGTACGGCCTGATGACCTCGCCCGAGCGCGTGGGTGTGCACGTGGGCGCCGAGTCTGCTGCGCAGCAACTGGCCTACCGCCTGCCGGAAGCCGAGATCGGCCAGATGGAGGCCATTCTCGACCTGCTGGTCGAAGCGCCGTTCAACGGCCGCGCCGACCTGCCGCACCTGGCCGAAGAAGCCGGCGTGACTGACGATGACCTGCTCCCCGCCTGTGAAGCGCTGGCCCTGCTGCAGCTTGCCACCATCGAGCGCGGCGACATCATCGTCACGCCGTTCGGCAAGACCTACATGGAAACTGAACCGCCCGAGCGCAAGGTGCTGTTCGGCCAGAAGCTGCTCGAACAGGTGGCCCTGGCCTCGCACATCCGTGCCGAGCTGGAGGCCAACGAAGACGGCGAGATTCGCGAAGAGCAAGTCCTGCGCGAGCTGGAGGCCTACCTCAAGCCCGAGGAAGCCGAACGCGTGCTCAAGATCGGTATTGAATGGGGCCGCTACGGCGAGGTGTACGAATACGTGTACAACACCGGCATGCTGACCCTGCCCCGTGAAGAGCGCGAGGAACGTGAAGAGCGTGAAGCGCAGGAAGGTGGGGATGGGGCGGCCGGGGCGTAAGACGGTGCTCACGTCGTTCCCCTGAACAAGAGCCGCGCGATGCGGCTCTTGTCCTATCCAGGCGTGGTTCACGCGGTGCGACGGTTTGCCGCCAACGCAGATTCAACGGTTGCCTCGACAAGGAAGGTCTCGAAAAAGCGCGCCTGGCCGCACGCTTCAACCGGATGCGGATCGGCAGCACGCCTGGGGGTAAAACGGCCGGCAACACCCCCCTGCCGCCGATCTGGATACCGATGCTGTTTTGCGGTGTAATACCGCGCATCCGCACATGCTGGCGCTGTCCACACAGGGACGCCCGGCAGCCTCATTGGCCATCATGCATTTCGCCCGCACCCGCAAAAGACTGACCGCCTGGCTTGGCCTGGTGGCGATGGTGCTCGTGCTGTTTGTGCCAACGGTGAGCCAGGCGCTGGAGGCGCAAGCGCTGCAGGCGTTTGAGCAGGCTGCGCCGCTTTGTGAAGCCAAACCGTCAGCTGCCGCCAGCACCGCCCTGCCCATCGGGCACGAGATGCCAGCCGGCCACCACCATGCGGCCTGCGGCTACTGTGATCTGCTGGCAGACCACGTGCTGGTGCCGACAACCCTTCCGCCGATGGCGGAGCCGGCACCCACCCATGCAACGGCATGGCCCGCGGAACCCGGTCGTCTGGCCGCGCATCAAGCGCGCCATGCCGGGCGGCCGCGCGACTCACCCTTCCTCCTCTGACCACGTCAAACCAGGGCTGCGACTGCACAGCGCACTCGCGCCCGGCTCGAGCCGTTTTCAGACAAGACGCCGTGCGGCGCACCGACTATTGATCAGGGTGCGCACGTACGCATCAGCGTGAGGAACACCCATGACAACACCATCCAACATGCTCCGGCGCGCGGCACTGCTCGCCTGCGCTGCCGGTATGTTTGCACCCATCGCAGCGCAGGCATGCGCCACCTGTGGTTGCTCGCTCAGCACCGATGCCGCGATGGGCTATTCGGCCATCCCGGGCTGGCGCATCAGCTTCGACTACACCTACCTCCCGCAGAACCAGTTGCGCAGTGGCACCCACGCAGTCACGCCGGCACAGGCCGCCAGCATCAACGACGCGGGCGGCAACCAGGAGGTCGAGCACCAGACCATCAACCGCTACATCAACCTCGGCATCAACTACAGCCCAAACAGCAGCTGGAACTTCAGCGCGATCGTGCCGTATGTGGACCGCAGCCATACCACTTACGGCGCGGTCACGTCGGATCAGCTCACGCCGGACAACCTGAGCGGCGCCACCGCCAGCGGCTTGGGCGACATCAAACTGATCACCAGCTATCAGGGCTTTCTGCCGACGCACAACCTGGGCGTGCAGCTGGGTATCAAGCTGCCGACCGGCCGCTACGGCGGGCAAAACGTGCTGACCGGCAACACTGTCGGGCGCAACCCGGTGTTCTTCAACAGCGGCCCGAACGCGGCGGGCGGGCAGGCACTGGATACCAGCCTGCAGCCCGGTACAGGCAGTACCGATGTGATCCTGGGCGCCTACTACTACCAGCCCGTCAGCCAGGACTTCGATGCCTTCATCAACGGCCAATTCCAGGCCGCCGTGCATCAGCGTTTGAACGAGACTGGGGCGGATTTCCGTCCGGGCAATCTCGCCACCATGAGCTTTGGCGTGCGCTACGAGGCGAATCCGCACATCGTGCCGCAACTGCAGTTCAACGTGACGCGCAAGAACGCTGACAAGGGCGCGCTGGCTGATACCACCAACACGGCAGGGACGGTGGTCTACCTGTCGCCGGGCGTGACGGTGAGCGTGGCGCATAACGTGCAGATCTATGCGTTCCTGCAGAAGGCGCTCTACAGCAACCTGCAGGGGTATCAACTCTTCCCGCGTTGGTCGGGCACGGTCGGAGCCAGCTATGCCTTCTGATCGAGCATGGTCGCGGCGCGCGTGGCTGCAGACGGCCGGTGCGGCGGCGCTGGGTGCCGGGCTGGGCAGTCCAGCTCACGAGGCACACGCCGCAAGTCTTGAAGTCGGCCGGCCGGCGCCGGCGCTGGTGCTGCGCACGATCGACGGGCACAGCATCTCCACCGAAGACCTGCGTGGCCACGTCGTGATCCTGACCTTCTGGGCGACATGGTGCGGCCCGTGCCACCAGGAGCTGCCCTTGCTTTCCGACTACGCAGCAAAACACGCTGACCGGGGCCTGCGCGTTCTCGGCTTCAGCCTGGATGAGCCGGCCTCATTGCCCGCGGTGCGGGAGATGGCAGCGGCCTGGAGTTTTCCCGTGGGGTTGCTCGGCAGCGCCTACGCCGGCGGCTATGGCCGGGTGTGGCGGATTCCGGTCAACTTCACGATCGACCGCAATGGCCTGCTGGCCGACAACGGTTGGGACTCGCGTGAGCCTGCGTGGACGACCGAACGGCTTGAACGCATCGTTACACCGTTGCTGCGTTGACGGGCCAATCGCATGGCGCGTTGGCATGCACGGCGCGCCAATAAAAACGGGCCGGAGACGCACTCCGGCCCGGTCAACGACGCAACGTTGGGCAACGCCGCGTACGAGGGATCGTTACTGCGGCAGGTAGTTGATATACGACAGCGTGCCGTCGGCGTTGGCCTGCGCCAGGCTGACTGCGCCGTTGCTGATCACGGCATTGATCAGGCCCGTGAAGCGCGGGTTGGCGCTACCCACCGGTTGCACGTTGTTCATCCAGAACGTGGGCGATGCCAGCGACTGCGACACCAGCAGCACCTGCCGCGCGTTCGTCATCCAGACCAGTTGCGGCGTGCCCGCGTTGCTGACGATCAGCGGTGCGACTGACAGCATCGGATACTGATCCGCCGTCAGGTTGCCCACGCCGCCCCAGGTCGGGAAGTTGTACGACGGATTGCTCGACGGTGCGCAGAACACCAGCGGGTTTTGCCCCTGAGCCGACTGGCTGTTGCAGCCCGCATACGTGGCGTTGTTGGTGTTCGAGCAGAAGTTGGCAGCCGGGCCGTTGACGAACTGCGGCATCGGGTTGGAACCTGCGCCCACCACGGCAAATGCGCTCCAGCTGTCCGCACCGCCACCCGCGTACTGCGTCGACTGATACAGGTTGTTGTCCTTGCCCAGCACCACGGCCTGCAACTGGCCGCTGTTCTGCAGCAGGAACACATTGAACTCCTGCGCCTGCGGGTTGAACCCGCCGCCCAGCTTCGACCAGTTCGACCAGGTGATGGTCGGGGCTACGGCGGTCTGGTACGCGTGCCACAGGTTGCCGCTGGTATCGAGCGAGAACGCTTCCAGCCGCTGGTTGGAGTTGACCGCCAGCACCGGCGCGCCGGTAAAGGTGGTCGGCGTACCGCCGCCGATGGTCGTCCACGGCGTGTACGAGCCGATGAACGGGTTGATGTACGACACCTGCACCTGCCCTGCCTGCATCAGACCGATGACCGCGATGGTGCCGTTGGGCGACGGTGCCACAGACGGGTTGAACTGCAGCGTGCCGCCCCACTTCGACCAGCTCCCGCTTTCACCCGAGGTAGCCACCGTGCACATGCCCAGCGTGTTGTCGGTATTGCGCGTGAAGACGTACATCGAGCCGCCGTAGAAGATCTGCTGCGGCGTACCGCGGAACGCACCGCCCAGGTTGGCCCAATCCGTCGTGGCGGCCAGGCTCACTGCAGACAAATCGACTTCCGTAAATTCAAAAGGCTTGTTCATGTTCAACGTCTCCGGTCTGTGAGAGCTGCACCTGCCGGCCGTCGGGCGCAGAAAATAGTGGCGACCTGATCTGGGGGTAATGCCGGCGCCGTAATGTTGCTCGATGAAATCAGAAAGTTATAGCGACATAATCCCGTTGGATTTCATTTCAATAAATCCGATGGAAGCGCGGTGATATTCAAGGTGAAAAATGTCGGCGCGCACGAATCCGCATTCCAGTTCCGTCTGGAATGTATGCATCCATAACAAACTGCCGTGCGTGCTTCAGGCGCCGCCTGTCGTGCGGCGTGTGAATCCCACTCCCTTGGCGTTAGGGCCAGCCCATGCGTTGTGCGGGGTGCGTGCTCTGTGCGATCTGTTTTCCGAGAAACAGCGCTTATTCTGTGAAGCGAGGGGAAGGTTATGTTGACGCCAACAGGGTTGCAAATTCCGTCGCTTGATTCCTGTTGTGAAGATTATTTATTTGCGAGCGGATTTTTGAGTTAATCGTTTGCCAGATAATGTTTGTCGGCGGAAAGGATGAATGTTTTGATCAACTCGGTTCGGGGGCGAAAGCAGACCCCAACCTTTGGTCGGTTGTAGAGGGTTAGGGCCATTGCTTTACGACCATGCGGGGGTGTCATGCGGCGTGCGCCGGGGCCTGTAAGGATCACCAGCCCCAGCCTGCACCCCTACCGCCTGAGCCAAGGCGAATCCACCGCCCAGAACATCACATCCACTCCCAGATAGTCCTGGGCGAAGCTCACGAACTGGTCGCGTGTGAATGGTTTGCCGGTCTTGGGGTTGACGTAGCGCAGCGTGGGCTCCTGCACCGCCATCGCCACCAGCGGCAGCTTGCCTTTGTATTGATGGAAGAACGGATAGGCGTTCTTCATCTGCGCTTTCTTCCAGGGGACGATGTCCGGCCCGCCAAGGCCGATGCCTTCCTGCGCAGCAGTGGCAAACGTGCGGGACATGTACTGGTGATCGTTATCCCATTCACACGGCCAAAAGTTGACGTACTGCACAACCGCGGACTGATGGAACTGCTGCCGAGCGAAGCGCATGTTCTCCAGCGTGGCGTTGAAGTAACCATCGCAACTGAAGCGCGTCTTGTCACGCTTGCGATCGATGTCGATGGCGGTTTCCGGCAGATTGATCCCCAGGATGCGGCCGTCGAACTGCTTGGCCAGCGCGGTCAGCAGCGCCTGGAAGCGCTGGCGCAATGCCGGATTCCATTGCTGTGCCACCCACCCGCTGCCGCCTGGGTTGACCTCGGAGTCATCGGATTGACGCACCAGTCCGCCGCCATACGCGGGGTCGGTCAGCAGATACGAGGGGATATGGCGCGCAGTGGGCAAGAAGAAACGATCCTGTACCTGCACGAACAGTTGCTTCTTGCGTTGCTGCAGATACGCAAGATCGCGCTCGATGCCGGAGAAGTCGTAGCGGCCCGGCTCAGGCTCCAGTGACTTCCAGCTGTAGACGATTTGCACGCCCTCAATATCGGGGCGTTGCAGCAGCGGCTCGATGCTGGCCAACTCATCGGAGCCGGTGTAGAGAAAATGACGCAGCTCACTGGCTGCCGCACCGGCACACACCCACGTCAGGGCCAGCGCGGCGAACAGGTGTTTTCCGCAAGCAAGGGTGCTGCGCATGACGGACTCTCCATGAATGGGTATGACAAAAGGGAGTCCGCCGTACGCCGGCAAGTTCCTGGCGCACGTCTGTCTGTGACAATTTTGCTGGCCGGATGCAGTCGGGGCGTGATGTGTGTACCGCCCCGATTCCTCCTTCGCTTACTTCCACTTCTCCCCAATCCCCGCCAACCCCGCCTTCTGCAAATCCTCCGCGCTCATCACCACGCGGAACTCACAATCAGCGTTGAACAGCAGGAACCACGGCTCGGCGAGTGCGGGAATCTGCGAGGGCGCATCCAAGTTGACGACGAGCACCGCACCGCGTGTACCAGCTTGTTCCGTGAAGTAAGCGGCTTCGGGTTTGATCGCCGCCATCACACGCGGGATCAACTCGGCGATGGAGCCATCGCGCACGTAGGTGTTGAAGGGCTCGTGCGGGATTCGCACGTTCATGAGCATGCGCATGGTTGTTCTCCTGGGTGCGTTAGCGTGGATTCCACAGCACTGCGTGCAAACCGGAACTGCCAGCCACCTGGCTGCTGGCGCCGCCGGGCAGCGCGCGGCAAAGAGACGTCGCCCCGCACGATGGCTTGGATGTGAGTTGCATGCTGCGCCCCTTTGAGTCGTGGACTCTTTCACGTGCATGGCGCCTTGAAGTGTTCCGGCCTAACGCGTGATGGCCGGAACATGCACGACAGCAGATCGCTGCGACTCGCGTGGTTGGACAACGCAGCAAGCGGGCGCCACCCCATATGGGTGAACCCGGTATCGCACATTCAAAACGGGACTTGGCAACGCCGCCGTGCGCGATGCAAAAGTCGCGCCACAGGTTGTGCTGTCAGGTCTTGCGACTGGCGTGCCAGCAAGGGGCGCGTGTTTCGCGTCGAAACCTTTGCAGATCTGAAACACCCGTGTGGACAGCTGTTGTGGATAACCGCTGTGGACAACTTGTGGGGATAACATTCGTTCTTTGGATAGCAGCACTTAGCCTCAGGCCACCATGACGGTACGCACCACCATTCGAAGAGCAAGCCAAGCCGATGCCGCCACGTTGTGCGCCGCTGAAAAGGCCACCGCACTCACCCCGGGGCTGCTGGTGTCACAACCTCACGAGCTGCAGGTTGAGGCATTCGAACAAAAGATCGCGCTGCTTGAGCAGGACGGGCTGTACCTCGTGGCAGAGCACGAGGGCACCCCGATCGGGCACGCGTTTCTGGAGCCGATGACGCTCATCGCGCTCTCTCACGTCTTCAGTCTCACGATCGTCGTCCACCCCGGTCACCTCGAGCGCGGGGTCGGCACTGCTCTCATGACCGAATTGATAGCGTGGGCGGAAAGCCATCCCCGCATCGAAAAGATAGAGCTTCGAGTCCGGGCGACGAATGCTCGTGCCATTGCCTTGTACAAGCGCTTTGGATTTGTGGAAGAAGGACGGTTCGAGAAGCGCATACGGCTGCCCGACGGGTCGTATATTGCTGATCTGTCCATGGCGCGGTTTGTTCGTCAATCTGGCTCGTAGCATTCGTCCAGCCGGATCACACTGCGACATCTGGGTGGGGTATCAGCGATTGGCATTCTTGCCCGCTACGAGCAACTCACTTCGGCATCGGCTCGTAATGCACCTTGCTGCGCCACTTGCCGTCGACAAGCGTTTCCACGGTGACCTTCATCTTGTCACCCCCACCCTGCGCGTCATCAATACGGCGCTCAACGGCGACGGGCACATCGCGTTCAACGGCGTACACGGTGCGCTCGTGATAGCAGCAACCACCCTTCGCCCACGTGCGTAGACGCTTGTTCTTGGCGTCGACCTCAAAGAACCCGAGTGTTTCGAGAATCAGCTCCGTCATCTTGCTGTTGCGGACAAAGCGCTGCGTGCGCGCGTTGAACAGATAGATGTCGTAGCTCGGGCCACCGTAGCTGCCGTTGTTGCCCGTCTGGATGCCGAAGTCTTCCTGGCCGTCAAAGTTGAAATCGCCCACGTTGATGACGCCCTGATAGTCATAGCGCCGGGCCGAGTTGACCAGCGGCCCTTTGCCCCCTTGCGGTAGCGTGACAAAGACCGCCGGCAGATTGATGGTCTGGCGCACCGTCCGCTGGCCCTTGTCATAGATGAGCAACTGGGCAGGCCCTTCACAGGTTGCATCCCTGTCTGCATTGCTCTCTGGACATGCCTCCAGCATGCGCAGTACGAAATCGTGTTGCTTCGCGATGGTCTTCATTGAAAAGACCGGACCATCAACCGCCGCGCTTGAGCTCGGGAACTCTGGTTGCGATTGCAGTTCATCAATGCGCGCGCGATACGCGGTCTTCAACGCCGCCACATCGATCTCGCCAGACGGCGCACGCTGCTTCAGCCATTCGCGCTGCCCGGCCTTCAACGCATCGGTGTCGGCACCACGCTTGTTCAACGCAGCGCGATACGCATTTGCCAGCTCACTGTCGAGCGCGGAGAGTTGGGGGTCATTGCAGATGGCGTGCTCGATGGGACTGCGCGCCGCGCCGCAATCGAAGCTGGCCGCGTGTGCGCTGGTTGCTGTCAGCAATGCAATGGCGAGTGCTACGCCTGGGCGAATGGCAGAGATCGGTGTCATTGGAGTATCGATGCACGCAGGGGTGGTCGGGCGAGCGGAATGGTACCTGTCCCCGGCCGCATCAAGACCGTTTGCCGACGCCTCTGTGGACAACTCCACCCCCACCTGTGCATAACACCAGGGAAAAGCGTGTTGGCTCTCCGGGGTTAGCGTGTCCACAGCACAGGAACAACTTCCACCCGTGGCGATGGAGCCTGATGCAATTGCCCGGACTCATCCACGTAACCGCACACACTCTCCGATAGGTTGTCCGTTCCGCAAGTCATTGATCCAAAAGCACTTTTGCTACCTATCCACAGAACTTATCCACCGTTATCTATTACTACTATCTGTATACATAAAGAAGTAAACCTATAAACCCGCTATGGGGCGCGTCGTTCGATCGGGCATGTGAATATCGACTGCGCTTTGAATACGGCAACCCCCCTCTCTTTCGTCCTTGCACCATGCACGGCGCGTACTACGCTTGGTGAGGTTTGCGTAGCGCACTGTCATACGGCCCGCGCAAAGTCAGCGTGCCGTCTCCCGATCGACACCGGTTTCCTCCCCAGAGAACACACCATGCGAAAACTGTTTGCAGCCATTGCACTCTTGCTGGCCATGACGCCCGTTGTGCAGGCTCAGGTGAAGCCCTATCCGCCGGGTTGTCGCCACCAGAACATCCAGACTGACGGGGCGACCTTGTTTGTGCGTGTGTGCGGCAGCGGGCCGGCGGTGGTCTTGCTGCATGGTTTTGGCGACACGGGCGACATGTGGGCACCGCTGGCCACCGAGCTGGCACGCACCCATACCGTGGTGGTGCCGGATCTGCGTGGTATGGGTTTGTCGTCGCACCCTGACGGCGGCTACGACAAACGCACACAGGCGGGCGACATCCGGGCTGTGCTGACGCACCTGAACATCGATCAGGCCGACGTGGTCGGCCACGACATCGGCACCATGGTTGCCTTCGCCTATGCGGCACGCTATCCGGACAAGACGACGCGGCTGGTCGTGATGGATGCCCCGGTGCCGGGCGTCCCCCCGTGGGAACAGATCGTCCGCTCGCCTGCCCTCTGGCACTTCTCATTCGGCGGCCCCGATGCGGAGCGTCTGGTGAAAGGCCGCGAGCGAATCTACCTGGATCGGTTCTGGAATGAATTTGCCGGAGACCGCACGAAGATCGACGAGGCAACGCGCGTGCACTATGCGCGCCTCTATGCGAAGCCCGGTGCCATGCATTCTGCGTTCGCGCAGTTCCTGTCGATTCCGCAAGACGCGGAAGACAACCAGAAATCGCTCCCGACCAAGCTGACCATGCCGGTGCTGGCCATCGGCGGTGAAAAGTCCTTCGGCCCGAACGAGGCGATCGTCATGCGCAATGCCGCCACCAATGTGCAAGAGCTGGTGGTTCCCAATGCCGGGCATTGGTTGATGGAAGAACAGCCGCAAGCTACCGTGAGCGCGATCGTGAAATTCCTCGCGCAATAGCGTCTGATTTTTACGCGCCCGGCAAACCAATCTCCGCTCCATTCATGAAGACACGCCAGCTCTACGCCGCTGCGTGCGGGCTGCTCGCCTGCAGCATCGCTACGGCATCACCCGATGCAGACCTGCTGGGCCAGAAGCAAGGCTATCCGTTGGCGCCAAGCGCGACGCGCATCTACGAGACCCCTTACATCGTGGGTTCCTTTAGCGGCATGGACCGGCTCTCACCGTCCTGCGAACTCGCGCCGGCAGACAAACCTGTGCCGTTCAAGAGCGCTGACAAGGAAGCCGACTTCCGGTATCGCTTTCGTGGTGGTGACTACACGCTGGCGGACTACATGCAACACCAGCGCGCGACCGCCGTCCTGATCGTTCAGGACGGCACCCTCCTGGCGGAACACTACGGCTATGACCGCACGCAAGACATGCGCATGCTGTCGAACTCGATGGCCAAGACGCTGTTGGCGCTCGCGATCGGCAAGGCGTTGGAGGACGGCAGCCTGCACGCGCTGGAGGATCGCGCAGACCAGTACGTGCCCGGGCTTGCCGGCACCTTGTACGGTGCAACGCGCATTGTCGATCTGCTGCGCATGGCCTCCGGCGCGAAGTATGTGGAGGACTACACCCCCACGGATGATCGCGCGCGATTCCTCAGCACGGCCGCTAAGCAAGGGGTGCTTGCGGCAGCCGCACAAGTGAGCGAGCGAGCCGATCCGCCGGGTACGCGTTTCAACTACGCGGGAGCGCAAACCGAAGTACTGAGCTTGGTGCTCCAGGCAGCCACGCAACGCAGCCTGTGCGATTTCGTGGACGAAAACCTATGGAAGCCGATGGGCGCGCAATCCAAGGCGACCTATCTGGTGCGCCAATCCGATGGATCAGCATTTGCCCAAGGCGGCTTCAACGCAACGGCGCGCGACTACGCTCGTCTTGGAGCCATGCTTGCCAACGACGGCGTGGTGCAGGGTCGACAAGTGGTGCCGCGCGACTTCCTGTTGAACATGACGGACGCATCGCGCCAACCGGAGCCGTTTCGCCCCGGGCAGATGGTCTATCACGGTAGCCGCTACTACGGCTATGGCTTTCAGGTCTGGCTACTCCCGGGAGACGCACGGCGGTTCGTGCTGCTGGGCATCCACGGACAAGCCATCTACGTGGATCCGCAATCCAGGCTGACCATGGTCCACCTTGCCGTGGGGCAGGACGCATCAGGCGATGCGAGCGGTGCCCACCTGGGCGCAGAGCGGGACGCGTTGTGGCGCGGTGTTGTTGAGCGGTTTGCGCGCTGAAGCGAATCTGCGCCCTTACCAGCGCGAGGTGTGGTCTTCCGTCACGCCGGTCAGCCCCTGCACGGCATGCCGGATGCCCGTGTCCGGATCCACGATCTCGCCATCAAAATGGCCGATCGGCTGGATATAGCGGCTGGCGGCGATGAGCAGGTTTTTGTTTTCGCTGCGCGCGCCTTCCGGTGTGAATGTCAGGTCGACCAGGCGATTGGTACTGCGGATGTGCCACGGTTGAAGCGGCTGCTTCGCATCGAAATCAAACTCGACCGCGCCGACGCGGATCAGCTTGCCATGCAGCCACACGGCGTTTTCAGCATCCGCCATATAGCCTTGCTGCAGGTTGAAACCCATGTCATGACTGTGCGCGCTGGCCCAGCGCCAATGCGTTTCCCGCGCCAGCAGGCCGTTCGAGTAGTCCAGCGACGCCACGGCGCCATCCATCCCATAGCGTTTGTCTGGGCAATCGGCAGTGCCACTGACCATCAGCCCACCGCTCTTGTGCGTCGAGTGTGCAAGCCAATTTGCGGGGGCAATGGATGCCAGCACAGGCGGCATGCCAGCCAGTTCGATGTCTGCGGCCAACCGCAGCTTGGGTGACTGAATGGTCAGGGTCAGCCGATCGCGTTTGCGCTGGAAGGCCATGCGGCAACGTCCGGCCGTGAAAGACGCGTTACCAAAAGCGCGGTCTTCTATCTTTGCGGATAGCCCCGGCAATCCATTCGCACTGGTCGCGCCGACAACTTGCCGGCGTTGCCGGTCAAACAGGTAGGCGAACGCGGTGCCCGTCCAACCCACGTCAACAATCGCCGCACCGATGAAGTAATCCGGATGCGCAATCGCGGCATATTGCCAACGCTTGTGATGCAGCTTGCGGGTCAGCCGCTGGTAAAGCGTGGTTTGCAGCGGCTGCCAGTCCAGTTGTTCCACGATCCCTTCATACATGCCAAACGCAGGCAGGCCCTGTTCAAGCACCAGATGGCTGGGCGCGGCGGGTAGGCGCGATGGAGTCATGGCGTGTCGCGTTGGTCCTGGGTCGGAGATGCGCTGACTCTACACGCCACCTGACGCGGCATGTGGCGTTTGAAGTGGGTGTATGGACGTGCGTTGCAGCCATGCCGGGGTGAGCGTGCCCTGCCCCCACCCCGCGCCTGAGCGGTGCCTTACGGGCACTCCGGGCTCCGGCGCCTGGCTCGCAGTGGTCGAAGACGTGCCCGGGCGCTACGATCTATGCTCACCGCCTGCTTCTTCGCCGTCGAAGACTTCTTCAATGCCACGTCACCACCACCACGTCTACGTTGTCGAACTCTCGCGGCAAGTGCTGGCCGAAGCGCGCTTCGTGAAAGCCAATCCCGATTACCTCGGCGGCAAGCCTTGCGTTTATGTCGGCATGACAGGACAGTCGCCGGACGTGCGCTTTGACAAACACAAAGCGGGGCTGAAATCGAACCGGTTTGTGCGGGAGTATGGCTTGCGCCTGATGCCGGAGCTGTACGAGTGCTTCAACCCGATGCCTTACGAAGCGGCACGGGAGATGGAAGTGGAACTGGCGATCGGATTGCGCGAGGAAGGGTATGCGGTGTGGCAAGCGTAGATCAGTGCGGTTGGGTGAATGCTGGACTTCAAAGTGAGTGGAGCTAACAATCGGCTACGGTTGCAGCTGAAATAGCGACATCTGTTTGGGCTATTTCGACGGGCACAGATGCCGCCTGACGCACTCGCCGTTTCAGCTATCCTTGCCGCTTCGCGTTGTTACCCGCCCGTCGGCCTTTGCCTGCCGCATGACCGAAACCGACCCATCCCACCGCGTCCGCATCGAACCGCTCGGCGTCAGCTTCGACGCGCCGGAATCGCTGACACTGCTCGAAGCCGCTGGCTTCGCCGGTGTGTCGCTGCCGCGCTCGTGCCGCAACGGCACCTGCCGAAGCTGCTTCTGCCGGATCGTCAGCGGCACCGTCCGCTACACGATCGAATGGCCGGGCCTGAGCCGCGAGGAAAAAGCCAACGGCTACACGCTGCCGTGCGTCGCGATCGCGACGTCGGACGTCATCGTCGACGTGCCCGATGCGACCGTGGCGTAAGTCCTCAGCCTCCATTACGCTCATGACGAATCCACCCACCAGCCCGCCGCCCGCGCTCCCGCGTCATGTCGCGGTGATCGGCGCAGCGGGCGGCCTCGGCCAAGCCATCCTGCGCATCTGCCGCGCCGAGGGCATCCGTTTCACCGCCATCGTCCGTTCCAGGCCCGAGCGGATCGCCGACGTGCCGGCCGGCAGCCGCGTCGCCGTCGTCCGTTCGCTTGCGGACCGCGCCGCGCTCACCGATGCATTCGCCGGCACCGACGCGGTGCTCACCGCGCTCGGCGTCACGCCGACGAGCGACGATCCGTCCTCGCGGCTTTCCGCGAATATGGACGCGGTCAACGCGTCGATGCGTGCAGCGGATGTCGACCGCATCGTCGTGGTCAATACGCTGCTGACAGCGCCGCCGGGCGAACCGCCGAGTCGCGCGATCCGGTTCTTTTCGCACGTGCCCGGCCGGATCGGCCGAGGCGCGGCCGAATTGCAGGCCGTTGTCGACGCGCTCGGCAACGGCGCGTTCGCGTCGCTGCGCTGGACGCTCGTGCGCGCGGCCGTCAATGCGCGCGGCAAGGACGAACGCCCGGCCGCGTCGGTCGACGCGAACGGCACACGCAACAACAGCCTGATGCCGGTGTCGTATGACGCAATGGGAAGATGGATGCTCGAAGAAGCGGCGGCGAACGCGTTCGTACGCCAGGCGCCGAAGGTGTCGCGGCAGCGAAACTGATCCCACGTTCGGAGCGAACGCGGGCCGCCGGGGGGCAGGTTTTCCGTGCCATCCAGCAACGCGCATAGCGCCGTTAGTTTCTCCGGTCCCGAGTGGACACGCGAGAACCGCCTCGTTCAGCTCGCGACCGGGGATCCGTCGCACAAAGCCACTACAATAGCGCCCCTTCACCGGTGGCACCCGCTCCTGATTCCCCTGCAGGCGCATGCCTCCCGCTGCACTCGAGAAGCCACACTCCTATGAAGTCAAACGCTTGCGGCGTCGATTTCGGCACGTCGAACTCCACCGTCGGCTGGCTGAGATCGGACGCACCCACCCTGCTGCCGCTCGAAGACGGCAAGGTTACGCTGCCTTCCGTCATCTTCTTTCACGCCGAAGACCCGCTGGTCAGCTACGGCCGTGCCGCGCTGGCCGACTATCTTGCTGGCTACGAGGGCCGCCTGATGCGCTCGCTCAAGAGCCTGCTCGGCACGTCGATGATGGACGACAGCACCGAGGTCATGGGCCAGGCCATGCCCTTCCGCAAGCTGCTGGCGCATTTCATCGGCGAACTCAAGAGCCGCGCCGAGCGCGCCGCCGGCCATGAATTCCGCCGCGCCGTGCTGGGTCGCCCGGTGTTCTTCATCGACGAAGATCCCAAGGCCGACCAGCTCGCCGAAGACACGCTGTCGGAAATCTCGCGTGACGCTGGCTTCGACGAGATCGCCTTCCAGTACGAGCCCATCGCCGCCGCGTTCGACTACGAGGCCGGCATCAGCGGTGAAGAACTTGTGCTGGTGGCGGACATTGGCGGCGGTACGTCGGACTTCTCGCTGGTGCGCCTGTCGCCCGACCGCGCGAAACGCCTTGACCGCCGCGAGGACATCCTCGCCAACGGCGGCGTTCACATCGGTGGCACCGACTTCGACCGCGCCCTGAGCCTGGCCAGCGTGATGCCGCTACTGGGCCTGAACAGCACGCTGCGCAACGGCAAGGCGATGCCGTCCGGCCAGTATTTCGACCTGGCGAGCTGGCACACCATCAACCATGTGTACACGCGCAAGGCGTGGGCGGTGGTGATGGACAATTACCGAGATGCCGCCGACACCGAAAAACTCGACCGCCTGATCCGCCTGATCCGCGAGCGCGCCGGCCACTGGCTGGCCATCCAGGTGGAAGCCGCGAAGATCGCGCTGTCCGACGTCCCAGTGGCGGAGATCGACCTGCACCGCATCGCGCCCGAGTTGAAGCAGCCCGTCACGCGCGAGGACTTCGACCAGTCGATTGGGAAGCTGGTCGGCAAGACGGTCTCGACGGTGCAGGCGATGCTGAAGACGGCGGGCGTCGCAGCGGAAGCGGTCGATACCATTCTCTTCGCTGGCGGCTCCAGCGGGGTGCCGTTGCTGCGCGAGCAACTGGCGCAAGTGCTGCCGTCGGCGCGGCGCGTCGAAGGCGACCTGTTCGGCGGGATCGGTTCTGGCCTGGCGCGCGATGCGGCGCGCAAGTTTGGCTGACGGGCTGAAAGGCTGAGGGGCGGCGGGACGTTTCGAGCGTATCGAACCATCCGGGTTGGGATATTGCTGTCGTCGGAGACGCGGACCACGCCATGCTAGAGGCGATCCAACGCAAAGCGACGGACTCAGCTCGCAGGCTACGCTCAATGCCGTCGCCAGACGGCTCAACGAGCGCCCGCGCAAGACTCTAAACTTCGATACGCCAGCGGAGCGATTCCATCAATACGTTGCATTGGCCGGTTGACTCTGCAGCCAGGAGCCGCCATTCGGTAACAAGGGAGTACGCATCGGGTTCTGCTTGGGAGGCTGCACCGTATGCTTTCAATTGACGAGATGGCTCGGCGGCACAACGTTTCCATATATCGCTTGCGAGCACTCCAGGTTGCGACTATTCCAGTCGACTGCACCAAGAGAGTCGATGTGGGGTTCTATGCGAAAGAGAAAGCGCGACTAATCAACCCGCTGTCTTTTCTGACGAAGGCAGAAATCCGCCCTGGGCTTTTCGCATATGGAAAACAAGCCCCCAGCCTTGCGCAGGCCGTCGCTGCGGACGGCGAGCTTTGCAATGCTCTGGATACGTTGCTCACGAACTATGCGTGGGCCATCGAGTGGAATGATGCGTCGCTGCAAGCGCGCGTGAATACCTGGAAAGCGACGATTGACGGCGACTCGACTGGCGGCGAAAGGTTTTTGTCCAATCTCGAAACGGTAGCCAGACGGCTCGGTGACGTCAGCAATGGACGCAGTCAGGTAGTGGCACGCCTTTCCCCGTTGGCATTCGGCCCAACCTGGTTTCGCAAGCGGGCAATGCTCGGAGGATTTTCGGCGGGGCTGGTCATTGTCGTCATGCTTCTCTTCGTTGCTGGCAGTGTTCGCTAATTGCTTGGAAGCGCATCGTCTCCTCCCGGCCAAGACGGGCCGCTCGACGCTGTTGTCGCGACTCGCTCTAACATTTGTGGAACCGCTGATTGGCCAGCGCCATCGTGATGTCAGAAGCGGGAAGAACTACTCTTAGAGGAGGTATCTGTGACCCGTTACGCTGGGAAGCCTTTTTTACGCCTGATTGAGTGCTACATCTTGGACAGAATCGGTCAACTCGATGGAACGCAACGGGCGGCGTTGGAAGGAATGACGCCAAAGCTCAGAGCCACATACAACAGAGACGGGACATGGCAAGACATCGTCGCCGCGCAAATGGAGTTCAATGATTCATTTGACTCACAGGTTCATGAGTCCTGGGACGACTATCGCACTCACACTGGCTCGACTAGTTCGATGACAGACCCCGACCAGTTCGCAATGGCGCTCGCAGACCGCATCGTAGGCGACTAGCGAAGCTACCGTGTTGGGGTGAGTCTGCTCTCGGCCAAGCTCGGTCCAACGTGCATCTCCGAAAAACCACCGGACGAGGAGTTCCTGCAGTATGAGCAGCTATGGCGGTTTCATCTCCGAAATCATCCAGACGCCTCTCGTCGACGATGGAAAAGCAGTCGAACTGGAACTCGTAATTCGCCGGCCGTTTGCGTCTGGGCCGTATCCGACACTGGTTTTCAACCATGGTTCTACCGGCTCGGGCGACAAGCCAGCGTTGTTTCGTCGCACGGTAGCGAGCGCTTCCGTTGCAAACTTCTTCAACGACCTAGGCTGGATGGTGGTATTTCCACAGCGGCGAGGGCGTGGAAAATCCGGTGGCACCTATGACGAAGGGTTCAAGCTCGATAGAAGTGGATACGCATGCGAGCCGGAGCTATCACTGCCAGGTGTGGACCGCGCCATCGAGGATTTGGACGCCGCAATGGACCACCTCCGAGCTCGGTCTGACGTTGACACGGGGCAGATGCTCATTGCAGGTGTCTCACGTGGAGGCGTCCTGGCGATTGCCTACGCTGGCGAGCGACCGAACGTATTCAAGGGTGCAATCAACTTCAATGGCGGCTGGCTTGGGCGCTTGTGTCCGACCCACACCGAAGTGAATCGAGCAACTTTCGTTCGCGGTGCACGTTTTGCAAAACCGACACTGTGGCTTCACGGCAGCTATGACCAGTACTACCGCATCGGCCATTGTCGCGACAACTTTGCGGCCTTCCTCGCTGCTGGTGGTCAAGGTTCGTTCCACGCTCTCAAGGGTGGGCACGGGCTTGTCGCACAGCCGCGACTATGGGCTGACTTGGTAGCGAGCTACTTGGCAGCAGTCGCATGAACGCAACCCGACCAGCATGTATGAGCAATTTTGAGATTTACACTCCGACGACCGAAGAAGTGCGCTCGGGTGAGCTGGGGAACCGCCTGCGACAGTTCAACTATCAATTCGTCGGCGAATATGGGCAAGTGCAGCCCGTCTGGTCAAGCGCCCGAACTGATGACGGAAGGCTAGTTGGCGGCGTACGCGGCTTTGTGTTTCTCGACTGGCTTCGTATCGAACTGTTGTTTGTCGATGAGGGCGTGCGACGGACGGGCTTGGGCCGCCGGCTTCTTGAAGATGCCGAAGAGAAAGCCTGGAAACTCGGTGCAAAGCACGCCGTGCTGGAAACGTTCGAGTGGCAAGCGCGAGCGTTCTATGTCAAGCAAGGCTATGAAGAGTTTGCACGCCTCGAAAACTACGTTAAGGGCTTCTACCTCGCTCACATGAAGAAAGCGCTGAAGCCATGACCGCCCCCGTTCTGACATGGTGAAAGACGAGCTTTACGGTTCCATTGGAGGCAGTCTGATGACTATGAGAAGCGTTCGCCTAGCGACTCCAGATGATGTGCCAGTACTTACGCAGATTCGGAACGATGCGCACGCAAAGAAGGTGGCGTACGGAGACTATGCATGGGGCAAGGAGGGAGACGGATTTTCCGAGGGTTGGGTACAAAACAGTCTTTCCCGAAGAGACGTGTACGTTGTCGAACAAGACCGCCTACTCGTGGCGACGTTTTCTCTCGATTGGAGCGATGAGGCGTACTGGGGGGCGCAAGAGCCAGTGGCGGGTTATGTGCATGGCCTTTCTGTGAGAAAGGGCTTCAATGGTCTTGGCCTTGGGCGCTTCGTGATTGATTGGTGCGTCTCTCAGGTAATCGCTCGGAACAGGCGTTTCGTAAGACTTGGCTGCGATGCAAGGAACATCAAGCTGTGCGCCTACTATGAATCGCTGGGTTTTCGTCGAGTCGGAGCCGGACTCAAAGCCCAGCACAACGACTATATCGATTCACTGTACGAGAAACCGGCCGGCTCACTTTCGGCCGGGGTCGTAGAGGGGCAATAGCAGCCCGGTTGTACGCTTCTGGCCTCAGTTTTCCTGCCTAACAAAGGAGCACGCAATGGACGCAAGAGAGACCTCGGAAAGACCGCAAACGGTTCGGGCAGCTGTGAACATGTTATGGGCATCCATCGGCTTTGGTTTGGCGAAAGCGCTACTCGACTTTAGCCATTTGTTCGCCCCGGCCACCCTGAAGACGTTCATAGCGACTGCTGTTCTGACCGTGGTCATCATGGCATGGCTTATTTTGAAGACTTCATCCGGCGCAAATTGGGCTCGCCTCACACTGCTGGTCCTTTTTGCTGTGGGGGCACTCCTGACGCCAGCAACACTAGCCCGGGAATTTTCTAGGAGCTCCTTGGTGGGCGCGTTGACAGTTGTGCAGTTCGGATTGCAATTCTGTGCGCTTGCTCTACTGTTCGTAAAACCTAGCCGTGGATGGTTCAGTAAGGTCAATCACATTCGCTAGAACGAAGAAGCAAGAGTCTCCTCAAGAGGAAGCCCAAGCGAATACCGCAGTCAGCGCGTGGCAGGCGGCGCAAGTGCGAGGTTCAAGCGCCTGAGGCATCAGTCACATGACCAAATTTCGATTCCAGTGCGCCCAATGCGATGAATGGCACGAGAGTGAGCCCAGCATCGGTTTCGAGTTGCCGGACTATCTTCTCGGCATTCCTGAAGCTGAGCGAGATGCACGGGCATGGTGGTCCGAAGACCTTTGCGTCATCGACAACCAATACTTTTTCGTACGAGCCTGCATGGAGGTCCCTATCGCTGGTGCGCCGGAGCCGTTTCTCTGGGGTATCTGGGTGTCACTGAGCGAGCGTAGCTTTGCCGACTACACCGCAGGCTTGAAGTCTGGGCAATTTGACGGACCGTACTTTAGCTGGCTCGGGAACATACTTCCCGGCTATCCATCTCCAGTCGGCCTGAAGGCGCAGACCTTTCCACAGCCGGGAAACGACAGGCCGCTGGTCCGGCTCGAAGTTTCCGACCATGAGCTATCGCAGGATTTCCACAACGGGATGGCAGCGGAACGGGCACAGGCAATTTTCGAGATGATGCTGCATCGCCAGGGCTCACCTCACTGAATCTAGCGATTCACCACTGACTTCCTCTGATTGTGCGATACACGTATCAGACTATCTCGATGACACTCGACGAGGTCTCGTCGTTGCGCCACGAGTCATCTCGCCAAGGCGTGTTCACAGAATTCGACTTTGCGGCGGGAGATATTCGGCAACGTTGGGTCAAGATTCCTGGGCACCAGGATATACAGCCGGGGATGCGCATTACCGTTGTCTTGGGCGAGCCGGGAAACTGGCAGACGTTGCAAGCTTGGCGATTCGATGACCGAAACAAAGTCGTGGTGTCAATCTCGCCAGTAGCCGATCTGATTTATCTGTGCCTGCTGTGCTTGGCTACCCTAGTGCTTCTATGGCTGCTCTTGGTGGAGCGAAATGAGCTCCAGATACCGGTCGCCGCGTTGGCGTTCGGAACGTTTGTTGTAGCCTCCGGTGCCGGTGGCATGTATTTCGAGTTGCAGAACAGTCGAGCTGTGATGAAATTATTGGCAAGTTCGCCCCGGCAGCGGCCGTGATGCTCGCGAGACTCTGCGCATGGCAGTCGTCGTCGACCTCTCGGCGCACGAGCGGCGGCTTTCGGCCACGACCAGACATTCATCAACCTTTGCCGGATGCAAATGCCAAACGACCTTAAGCACATCGAACCGGGTGGGAATTACCAGCAAGCGATTGCGGCGTTCAGGTCTTCGGTCCTTTCCACATCGTCGTGCCGGCTTGTGCACTACGCGGGAGTCGACAAGCCGAACGCCAAGGACGTTGATGCCAGAGAGGTTGAGTCCGAGATTGCCGCCTGCGTCGCCGAAGGCTTCTACGTCGACTGCTTGTGCGAAGGCGGTCGACTGTTCATCTTGGTACAAGAGCCCGGCTGCCCGATTCCGTCTTGGGAACAGGTCAAGGCTGAAGATGCCATCGTGGACGTTGACTCGCTTTTGGAGACGGCCCGCCAGCGAGGCGAGCTTTGACCGAGTTCGGCCAAAAATGGTCGCCTGAAGATGCCCAAGAAGCGCCTGCCGCCCCCAAAGTAGTCTTCCAGAGGATTTCGTATGCCAGTTGAAAAAGGTTCTACGTTCGATGCTCGAGATGTCTTTATCGACTATCCCTTTGAGGAGGTGATGTTTCGATGGGACCATCAAGCAAGGAAGATTTACGTTTGCTTCTATGGGGACGGCGAATCCCCTGAACCTGTGCCGCATGACAATAGACTCTTTAACGATGCGCTTCTATACGGAGACGAAATCGACCGCCTGCAATACGAGTTGATAGAGCGAGCGGGGGCGCAGTAGACAGTGGGCTTAGGCCTATGACCACTTCCGGCCAAGAACAGACGTTCACGTATCCACAGACCTCGTCACCGTTATCGACTGAATATCGACCCCAGCCGGAACATGGCAATCCGTTCCGAGTACGGCGTTTTCACGGTCACACAACACACCGCTGTACCGCTCAACCAGACACCCGCACGGCGGGAGGGCCACCTGCTTAGGCGACGATGGTCACCCGGGGCCAACGTTCCGTGTACCGTTTCTGCGCGATGCGCTCCCGATATGTTTCGATGCTCACACGGGCGGGGTTTCGGCGGATGACCATGCCAAAAAGATCATCAAGGCCGTGAGGCGCAATGACGGTGATCGAGTCGTCTGCATTGAGCGTGAGCCCTACCGACGTGGCGTACTCGGGCCATGAGCCCACCGCATCTTCAAGCGACACAAGAGGCCGTACGGCGTATCCGAAGGTGGCCTGAAACCAAGTATGTACGGCCGCCTGGTTGGCCACCTCCCACTGCACGCATGGGTGTGTCGCAACGAGCTGACGTTGAATGTCGCGCTCTCGCTCGGGCGAAAGATCGCTCTCATCAAAGTACGCTAAATCGAGGTCCGCCAGAGCCGAGGGCGAACTGAACGCGTGGAGCGCGTCCCAGACAAGGTTGCGAACGGCGCCTGCCCCGATGCACCATGAATCGAGTTGTAGATTGCGGGCAGCGACAAGCGCGGAAGAAAACCACGGTGACTGCTGCGCAATAGTCACCAGGCGTGCTTCAAGACGCATTGGGGCGACCTGAATGGGTTGCTGGCCTGACAATCAAACGTACGCGTTGCTTGCGGTGCACGTAAAACATGGCGCGCCCGCAAGCCACCTCACGCACCAACAACCTTGTTCTTCCCCGTACGCTTGGCCTCGTACATGGCGCGATCGGCCCGCTGGATTGCGTCCATGGGCGCTTCATCCTTGCCGAGTTCTGCCACACCTGCAGAAAACGTAACGAAGAGCCGCGTATTGCCGGCAACAAAGAAGCGCTGCGTCAGCGCGCGCTGAAGCCGCACGATGGCTTGCACGCCGTCTTCCAGGCACGTGTCGGGCATCAGGATGACGAACTCCTCGCCGCCAAAGCGTGCGAGCGTGTCTTGGGGGCGCATCGCTTCACGCGCGACCTGGGCTAGGTGCGACAGGGCATCGTCGCCAAAGCTATGCCCATGCGCATCGTTGATCGACTTGAAGTTGTCGATGTCGATGAAGGCGATGGACAGCGCGGATTTCAAATGCGCGGCGCGGGCAACCTCGCGCGCCAGCGCTTCTTCCAGGCCCTTGCGGTTGAGCGCGCCGGTCAGCAAGTCATGGCGCGCAGAGGCCGATGCCAGGTCGAGCGCCTGATGCAGCCGCGCCACTTCCGCCGCGGCTTCTTCGGCCCGCTTCTTCATCGCCGACAGTTCTTCGTGATGGCGTGCAGAGACCAACGACATCCAACGCGTGGCCGCCAGCGCGTCTTGGATCACGGGCGCAATGTCGGAGATCGTGCGGGCCGATTCGATCTTCTTGATGCACGCCTCCATGTGGCGGTGGTGCTCGCCCGAGCTTTCCGCCGCCGAGGACAGCCGCTCCAGGAAAGACGCCAGCAGCCACTTCATCTCTTCCTGGGCTTCGAGCGACTTCGCCTTCAGCGCGCCCTGCTTCTGGATCACCTCTTTGAGGCGCCGCCGCACGTCTTCCAGCCGGCGCAGGCTCACAGGCGCCTCGCTGGCCTTCATCAAGGCCTCGATCTGCCCGCGCAGCCAGTGGTCATCGAGCGATAGCTCGCCAATGTTCTCAAACACGAGCTGCAGCAGATTCAGCAACGACTTGCGGATCTCGTTCTGATCTGCCGCCGCCAGCGACAGCCGCTGGTTGAACGTCGCTAGCTTGGTGTTCAGGCTGCCAAGGGTTTCCGACTCTGAGCGGCAGGCCTTGATCAGCACCCGCGCCGAGGGGCCGATCGAGGTGTTGTCATCGCCCAGCGCCGGCAAACAGTACTCAACCGTGCGTGCGAGCTGTTCGCACAACTCCCGCACCAGCGCCATCCGCTCCGCTTCGTGGGGGTGGAGGCTGGGCTTGCTGCCGGCAATTTCGTGGTAAATCGAGGCAAAGTTGTCTGGCGTGGGAAGCAACCTGCGTGAGGCCAGCAGCTTGAGGGCGTGCCGAGCGGTCTCCGAGGGATTTTTTTCTGTCATGCCTAAGCTGCAGGTTTGCGGGGCGGGATTCGAGGGAGATTGTCCATGGTTCTGGCTGCGCCGCACAGTCGTTCAAAAGTTTGTGTGTGTGTTTTGCTGCATGGGTGCGTTCTGTCCCTGAATTTCAGGCTGCACGGTTTGCTGCGCGATAATGCGCGCCTTATGCCTGCGGGATACAGCGCTGCACACATATCAGGTGCATCAGCAAACTCTGATTTGTCCCGCAAACCATTGCTTCAGTTGAAAGCGGCCTCGTAGACTCCGGGTGCCGCTTTCGTGCCATGAGAGAAAGCGGCCGAGGATTGGAACCCTCGGTAACACCCGGCAAGGATCGAGCATAGATCCTTGTCGTCAATCTCCCGTGGCCGCTCCCCCTTTATGGGCGAGCCTGGCAGGGACGGCCTCGCGCCGATCGAGTGGTGTTACTCGGGTTCCAACCTTGTCAGTGCTCGCCCACCCTCCCCCCGGGTGGCGAGTTTCCTCAATTCGACGGAGACATCGCCATGACAGACCCCCAAGCCGTTCCCGATATTCGCCGCTATCAAGCGCATGCTGAGTTGTTCGACAAGCTTTCAAAGCTGCGGGCGTTTTTGAGCATGCTGCACGCCAGTGGCTTTGAGCATTTCCGCGCGATGGATGAGACGCGGCAGGCGGAATACCTGTGGACGTGTTTGGATTATGCGGAGGGGGCGTATACGGCGCTGACGGTTTGGGATGGGATGGATGTGGTGAATCAGGAGGACCTTCACTAGGGTGCTGAGCTTCCATCGACGGGTATCCGGATTGCGGTGTGTTTGCCTACATCGAAATCCGGCTTTAAGGTGCCGTGTTAACAGAGCAAGGAGGCAACCATGAGCAATTACAGAAAACTCGCGGCAATGGTTGTCGTTGCCTCCTTCACGGCGGCAGCGCTGGCGATGTCTCCGACACCTGTGCCGTGGGGTTACCCCGCGCTGGACGCGCTTTGCCTCCTACAGGAAGCCGCGGCTGTTGACGGTGTTTCGGGTGCCTACCCGATCGGGGCGACCGCCGAAACGAAGTTCGGCAAGTGGACCTGCACGAAGGTTGTGGTGAGCCAGTCTCCCGTGAAAACTGGCGGTGTTTGGGTGCAGAAGTAGCAAGGAGGGCGTGTGGGTCATCCACAGCTCAATCCGAATAACCTCATCGACGAGTCACAACCGTATCCACCTGCCCGTAAACTCTCGTACTGGAGATCGTAAATGGCAGAAGAGAACATTAGTTGCGCTTTTCTTCGTCACAACGCGGCCAAACACTTCCTGTGCTTGAGCTACAAGGCGGTGCATCAGCGCGGAGAGCCTGGTTTCGGCTTTGCATCATGTTTTGTCGTGGAAATCGAGGGGCTTTGGTTTCTCTGCACTGCCGGTCACGTGATTAATGGGCTCAAGGCAGCCCAAGAAAATGGGATCGCTCTTACTGAGTTCAGGTTGCAGGACAAGCTGGCTGGCAACGACCATCCATTCGGGGTCCCGTACGCTTTTGACTTAGGCGATTGGATGGTGATCGACGACGATGCCATCGGTGTTGATTTCGCGGCGGCACCACTCTCTGCATTGTTTGTTGCCAACCTGCGCGTAGGTGGAGTCAAGGCAATTGAAGAGATGGCTTGGGGCCCGCCACCTCTTGACCTATATAAACCGTGGTTGCTTGCTGGGATTCCCTCGGAAACGCACACTCACGTCGGCAACAAGCACATAGTGAAACTCACAATCGTGCCGCTTCAGCCCTCGGCCGCACCGCCTTCTTCGGCACCGCTAGCCACGACGGAAAAAGTGTTTGGCAAGCTTGTAGAGCGGCCAGATATCGATGGTGCTTCTGTCAACGACATTGATGGTATGAGTGGTGCTCCGGTATTTGGGATTAAGGAAGTAGACGGCGTACTGCGGTACTGGCTTATAGGTGTGCAGAGCTCTTGGTACCCGACATCTCGCGTAGTAGCGTTTTGCCCGATGTCATATCTCTTGGATGCATTGAAGGTCGGGATTCGGCGCTGACGGTTTGGGATAGGATTGACGTGCTGGAAAATGATGAGGCCATCTTCAATACTTCGTGAACGTGTAACGTAGTACCGTATGTCACCTCAAAACATGATCGCTCTGGAGCCATATGTTCTGTCCAGCATGCAATACCCAAAATTCCGCAACCAGCGTGAACTGCATCCAATGCGGAACGACCCTTATCTATGAAGCCAAAGGGCACTCCACCTCATACATTCAGGGCGCCCAGTTGGTTGACTCGAGAATCTATGGTCTCGTGGGCTGCGTCGTTTGCCTGGGCCTTGCATTCGTCTTGCTGAATACTGTGCTGTCCGAGCTGTCTCTGAATGAGCATCTCGTCTATCTGGGCAGCATCGTCGTTGGTGGTATTGCTGGCCGAGTCGTTGCTTGGAGGAAATGGCGTGCACTCCTGCAAGCGTCGAAATCATCGTCTTGATACTCCGTGATGAGTTTGGGGTGGTCGGATTACCGACCAAGAAGTGACGCATAACATTCGATCTACAAAGCCCCTAAGCCGTGCACAGATAATGAAAACCAATTGGCAGTTGATCGGACCGATTCTAATTTTCTTGCTACCGATTCTGGCTTGGATCTTTTACGAGATTGGGCGTCTCATCGACAGAGTGAGTGGGCGACCAACCGTGAACGGCGCATCGGTATACAACTGGCTTAGTCTCGCCGCCGCATTCGTGATTGGATGGGGGGCGGGCCCTGACGCCTTGGGTGTTCTGATTGTTGCATTGATCCCATCGTGGATTGTCGCAAGTCGCCTCTCAAAAAAGTATCGCGAGCGGAAGCATTCTGTGTCCGATCAACGGTAGCGCTGGGGGGGGCTAACGGGATGTCGGTGAACCTTTACGTGATCTACTCGCGAGGTGATCGAGTTCTCCTGTCGCGGCAGAACTATGAGTCGTGGCAGCAAATTCAGGAGGAGGTTGCCGACTACATGACTTCCCTCGGACCTTGGTCCGTGGAAGAAACGGTCGACTATCTGAACACTGAGCATCCTGGGCTTGAGCCGAGTGCTGCCGAGCAAGTTCGCGCGCTTATGGTGTCCACCGAATCGATCGCCAGCCTGCGATTCAAGCAAGCCTAGTCCGGTGCGATCAGTAGTGGCCTAGGCATCCGCCCATTTTTACACCGCGTTTACACCCCTCCCCCCAACCTTTACCCCGTTTTTACCCCCCTTTCCCTAATGTTGCACTGCACGCAGGCCCACTGACGGGAGCCCGCGTGCACGCCGCATCCGGTTCCAGTCGGGCGCTTGAGCGCCGGGCCGGGCGGCACCAAAAACAACAAGGGAAAGGTCCATGCAAGCCAAGCAGGTTTCTTTGCGCGCCACCGTCATCGGTGGCGTTGTCATGTGTGCCGCAGCGCTCTCCAGCGCGGCCGCTTTTGCGCAGTCCAACGATGCAGCCCCGGCACCGGCCGCGGCACCCGCCAGCCCGCTGACGGCCAACGTCACGCTGGCCAGCCAGTACCGCTATCGCGGGATCATGCAAACCAACAACAAGCCGGCCATCCAGGGCGGCGTTGATTACGCCATTCCGGGCGGCGTGCTGCCCGAGGGCTTCTATGTCGGCAACTGGAACTCGTCGATCAGCTGGCTGGGGGATTCCAACCCCAACGTGTCGGCCCCCATCGAGATGGATTTCTACGGCGGCTACAAGACCGAGCTGATGAAGGACGTGCCCATCGACGTGGGCGTGCTGCAGTACTACTACCCGGGCAGCTACCCCGACGGCTACACCCGCCCGCACACCACCGAAGGCTATGCACAGATCGGCTATGGCCCGGTCTCGTTCAAGTACTCGCACGCGTTCTCCAACCTGTTCGGCTTTGCGGATAGCCACCACAGCCAGTACTTCGACCTGTCGGGCAACTTCGACACCGGCTTCTGGGGCCTGACCCTGAACCTGCACGTGGGTTATCAACAAGTGCCGCACCAAGTGGTGCGCACGTCCTATGCCGATTGGAAAGTGGGCGTAACGAAGGATTTTGGTTCGGGCTGGACAGCGTCTTTGTCCTACATCGACACCAACGCATCGCGTCTGGCCTACACCAATACACGGGGCAGCTACATGGGCAAGGCCACCGCCCTGCTCGCTGTCACCAAAACGTTCTAACCACCTGACAGAAAAAGGGGAGCGCTCATGGACTTCGTTTACCTCGCCGGCCTCGCGGTGCTGGCCTTGGCAGTGGGCGGGCTGCTCGCCCTGACTGCCCGGCTTGCCACGCGTGATCAGCCCACCACGCACGCCACGGAGAAAAAGCAATGACCTGGCTCTACGTCTTGTCCGGGGCCATCACGGTGGTCCTGCTCGTCTATTTGTTCGTGGCCCTGCTGTGGCCCGAACGCTTCTAATAACAACGCGAGGCACACCATGAATGCGTTCCTCCTCCAGCTGGCGATCTACCTGGTCGTGCTGCTGGTTCTGGCCAGGCCGCTCGGCACTTACATGGCCGGCGTGTTTGGCGACAAGCCTTCGCGCACCCACTGGCTCGGTCCTATCGAGCGCTTCTTCTATCGCATTGCCGGCGTTAACCCGCAGGCAGAGATGGGCTGGAAGCGCTATGCGGTGGCGGTCATCGTCGTCAACGTGCTGGGTGCGCTGGCGGTGTATGCGCTGCAGCGACTGCAGCAGTGGCTGCCGCTCAACCCGCAGGCCTTTGGCGCGGTCACGCCGGATTCGTCGTTCAACACGGCCATCAGCTTTGTGGCCAACACCAATTGGCAGGGCTACTCGGGCGAGTCCACGATGAGCTATCTCACGCAGATGCTCGGGCTGGCGGTGCAGAACTTCCTGTCGGCCGCCACGGGCATTGCGGTGGTGATTGCGCTCATCCGCGGCTTTGCGCGCCATTCGGCCAAGACCATCGGCAACTTCTGGGTCGACTTCACGCGCGCCACGGTGTACGTGCTGCTGCCGCTGTCGATCATCGTGGCGGTGTTCTTCGTGAGCCAGGGCGTGATCCAGAACTTCGATGCGTACAAGGACGTGACCACCGTCACGGCCACCACGTACGACAACCCGAAGCTGGACGCCAGCGGCCAGCCGCTCAAGGATGCCCAGGGCAACCCCGTGACGGAAAAGGCCACCACGCAAACGCAGACCCTGCCGATGGGCCCGGTTGCCTCGCAAGAGTCGATCAAGATGCTGGGCACCAACGGTGGTGGCTTCTTCAATGCCAACTCGGCCCACCCGTACGAGAACCCCAACGCGCTGACCAACTTCGTGCAGATGCTGGCGATCTTCATCATCCCGGCGGCGCTGTGCTTTACGTTTGGCGGCATGGTGGGCGATGGCCGGCAAGGCTGGGCGGTGCTGGCGGCCATGACGGTGCTGTTTGTGGTGCTGGCCATCTTCCTGGCGTGGGCGGAGCTGCATGCCAACCCGATGCTCGCCAACCTCGGCATCGACCAGGCGGTGGGCAACATGGAGGGCAAGGAAACGCGCTTCGGCATCGTGGCCTCGTCGCTGTTTGCCACCATCACCACGGCGGCGTCGTGCGGTGCGGTCAATGCCATGCATGACTCGCTGACTGCACTGGGCGGCTTCGTGCCGATGTTCCTGATGCAGCTGGGCGAAGTGGTGTTTGGCGGTGTGGGCTCGGGCCTGTACGGCATGCTGGTGTACGCCATCCTGGCCGTGTTCATTGCGGGCCTGATGATCGGCCGCACGCCGGAATACCTCGGCAAGAAGATCGAAGTGTTCGAGATGAAGATGACGTCCATCGCCATTCTCGTCACGCCGCTGCTGGTGCTCGTGGGCACAGCCGTTGCCGTGCTGGCTGCGGGTGGCAAGGCGGGCATCTTCAACCCCGGCACGCACGGCTTCTCTGAAGTGCTGTACGCGTTCTCTTCGGCCGCCAACAACAACGGCAGCGCGTTTGCGGGCCTGTCTGCCAACACGCCGTTCTACAACGTGGCGCTGGGCATTGCCATGTGGCTGGGCCGCTTCTGGATCATCGTGCCGGTGCTGGCCATGGCAGGCACGTTTGCCGCCAAGAAGCGCCTGCCGGTGACGGTCGGCACGCTGCCCACGCACGGGCCGTTGTTTGTCGTGCTGCTGATCGGTTCGGTGCTGCTGGTGGGTGCGCTCACGTACATCCCGGCGCTGGCGCTCGGCCCCATCGCAGAACACCTCGCACGCTAACGCGCACTGCAAACTCAATATCAACAGGTGCCTTATGGCTATCCGTTACCCAGAATCAGAACCTGCCGTGCGTACGGTCAAGCACAAGCTTGATGGCGGTACCGCTGCCACCACCGCTGTGCACCATGGCGGCCATCAACCGCTGTCGGCCAAGGAAGTGCGCAAGCTGTCGATGTTCTCGTCGGCGTTGGTCAAGCCGGCCATTGTCGATAGCTTCCGCAAGCTGTCGCCGCGTGCGCAGGCCAAGAACCCGGTGATGTTTGTCGTCTATGTCGGCAGCATTCTCACCACCATCCTGTGGATCATGGCCCTGCGCGGTCAGGCCGAAGCCCCGGCGGGCTTCATCCTGGCCGTGTCGGTGTGGCTGTGGTTCACGGTACTGTTCGCCAACTTTGCTGAAGCCCTGGCCGAGGGCCGCAGCAAGCAGCAGGCGGCATCGCTGCGCGGCATCAAGACCACGGTGCAAGCGAAGGTGTTGTCGGATGCGCGCCGCCGTGACCGCGTGGAAGCCCGCGCCGCCACCGCACTGCGCCGCGACGACATCGTCCTCATCGAAGCCGGCGACATGGTCCCCGGCGACGGCGAGGTGATCGAAGGCGTGGCCTCGGTGGATGAAAGCGCCATCACGGGCGAATCCGCACCGGTCATCCGCGAGTCGGGTGGTGACTTCTCGTCGGTGACGGGCGGCACGCGCGTGCTGTCGGACTGGATCGTCGTGCGCATCACCGCCAACCCGGGCGAGAGCTTCCTCGATCGGATGATCTCGATGGTGGAAGGCGCCAAGCGCCAGAAGACCCCCAACGAGCTGGCGCTGACGATTCTGCTGGTGAGCCTGACCATCATCCTGATGCTGGCGACCGTCACGCTGCTGCCGTACTCGCTGTTCTCGGTGGAAGCCATGAAGGCGGGCTCGCCGATCACGATTACGGTGCTCGTGGCGCTGCTGGTGTGCCTGATCCCGACCACCATCGGCGGGCTGCTGTCAGCCATTGGCGTGGCAGGCATGAGCCGCATGATGCAAGCCAACGTGATCGCCACGTCGGGCCGCGCAGTGGAAGCCGCTGGTGACGTGGATGTGCTGCTGCTCGACAAGACCGGCACCATCACGCACGGTAACCGTCAGGCGTCGCGCTTCATTCCAGCGCCGGGCGTGAGTGCCAAGGCACTGGCCGAAGCCGCATGGCTGTCGTCGCTGGCCGATGAAACGCCGGAAGGCCGCAGCATCGTCACGCTCGCTCGCAATCTGGGTGAGGCGTCCATCGACGAGGCAGCGCTGGCTAAGACGCAGCCCGTGTACGTCGCCTTCTCTGCGCAAACGCGCATGAGCGGTATTAACGTGGGCCACAACGGCGAGGCGCGCCAGATCCGCAAGGGCGCGGCTGATGCCATCCGTACGCACGTCACGCTGCTGGCCGGCAAGTTTCCGGAAGCCGTGTCGACTGCGGTGGATGACGTGGCCCGCGCAGGCGGCACGCCGCTGGTGGTGTCCGACAACGACCGCGTGCTTGGCGTGGTGGAGCTGAAGGACATCGTCAAGGCCGGCATCCGCGAGCGCTTTGCCGAACTGCGCCAGATGGGCATCAAGACGGTGATGATCACCGGCGACAACCGCCTGACCGCCGCGTCCATCGCCGCCGAAGCGGGCGTCGACGACTTCATCGCCGAGGCCACGCCCGAGACCAAGCTCGCGCTGATCCGTGAGCAGCAAGCCCAAGGCCGCCTCGTCGCCATGACCGGTGACGGCACCAACGATGCCCCTGCCCTGGCGCAGGCCGACGTGGCCGTCGCCATGAACAGTGGCACGCAGGCTGCCAAGGAGGCCGGCAACATGGTCGACCTGGATTCCAGCCCGACCAAGCTGATCCAGATTGTTGAGATCGGCAAGCAGATGCTGATGACGCGCGGCTCGCTGACCACGTTCTCGATCGCGAACGATGTGGCGAAGTACTTCGCCATCATCCCGGCGGCGTTTGCGACGACGTATCCGCAACTCGCAGCGCTGAACGTCATGCATCTGGCAACGCCCGCATCGGCCGTGATGAGCGCGGTGATCTTCAACGCGCTGATCATCGTGTTCCTGATTCCGCTGGCACTGAAGGGCGTGAAGTACCGCGCGCTTGGGGCCGCCACGCTGCTGCGCCGCAACCTCTTGATCTACGGCCTGGGCGGCCTGCTGCTGCCCTTCCCGGGCATCAAGATCATCGACATGTTCCTGGCCGCAATGGGCTGGGTGTAAGCAAGGAGTGCATTCATGGCAACCACAACAACGCAACCTGTGCAGGCTGACGTGCCGCAACAAGGTGGGCTGCTGCGCGCGGCGCTGGTGGTCTTCGTTGGCTTGTCGCTCATCACTGGCGTGCTGTATCCGGTGGTGGTGACGGGCATCGGCAAGGGGCTGTTTCCGGCGCAGGCCGGTGGCTCGATCATCGAGCGTCATGGCAAACCGGTGGGCTCATCGCTGATCGGGCAGAACTTTGATACGCCGCAGTATTTCTGGGGGCGCATCTCGGCCACCTCGCCCAACCCGTACAACGCGCAGGCTTCGGGCGGCTCCAACCTCGGCCCGAGCAACCCGGCGTTGACGGATGCAGCCAAGGCGCGCATTGCGGCGCTCAAGGAAGCGGACCCGACGAACACGGCGCCGATTCCGGCCGACCTGGTAACGGCTTCGGGTAGCGGCCTGGACCCGCATATCAGCCCGGCGGCTGCTGCGTACCAAGTTGAGCGTGTGGCGAAGGCGCGCAACATGCCGGTCGATACCGTGAAGAAGGTCGTGGCTGAAAACACCAAGGGGCCGATCCTGGGGCTGTTTGGGGAGCCGGTCGTCAACGTGCTGGAGCTCAACCTGGCGTTGGATGATTTGAAGTGAGCGTTTTTTGAGTCGGGCGCCGATGGTACGTCCCCTATTTCGTGCCCTGCCGGGCCCGACTCACTTTCTTTGTCTTGCCAAAGAAAGTAAGCAAAGAAAGGCGCGCCCGAGATGGCGACTTCCCCTTGGATTTTTGTAACCGGTCGGAGGAGAACCGAAACTCGGCCCTAAAGGGCCTCAGACAGCGGTCCTCCTTTTTTCCGCCCGCTTACAAAAATCCAAGGCGCCATCAAGGGCATGAACGGCCAAACCGTTGGTTCACAAGCGGCAACGCAAGTGGACCAACGGTTTGGTTTTTGTCGTTTGACGTTCCTGCCCTATGCGGCGCCTTGAATTTCTGTTGCAAGGAGGAAAAAGAGGGGAGGCTTGTCTGAGCGAAGCGAGTTTGCCTCCCCTCCCTCCTTGCGACATAAATTCAAGGAGGTTTTCGCCGCATCGGGCGCGCCTTTCTTTGCTTACTTTCTTTGGCAAGACAAAGAAAGTGAGTCAGCCCCGGCAGGGGATGAAACAGGGG
>RepKanNP_Acetate_BrdU_F21BDRAFT_1000007_pt1 | contig 102721 bp, 93 predicted proteins | sample RepKananBrdUF21B_FD_10624 | JGI IMG/M metagenome (IMG submission 10624)
GCTGGTGGAAACCGAAAGCGTGGGCGAAGACGTGGCGGGCGCTCTGCAGCGCGAAGCCGCACAGAGCGGCGCTGATGTGGTCGTGATCGGCACGCACGGCCGCCGTGGTCTGGCGCACGCCATGCTGGGCAGCGTGGCCGAGAAGTTCATCCGCCAGGCCACCACGCCGGTCCTGCTGGTGCGCGGGCCTGCCAAGGGCTGACGCAACGCCGGCCCGATGGCGACGGGTGCCTCCGCCTGTGCCGGATATCATGTTGGGATCACGGGCCGCCGCCTAACAGGCGCACGACCGGCCTCGCTCCCAACACATCCGTCGCCATCCCATCATGAACGTCAATCCCGACGCGCCTGCGCGCCGCACCATCCGCACTCTCACCGCACTTGAAGGACGCGTGCTTGGCGTCCTGGTCGAGAAGCAGAAGACGGTGCCTGACACCTACCCACTGACGCTCAACGCGCTGGCTTCGGGCTGCAATCAGAAGACCGCACGCGCCCCGGTGATGTCTGTTACCGAAGCTGAGATCCTCACCGCCATCGACGGCCTGAAATCGCTGAGCCTGGTCATGGAGGGCAGCAGCAGCCGCGTGCCGCGCTTCGAGCACAACATGAATCGCGTGCTCGGTGTGCCTAGCCAAGCCATTGCGTTGCTGACCGTGCTGCTGCTGCGCGGCCCACAGACCGCCGCCGAATTGCGACTGAACGCCGCAAGGCTCCACGCCTTTGCCGACATTTCGTCTGTCGAAGCGTTTCTGGAAGAGATGGCCGAAAGCGATCCGCCGACCGCCGTAAAGTTGGCGCGCACGCCGGGGGAGCGTGAAAGCCGTTGGATGCATCTGCTATGCGGTGAAGTCACGCAGACCGACATGCCGCAGAGCAGCGCTGCCGACGAGGCCATCGCGCCTTCCGAGTTCGAAGCGCTCAAAGCGGAGCAGAAGCGCTTGGCCGACCAAGTGGCCCGGCTTCAAGCACTCGTCGAACAGATGGCCGGGGAGTTGGGCATCTCGATTGACACGTCGACGCTGTAATCACCGCCGGTCACGCTCGGTCAATGTGATCCTTGATCGACATTATTTGTCATTCTCAGATAGTATTGGCCCGCCCTCACGCAATGCGGCTCCGCGCTGAGGCATGGACTCAATCGATCCTGTCCAGAAGCGGCTGAGTGATGGGTCCCGAATGCGGATCGCATCAGGCTGTGACGACCGCAGGTCAATACCGGCAATAGAGGATGCACGAGATGACGACGATTAACGTCGCAGGTACGAGCGTGAACTATTCGGCAACGGGTGCGGGCCCGGGCCTGGTGTTCGTGCACGGAACAAGCGTTGATGCGCAGGGCAATTTCGGCCACGTGGTCGACCGCTTTGCTGACCAACGGCGGGTGATCTGCCCCAACTACGGCGGGGCCGGCAATTCGACGATCCCCGATGGGAGTCTGGCGCTGGACACTCTGGTGGAACAGATTGCCGGAACGATTCGCCATGCGGCGACAGCCCCGGTCGATCTGGTGGGCGACTCGCTTGGCGCTGTGGTTGCGGCCGCGACGGCAGCGCGCTACCCGGCGTTGGTGCGCAAGCTGGTGCTGGTGGCAGGGTGGGCCGATAGCGGCGATGCGCGGCACAAGATGGTGTTCGATACCTGGGCGCGCTTGGAGGCGAGCGATGCCGAACTCGCGAGCCGCTATGGCATGGCACTGGCTGTGAAGCCCGCGTTCCTCACCGCGCTCGGCGAGGCCACGATTGCAGCGTTGAGCCGCCAACCCGCTCCGTCGGAGACAGGACGGCGCATTGACCTGGGTTCGCGCATCGACATACGCGACGCGCTGCGTACGATTACAGCGCCGACGCTGATCATCCGTGGGTCACACGACTATTTGATCCCGCCCTATCAAACTGCGCTGCTACGCACGCTGATCAACAACAGTCAGGACGTGGAAGTCGACAGCGGCCATGCGGTCTTTCTCGAACAGGGCGATGAGGTGGTGGCGATCATCCGGGAATTTCTGTTCGACCGCGCGATGTAGCTAGCTGTGTGCAGGCCCGGGTATCGCGCCCGCACACATTGACATCAACTCACGCGCCCGCTGACACAAACAGCGTGCAGGCGCCTTCTTCCGCCGCCGATACGTTGCGGCGGAAGCCCGAGAACAAGTCCCGCCCAACACCCGCGTGGTAGTGCGCCAGGTCTGGCGTTGTGACCTGACGGGCATTCCATTCCGCCTCCGGCACACGCACTTGCAGCGTGCCGGCTTCGGCATCCAGCACCACGACATCGCCATCGCGCACGCGCGCCAGCGGCCCACCGTTGAGCGCTTCCGGCGTGATGTGGATGGCGGCCGGCACTTTGCCCGACGCGCCCGACATGCGCCCGTCCGTGACCAGCGCCACCTTGAAGCCGCGCTCTTGCAGCACCGACAGCGTGGGCGTGAGCTTGTGCAGTTCGGGCATACCGTTGGCGGCTGGGCCCTGGTACGGCAGCACGGCAATGAAATCGCGTTCCAGCTCGCCGGCCTTGAAGGCGTGGATCAGATCATCCTGCGCCAGGAACACGCGCGCGGGTGCTTCCACAACGCGGTGCTCCGGCTTGACTGCCGACACCTTGATCACCGAGCGCCCGAGGTTGCCGTCCAGCACGCGCAGGCCGCCATCTGCCGAGAACGGCTCGGCCACGCCGCGCACGATGTTGGTGTCGAGCGACGCTGCCGCACCATCGCGCCACACCAACGTGCTGCCTTCCAGGAAGGGCTCTTGCGCATGACGGCGCAAGCCCTTGCCCATGACGGTGGTCACATCGTCGTGCAGCAGGCCGGCATCGATCAGCTCGCGAATCACGATCGACAAACCGCCCGCCGCCTGGAATTCATTCACATCGGCCTTGCCGTTCGGGTACACGCGCGCCAGCAGCGGAATCACACCGGAGAGATCGTTGAAGTCATCCCACGTGAGCAGAATGCCTGCCGCGCGTGCCATGGCAATCAGGTGCAGCGTGTGGTTGGTCGAGCCGCCCGTCGCCAGCAGGCCGACGATGCCATTGACGAAGGCGCGCTCGTCCAGCACATCGGCAATCGGCGTGAACTGTTCGCCGCCGTACACAAGCTTGAGCACCTGTCGGGCGGATTCACGCGTGAGCGCCTCGCGCATCGGCGTGCCCGGGTTGATGAACGCGGTGCCAGGCAGGTGCAGGCCCATGACTTCCATCAGCATCTGGTTGGAGTTGGCCGTGCCGTAGAACGTGCACGTGCCCGCGCCGTGGTACGACTTGGATTCCGCTTCCAGCAGGTCAGCGCGAGAGAGCTTGCCCTCGGCGTAGCGCTGGCGCGTTTGGGCCTTCTCGTCGTTGCTTATGCCGGTGGTCATCGGGCCGGCTGGCACAAAGATGGCCGGCAGGTGGCCGAACGACAGCGCGCCAATGACGAGGCCCGGCACGATCTTGTCGCACACCCCCAGGTACAGCGCCGCATCGAACATCTGGTGCGATAGCGCCACAGCGGTCGACAGCGCAATCGTGTCGCGCGAGAAGAGCGACAACTCCATGCCGTCCTGCCCCTGCGTCACGCCATCACACATGGCCGGCACGCCCCCGGCGTATTGCGCGGTGCCGCCGGCTTCCAGTGCGGTTTCCTTGATCCACGCCGGAAACGCTTCCAGCGGCTGGTGCGCCGACAGCATGTCGTTGTACGCCGAGACGATGCCGATGTTGGGCCGCTCCAGTGCCTTCAGGCGGATCTTCGCCTCGCGTGGCATGGCCGCAAAGCCGTGGGCGAGGTTCGTGCACGACAGCAGCGAGCGCTCGACCTTGCGGCCGATGTTCTTGCGCGTGACATCCAGGTAGGCCTGACGGGGGCCGCGGCTGCGGTCGATGATGCGCTGGGTGACGTCGGCCACAACGTTGTGCAGGCGGTGCGGGGCCATACGGGTTCTCCTGGTGGGGGTCCGGGGTGGGACGGAATGCTGTAATTTTCCTACAAACGGGCCGTTCGTGGTGCAGGGTTTTCCACAGGTGCCGGTTGTGTTCTGGCGCCTGAGCACGCGAATTGCGTGCCAGAAGAGGCGCCAAGGCGCTCGCTGTGCGGCATTTCCGGCAGATTGCGGTCGATCGGAAAACAGTGCCGGGGGCGGCCGCAACAACGCCTTGCCTGTGATGTAGTAATACTACAGAATGGGCGAGAAAAGCACGTTGCCCCGCTAGCCGCCACAAAACGCGCTCACAATGAATCGGCGCGATTCCTGCGCGTTTTCTAGGCTAGCCTAATCAGTGGCTCACACACAGGAGATGACGATGTCGGTGCCCGCATTCGACATGGTGTTGTTTGGCGGTACGGGCGATCTGGCCCGCCGTAAGCTGATTCCGGCCTTGTTCGATGCGCACCAGGGCGGCGAACTGCACCCGCGCGGGCGGATCTTCGCCATCGGCACCCAACCGCTGGAAACCGCGGGCTACCTGGCCTTGCTGGAGCGTGAAACGCGGCCGACCATGCGCCTATACTCCGGCGCACCCGTGTCGGACGACGCCTGGGAATCGTTCGCCAAGCGCATCGTCTATCAGCAGGTCGATGCCCGCAAACCGGAGCATTTCGATGGGTTGGCCGCTGCGCTGGGTGAAGACCGTGCGCCCGTGACCGTGTGCTACCTGGCCACGGCGCCCGGCATCTTCATCGACATCTGCGCGCAGCTCGCCCGCGTTGGCCTGAATACGCCCAATGTGCGGCTCGTGCTGGAAAAGCCGCTGGGCACCGATCTCGCGTCGAACGAGCGCATCAACTCCGCCGTGGCCGAGTTCTTTGCTGAAGAGCAGATCTACCGGATCGACCACTACCTCGGGAAAGAGTCCGTCCAGAACCTGATGGCCATCCGCTTCGGCAATGCGCTGTTCGAGCCGCTGTGGCGCCGCGAGTGGATCAAGGATGTGCAGATCACCATTGCCGAGCAGCTCGGCGTGGAAAAGCGCGGCGACTTTTATGACGGTGTCGGCGCGCTGCGCGACATGGTGCAGAACCACCTACTGCAGCTGCTGTGTATCGTCGCCATGGAGCCGCCGTCGAGCCTGTCGCAAGACGCCATCCGCGACGAGAAGCTCAAGATCCTCAAGGCGCTCAAGCCGATTCCGCTGCAGGAAGTGCCCGAGAAGACCGTGCGCGGCCAGTATCTGGAAGGGGCCATCGCCGGGCAGCCGGTGCAGGGCTATTTGCACGAGCAGGGCATTCCGCCGGACAGCCGCACCGAAACGTTTGTCGCCATCAAGGCCGAGATTGCCAACTGGCGCTGGGCCGGCGTGCCGTTCTACCTGCGCACCGGCAAGCGCATGCCGCAGCGGCTGGCGGAGATCGTGGTGCGCTTTCATGACGTGCCGCATGCGTTGTTTCCGAAGCCGCTGATCCAGTTTCCCGAAAACCGTCTCGTCATTCGCCTGCAGCCGGAAGAAAGCATCCGCCTGCAGTTCCTGACCAAGACGCCGGGCGCGGCGCTAGGCCTGCAGCCTTCCACGCTGGACCTGGACTTCACCAACCACGGCGGCGTGCGCCATGCCGGTGCGTATGAGCGTCTGCTGATGGATGCCGTCAACGGCAAGCTGGGCCTGTTCGTGCGCCGCGACGAGCAAGCCGAGGCGTGGCGCTGGGTCGAGCCCATCATCGAAGCGTGGAATGAGGCACGTACGCCACCCAAGGGCTATACGGCGGGCAGTTGGGGGCCGGCTGCGTCGAGCGCACTGCTCTCGCGCGATGCCGCTGCCTGGCACGAGGAGATGTGATGACGATGCGGTGGCACGTCTCGTCGGATGCGTCAGCGCAAGTTGCGTCGCTGGCGGAAGCCATCGCTGGTGCGCTGACGCGTTTGATCGACGCGCAGGGCAGTGCTTGCCTGGCCGTATCCGGCGGGCGCTCGCCCATCGCCTTGTTTGCTGCGCTGCGTGTACTGCCGCTGCGCTGGGCCGATGTGTCGATCACGCTGGTCGACGAGCGCGCCGTGCCGCCCGAGCATGCCGACAGCAACGCGCGCCTGGTACGCGAGCATCTGCTGCAGGACGGTGCTGCCGCCGCGCGTTTCTTTCCGCTGGTGCTGTCCGCACACGTGCATGGCGATTCCGTGGAAGTGGATGCGTGTGTGGCCACCGCCAACGATCCGTTTCAGCAACCCGACGTCGTGATCCTCGGCATGGGGGACGACGGGCATACGGCATCGCTGTTTCCCGATGCGGCAGAACTGGACGAGGGCATCGACCGCGAGCAGGCGCCTGCGTATTTGCCGGTGCGCCCGGGTGTGGCGCCGCATCGGCGCATCAGCTTGAACCTGTCGGCGCTGTGCGCGGCGCGGCAGTTGTTCCTGTCGATCACGGGGCCGGTCAAGCGCACGGTATTCGACGAGGCTGCACAGGGCGCGACACAGCGCGCGCTGCCGGTGAGCTACGTCATTCATCAGCGGGAGGTACCGCTCGATGTCTATTGGACTGCATGAAGTGAGCGCGGGCACCGGGGCCGACCGATTGGCCCACACGCTGGCCTACCCGCGCCTGGTGGCCGACGTGGGTGGCACCAACGTGCGCTTTGCGCTGGAGATGGCGCCCATGCGCCTCGCCCACATCGGCATGCTGGCCGGTGACGACTACCCTTCGCTCGAAGCGGCCATGCGCGCGTATCTTGCGGCGCTACCGCGTGAGATTGCGGCCACGGGTGTCAGGCATGCCGCCATTGGCATCGCCAACCCGGTGCTGGGTGACCAGATTCGCATGACCAATCGCGACTGGGCGTTTTCCATTGAAGCGATGCGGCAGTCGTTGGGCTTCGACACCTTTGTCGTACTCAATGACTTTGCCGCGCTGGCCCACGCGCTGCCGTACTTGCCGGCGGACGAGCTGGAGCAGGTGGGCGGTGGTGCGGGCCTGACCGATGCGCCGCGCGCGCTGCTGGGCGCTGGCACGGGCCTGGGCGTGGCGTCATTGCTGCCCACGCCGGATGGTCGCTCGGGTGTGCGTTATATCGCCGTGGCGGGTGAGGGCGGCCACGTCGCCTTCCCGCCAATGAACGACGAGGAAGTCGCGATCTGGAAATTCGCGCGTGACCGCTTTGGTCACGTGTCGGCCGAGCGCCTGATTTCAGGTATGGGGCTGGAGCTGATCTACGAAGCGCTGGGCGCATGCTTTGACCTCTGGCAGCAAGGCCCCGCCGTGCGCCGCGCCGCAGACATCACCGCCATCGCGCTCGGCGAAATGGAAGACAACCTGGGCGATCATGCCCGCTGCCGCTATGCGGTCGACACGTTCTGCGCGTTCCTGGGCACCATCGCGGCCAACTTGGCGGTCACGCTCGGTGCGCGGGGCGGTGTGTATATCGGCGGCGGCATCGTGCCGCGCCTGGGGCCGACCTTTGCCAACTCGCCGTTCCGCCGGCGTTTTGAAGACAAGGGGCGTTTCTCGGCCTATGTGGCATCGATGCCCGTGTATGTGATTCACTCGCCGTACCCCGCGCTCATCGGCCTGTGCGCGGCGATGGACCACGCGGTCGCACAAGGGCATTGATCGCGCCCGGATGTGGGTGCGGTAGATGATGCGTTTGTCATCTACGCGCCACGTTCGCGTCGGGGGCCGCCTTCTACGCTGACCCTGTCTCTGACACGACGACAGGAGTTTGCGATGACCTTCTCTGCTGCCTTTGTATTACCCGCCGCGCTTTCGCTCGCGGCGTTTCTCAGTGCCAATCCGGCGTTGGCTGTCACGCAGATGACCGTGCAGGAAGCTGCCCGGCCGGGCGCTTACGCCCACCTGTTCGGCACGCCCGCGGATGCGAAGACGGCAACGCGCACGGTCGAACTGCGCGGCCAGAACGTCGTGCGTGTGTCATCGGGCGAGACGGTGGCGTTCAGCAGCGGCACGCGTATCGGCGCATGGCATTTCACGCCGCGCGCTGACAGCACGACGGTGGCGCTCAGCGAACTGTTGCCCGCCATGCCCGGCGGTGCACAGGTGACTGTGCTGATCGAGCGCAGCCCGATCTACTCCGGCAACTGACGGTCTTGCGGAATGGCACTGCCCTTGCGCAGCGCCACTTCCAGCACCAGGGCGTCGAGCAACGCCAGGTGCAGCAGCCGCGCGACCATGGAGCGGTCGGCTACGTCGGCGACCACGTCGGCGGGCAACACCACATCAGCCAACGCGGCCAGTGGGCTGTCGGGCGCCGTCACGGCAATCACACGCACGCCTAGCTCACGCACGCGCTCCACGGCCGTCTGCAATTCGGGCAGTGCGCCTGACTTGGAAATGGCGATCACCACGTCGCCCGCCTGCAACACGTTCAACGACATCGACACGAGGTACGGATCGCTGTACGCATTGGCGGGAATGCCGTAGCGGAAGAACTTGGTCTGTGCATCGGCCGCCACCACGCCGGAGCTGCCGAAGCCGTACAGGTCGATGCGGTGGGCAGCGTCGACCAGTGCAACGGCGGCGTCCAATGCGTGTGGGTCGAGCCGGTCCTGCAAGGCGGCGAGTGCGTCGATGGTGTTCTGCAGCACGCGCGTGCCCGGCGGCGGTGCGGCGCGTTCCGGCGCGGCACCGCGTGCGCCGTCGTGCGCCACATTGCCGAGGTTGCCTTGGGCCAGCCGCAGCTTGAAATCCGACAGGCCGTGACAGCCCATCGAACGGCAGAAGCGGATCACGGTTGGCTGACTGACGCCGGCCTCACGCGCGATGGCTGCCACGGGCAGGCTCAGCACCGTGCCCGGCTGGCGCAGCACCCAGTCGGCCACTTGGCGCTCCGCTGGCGACAGCGATGCACGTGCAGTGCGGATGCGCTCGCGCAAGTCGGTCGAAGCGTTGGCGGGGGCGGGGGGCGTGGCTGGCAGGGCGCTCATCTGCGCGCGGGTGTCGGGTGGTTGATCGCGTCACGATAAAGGCAAGCGCAGCCTTGCGCAACCGCCTGCTTAGGTGTGGATGGCTCCGCCTGCAACTGTATGTTTTTGCACTGTTGCAGGGGCGAAGTGGTGGATACGGTGAACGACGCCACGGGCGCCACAAGCGCGGTGGCTCCACAACGTCGTACTCCTAAAAGGGACATCCGATGAACCGTACTGCCACCCCCATGCAGCATCTTTCCTCCCTATGCCGTCACCTGGCCCGCGCATGGCCGCTGGCGCTGGCGGCTGGGTCCGTGCATGCCGCCACGGATTGGGTCGACACCCACACCAAGGCCTTCGTTACGGGCCCCCAGCTCATGGCGCGCGGTGCCGCCAACGAGGTCGCACCCGGACAGACCACCGATGTGCTGATCAGCCTCACGCCGCGCAACGAAGCCAAGCTCAAGGCGCTCGCGCACGACGTGAACAATCCGCGCAGCGTGCACTATCGCCAGTACCTCACGAGCGCACGGTTCCTGGCTGACCATGCGCCCACCCAGGCGCAGGTCGATGCGGTGGTGAGCTATCTGCGCCAGAACGGCTTCATCGACATCGAGGTCGCGCCCAACCGGCTGCTGGTGTCGGCACGCGGTACAGCCGGCACGATCAGGACCGCATTCAACACGCCGCTGGTGCACTACCAGTTTGCGGGCCGCAGTGGTTTTGCCAACAGCGGCAAGGCTCAGGTGCCGCGTGCGCTGGGCGGCATTGTCGGCTCCGTGCTGGGGCTGCAGAACGTGACGCGCGCCCGCCCGCTGCTGCGCGTGGGTGACGTGGCAGAAGCCCGCACGCTGGCCGCCGGTACGGCCACGGGCCACTATCCGAAGGAATTCCCGGCCTTGTACGGCGCTACCGGCGTGCCGACGGCCAGCGGCACCACCATCGGCATCATCACCATTGGCGGGGTGTCGCAAACGCTGCGCGACCTGCGCACCTTTACCAGCAGCAATGGCTACGCCACCGTTTCCACGCAAACCATCAAGACCAACGGCACCAGCGGCAACTACGCCGACGACCAAGACGGCCAGGGCGAGTGGAACCTCGACAGCCAGTCCATCGTGGGTGCAGCGGGCGGCGCAGTCGGCAAGCTGGCCTTCTACATGGCGGATCTGAACGCACCGGGCAACACGGGCCTGACCAAGGCCTTCAACAAGGCGGTGTCGGACAACACGGCCAAGATCATCAACGTGTCGCTCGGCTGGTGCGAGAACGACGCCAACGCCGACGGCACGCTCAACGCCGAAGAGGCCATCTTCACCACGGCCGCCGCGCAGGGGCAGACGTTCTCTGTCTCCTCCGGTGACGAAGGCGTGTACGAGTGCAACAACCGCGGCTATCCGGATGGCGGCAACTACAGCGTGTCGTGGCCGGCATCGTCGCCGCACGTGCTGGCCATTGGCGGCACGACGCTCTACACCAGCGGTTCGAGCTTCGCCAGCGAAACCGTGTGGAATGAAGGCTTGGATGGCAACGGCAAGCTGTGGGCTACGGGCGGCGGCAGCAGCCAGATCCTGCCCGCGCCTGCCTGGCAGGGCGGCAACGCCCGCCTGCTGCCCGACGTGTCATTCGATGCCGCGCAAAGTACTGGCGCCTACATCTACAACTACGGGCAACTGCAGCAGATTGGCGGCACCAGCCTGTCATCGCCGATCTTCGTGGGTTTCTGGGCGCGGCTGCTGGCGGCCAACGGCAACCTGGGCTTCCCGGCGGCGCGGCTGTACAGCGCCATTCCGGCCAATGCCTCGCTGCTGCGGTATGACGTGGTGTCGGGCAACAATGGCTACCAGGGTTACGGCTACAACGCGGCCCAGGGCTGGGATTACCCGACGGGGTGGGGCAGCCTGAACATCGGCGCGCTGAACCAGCTCATCCAGTCGGGCGGGTTCTGATCGCTACGTAGGCGTGGTTGGCTAGCGGCCGGCAAGGGGCGGCCGCTAGCGCCCAGGCGATTCGCCCAGGTGGCGCTTGAGCTTGCCGAGCAGGTTGGCGAGCTGGCCCTGCTCTTCGCCGCTCAGGCCGTCGAACAGGGCGATCACCCACTGCTCGTGCAACGCCGCCATCTCCGCAAACTGGGTCTTGCCCTTGTCGGTCAGGCAGACCGTGTAGGCTCGCCGGTCGCGCGGGTCATCACGGCGCTCGATCAGGCCTTCTTCGACCAGGCGATCAGTGATGCCGGTCACGTTGCCGCCGGACACCATCAGCAGCCGCGACAGGTCGCGCATCTTCAGCCCTTGCGGATGGCGCTCAAGCTGCGCCATCAGGTCGAAGCGCGGCAGGGTGGTCTCGAAGCGGGTGCGCAGCTGGCTGCGCAGTTCCGTTTCGATCAGGCTGTGGCAGGTCAGCAGCCGCAACCACACGCGCAGCGCACCGTGGTTGCCGGCGGATGGGGGCTTCGAGTCGGGGCGGACGGCGCCGCCATGCTGCGGTTCCGTCTTGCCTTTGCGCCGGTTGCGTGGAGTGTTCACGATGTCTGCCAAGCGTTGTGCATGCTTGCCGGCGCGGCCCTACGCGCGACAGACATCGATCAATTCCAGCGATGCCTCGAACAACGGTGACTGCGGTTGCGCGAAGGCTTCGCACAGGCTCAGGTGATCGTCCGCCGGCATGTCGACCGCACCGCGCCAGCCATCGGACCAGGCATCGGCAAGCAGCGCCAGTTGGCGTTTGAACTCGCTGCTTTCCTGGCCGCCCACGGCGCCGATCAGCGGGGTGTTCGCCACCGGCATCTGGTGGATCGGGCTCAAGGTCGCAATGCGCTCCGGCGTGAAATGGAGGTCGTTGTGCAAGACCGGCACCTGCGCCAGCGGCGCAAGGTCGGCCAGCGGCGACAGCGCAATGCCGCCTGCCAGCAGCCGTGCCGGCAGGGCTGCATCCAACGCAGGCCAGTCGGTCGCAATGGCCATGCACGTCAGGTGCCCGCCCGCCGAGTGGCCCGACACGACCATGCGGCGGCGATCGATGCCGTAGGTGTCTGCCTGGCTGTACAGCCAGGCGATGGCCCGACGCGTCTGGTCGACGATGGTCTCCAGCGTCGTGGCCGGAGCCAGGCCGTAGTTGACGACGGCCACGGACACGCCGCGCTGCACGTAAGCGGGAGCGACCCAGGCGAAATCGTCCTTGTGCAGGCGCCGCCAGAAGCCACCGTGCAGGAAGACCAGCAGGGGTGCGTTGTGCGTGGCCGGTGCGGCGCAGAACAGGTCGAGCTGTTCCGCTTCGCCCGGCCCGTATGGCAGGTTGTAGTGACCGGGCAGCCGGTTCGGCCCGTCGCGCAGCGCGCGGGAGCGCTCGGTCCACGACGACAGGGTCGATGCAAAGGCCGGCACGAAGGCCGAGACATCGTATTCGCGCGCCAGGTCCACCGCCGGCGCATGCATCGGTTCAGACGCCAAGATAGCGCTCCCACAGGTCGGGCTGCGCCGCCAGGCGGGCGTTGTCGCCCGTCCACGGCACGTGGCCTTTTTCAATGAAGACGTGGTGGTCGGCCACGCGCTGGATTTCCTTCAGGTACTTGTCGATCACTAGGATGGTTTGGCCGGCGGCCTTCAGGCGGGCCAGCACGTTCCAGATCTCGCGGCGGATCAGTGGCGAGATGCCCTCGGTCGCCTCGTCCAGGATCAGCAGATGCGGGTTGGTCATCAATGCACGGCCGATGGCCAGCATCTGCTGCTCGCCGCCGGACAATTCGTTGCCCATGTTGTCGCTGCGCTCTTTCAGGCGCGGGAACAGGGCGTGGATGCGGTCGAGGTTCCAAGGGTCTGCACTGCCGCTGCGGTTGCCGGCAAAGGCGGCGAGGTTTTCGCGCACAGTCAGGTTCGGAAAGATCTGCCGGCCTTCCGGCACCAGCGCAATACCCATCTGCGCGATGCGTTCGGTGGAGCGGCCGTTGATGCGCTCGCCGCGGAAGCGGATCTCGCCGCGCCAGGCGGGCAGCAGGTTGAACAGCACCTTGAGCGTGGTGGTCTTGCCCATGCCGTTGCGGCCGAGCAGGGTGGTTACCTGGCCGGCGCGCAGTTCGAAATCCATGCCGAACAGCACCTGGCTCTGGCCGTAGCCGGATTCCACGTGTTCAAACGAAAGCAGGGCGCTCATCTCAGATCACTATCGTGTGGGTGGCAGGCGCCTCGTCGGCGGTGTCGCTGTCGTTGCCGAGGTAGGCCTGGATGACGGCCGGATTGGCACGGATGTCTGCCGGCGCACCCGTGGCGATGACGTGGCCGGCGACCAGCACCGAAATCCGGTCGGCCAGGCGGAACACCGCATCCATGTCGTGCTCGACCAGCACGATGGTGTACGTGCCGCGCAGCGCCTGAATCAAATCGGCCATGCGCTGGGATTCCTCCGGATCGGTGCCGGCCATCGGCTCGTCCAGCAGCAGCACGGCCGGTTGGCAGGCCAGCGCCATGCCCATTTCCAGCGCGCGCTGCTTGCCGTGCGAGAGCGTGCCGACCACACGGTCCAGCGCATCGCTCAGTCCGACGACGTGGGCGATCTCCTGCGCGGCGGCGTCCAACTCCGATTCACCGGCCACCACGCCCAGCACGTCGAAGGAGTGGCCCGTGCGTGCCTGCGCGGCGAGCGCGAGGTTCTCGCGCACCGTCAGGCGGGCAAACAGCGTCGTGATCTGGTACGAGCGCGCGATGCCCGCCGCCACGCGCTGATGCACGCGCTGGCGCGTGACGTCGTTGCCGCGGAACAGGATGCGGCCGCTGTCGGAGGCCAGTTCGCCCGACAGTTGCGCCAACAGCGTGGTTTTGCCGGCGCCGTTCGGGCCGATCAGCGCATGGACCTCGCCGGCGGCGATTTCCAGATTGCAGTCGTTGGTGGCCGCCAACCCACCAAAGCGCTTGAAGAGATGATCAACCTGCAGGATCGGGCTCATTGCGCACCTCCGCGGCGCAGCGCAGCGGCTATGCGGCCGCGCAGGCTCATGACGCCGTTGGGCGCCACCATCACGATCAACAGCAGCAGCGCGCCGAGCACGAGGTTCCAGTGTTCGGTGTGCGAGGAGATGACCTCTTCCAGCAGCAGGAAGATGGCCGCGCCCGCAACGCCGCCCCAGAAATAGCCCGAGCCGCCCAGGATCACCATGACCATCAACAGGCCCGACTGGTGCCACGTGAGCGTATGCGGCGTGACGCCCAGGCTCAGGTTGGCCAGCAGTGCACCGGCCAGTCCTGCCAGCCCACCCGAGAGCGTGAAGGCCATCAGCTTGAGCCGGTAGACGGGGTAGCCGATGGCCGCCATGCGCCGTTCGTTCTCGCGGATGGCGACCAGCGCGCGGCCGAAGCGCGAGGCGACCAGGCGGTAGAGCAGGGCGAAGGCCAGCCCTGCGATGAAGAGGACGAAGTAGTAGAAGGCCACGTCGTCACCCAGCGACAGGCCGGGCACATTCAGGCGGGTCGTCAACTGCAGGCCGTCGTCGCCGCCCAGCACCGGCAGCGACACCGTCAGCAGGTACAGCAACTGCGCAAAGGCCAGCGTGATCATGATGAAGTAGACGCCACTCGTGCGCAGGCTGGCCGCCCCGATCAGGAAGGCCGCCAGCGCGGCGACAGCCACGCCGGCCGGCACCGCCAGCCAGGCCGCCTGCACGCCCTGGTTCATCAGGAATGCCACGGTGTAGGCGCCGGTGCCGAGGAACGCCGCATGCCCGAGGCTGATCATGCCGCCGTACCCAAGCGCCAGATTGAGCGCACTGGCAGCCAGCGCCAGGATCAGGATGCGTGCGCCGAGCGTGATGTAGAAATCCGCGCCGATACCACGCATCAGCAGCGGGTACAGCGCCAGGCCGACCACCACGGCCAGCGCGGTCCAGCCGCCGGGCAGGCCGGCCGTCAGCGGTGTGTCGGCGGGGCGCAGGTTCAGCAGAGACGGTTGTTGCGACATGCTCTTACCCCCGCGCCGGAAAGAGGCCCTTGGGCCGGAAGAACAGGATGCCCACCATCAGCAGGCTGACCAGCATGGAGGCGAGCGTGGCGCCCAGCGTGGCCGCCTCTGACACCGCAAGCGCCTTGAGCAGCGTGGTCATCACCAGCCGGCCCAGCGTGTCGATCATGCCCACCAGCAGCGCCCCGACCAGCGCGCCGCGCATCGACCCGATGCCGCCGATCACGATCACTTCGAAGGCCGGGATCAAGATCGATTCGCCCATGCCGATCGACACCGACAGCAGTGGCCCCAGCAGCGCCCCCGCCAGCGCACACAACGCGGCGCCCAGCGCAAAGACAAAGGTGAACAGCGGCTGGATGCGAACGCCCATGGTGGCCGCCATGGGCGGGTTGGAAGCGCCCGCCCGGATCCACATGCCGAGCCGAGTCTTGTTGACCAGCACATACAGCCCCACCGCCACCGCCACGCCCACGGCGATGATCACCAGGCGGTAGAGCGGGTACTGCAGATCGTCGCCCAGCAGATTGACGGAGCCCGAGAGGCTGTCGGGCATGCCGATCATCAGCGGTTGCGCGCCGAAGAGCATCTTCGTGGCCTCGTTGGCGATCAGGATCAGCGCAAAGGTGGCGAGCACCTGCGACAGATGCGGCATGCGCTGCAGCCGCTGGTAGAGCACCTTCTCCAGCAGCGCGCCCAACAGCGCAGTGGCCACGATCGCCAGCAGCAGCGCGCCGAAGAAGTGGTGCACGAGCTGGTAGAACGCAGCCGCCAGGAAGGCGCCGATCATGTACAGCGAGCCATGGGCCAGGTTGATCAGGTCCATGATGCCGAACACGAGCGTCAGCCCCGCCGCCAGCAGGAACAGCATCAGCCCGTACTGCAGCCCGTTGAGGAATTGTTCAAGGATCAGTGCCAGCATGATGAAACCGCAGGGAAGCGCAGAGGCGTGAGGCCATCCAGGAGGGCCGCCCCGCGTGGCGCGAAGCGGCATCGGCATCGGTATAACGTCGGTGGTCCGTCCGCCTACTGCATCTTGCACTCGCCCACGTAGGTGTCGGCCAGCTTGTCGGCCACCTTGCCGATGTACTTGTTGCTGACGCTGCCGTCGGCGCTCTTCACGATCTCGCGCAGGTAGTAGGCCTGCTCCGGATAGTGGTTAGGGCCGAAGCGGTATTCGCCGCGCGTGGTGGGCGCCTTGACGGTTTCCAGGGCTTTGCGCAGCGCGGCCTTGTTGTCGAGCTTGCCGCCCACCTGCTTGACGGCTGCGTCGATCAGCAGGGCGGCGTCGTAGCCCTGCGATGCATACAGCGTCGGCAGGCGGCCATATTCCTTCTGGAAATCGGCAACGAACTGCTTGTTGGTGGGGTTGTCCATCTCGCGATACCAGTGCGAGGTGTTGTAGATGCCTTCCATGGCCGGGCCCACGGCCTTCACGACATCCTCGTCGGCGGAGAAGCCGGGCGCGTACAGCGGCGTCTTCTTGAGCAGGCCGGACTGCGCATATTGCTTGATGAAGTTGACGCCCATCGCGCCGGGCAGGAACACGTACAGCGCATCGGCATTGGCCGCGCGGATCTGCGCGATCTCGGCCGCGTAGTCGAGCTGGCCGAGTTTGGTCATGATCTCGTCGGCCACCGTGCCCTTGTAGTAGCGCTTCACGCCCGCCAGCGCGTCCTTGCCGCCCGGGTAGTTGGGCGCCAGCAGCACGGCCTTCTTGATGCCCTTGTCCTGCATGTACTTGCCCATCGCCTCGTGCAGGTTGTCGTTCTGCCAGGCCACGTTGAAGAAGTAGGGATTGCACTGCGCGCCCGCGTACTGGCTGGGCCCGGCGTTGGCCGAGACATAGAAGGTTTGCGTGTTGAAGAACGCCGGTCCCACGGCCAGCATGATGTTGGAGAAGACGATGCCGGTGCCGATGTCGACCTTGTCCTTCTTGATGAAGCGCTCGGCAATCTGCTTGCCCGTCTCGGGGTTCTGCGCGTCGTCGGCGATCAGCACGTCGGCCGGCAGGCCGCCCAGTTTCTTGTCCAGCCGCTTGAGCGCCAGGTTGAAGCCGTCCCGGATGTCGATGCCCAGGCTCGCGCCGGGGCCCGACAGCGTGGTCATCATGCCGACCTTGATGCCGTCGGCGGCCGTGGCGCCCGCGGCCAATGTAGATAGCGCCGCGGCAAGAACGAGTGGCTTGAACATGGGGTCTCCTCGGTATTGGGGTGGATACGGCTTGGGGTGCTGCTGGCGGTGCGGCTCATGCGTGCGGCGCGAGATGAAGCGGGCGGTCGGCCGCATACCCTTCGCCTGGTGTGCGGGCTGGGGCGGGGCGCGTCCGGGTACGGTCGCGCCAGGCTGCGCAGGGCCCGGCGGTGTGATGCCGGCTGCAAATGGTTTGAGTATGATTAATTTAGGTATGAACTATTTAAGCTGTCAATTGCCGCCGACTCGGGGTTTTCACGGCCCCTGCCGGTGCGGGAAGGCGGGCTTGTACGCCCTGCCACCCGTGTGCGATATGCGCAAAAAAGCCCATGACGATTGGGTTTGCGCGGGATGCATACGGCGTTGTTGCGGCACGGCAAACGCCCAGCGGGCTGGGCGTAGACGGTGCGTCTCTTTCGGATGAAGGGGTAAACCAGAGGGGCCGTCGGGCCTTCATCGGGCAATCCCGATGGCGGTCTTACAATGAGCCTTCCCCGGCTCATCATCTTTCTTGTCATGCGCGTACTGCTAGTCGAAGACGACGACATGATTGGCGACAGCGTGCGCAAGGGTTTGCGCCACGACGGTTTCGCCATCGATTGGGTGCGCGATGGCGACGCCGCCGTGCAGGCGGTCATCGCCCCCGGTGCTGCCGGCGCTGACCCCGGCACCTCCATGTTCGACCTGATGCTGCTTGACCTCGGCCTGCCCAAGCGCGACGGGCTGGAGGTGGTGCGCGAGGTGCGCCAGCGTGGCATCGCCATCCCCATCCTGATCCTGACCGCGCGCGACGCGGTGGCCGACCGTGTGGCCGGCCTCAACGCGGGGGCAGACGACTACCTCGTCAAGCCGTTCGACCTGCAGGAATTGGCTGCACGCATGCATGCCTTGCTGCGCCGCCAGGGCGGTCGTGCTGATCCGCTCATGCGCCACGGAGAGGTGCTGCTCAACCCCGTCACGCGTGAGGTGCTGCGTGCGGGGCTGCCAGTCAAGCTGTCGGGGCGCGAGTTTGCCGTGTTGCATGCACTGCTCGCGCGGCCGGGCAAGGTGTGGTCGATCGCGCAGTTGCAGGACAACCTTTATGGCTGGGATGAGGAGGTCGGCAGCAACACGGTGGAGGTCTACATCCACGCGTTGCGCAAGAAACTTGGCAGCCACTTCATCCAGAACATCCGCGGCGTGGGGTACGTCATTCCCCGCGAGACCTCTGTGTCGCCAACGTCTCCTGCGGAACCAGCCGACGGCAAAGACCACCAATAGCACATGCAATCGATTCGAAAAACTCTGCTGTGGTGGCTGGCCGGCGGTCTGCTGGCGGCTATCGTAGTGGCCACCGGCCTGATCTACGCGCAGGCGCGCCAGGAAGCCAACGCATTGTTCGACTACCAGATGCAGCAGGTGGCCGCCGCGTTGCCGAGCCAGTGGATCGACCCGCCGCCGCCAGCACTGGCCGCCATCGCCGGGGACGACGATGTCGTGATCCGCATCTGGGACGACACCGGCCGCAGCCTCTACCTTTCGCACGCGCGTCCTGATTTGCCCGCCCGCGCGGCGCTCGGCTTCTCTGATGTACGCACGCCCGAGGGTCCGTGGCGGGTCTACAGCGTGGCCTATGGGCCGGCTGTTGTGCAGATCGCCCAGCCGTATAGCGCACGGCACGAAGTGGCCGCCCGCATGGCGCTGCGCACCGTGGCGCCGCTGCTGATCCTGCTGCCGCTGCTGGGCTGGATCGTGTGGCTGGCGGTGGGGCGCGGGCTGGCGCCGCTGGGCTCGGTCGCCAAGCAAGTGCAGGCGCGCGATGCCGCTGCGTTGTCGCCGCTGCCCACGCAGGGTTTGCCGGATGAGATTCGCCCGCTCACCAACGCGTTGAACGATCTGCTGGCCCGTCTGGGTGCGGCACTCGCGCATCAGCGTGCCTTCGTTGCGGATGCCGCGCATGCGCTGCGCACGCCGCTGGCCGCGCTCAAGCTGCAGCTGCAGGTGGCTGACCGTGCGCAGGATGAGGATGAGCGTCGCGCCGCGCATGCCGATCTGCATCGCGGCGTGGAGCGGATGATTCGCCTCGTGGGCCAGCTCCTGACGCTAGCGCGGCAGGAGCCCGGCGCGGCAGATACGCAGCGCGCGCCGGTTGCGCTCGATGCGGTGGCGGCTGATGTGGTGGCCGAGCTGTCGCCGGCGGCCATGCACAAGGGCATCGACCTCGGTATCGCCATGGAGTCGCAGCCCGCTTCAGTCACGGGCAACGGCGATGCGCTGCGCGTGCTGCTGGTCAACCTGGTCGACAACGCGCTCAACTACTGCCCGCGCGGCGCGCGGGTGGACGTATCGACGGGCCATGCGCCTGACGGCGGTGCACAGCTCGTGGTGGAAGACAACGGCCCCGGCATTCCCGCTGAAGAGCGCGAGCGTGTGCTCGACCGCTTCTACCGTCCCGCGCAGGCACCCACCGGCGGCAGCGGACTGGGTTTGGCGATCGTGCGCGAGATTGCACAGGGGCACGATGCCACGTTGGCGCTGGAGGAACGAGAGGGCGGCGGTTTGCGTGTGGTGCTGCGCTTTCCGTTCAAGGCGGCCGCCTAGCCGCTACCCTCCAGAAATACTTTGTTGCATGTGATGCCCGAGCATTTAAGTCTCGATTAAGTCTGCGTGCCTACGATGTTGGCAACCGATGGGCACGACAGGCGACCTTGTCAGTCGTGGCCCGCGTACCAAGCACGAGAGGACACGACAATGACGCGTCAAACCCTGACCCGCAGCGCGGCTGGCCTGGCCGCTGTGATGGCCGTTGCAGGTGGCTATGCCTATCTGCAGAAGGACATGATCTCGCATGCGGTGGCCGCACCGCTGGCGCCAGTGACTGCGCAGGCTGCAGCGGGTGCCCCGATCGCGGTGGCTGCACCGGTGGACTTCTCCGGCATCGTCGAGCGCTATGGTCCGGCGGTGGTCAACATCAGCACCACTGCACACGCGCAACGCACCAGTATGCAAGGCCTGCCGCCCGGCATGAGCCCGGACGACCCGTTTGCCGAATTCTTCAAGCGCTTCATGCCGCAGGTGCCGCAGCAGCGCGGCGACCAGATCGTGCGCGGGCTGGGCTCGGGCTTCATCGTCTCGGCCGATGGGCTGATCCTCACCAACGCCCACGTGGTGGATGGCGCGCAAGAGGTCAACGTCAAGCTGACCGACCGCCGCGAGTTCAAGGCCAAGGTGCTGGGCGTGGACAAGCAATCCGACGTGGCGGTACTGCGCATCTCGGCCACCAACCTGCCCGTGGTGCAGATCGGCAACCCGGCCAATACCAAGGTGGGTGAGCCGGTGGCGGCCATCGGCTCGCCGTACGGTTTTGATAACACGGTGACGGCGGGCATCGTGAGCGCCAAATCGCGTTCATTGCCAGACGATACGTATGTGCCCTTCATCCAGACGGATGTGGCCGTGAACCCCGGCAACTCGGGCGGCCCGCTGTTCAACGTGCGTGGCGAGGTGATCGGCATCAACTCGCAGATCTACAGCCAGACCGGCGGTTACCAGGGCCTGTCGTTTGCCATCCCGATTGATGTGGCGATGAAGGTGGAACAGCAGCTCGTGTCCACCGGCAAGGTCACGCGCGGTCGCCTGGGCATTGCCGTGCAGGAGGTCAATCAGTCGCTGGCCGATTCCTTCAAGCTGCCCAGGCCTGAAGGCGCGCTCGTCAACTCGGTGGAGGCCGATGGCCCGGCCGCCAAGGCGGGCCTGCAGACCGGTGACGTGATCCTGCAGATTAACGGTGCCCGCATCGACCACTCGGGCGACCTGCCGGAACAGGTTGCCGAGATCAAGCCAGGCACGACCGTGCCGATGCAAATCATCCGCCAGGGCAAGCCGACCACGCTGTCAGTCACCGTGGGTGCCGCCAAGGATGCGAAGGTGGCGGCCAACGAAAAGGCGACGCCTGACCAAGGCCGCCTGGGCCTGGCCGTGCGTCCGCTGCAACCGGAAGAGAAGCGTCAGAGCGGTCTGCCCGGCGGGCTGGTGGTGATGGATGCGACGGGGCCTGCGGCCAAGGTTGGTATTCAGCCGGGTGATGTGATTCTGTCGCTCAACGGTACGCCGGTGTCTTCTGCGCAGGAGCTGCGCACGCTGGTGGATCGCGCTGGCAAGCATGTTGCGCTGCTGGTGCAGCGGGACGATACGAAGATTTTCGTGCCGCTGGATTTGGGCTGAACTCACTCCCCAACACGCTTGAGACGCTTCTCCCGGGATGGCCGGTCTTGATGGACTGGCCATTTTCGTTGTTTGGTCAAGGGCTTGCCTTTCTTTCGCTCGATCGAGAGCAGCATGGCAACCCGCGCCGGTACTGGTTGGATGACAAAGTGGCGCGGGTTCGGACGGGCCGCCATTTCCGCATATGGAACGGCCTCGAGGTCGGTCAGGGTGGGCTGTAGCTGTACCTATTTCTCTCTCGGGATGTCGCGTGTGGTTTTGGATTCGCTGTGCCCGGATGGCAACGCGCTTTGCAATGTCGCCATGGCCTTTCTTGATCAGGGCTTGCAGCAGGTGCGCGATGAGACCGCCCGTATGCGGTTCACGAGCCGCGCGGGTGGCCCGATGAAGAACTTCACAGCGGGCACGCCGCGCAAGCGTGGGTTTGGAATCCTTGCCCGTCAGTGCAGCACCTTGAGCAGAAGCGTCGCGCAGACAATCATGGCCGCCCCGCCGATGCGCGTTGAAATCTGCGCGAACGGCATCAGCCCCATGCGGTTGGATGCCGAGAGGATGGCCACATCGCCCGTGCCGCCCAGCCCGCTGTGGCACGCGGTGACGATGCCCGATTCCACCGGATACATCCCCAGCCATTTGCCGACGAGAAAGCCCGAGCCGACCAGCGCCAGCACCGTCGCCGCGCAGATCGCAAAGTAGCCCGGCGTGAAGGCGGCCACCAGCTCCTTCCACGACACAAACAGTGCGCCCAGGCCGACCAGGATGGCGAACGTCAGGTTGGTCGAAACGAACCGGTACATCTGGTGGGCGCCCAGTTCCATCTTTTGCGGCAGCACCTTTGACACCTTCAGCAGCGCCGCGCTGATGATCATCAGGATCGGCCCCGGAATGCCCGTGAACTGCGCGAGCAGCGCGCCGAAGATGAAGAACGCGCAACTGATCATCAGCCCGGCGCCCATGAGGCTCAGGTTGATGGGCACATCGGTGTGGCTGTTGCTGAGCAGGTCGGCATCCTTGCCGGATTTGACCAGATCGCCATTGCCGCTGAGGTGCGGGCGTTTCTCACCCAGCGTCTTGAGTACACCGCTCGCCAGGATGGCGACCACGTTGCCGAGCAGCGCGGCCGGCACCAGCATGGCGATCAGTTCCGCCTGCGGCCGGCCCAGGATTTCTGAGTAGCCGATCGACAGCGGCAGGATGCCTTCGCCAATGCCGCCCCCAACGATGGGGATGACGATGAAGAAGAACGTGTGCTTCGGGTCATAGCCGAAGAACAACCCGACGGTGATGCCCGCCACCACGGCCGCCAGCGTGCCCACCAGCAGTGGAATGAACATGCGCATGAACCCCTGCACCAGCACCCGGTGGCTCATGCCAAGAATGCTGCCTGCCACCAGGCACGCGATGTACAGATACTGCAGATTGGCCGTCTTCATGGTGGTGGTCAGCGCCTTCATCATCTCCGGGTCGATCACCTTGTAGCCGACCAGTGCTGAGGGCACGAACAGGCACAGGATGGCTGCGCCGCCAATGTGTTTGAACACCGGCAGCCGCGCGCCGATCTCGCCCAGCAGGAAGCCGAGCAGCATGAGCACCGCCAAGCCGCCGATCATGTCGTTGGGCAGCTTCTTGTTGATCGCGGCCAGCACGGTGATGGCCGCGATCGTCACATACACGGGCAGCGGCAGCGGTCCGATCTTGGTGTCGACGAGCGTGCGCCATAGGCCGGTGCGCGTGTCTTGCGCCTGGATGGATGCTTCCATGGTTGTCTCCTGGTTTGACGCGCGGCGAGCCTCGTCTTGAGCGAGGTGGTGGAGCGCCGGTGCAATGTGTGAATGTTGAAGCGCGTGCCGGGCAAGCCTCAGAGGCTGCTGCCCGGTGTCATTGCGGCAAGGCGCGCGCGCGTGGTGGCGGCAACGTCGCGCAGCCAGGGGCGTGTTTTCCAGTGCGCTTGCTGGAAGGCGTCGATCTCGGCCCAGCGCGCCAGCGTGGCGCCGATCATGTCCAGGCCATGCAGGAACATGTGGCGATGGCGCCCGGACAACGAGAACGTTGCCGCAACGCTGTGGCTGCGCACGGTCATCGTTTCCACATCGATGGCGATGCGGCTGGTGGCCGGGTTGGATACGTCGGCCAGGATGCGCTCGACAACTGCCGCATCGAGCATCACCAGCAGCAAGCGGTTGTTCATCGCGTTGCTGTAGAAGATCTCGCCAAAACTTGGCGCGATGACGGCCCGGATACCGAACTGCTGCAGACCCCACACGGCGTGCTCGCGGCTGGAGCCGCAGCCGAAGTTGCTGCCGCCCACCAGAATGGAAGCGCCTGCATACGCCGGCTGGTTGAGAACGAATTCGCTGCGCGGCTGGTGATCGGCGTCGTAGCGCAGGTCATAGAGCAGGCCCTTGTCGAGACCGGACTTGTCGATGCCGCGCAGGAACTGCTTGGGCATGATCTGATCGGTGTCGAGGTTGGGCGTGGGCAGCGGCGCGGCGATGCCTTCGATGCGTGGGTTGTCAGACATGGGCGGCCTCGGCTTGCTGTGCTTGCAGTTGACGGACGTCGGTGATGCAGCCGGTGATGGCTGCCGCGGCGGCCATGGCAGGGCTCATCAGGTGTGTGATGCCACCGCGCCCCTGGCGCCCTTCGAAGTTGCGGTTGGTGGTGGACGCGCAGCGCTCACCGGGGGCGAGAAAATCGTCGTTCATGGCCAGGCACATCGAACAGCCCGGCTGGCGCCATTCAAAGCCGCTGGCCTTGAGCACCTCGGCAATCCCTTCCTGCTCGGCCTGGCGACGCACCGCACCCGAGCCGGGCACGACCATCGCGCGCACACCCGGCGCCACCTTGTGACCGCGCACGATGGCCGCGACGGCGCGCAGGTCTTCAATGCGCGCGTTCGTGCANGAGCCGATGAACACGCGCTGCACGGGCACGCCTTCGATGGCGGTACCGGCTTGCAGGCCCGTGTAGCGCAACGCTTGGGCGGAGGCTGCGTCCGGCTGCGGGATCGTGCCCGTCACGGGGATCGCCTGATCGGGGCTCGTGCCCCAGGTCACGTACGGTGCAACGTCGCGCGCGTCGAAGCGGTGCTCGGCATCGAACTGCGCATCGGCATCGCTGAACAGCTGGCGCCAGTCGGCTAGCGCAGCACTGGCGTGCGTGTGTGCCACATCACGCGCATGTTCGAGCACGTAGCGCGTGGCCTTGGCGTCCGGCGCAATGAGCGCCCCGCGTGCCCCGGCTTCCACCGCCATGTTGCACAGGGTCATGCGTGCTTCCATGGAGAGCGCCGCAATCGCGCTGCCCATGAACTCGACCACGTAACCACGCGCACCCTGTGCACCGACGCGGCTGATGATGTGCAGGATCAGGTCTTTGGCGGTGGTGCCGACGGGCAGTTCGCCGTCCACGCGAATGCGCATGTCTTGCGCGAGCCGGTAGACCAGCGTTTGCGTGGCCAGCACGTGCTCGACCTCCGACGTGCCGATGCCAAACCCCAGCGCGCCGAATGCACCGTAGGTGGTGGTGTGGCTGTCTCCGCAGAGCACCACCATGCCCGGGCGGATCATGCCCAGCTCCGGCGCGATCACGTGCTCGATGCCCTGCAGCGCGTCGTTCGTGTCGAACAGGACGATGCCGTGCTCGCCGCAGTTCTTCGCCAGGTTGGACGCCTGCAGCGCCGATGCCGGGTCTTGAATGACGCGCACCCGCACCGGGTGTGTGGGGATGATGTGGTCCACCACGGCCATCTGCTGGCCCGGCACGGCGACCGCGCGGCCAGCTTCTGCCAAGCCAGCAAAGGCTTGCGGGCTGGTGTACTCGTTCATGATGTGCAGGTCTGCGTAGAGCAGTACGTTCTGCGCATCGAGCTGGGCAACCGTGTGTGACTCCACCAGCTTCTGATACAGCGTCTTTGCCATGCTTCCTCCAATTCGGGTGGCCGGTCGTATTGATTGGGCCCGGCCCACCGGTGAACTGGAGTGTAGATATGCAGAAGCGTTTTATAATTGGCGTCAAAATTTATCTATTCTTCATTTCAATTGAATAATGGATCGCGTATCGGATCTGGAGTTTTTCACCCAGCTGGTCAAGCAGGGCTCGCTGGCCGCGCTGGCGCGCGAGCTTGGCGTGACGCCGCCGGCCATCACCGCGCGTCTGGCGCAACTGGAGAAACGGCTGGGCGTGCGGCTGCTCAACCGCACCACGCGCCGGCTGAGCGTCACCCACGAAGGCGAGATCTACCTGGCCACCGGTGCGCGGCTGCTTGAAGAGCTGCAGGAACTGGAGCAGACCGTCTCCAGCAGCCGGGGCACCCCCAAAGGGCTGCTGCGGGTGAATGCGACGTTCGGGTTCGGGCGCCGGCATATCGCGCAGGCCGTGGTGGAATTTGCGCGGCGCTATCCCGAGGTGGAAGTGCAGCTTGAGTTGACGGACCGGTCCGTCAACCTAGCGGACAAGGCGTTCGACATCGGCATCTGGTTCGGCACGGTGCCGGACTCGCGCATGGTGGCGCGCAGGATCGTCAGCAACCGCCGGCTGCTGTGTGCGTCGCCCGAGTATCTTAAACGCGCGGGCGTGCCGCAGGTGCCGCGCGATCTGCAATCACATCAGTGCATCGTGCTGCGCGAAAGCGACGCCGCCTACGGCACGTGGTACCTCACGCGCGCCAGCAAGCAGGAGACCATCAAGGTGCGCGGCGCGCTCAGCACCAATGACGGCGAAACCGGTGTGCTGTGGGCGCTGGCCGGCTACGGGATCCTGATGCGCTCCGAGTGGGACATCCACGAGTACGTGCGCGCGGGGCGCCTGGTGCCCGTGCTGGCCGACTGGGCATTGCCCGCGGCCGACATCTTTGCGGTGTATCCGGAGCGCGCCAACCTATCGGCCAAGGTGAGCGCATTCATCGACTTTCTGACGGACTGGTTTGGGCAAGAGGCGGCATGGGTGGAGGCCCGACACCGCGTATGAGGAAGCCCCTGCATCACGCCAGTTTTCGCGCGCCTTGCGCGTTGTGCTCCGCTTCCAGATGCATCTGCAGCACCGCATCGCGCTTTCCCAGCAGGAAGCGGCGCAGGATGCCCATCCCCACACAACTTGAGGAAAGGCGTTAGCCCCGCCGTGCCGCTTCGATCGCGGCGATGTCGATCTTGCCCATCGTCATCATCGCGTCGAAGGCGCGCTTGGCTGCTGCACGGTCGGGGTCGCCGATTGCTGCGATGAGCGCCCGCGGGGTGATCTGCCACGAGATGCCCCAGCGGTCTTTGCACCAGCCGCAGGCGCTTTCCTGGCCGCCGTTGCTGACGATCGCATTCCACAGGCGGTCGGTTTCGGCCTGGTCGTCCGTGGCGATCTGAAAGGAGAAGGCCTCGTTGTGCTGGAAGGCCGGGCCGCCGTTCAGCCCCAGGCAGGGAATGCCGGCCACGGTGAACTCCACCGTCAGCACATTGCCCTGCTTGCCCGCGGGGTAGTCGCCCGGTGCGCGGTGGATAGCCTGCACTGCGCTGTCGGGAAAGGTCTCCGCATAGAAGTTGGCAGCATCCACCGCATCGTTGTTGAACCAGAGACAGATCGTGTTCTTGCTGGGCATGTGGGTCTCCTGAAGAATCGGGCATGGGCGTCCGCTGGTTCCAACCGACTTCAACCCGAGCTTTTTGCACGGCGCCTCAGCGTGCGGCGTGTCGTGAATGGCCGGCATCGGTTGACACCATCCAGTGACGAACGACAAACGGTCTCGTATGACCGTTCAACGTTCAACATCATCGGACCTCCGGTGGCTCCTGGTGTGAGCCCCGTTACTTGGCAGCGTTGGGGCGTGCTGCTAGGGGGAGCACCTGGTGGATGCGGCCCGACGGGGAAATTTTGAATGTCTTTGTTTCTGGCACCGAAGGACAGCACATTGAATCCTTGGGGCCCAGCGATCGGCCCTTCACCTCAATGGTTCCGCTTGAAATTCTGACGCCGGTGTCGGTCATGCGGCCTTTTCCTCCGACTTCAACGGGCGGTGTGATCTTTTGGTTGGCAAGCACAACCATGTAGCGCACCCAGTTGTTCGAGCACGTGCCAGGTTGCGCTTGCGGATCTTGCGCAGCGCATGCGCCTTCGGCGGTGTAGATCGCCACGGTGATGCCGTGTTCGGTTTTCACCGTCCGGGCATCGCAATACTCGGTAGCCCGTAGCGCGATCATGTGTTGTTGAATCGCCTTCTCAATCTTGGCAGGCGCAGCAGGACACCCCCCAGCTAGCACGTCAAGCGAAAGCACAAGGAGCGAGAGCATCGCGATGAGGCGTTTCATTGCGTGCCCCCATCGATTGAGCGGCGAGGTGTCCATTCTTGGTTTGGCATACAAGCCGCAATTTTGACGCCGAACCCAACTGACCTACCAGCAATCGATGGCGCGGGTTCATTCTTGCGAGGTGCCGAGAGCCGCAGCCGCATCGTTGGCCCTGTGAAAGACGTTGAATACGTGCCCATGGGTTTTCTCCAGCATCGCATCATGTTGCAGTGAAAAATCATCGAGAGTATAGTTAGCCAAATGGATAACAATGCAATTGCGCTAGACGCGATCTTTCATGCGCTTGCAGACCCGACGCGCAGGGCTGTTGTTCATCGGCTCGGTAGCGGGCCCGCAACGGTGAGTGAGCTGGCAGAGCCATTCGACATGGCCCTGCCGTCGTTCATGAAACACGTGCGGGTACTGGAAATGACCGGGTTGATCCGTTCCAGCAAGAGCGGCCGAATCCGGACGTGCGTGCTTGAACAAGAGAAGCTGGATGCCGCAGAGCGCTGGTTTGCTGACCAGCGCGCGACCTGGGCAAGCCGGTATCGCAACCTGGACAACCTCTTAGAAGAGCTGAAGGGAGAAGGTGATGAACGCTAAGCTTCAATTCGATTTTCTCGTCGACAAGGAAAAGAGCCGCATCACCGTGAAGAAGGCATTCGCGGCGAAGCGCCAGCTCGTGTGGGATTGCCACACGAAGCCTGAATTGCTCGATCGATGGTTTGCACCCAAGCCCTTGACCACCAAGACCAAGCACATGGAGTTCAAGGCTGGAGGCTATTGGCACTACGGCATGACCACCCCTGACGGCCAGACGTTCTGGAGCCGCCTGGACTATCAATCCATCAACCCGATCGACGGCTACACGGCCCTGGACGGTTTCAGCGACGAGACCGGCGTTGTGAATCCGGACATGCCCAGGGCGCGTTGGGATGTCACCTTCACCGAAGCAAAGGAAACGACGCTGGTGACGACTGTTGTGGTCTATAACTCGCCGGAAGATGTGCAGAAGGTCATCGACATGGGGTTGAAGGACGGCATGACCTCCACCCTTGAGCGACTCGACGAGCTTCTGCTGGTCATCGGTGCAGCAGAGGCCTAGGCGTCAGGTGTGTGCAGGCCTTTCGGGCCAGGCGCATTGAACTTCCGTATCGCTGCGCTTGGCCGGGGCGTATGTCAGGCGGCACGGCAGAACAGAATCTGCTTGGGCGAGTGCGTTGTAAACGGCGACCTGTCGTAGCCTCCCAAACGCCGAGCGACGTCGAATCCGTTGAGCCGGCACAGCGCCAGCAGCTCTTCCGGGAAAAAGCAGCGCATGCTGACCTGTTTGGTCCGGATGCATTCGCCGTGACGCAGGTAATAGAGCTCGAATCTCAGGATCTGGCTGGCCGTGTCGTAGTGCGAAGTCGCCTCGACGCGGATTTCCCTTCCCTCGGCGTCAACCATCGACTTGTGCAGATAGCGGGTATCGGCCGACCGTGCCAGCTTGCGGATGTCCGGATTGAACACATCGAGGATCAGCGTGCCGCCCGGCGCCAGCACGCGCTTTGCGGAACCCAGAAACGCGCTGACCGAATCCAGGTCGTGCAGATGCTGCATGGCATTGGTGGCCGAGAAGATCAGCGAGAAGCGCCGTTCTGACTGGATCGCCCGGCAGTCCTGCTCAAGCCAGGTCACATCCAGCCCTTCGGCCTGCGATTTCTGGCGTGCCCGATCCAGCATGGATCGCATGACGTCCAGCCCCGTGACGTCAACGCCGGCTCGCGCAATGGGCAGCGTGATGCGGCCAGTGCCGCAGGCCACTTCCAGTACGGGGCCATCGGCCTGTTTGGCCTGCTCGATGAAGAAGCTGGCGTCGTGCGCTCGGTTGGCGAATTCCTGATCGTAGAAATCGGCGTCTTCGTAGACGGCCATGTCGGCAAGCGGCGTCATGTCAGGTTGATGCATGGTGTTGTGGAGCAAAGCCATCGGACAGGCTGGTCAGGATGCTGCCGTTCCAGCCTTCGGCGCCGAACGCGCTTGCCGGGATGGCCAGCAGGCCGTAGTCATTCAGGAGTTGCTCCGCACTGAACGGCACGGGAAAGAGGTAGCAACCGGGCGCACTGTTGGCTGGTGCGACCAGCCGTACATCGCGAACTGTTTGGGGCAATCGCTCGGCAAGGCTGCGTGCACGTGCCTGAAGCGCGTCGACCACCCGCGCCGGGCAGTCTGCCGCTGCAGACAGGAAGTGATGCGCGAGCTGCAGTTGCATGGCAGATGGGGGATCTTCGCGGAAATCGGTTTCGAACCCAGCACAGTCTTCACCCACCAGCGCCACGCCGAATGTCTGCGGTGTGAGCCAGCCCTTGGTGGCCGAGTGCAGCAGAATCGCGCGCTCGGTCTGCAGCAGTTTCATCGTTGTGGGATGAAACGGCGCGCCCAGGTCGTAGACGCAGTCGATCAGCAGGCGCCGGCCGGGCGCTGCGTTGACCCACGCCAGCAGGGCCGCGCATTCCTCATCGTTCAGGAATCGCCCCAGCGGTTTGAGCGGGTTCGCGATGAGGAGAAACTCGGGGCCGTCGGTCCCCCCAACTGTGGGAAAGCTTGGCGTTGGCAGCGTCGGAAACAGTTGAGGCACGATGCCCGCTGACTCGGCCAACGTCTGGTAGACCGGGTAGACATCACCCGGCAACCATAGGTGGGCACCCTCCGCAGACAGCCGCCTGAAGATCAATTGCAGAGCGTGCCGCACCCCTCGACACACGAGCGCCTGGCGCGAACGCCCGGCATCAAAGCCATACCGTTGAAGCCACGCTCGCGCGAGATCGCAACGGTGTACCCGCTGCGGTGTTTCCGATGGATCAAGACGCGGTTGCAGCGGGGCGAGCGTGCTGTATAGATTCGTTTCGGCGCAATCCACCACGTCAGGCATCGTACGAAGGCAGGCCTCGCGCCAGAGTTTGAACGCTGCGAAATTCATGTCGGGGTCCCTAGGGTGAGTTCGCTCGCGCGGTCTTCCAGTGATGCAAAGCAGCGGCCGTCAGCCATCACGTTCCAGCTTCGGGCAATGCCATGCGAGCGTTCCCAGTACAGGCTTGGTTCGGTATAAGCGGCAATGCGCATCGGTCGGCCAGCCCATTTGCCGGCGAAGACCGGCGCGCCCCACGGCAGCCGATGTTCAACCGAAAAACCTTCGCGTGCAGCGAAGCTGGTCACAAGCGAAAGCGGTATCTGGTGATGCCGACTCCAATCGTTTGCCGCGCGATCGAAGTACATCGATTCCGTGCTGGTTGAAACGTAGAGCTCCTTGAAGCAGATCTCTTCAACGCCCTGGTCTGCCGCCCAGGTCAGATAGCGCTCGAGCGTCTCTTCATCTTCTACCCCGCCATCCTGCAGAACGCAGATGAACCGCAAGCGCAGATTTGGCCACAGGTGGCGATGCTCGCGCCAGGTGCCAACCAGTGCTTCGATTGGCGTGCGCAGCTTCATGATGCGTTCGTTGTGCTGCGCATCGAAGTGATGGCGAGAGAGGGACAGCACGCTGAGCCCCGCGTCGTGCAGGGCGCGCAAGCGCGCGATTCGCTCGGCTTGCGCTAGCGTCGCAAACGCGTGCCCGTTGGAGATCAGCACCACCTTGCTGAATCGCTCCGCGCAGCAGGCAATGAGTTTTTCCAGGTGTACAAAAGGCAGCAGCGTTGGTTCGCCGCCACCGGTGATCACGGCACGCTCAGCGCCATGCGCAGCCGCCTTGTCCAGCCATGCGCCAAGCGTGTCCCAGTCCGGCCGGTATGCCGCCTGGTCGCTGGAGATCGACGCCTTGGAAAAGCAGAATGCACACTTGGCCTGGCAACCCTGCGCAATGGGCAGGATGGACAGGGTGCGCGGCCGCAGTGTCGCAAATTCTTGAAACTGCCCGCTCAACAGTCGCAGCGACGCTGCCGTCATGTCCTCGATCACCGTGCGGCGCCATGCCATGCCGCCGTCCTTGGGCTCCAGGTCATACAGTGCGCTGAGCCTGATGTGGTCTGCGTGAATGAAGACCCCGCGTCCGGTGGCCGTGTTTTCCTGGATGAGCGCCGGATCGACCTGGGTTTCCAGCAAGATCAACCGGTTGCCAGGAATTGCCAGCTTCTCAAGCAACTGCGAAGCCTTCTGGTACCCGATGTCGAGGTCGCCACGCTCCAGCAGATAGAAGCGGTCGGGATAGGTGCTTTCAGGAATGCGGGCCTTCGCATAGCAATGCGAGTACTTGTCGAATGCCCGTGCGAAGTTGGACAGCACGGTCACGTGATAGAGCTTCTTCTCGATCATGATCGGAATCCGTTTCTTGATGCTTCTGCGTCTGCCGCGGCGGAGCCACGTAAAGGTCGTCCGGGTCGCGGCAGGCGCGCTACAGCCTTGTACTCAGACGTCGTGTGTTTGGGCGCGGGCGCGTACGTCATTCAGCGACACATCGATCTGCAGCTTGCCGCTGTCGAACACCGTTTCGAGCGCTTCCACCCAATCGCTCTCGACGCGGCGGTCGTCCCAGGCCAGCGGGAGCGTCGTGGTTTGGTAGGCGCCGGTCTGGCGATTGCGCAGCAAGGTCAGGCGCCCTTGCTTGGAGCGCTTGCCGGCATCCGTGACCGGGTCCTTGCAGACATCGCGCCAGACATCGTCCACCTTGACCGCCGAGCACTTCATGGCAAAGCGCTGTGTGTCGCGGTTCAGTTGCTGCAGCAGCGCGCCGCCCATGCCGAACACGATGTTGTCTGCTGCGTAGCCGGCGGCTTCCATTGCAGCCAGGATGGCTTCGATGGATTCCGCATTGACGCCATCGCCCTGGATCACACGCACATGGTTGAGCACGCGATATCCCTTGCCGTTGACCATCGAGCCGAAGGCTTCGTCCAGCGCGCGCAGGGTCTGCATCACGATGGTCTGCGGGTCGCCGGAGTCTGGGCGAATGACCAACGTGGCACCGGAGTCAATGACGGCCTGCCGGAGTTCCGTACCCCACATGCGCAGCGCCGCAAACAGGTCATACGAGTCCGACACCACCGAGACGATTGCCCCCGGCTTGCCGAACTGCCGCAGCATGTTGCGATACGCATCGCCTTCACCGTCCCGGCCCCAGGCCGTGATGGTGCTGTGCTCGGCCGCCGGCACCGAGAATGCTGCCATGGGCGCGTTGTAGTAGGCGTTGGCCGCCACCACGCCCAGCACGGTGTCTGAACCCATGAAGCTCACCAGGTGTGCGGCACCGCCAATGGCCGAGGATTCCGCGCTCGACACGCCGCGCGCGCCAAAGTCGTGCACCTTGAACGGCAGTTGCGAAATGTCGTCGCTGTTGCGCTCCAGGTAGCGGCGCACGAGCTGCCGCAACTGCCAGCTCTGCGTGGCCACCGTCACCGGATACCACACGCGCAGCAGCATCGTTTCGATATACGAGGTCAGCCAGAATACCTGCGGGTCGTCGCATTCCACGGTCACGAGCACGTTGTGCGTGGGCACCACCGAACCTTCCGGCACCGCACGGATACGCACCGGCAGATAGCCGCCATAGGCCTCGACGATATAGCGCCAGCCGGCTTCATTGAATGGTTCACCGTGTGCAGCGAAGAAGGCGCGGGCCTCGTCGATCATCGCCGTGGTGATGGGCTGGCTCAGGTATTCCTTGAGCAGCATCTGCAGCCCGAAGAACAGCGTGCTGTCATAGCGCCCGCCGCGCGACTCGATGTACGAGAACATCGCCGAGGTGCCCGGCGGGTACTGCAGGTAGTGGGAAGCCTTGTACGAATCCGTGTTGAGGATCGGATTGGACAGGATGGACGACAGGCGACGCAGGTCGTTTTGCATGGCTAGAGCTCCTCTATGCCGTTGGGTGGCCGCCGGGTCTGTCCCAGCGGGTGAAACTGGTGAGGTAAGCGTTAGAGCTTGCCGAGGAAGTGGTAGGCGATGTCGAAGTGGTCCTCAAACATGACGCTGCGCATGCGCGCGAAGTCGTTCAGCGGGACCCAGCGCGCCTTGTCGGCATCGTCGCCGCCCTTGACGCGCGGTAGCCCACCCACGGGAAAGCTGAACAGGAACGCGTGCGTGATCGTCCGCCCGCGCAGCGAGCGCTGCGGGTGATCAAACACCTGCCGGTCTTTCAACGAGCCACGCAGCACGGGCTCGGGCAGCTTGAGCCCGGTCTCTTCGCGCAACTCGCGCAGGCATGCGGCCTCCAGCCGTTCCTCCTGGTTGACGAAGCCACCCGGCAATGCCCACAGGCCACGCCCGGGCTCGCTGCGCCGGCGGACCAGCAGCAGGTGGCCGGAATGCACGACCACCGCATCGACGGTGACGAAGGTGACCGGATACGGCGCTGCCGACCAGGCCTTCTTGTAGCCGGCAATGAATTCCGCTTCCGCCTTCAGTTGCGCGAACGCCGGCTGGTTGCGGAAGCTCTCCATCCACTCGAACACCGGTGCGGGCACAGCCCACGACACGAAGCTGTTGCTGCGCTCGGCCAGGAACTGCTCGCGGATCTCGGTGGCGGAAATGTCTTCGGTGCTGTCGACTTCCACCAGCTCCCACTGCGGAAACATGCGGAGGTAGTACGAAGTGCCGTCCTTCTCGTGGCCGATGATGCCGATCTTGCGGCCCGCGGTGTCGCCCAGTTCGGCGGCCACGGCGTCCTGTACCCAGCGGACCCAGTCGCCGTCGTTGTAGGTCGAGTCCTGTACCGGCGCGAAGCGCACACGGGTGCGGGACGCCGCGTCCAGCGCAGAGGCAATCATCTGCCGGCGCTCGTCGAACGAGAACGGGTCTTTGATGGTGCGGGGTTTGTCGGTCGAGCCGATCAGGACGCAAACCGTATCGGCAAGGCTCAATGCCCGGCGCAGTACGTCAAGGTGTCCACGGTGCATCGGCTGGAAACGGCCGATGAAGACAAGCGCATCGAAGCGCTTTGCATTGGTGCTCATGAGGCTCCCTCAAGAGATTGGCGGTGTTGGGTCTGTCCCGTAACCGTGAATAAATACTACGCGCCGCCCCCGTTGAGCGTCAAATGAAAATCTCGTAAAAATGCGCACTGTGCAACGGCATTCGACCCGTTGCCGGACCGTTGAACCAAGACAACATGCCTGCCCTTACCAATGTCATCCCGAACGAAACCTGGCAACTCGCGTTGGAGTTTGAAGGGCAGGAGATTCGCCTGTTCGACGCATCGATCGCCCGGGCAGAGATGAATTGGCCCGAGCTTGCCTATCCGCACAAGCTCAAGAACCTGACCTTTGACGCGCGGCAGGTGTGCTGGCCTGGCGATCGCGTTCTCGATGCGGCCTATCTCTATGAGAAGTCCAAGCCGATTGAAGGCTGGGCCCTGCAGCGCCAGGTGCTCCGGCTTGGCGACAAGAACCAGGCACCGACCTCGCAGCATGCGTCGCATCACGTCTACGGCGTGTGGCTCTGCCCGTTCAGGGAGCGGGCGTTCGAGCTTGGCGAATCCATTGGCGGCGGGCACGCCGATACGGGCGGGTCGTCAGGGTTCAGCCTTGCCGGGCTGCGAGCCTCGCAGGGCTGGCAGCATCACTTCGATCTGTCGGACTGTGCCTGGGCTGTGCCGATGGTGGAGGCGGCCAGTGACCAGGCGACGTTGCTGAACGCGCTGGTCAGAGAGGTCTGTCGCCGCGCGGGCATGCTGAAGGCCCACGCAGGACGTCGCACTTCAGGTCGGCCGGTTTGATCAGTCACCGCGCTGACATATCCGTCGCTCAGGATTTGACGCAAAGCCGCGCGGTGGCGCGATCCAGCGCAATGCGATGCAGCGTATCGAGCGATTTCTCGCGGGCAACGCGGCCGATTTCCTGTGCGATCTGCAGTGCGCAATCCGCCTGGCTGCGGGCTGGTGCAGCGTCACGCAGGCTTTGCAGGATCGACGTCTGCAGTGTGTCCAGGCGCGGCCGGATGTCGCCGGACAGGCTTTGCCGCGGCGTGGTGGTTGCCGCGCCGGCCCTGCGCCAGTCGTTGAGCAGGGCGTATTGCACTTCCTTGTTGGCTTCGATCTGGTCGGCAAAGACATTGGCCACGTCCGTCGCGTTCAACCCGAAGGTGGGCGCGATGCCTGAAACGTTGGCGATGACCTTGGCCTCCCGTTCCGGATCGTAGACCGATTGACCGCTGTCCCACTTGCTCAGGGCCACCTGATCGGCGGTGACCAGGCGATCCGCCAGATGGCGCAGCAGCGGCGCGAAGGTGCTTTCCTGCGCAGTCACCGGCGTTGCACAACCCGCCACGAGACACAAGGTGCAGGTGAGCAGCGCGGTCTTGAGCATGACGGATGGCTTGAGGGTGAGGTTCATGGCGGGCGTTGGCAGATTGCCGGAAGTCTGGGAGGGTTGGCAGCCGTCATGATACCGATGCAGCCCGGCATCCGGAGCGCGCCCACGTTGCGTTTGCACGTGATGTTCTCCACAAACCCAGGTATCATGCGGACTACGCGCCGTGTATGTCTGCAAAGCCAGCGGCGGCGCGGTTAGCTGAGCCTACGACGATGGATTTTTACCCCGATCTGGAAGGTTTGCCGCTGTTCGCCAAACCCGCATTCGGCTGGGAGGATTCGGTGTCGGCAGCGCCCGCCGACCCCCCCTCCGCCAAACCCCGCCGCCCGCGCCAATGGCGCGGCCCGATCACGCATTGGGAACGCGGCTACCGCTCTCACTACTATCGCGACAAGCGCGGCAAGAAGCTCGGTGAAATCCACCTGAGCCCGCGTGGCGATGCGCCGCTCGTCTACCGCTGGCTGGCGGGCACGCTGTCGGGCATCGAAGGGTCGCTCTCGCATGCGCGCATGCGCGTGGAAGAGGCAATCGGGTTTGGCATGCGGCAGATGGCGCTGTTCTAAGCGGCGCAGCGTTACCAGCGGGCCTGAGCGGGCGCTCGTAGAATGCGCACCAGCATTCCAGCTCTGGAGCTCAGGTTTGACAGCAATCCCCGATACCCTGCAATGCATCTGTGGCCGCGTGCAACTGCGCATTGCCGGCGCGCCCGCTGCCCGCGCCAATTGCCACTGCAACGCCTGTCGTGATTTCTACGGCACGCCGGTACTCTCCGCCACCGCGTGGGACCCAGCCAACGTTACCGTTGAACATGGCGCCGGCGAGCTCATCGCCTTCCAGCACCCCACACGCCAACTCAAGCGCCACTTCTGCCGCCATTGCGGAGAGACCCTGTTCGGCAACAATCGCCTGGGCATGGCGGTGATCCCGAACAGTCTCTTCGCGCGCGCCGCGCAGAACGGTTTGCCTGACGCATTGGCGCCGACCATGCATCTGTTTTACCGGCACCGCGTGGTGGATGTGGCGGATGCATTGCCCAAGTATCTGGACGGGTGGGACGGCCCGACTTACGAGGTGGCATAACCCGATGCCGAACGCTGTGCCGCCGCCCCTGACCCCCTTGGGCGATGGACCGGGTCTTCCCCGATACCGCCGAGGGCATTCCCCGCGCCCTCGCGCGTGGTGCGACGCTGCTATGGGCCAACACCGTGCTGTTTCCGGTCACTCATTCTCGACAGCAAGCCGGTGCGTGGGCGTGGCAGCCAGGGCGTCGGTAGACTGACCAAGATGGGTTTGCCGGTCTGCGTCTGGTTGACGGCACCTTCGGTCGCACACGCAACGCCATCCCATCTCCACGATCTCGAACATCCTCATCCCTAGCCTACACACCATGTCCATCGACTCGACGCTGCCGACCTTGCGTTCGGCTTTGGCACCCACAGGTGCACTGCGCGCTTCCATCAACACGGGCAACCCGATCCTGGCGGGGCTGGATGCGCAGGGGCAGGCCGTTGGCGTGTCCGTTGATCTGGCTCGGGCGCTGGCTGAACGCCTGGGGGTTGCGTTAAAGCTGGTCTTGGTGGATGCCGCCGGCAAGTCGGTCGATGTGGTGTCGCAGGAACAGGCGGACGTTGGTTTCTTTGCCATCGACCCGCGCCGCGCAGCGAGCATTTCCTTTACCGAACCATATGTGCTGATCGAGGGCTACTACCTCGTGCGCAACGACTCGCCCATCCGCAGCAACGCCGACGTGGACCGCGCCGGCAACCGCGTAGTCGTCGGCAAGGGCAGCGCGTACGACCTGTTCCTCACGCGTGAATTGCAGAATGCGGAGATCGTGCGCGCGCCCACCTCACCCACGGTGGTGCAGACCTTTCTCGACACGCATGCCGAGGTGGCGGCGGGCGTCAAGCAACAGCTCGAAGCCGATGCCGCCAATGTGCCGGGCGTGCGATTGCTGAGCGAGCGCTTCATGGTTATCCGCCAGGCGATGGGCGTGCCGACCAGGCGCGGGGCGCAGGCCGCAGCGTATGTCGCGGGGTTTGTGGAGGACATGAAGGCGTCGGGGTTCGTTGCGCAGGCATTGCAGCGGCACGGGGTGACCGGTGTCACTGTGGCGCCGGCCACCAAGCATCCGGGCGCGATCGTTTCGCAGCTTTCTGGCCACGCCTGATGGTCGTCTGCCCCACGGGGTGAGAACATCGGACTGATGAACCCATCCGAACTCAAATCCCTCAGTAAATTTCTCAGCCTGATCCTGCGCCACGAGCCCGAGCACATCGGGTTGGCGCTTGACGATGCTGGGTGGGCCGGCACCGACTCCTTGCTGGAGAAGGCCGCCGCGTCAGGTCGCCCGATGACGCGCGAGCAGCTCGAAACCGTGGTCGAAACCAGCGACAAGAAACGCTTTGCAATCAGCGAAGATGGCCTGCGCATTCGCGCCAATCAAGGCCATTCGATCGATGTGGACCTCGGCCTGCGGCCCGCGGCGCCGCCCGAGGTGCTGTACCACGGCACGGCAACGCGGTTTCTGGAGTCCATCCTTGCCACTGGCCTGGACAAGCGCCAGCGCCACCATGTGCACTTGACGACCGATCCTTCCACTGCCCGATTGGTCGGCCAGCGCTATGGGGTTGTGGTGGTGCTGACAGTGGACGCCGCGCGCATGCATGCCGAGGGGCACACGTTCTTCCGCTCAGAGAACGGTGTGTGGCTGACCGACGTGGTGCCGGCACGCTATCTTTCTGCCGGCATCTGAGTTGCGGTACGCGCAGATCTTTCATCTGCCCACACACGGGCTCGCTTAACTTGAGTACTGGATGTAGACAAGTTGGCGGGAGTTCGTGCCCCTCCACCCGGTGATGCCCGCAAAACCGCCCCTCACGTAGAATCCACCGCCACAGTAGACCCAGCGGGAGGGTGCCCATGCTAGATCCAGGTGTCGCCATCGCCACGTCTGCACTGATGAGCTTTGTGCTCTTGGTGCTGCTGGGCTCGCTGCTGCGCGCAGGCAAGCCTGGTGTGGCCGAATGGTTTGGCGCCAACCTTGCCGTGGTGCTGGCGTTGCCGATGCTCCTGCTGCGCGGAACGATTCCCGATGCGCTGTCTGTTGTTGTGGCCAACGTGCTGCTTGCGCTGGCGGGTGCGGCCTACTACGCGGGCTGTGCACGCTTTCTTGGGCGCCGGCCGCATTGGCCGATGCTGCTGGCGGGCGTGACGGCGGTGGGCGTTGCCGTCATCTACTGGCGCTATGCCGTCGACAGCATCCCGATGCGGGTGTTTTCGACCACGCTGTTCTCGGCCGCTTTTTGCTCGGCGCTGGCATGGATGCTCGTACGGTATCCGCCAGCGGGTCGTCCGGCGTATCCGTATCGGGTGACGGCCGTCATCGCCTTTATCTTTGGTGCGTGCCAGCTTGCGCGCGGCATCTATTTCCTGACGCTGGATACCGCTTCCAGTCCCACCATGTTCTCCACAGCCGTCAGTGTGTTGCTGCTGGTGGTTGCGGCGGCCATCATGCCGATCCTGTCGATGTCGGCCATGTTGATGATGCACGACGCGCTGCTGGCCGATGCGCGAGAGGCTGCCAACCGCGATTTTCTGACCGGCGCGCTGTCGCGCAAGGGCTTCGAAACCTTGGCGCGTCGCTACGTGGATCGCCTGCAGTTACAGGCCCGGCCGCTCTCGTTGCTGATCCTGGATCTGGATCATTTCAAGCGCGTCAACGACACGTTCGGCCATGCAGGTGGCGATGCGGTGCTGCGTGCCTTCGTGCAGATGGTGCAGGCACAGTTGCGGCCGACCGACGTGCTGGGGCGCATTGGCGGTGAGGAGTTCGCGCTGCTGCTGCCTGAAACGAGCCTTGACAGCGCCCTGCTGCTCGCAGAGCGTTTGCGCAAGGCCGCGGCCGCGCAGATGGTGGCGATCGGATCACAGGCACATCACTACAGCCTGAGCGGCGGCGTGGCCAGCTGGCAAGCCGGTGAATCTTTCGACCGCCTGAGCGTGCGCGCAGACCGCGCGCTGTACGACGCCAAGCACCAGGGGCGCAACAGGATCTGCGCTGCCGATGTCAGCAGCGCTGCCAGTGTGGCCTAGCCCGCCCGGTCAGCAGTCAAAGTTCTATTGCGATGGGTTCAGGACGTACACCATCAGCGCGCCGACCCAGGACAGCCCCAACGCCAAATAGGCCAGCACCAGAATGTGCGTCAGTCGCGCGGGCCAGATCCTGCCCAACCCAAGCCTGCGCCCGATGAAGGTCAGCGCTTGACCGCCATTGGTGGCAGGAAGCGGCAACAGGTTGAACGCTGCAAACTTGGCGGCTACATACCCCAGCAGCGCCGTGAACGGCAACTGCAAGATCGCCTGATGCGCTTGAGCGAGCAGGGTCTGCGCGTCGCCGACGGGTGATAGCGCACCAAGCACGATCTGCGCAAAGCCGTTGATGAAGGCCGGTGGTGCTTCAAGCCGTAGCAGCACGAGTGCAACGAGCAACAGCGTGACCGTGCCCGACAGCGATAGCGCCAGTTGCATCCACAGCGGCTGCGTATCCAACGCGCCGAGCAGGTCATCTTCGGTCAGCCCGTCTTCACCAAGGTCTTTGAAGCGGACATGGCCGCCGACCGGCAGCAGGCGAACGCGCAGACGACCCAACCGGAACAACTGCGGCCCGAAGCCAAGCGACATCTCCCGCACCGGAATCCGGAGCGCCGTGCCCACCGCGGCAAATGTCGTCAGATGGAGCAGTGTGCAGAGCGCGAGGGCGACGATAAATGCGAGGCTGGCGGGCATTGCTGAAGTGTTGTGAGTCGAGCGGTTGGATCAGTGCATCGCGGCTGGTGTGCCCAGACGGGGCGCCCAGTCTTCTGAAGGCTCGCGCTCGACCAGTGCACACACGCATGCACCCAGGTCAATGTCGAGATGCGTTTGCGCCGCGGCAGCACCGGCGTCGGCACGGTCGGCGTGCCGCACGAATGCGGAAAACGGCTCCCATGTGCGCGAGAGGTAGTCCACCAGAACGCGGGCCAGTTCATAGGACAGCAGGTTGCCGTCGTCGGTGCGCATGAACGCATCGCCAGACCAGAACTCCTGCATCTTCTGCGCTTCCCAGAAGCGCAGGTGCATGGCGTGGATCTGCTGAGGTGTGTACTGCGTTCTTGTTCCGCCCGCCAACCGGCGCTCACTGTTGACAGCAATGCCTTCATCCAGCCAGCGCGGCAGCTTCAGATACGAGAGCGCACTGTGCGTGAGTTCGTGCGCGATGGTCGGTTCAATGGCCGACAGGTGATCGCGCTTGACGACAAAGTGTGGGCAACCCGCATCGATGAACATGCCGCCGCTGAAGGCGAACTCCCCATCTTCGGGGTAGTAGATGCTGACGTACTGGTAGTACCAGTCCTCATCGTCGAGCACCAGCAGGATGCTCTTCTCGCCCTGCGCGAATCGTGCAAGATCACCCAGCAGGCGCCCGATGCGTTTGCGCGTGGTCTCGACATAATTGGCTGTTGCACGCGCAACGGCCTCTTCCAGCGAAGACAGTACAAAAGCGTGTTCGGTCTCGAACAGCCAGACGTTCGGGCCGAGCGTATCGCGCAAATGCAGCAACCACGCGCGCTGGGCCTGCGTGCGGGTTTCACGTCGCGCAGGTTCCGCTTCGATGGCATTGAGCCACTTGCCAACAGCGGTCCAGTCCAGTAACGGAAAGCCGTTGACGTGGCCGATATGCTCTTCCAGCGCCAGACTGGCCACGCCCGGCGCGGAGAGCGACTGTGCCGGTGCCGGCGCATCGACGCCGGCGGTGGGAGCGGCGGCTTGTTGCGCCATCGCGCGCTCATACGACCGGATCTGTGCGCAGACAATGAACGCGCAGAGAAACGGCGTGATCCAGACCACCGTGATGTAAAGACCTTTGTGGTCGAAGTCTTTCGCGCGCAGGATCCGGCGCGTTGTCCAGGCATTGACAGCGATCCAGCAGAGCAGGCCGATCAGGAATGGCATGGTGGTGGTGTGGTTGGATTAAGAGCGCGTGCCGCGCAACGCTAGCACTGTGCCTGTGCGTACACAGCGACCAGGAAGAGGGGTATGTGGCCGAGGTGCAACGTGCAGCCCAAGCTGGGTCACGCGCCGGCATTCTAGGGGCGTAAGCGGGTGCTCACCCGCATCGCATAGCATTTCTTTCCCAAAACCAACAAGAGCGCACGCCATGTCCAAGACCCAGTATTACGCCGCCACCAGTCTTGACGGCTTCATCGCGACGACGGATCACTCGCTGGATTGGCTGATGCAGTTCGGCTCGCTGGACGGCACGAGCTACGACGGTTTCATTCGCGATGTGGGTGCGTTGGCGATGGGTGCATCCACCTATGAATGGCTGCTGCGCGAACTGGTCAAGCCCGGCACCGCGCAGGCCGCCCCTTGGCCGTATGCGCAGCCCGCGTGGGTGTTCACTTCACGCAAGCTGCCGGCGGTGGAGGGTGCGGATGTCCGCTTCGTGCAGGGTGACGTGGCGCCGGTGCATCAACAGATGCGCGCAGGGGCCAACGGCAAGAACGTGTGGATTGTCGGTGGCGGAGAGCTGGCCGGGCAGTTTCTCGACCGTGGCCTGCTCGACGAGTTGATCGTGCAGATCATGCCGGTGGTGCTGGGCAACGGGTTGCCGCTCTTGCCGCGTGCGGTGGTGACGCCGGCATTGAAGCTGACATCGGCCACGCCTTATAAGGACACGTTCGTGGAGGTGCGCTACGAGGTGGTGCGCGAGTAGTGTGTGGTCCAACGTAGAATCGCCAGACAAAAAACAACATCAGGGGGGCAAAGTGGTGCGCAACTGGATCGCGATTGTCGTCGGCGTTGTGCTGTCGACATCTGCGCTGGCGGATAGCCGTGCAGAGAAAGTGCAGAAACTGATGGAAGCCCAGGGGTTGGTGAAAATGTTTGATCAGTCGCTGGCGAGTGGTCGTGAGTACGGTCGCAAGCAGGCAGATCAGATGATGACGCAGATGCTCAGTGGCCTGAATCCCGATGCGACCTATCGCAAGCGCTTTCAGGAAGTGATGGACACGTTCATGAGCGACTTGCAACCGCCTTGGGGCGCCAAGGAGTACGTCCAAACCTGGGGGCAGGTGTTCGGTGCAAAGTTCACCGATGCGGAGTTGGACCAGCTGATCGCGTTCTATTCATCGCCGCTTGGCCAGAAGGAGGTTGTGGCATCGCGTGACGCGATGCCCGCGTTTGCGCAGGTGTTCCGTGAACGCTACAAGCCAATCCAGGAGCGGGCAACCGCCCAGTTTGTTGAGCGTATGAAGCTGATCGCCAAGGAATGCCGCTGTAATCGCTAACGTGAGAAGGCCGCCGCCCAATGGATCGGGCGGCCCTCACGACCCCAGGTCATATGGCCGCGTCATGATCTCCAGAAAGTGCCCGTCCGGGTCATCAAAGTACAGACCGCGGCCGCCATTGTGCGCATAGGTCTCGCCAAGCCGCTTCTTGGCGGGGTCCGCCCAGTACGCAAGCCCTTTTTCCTGGATGCGCGCGAATGCGCGGTCGAATTCGGCATCGCTGATGAGGAAGGCGTAGTGCTGCGCGGCGATTGGCGCGTCGCTGTCAAAGAAGTCGAGCGAGACGCCATTGGACAGCGGTACGACCAGCATCTGCCCAAAGGGGATCGGCTCGGGAAGGTCGAGGATGTCGCGCAGGAAGCGGGTGGACTGTTGCTTGTCGCGGCACCAGACGATGGTGTGGTTCAGCTCGACGCGCATGCTGTGTCTCCCGTGCGGTGAGGCGGCCCGTGCACTTGCTGGCGGGCCGCCGTGGTCCCGCCTTAAAGATAGACGATGGATCGATGCATTCGGCGGCGTAACGCGCATGCCGGCCAGCGCACAGAAAGGCTTAGACTGGCGGCCAAAGCGCATTGCCGCTGTCGATCACGTTCGCATCGTCTATGGAATCCATTCTCTTTCGCACAGCGCGCCTGGCCGATGTTCCGGCCATCGTTGCCCTGCTGGCTGACGACGCGTTGGGTGCTCAGCGCGAGTCTCTCGGGCCGACGCTCGACGCATGCTATGTGGCAGCGTTCGACGCTATTGCAGCCGATACCAATCAACAGCTGGTGGTGGCCGTGCAGGGCGATACGGTGGTCGGTACGCTGCAGTTGTCGTTCATCCCGGGCATGGCGCGGCGTGGTGCGTGGCGCGGGCAGATCGAGGCGGTACGTATTGCGGCGCCGCTGCGCGGTAGCGGCCTCGGGCACCGCATGTTCGAATGGGCGATCGACACCTGTCGTGCGCGTGGGTGCCAGCTCGTGCAGCTCACCACCGACAAGACCCGCAGCGACGCACATCGCTTTTACGAAAGCCTGGGCTTCGTGGCAAGCCACGAGGGCTACAAGCTGACGCTCTGAAGCCTGCCCATTCTCAGGAGCCCCCATGCCGATCGAGCTTGACCGCGATACCCGCGAAGAGGCGATTCAATCCATCCAGCGCTACTTCACCGACCACCTGGAAGAGCGCATCGGCAACATCCAGGCTGGCGCATTGCTGAGTTTCTTCATCGAAGAGATCGGCCCGGTGGTCTACAACCTCGCCGTACGGGATGTACAGGAGCGCCTGCAGACGCGCGTGGCCGAACTCGACTACGAGTGCCACGAAGCGCCGTTCACGTATTGGTCGAAGGTTGGCAAGCGGCGGTAGTTCCCGGCTAACATGCGCGGGTTCAGCGACCCGTGGCTCTCATGTCTTCCTTGCGCCAGTTTCTTCAAACCGCTTTTCGTTGGCAACGTGGCCGCCAGGGTACGGGCTACGACAAGATGCTGCTGGCCACAGCCATGTGGCCAATCCCGTTTGACAGCTATCTGATCCGCTACCCGGAAGGGTCGGAAATCCCGCCGCATACCGACCCCGTATCCAATGGGCGGCACTATCGGCTGAACGTCGTGTTGAAGTCGCCGCGCGCGGGTGGCGAGTTCATCTGCGCCAACCCGATCTTCCAGACACGGCGCATCAAGCTGTTCCGCCCCGATGCGTGTGAGCACAGCGTGACGCGCGTGGTGGGCGGCAGCCGGTATGTGTTCTCGGTGGGGTGGGTGCTGGGGCGCCGGCCAGAGTAATCCGCTTACGGGTTGCCTGCCTTGGCGCGTTGCGCCTGCACGTAGCGCAACTCTGCTGCCGCGCGACCATCCTTGGGGTCCAGCTCCAGGCACTTGCGGTACAGCGCTTCGGCTTCGTCCAGCCGGTTCTGTTCGACATACACGTACGCCGTGCCACGCCAGGCGCGCCCGATCTCGCTGTTCTTGATCTGCGGCGGGGAAAACTCGCGCGCATCGCGTGCGGCGGCGTCGAAGCTGGCGAGTGCCTGCGGCCAGTTCTTCTCGCGCTGGTAGAGGTTGCCCATTTCTGCACGGAACTGCGCGTTGTGCGGTGCCATGTCGATGGCACGCTGCAGGATCGTCTTGGCCTCATCTGCGCGATTCAACTCAACCAGGGCGTAGGCCTTGAGGTAGTACGCATAGGCCCAGTTGGACGACACCACTTTGGCGCTTGTCTTGGCGTTGGCCGCTTCCGCCAGGTACAACAGCGATTCCACCTGGCTGCGGGCGCTATAGAGCCGGGCCGTTTCGTCGCGATACGCGTTTTCGTAGAAGGCCGCCACCTTGTCGAAATCGTCGATGGCTTCGGCTTGCCGGCTCGCTTTGGCAAGCTGTGCGCCTTCCTGCAACAGCTGAGCGTTGCGGGTGTCGTCTGCGTTGGCGGCGGGCGGGTTCTGCGCCCAGACGGACACGCTTGCGAGCAGCGCGGCAACGGCAACCAGAACACGTGGATACGGCATGGCCCCTCCCATTGAAATGTCGAGCGACGTTAGCAGAACGTGCCGGATGCCGGTGCGCCCGGAAGTGGGGTATGTCGGTGGACTGCAACGCACAACCGCTTTGCCAATAGGCAGGCATTGCAGGTAGTCTCGTGCCAGCGCATTCACTGCCGCCGCCCATGCAAGTCTTTTCCACCAACCCCTGGTTCCAGAGCCTTCCGCAACAAGCGGCAGAGGCGCTGCTGGAAGCCGCCACGACCGTGCCGGTTGCCGCCGGTGCATTCCTCTTCCGTCAGGGCGATCCGGTGGATGCCGGTACCAACGCGTTCTTTGGTGTCGCCAGCGGCGTGCTCAAGCTGTCGATCTTCAACGCGGAGGGCGACGAGGCGATTCTTGCGCTGGTTGAGCCCGGCAACTGGTTTGGCGGGGTATCGACGTTGGATCAGCAACCGCGCGGCCACTGTGCGATTGCGCTGGAAGAGACCGAGGTGCTCGCCGTCAGTGCCGAGCGCTTCGAGGCGTTGATGCGCGATGCCGCGTTTGCGGCCGCCATCGCGCGGCTGGTGGCGATGCGTTTGCGCTTGGCCTATGGCTCGCTGGCGAGCGCCGCGCTGCACGGTACGCGCGCACGCGTGGCACGGCGGATTGCCATGCTGGCGCACGGCGATGTATCGCAATCGGCGCAAGGGCGCGCCACCATCAATACCTCGCAGGACGCGCTGGCCATGATGCTGGGCATCAGCCGGCAGACGCTCAGCAAGGAGCTGCAAGCGCTGGTGAAGCTGGGTGCCATCCGCCTGCGCTACGGGCACATCGAGATTCAAGACATGCCGCTGCTGCTGAGCGCAAGCTGAATCGCGTTCAGGTGGCCGAGCGCAGCGCCGCGAGCAGATCGTTGCCCGACCAGTTCGGGCGTGTGGCGGCGGTTTCTGCAGCATGCACCAGCGCGCAAAGCTGCGCGTTGACCGGCGCACGCTGCCCAAGCCGATCAGCCAGGCGTACGACCTCGCCGTTGATCCAGTCGACTTCGGTGGTGCGGCCGGCGGCCAGATCGTCGGACATGGACGAGCGCGCGAGCGGGTCGATCGCGAGCATCTTGCCGCCCAATCGCGTGAATATGGCATCGGGCGTGGCCAGCAGGCGCGGAATCCACGCGGGTGGTACGGGGGTGAGCTTGGCGGGCTGGATGCCTGCGCGCACCAGCAGCCGCATCGCCTCGGTTTGCGCGAGTGCCAGACAGCGCCGGTAAGCGCGCTGCGACAGTTCTTCCTTCAATGGCCGATTGGCAAGCGCATTGATGGCGTTGTTCAGGTTGAGCAGCAGCTTGGCCCATTGCACCGATGCCATGTCCGCACGCTCAACCAGCGGCAGACCGGCACGCTGGAACGTATCGAGGAAGGTGCCCAATGCCGGCGATGCAGCGACCTCCAGCTCACCCGCTGTGCCCTGATGAAAGGCGCCCGGCCCGGGCTGCATCACATTGAAGGGCACCATGCCCGCCAGCACCGTCTGCTGCGGCAGCGCGGCGCGGAGCACGTCGGCATTGCCCAGTCCGTTCTGGAAGCTGACCACCACCGTGCCGGGGCGCAGCAGCGGCTTTAGCTCGTCCGCCACGGAAGCGGTTGCGGCTGACTTGACTGTGACCAGCACCAGATCCGCCGTGGCGGCTACGTCGGGCTCGGTCACGTAGTCCACGTCGGCGGCGTGCACCTGCCAGTGGCCACCACGGTAGTCCGTCAACGTCAGGCCATGCGTGCGCAGTTCATCGCCAATGCGTGCACGCCCGACCAGTGTTACGTCAGCGCCCGCGGCCAGCAGCCGGCCCCCCAGATAGCAGCCGATCGAACCGGCTCCCACGATGCAGATCTTCGCCATGCGTCTCCTTGTTGTTGTGCAGGCACCTCAAGCCAGGCGCGGCACCTCGTACACCAGCGCCGGCTGGAGGGTGTCGATGGCGTCCACCGGCTCGGGCGGGCGCCACAGGAACAGCGAGAAGGTCATCTTCTCGGGTGTCACGTCGATGATGGTAAAGCCGTTTTTCTCGGTTGGGCGCAACGCTTCCTGCATGGCGACGGACAGTGCCGGCGTGGTCTCGATGCTGCGGAAGGCGGAGGGGAAGCCCATGTCGCCGGTGCCCAGCGTGCCGGTCATGACGGCATGCACCGGATGCGCGAACTCCAGCTCGGCCGACCGCGACATCGCCCCGACGGCCGACGCGTGAAAATCGCCCTGCACGATGACGGCGGCGCGCTGCTGCTGTTGACCGAGTGCCGCCACCAGACGCTGGTGTTGCGCGTGCCAGCCGGTCTGCCAGCCGGGCTTGGGTTGATTGCCGACCAGTCGCCCGGTCTTCGTGTCGAGCAGATCCGGATACCAGTCGCCCAGCTTGCCGGAGGAGTACGCAAACGGCAGCGATGGCACGTGAAAGAAATGTGCCGTGTCTTCCGCACGCGTGCGCGCCACGATCCAGTCTTCCACCCACTGCGGCACCACGCGTGCGTGCATGCCCTTGTTGTCGAGAAAGCGCCGGCAGTCATACAGCACCGCTTCAAGCAGGGTACCGTAGCGCAGGGTGCCGAACGCGCTGTTGGTGTCGGTGGGCATGCCCGCCTTGTCGCCGCCGGGCAGCCATACAGGGCGGTTGGCATCGGGCAGGAACTCGGGGTAGTAGCGGTGCTGTGTCAGCTCTGCGCCAATCAGCCCATACGGCTCCGGCGGCAGCGTGGCGACCTTTTCGTCAAACTCGTCGTTCTCGAAGGTGTCGTGGTCATCCGTCAGGAAGTACGCGGGCGTGGAGCGCAGCGCGGTGCCGTACAGCCCGCCGATCTGGTAGTCGCACACGCGCGTGAAGATCGCCTCGTTCTTCGGGTGCGACATCGGCACCGACATGTCGAGTGCGCCGCCAAATTTTGTCCACATCAGCTCGCGCACCTGGCGTGCGAAGGGCTTGTTCTGCGAGGTCTGCAAGTCCCAGTAGATGTGGTCGCCGTTGGCGATGACGGCATCGGGGGCGAACGCCATACCGCGCGCCAGCAGGCGGCGGCGCGCGGCCATGTCGAGCCAGGCGGTCTTGCCGGCAATGGAGGGGCCGTCGTAACCGCCGGCGCACGTGTAGGCGAGTATGCGCAGTCGCGCGGGTGTGGCGTTGGGTGCGGGGAAGGTCTTCAGCGGCCAGGCATCAGCCAGCGGCTTGCCACCAGCGTCGACAATGCGCAGCGTGTACTGCGTGGCCGGCTGCAGGCCGCGTACATCAAAGCGCCAGAAGCGGCCTGCTGTATCGGTGGGCTCGCCAGCAACACGCTTGCCGTTCACGATCAGCCACGGTGCGCGCGCCAGTGGTGCCTGAAACGATGCCTTGATGAGAAAGCGGTCATGGCTGGCCGCGGGGATCAAGTGTGCAAGCTGCCCGGCATGCCAGTTGGTATCCGCTGCCGGTGTGGTTGCGAGTGCGGTGTCGGGCAAGGTCAGGCCAAACGCGCCCAGGCCGGCCGTGGCGGTGCCGAGGGTCAGGAAATCGCGCCGGCTCATGCCGTGCGGTGCTTGGGTGCGTGGTTTGATCGGGGCGGACATCTTCCATCCTGTGGCGTGGTGCGAAGACGCCATCGTCCTGAGTCATGTCCACGCTGAATGTTCAGCTTTTGACAATCTAGGGGTTAGTCCTCAACCAGAGGCAGCGGTGCCGCGTATACGGGCAAAGCGAGTCGCGGCGAGACGGTCAGGGCTTTGCGCGTTCGATCGGCACGCCATGTTTGGCGCAGGCCGCTGCTGCACGCATTGTGCGAGACCTTGCGACAATGCACGCGAACGTGCCGCCGCATCGGCGGTGCAGCGAGGGCTGACATGCATATCACTGAGATTCGCGAGCAGGCCATTCCAGTTTCTCGGTATGACGATCTGTCCATTCCATCGGGCGGGCTGACCACCAGTCTGGTGGCCGTCACCACCGATGTGATGCGTGATGGAAAACCGGTGGTCGGTTACGGCTACGCATCGGTCGGCCGCTTTGCGCAGGGCGGGTTGATTCGCGAGCGCTTTGCACCGCGCCTGCTGCGCGCATCACCCGGTAGCCTGGCGGATGATGCGGGCACCAATCTCGATCCGTTCCGCGCGTGGCACACGATGATGGCGGGCGAGAAACCCGGCGGCCACGGCGAGCGCTGCGTGGCCGTTGGCACACTCGACATGGCGATCTGGGATGCGGCTGCGAAGATTGCCGGTGTGCCGCTGTACGCCTTGCTTGCACAGCGGCTCGGCAGGGTGGCGCAGCCGCGTGTGCGCGTGTATGCCGGCGGCGGCTATCGTTATCCGCAGGACGATCTGGCGCGCCTGGCTGATGAGATGCGCCGCTGCGTGGATCTCGGCTTCACACACGCCAAGATCAAGATGGGTGGTGCGCCGTTGGATGTGGATTGCCAGCGCATTGAAGTGGCTGCTGCACAGTTGTCTGGCACCGGCAACCTCGCTGTCGATGCCATGAACCTGTATGACCAGACCACCGCGCTGCGGGCCGCCATCGTGCTGGAGCCCTATGCGCTCTGGTGGTTTGAAGACCTGTGCGACCCGCTGGACTTCACCACGCACGCCAAGGCGGCCGAGGTGTATGCGCCGCCCATCGCGGCGGGCGAGGCGTTGTTCTCACAGGCCGAGGCGCGGTTGCTCGATCAATACGGTGGCCTGCGCAGCGCGCGCGATGTGCTGGTGTTTGACCCCGTGCATTGCTACGGCGTGCCGGGCTACCTGCGCATCATCGACACCATGACCGCGCACGGCTGGCCGCGCTATGCATTCTGGCCGCATGGCGGACATCTCTTTGCGCTGCATCTGGTGGCGGCGCTTGGTCTGGGCGGTGCGGAGGTCAGCCCGTTTGCGTTTGCGCCGTTTCGTGGGCTGGCGGATGGCGCACGCATCGAGGCCGGCAATGCAGGCTTGCCGGAGGCACCCGGGATTGGTTTCGAGACGCATGCTGAAGCGTGGGGCACGTTTCGGCAGGCTTTTGCGTGAGCACGGCAACAACGCGAACCGAACCATTGGAATGCCGATCCGGCATGCAAGCGATATGCAATTGACCAGGCCAACTTTGCGCAAATCTGGCCGATGATCGTGCAGGTTATCGCGCGGTTTATGCCTGTAGTGAGCGCGCCTCGTATTCGAGAACAAGCACTACAGATTGCCGGTATGCGCAGCATGAAAACCGTATCGAATTTTGTATAGTTTCCTCACGCTGCTTCCTGGCCTTAGCGGAGCGTAAGTCGACATCCAATCAAGATCACCCCGCTGGGAGCCTTCCTGCATGGGCGTTCGTGTTTTCTCTACCGATCATCAGGCGACGTCGTGGCGCGCGCAATGGTTGCGCAACCTGAACGCCATGCCTGATGCTGATGCCGCGTTCCGCAGCCTGCACGCGTTTGTCACCCCGCTGGGCTTTGAGTACTACGCCTACACGCTACGGACTTCTGTGCCGATCACGCGCAGTCATGCCGTGTCATGGAGCAACTACCCCGAAGCGTGGCTTGCCACCTATGCGGCACGCGGGTATGCGGAGTGTGATCCGGTGCTTCAGTTCTGCCAGCGCAGTGTCAGTCCGCTACTGTGGCCGCAAGCGGACAAGGTGGGCGAGTCGGATGCATCGTACTGGGCGGATGCGCGCGCCTGTGGGTTGCGCCACGGTTGGTCGCAGACGGTGCGCGATCATCGCGGTATCTTCGGTACGTTCAGCCTCGCGCGCAGCACCGAGCGCATCACGGAGGACGCGCTTGTCGTTGTTGAGCCGGAGATGATCTGGTTGGCTCAGCTCGTGCACGCCACCATCAGCAATCTGGTGGTCGCACAACTACTGCCCGACGCAGCGGCACCGCTCAAAGATGTTGAGCGCCGAACGCTGCATTGGACAGCGGAGGGCAAGACTGTCGCCGAGGTAGCTGCCATTCTGGAGATGACCGAGCGCAACGTCAGCTTTCACATTCAGAACGCCGTGGCCAAGCTCAACGCGGCCAACAAGACGCATGCGGTGGTGAAGGCGGCGCTGCTGGGGCTGATTCCAGCAATCGGGTAACAGCGTGTTGCCACGGGGGCTAGGCGATGGCCGACAGCGGTTGTGCGGGCTGCATCGCTTCCAGATAGAAGCCGCTGTCGCTCTGCTTGGCGCGGCGCTTGGCCAGTGCGGCTGCCGTGCCGATGTCGTCGCTGTTGCGCGCGGCGCCCGGGACCACATGCAGCGCGCCCACCGCCATCGTCACGAAGCGGAAGAACGCCGGCAGGCCCTTGCGGTCTTCCGCGTGGATGCCGCCGGCCAGTTGGTCTGCTGGCGTGTACATCGCCAGTGCATTGGTGTTGAACGTGGCGATGGCATGCTCGACGCGCGCATGCCAGTCGGCGCTCTGGAACAGGATCAGGAAGTCATCCCCACCCACATGGCCGAGAAAGTCGCGCGTCGGCTCGCACGCCGTGGCCAGTACGGCGGCGGCCATCTTCAGCATCTCGTCGCCCTGCCAGTAGCCGTACTGGTCATTGAAGGGCTTGAAGTGGTTCAGGTCGACATAGCAGGCGTAGAACTCCGCGCGCGCTTCCAGCAAACGTTCAATGTGCAGGTTCAGCGGAATGTTGCCGGGCAGGAACGTGAGCGGGTTGGCATAGCGCGCCGCTTCAATGCGGATCTCGGTGACGGTGCGCACGAGTTCTTCGCCCGTGCCCAGGCCCAGGTAGCGGCCGTGCTCGGTGATGATGAAGCCGTCGGTCAGGTAGCGCTGGTCTTCGCTCATCAGCAGTGCAGACATGTCTTCCAATGAGGCGGATTTCTCCACCAGAACCGGCTGCCGGTTGGCAAACGCCAGCGCAGATTTCTTGCCGTACAGTTCACGGTGATACGGCATCGCGTAGCGATCAATGAAGGCGCGGCGGGCGATGAGCGCCAGCGGCCGTTCGTCTTCATCGAGCAAGGCCACGGCGTGCAGATCGGGGTGACGGTTGAACAGGTGCAGCACGTCGTCGTTCCTGCAGCGCAGGGGCAAGGTCGGCGCCACGCGCAACAGCTTGCTGGCCGTGATGGCACGCCAGCCCACGCGCACGGCCTGTGGGAACACTGCAATCTGCGACGACTGCAGCACGCGCGCCGCCTGGCTCGACATGTCGCCAGCCGGCTTGTCCTGCGGTCGCCCCAGGAAGAAACCCTGGCCAAAGCGGATGCCCAGATCGCGCACCACGCCCAGTTCATCTTCCGTTTCCAGCCCCTCGGCAATGATGCTGGTCGCGCCGCCCTTGAGCGTTTGCTGCAAAGAGCGGGCGACGTCCAGCTTGGCCGGGTGCTTGGCGATATCGCGCAGGAAGTATTTGTCGAGCTTGATGAAGTCCGGCGTCAGTTCGATCAGCAGGTTCAGGTTGGCATTGCCCGTGCCGAAATCGTCCAGTGCGCACTGCATACCGAAGTCGCGCGCCACCGACAGGGCCTGGGCAAAGCTGGCGAGGTCGTCGATGGGCGTCTGCTCGGTCAGCTCGATCACGATGCGCGACGGGTGCAGATCGTGGTCGGCAATCTCATGCAACAGGCGGGCGTGATTCTGCAGCAACTGGCGCACGCCGAAGGCGCTGAAGTTCAGGAACAGCTTGCCCGGCAGGCGCATGGCCGAGAAATTGGCAATGGCCAGGCGCGCGGCGGTGGTCTCCAGCGCAACCGCGCTGTCCGTGTCCGATGCCGCGGCAAACAACGCGGCGGGTGACTCCATGGCCGTGCCCGCCGGCCCACGCAGCAGTGCCTCGTAACCAAGCACCTCGGTGGTGGATAGGCGGAAGATCGGTTGAAACACCGTACGCAGCATCTCGGGCGCAATGCCCGCCGGCAGGGGAAGCGGTGATGAGGTCATGGGTCAGGGCGCAGGATCGGACATTCCGCCTAACGGCCCACTGAACACAGAGTTAAATGAATTTTTTGTGACGTACGCTGTGGTGCGGGTTGGCGGATGATGGCCCCCACCACAGAGGGGCTCAGGCCAAAATGCTGTGTGCGCTTGCGTTTCCCTGCGGCGCCATCCATTCACGCTGCGCTTGACCCTCACACTGCGTGAGGTCCTAGCCTGGGTTCAAGCCAAAAGACAGGAGCAGGCCATGTTGTTGAAAGTGGGCGATCTCGCCAAACGCTGCGGCCTCACGGTCCGCATGCTGCATCACTACGACAGCATCGGCCTGCTCACGCCTTCGGCCCGCTCCGATAGCGGCTACCGGCTGTACGACAAGGCTGACATTGCCCGGCTGCACCAGATCCAGGCGCTGCGGCGTTTCGGCATGTCGCTAGCTGACGTTGGGGCTTTCCTGGCAAGCCCGGGCGTTCCCCTGACCACGATCATGGAACGGCAGATCGCGATGCTCGATCAGCAGATCACGCAGGCCAGCGTGCTGCGCGACCGGCTGACCCGTCTGCACGACCAGCTCATGCGCAAGGAAGAGCCCGAGCTTGCCGAGTGGCTCACAACCTTGGAATGGATGACCATGTACGACAAATACCTTTCGCAGGAAGAGCGCGAGCGCGCAGAACGGCTGGATGCGGATACCGCGCGCCACGAGCGCTGGGCGGCACTGGTGGCCACCGTGCAGGAGGCGATGACGCGCGGGGTGCATGCCCGCAGCACGGAGGCACAGGCGCTGTCCAAGCGCTGGATGGAATTGCTCGCGCAGGATACGGCGGTGGACCCGATTCTCACGGCCAAGCTACACACCATGCACATCAACGAGCCGATCCTGCAGGATCGCACCGGCATCAGCCTGGCCATGCTCGACTTCATCATGGAGGCGGCCAACGAAACCAAGCTGGCGCTCTATGCGAAGTACCTGTCGGCGCAAGAGCTGCAGTACATGCGTGCGAACTTCGGCAAGCGTGCCAACGAGTGGCCGACCCTCATTGCCGAGGTGCGGCAGCACTTGGCCAAGGGCACGGCGCCGCATGCGCCAGAGATGCAGCAGCTTGCCCGGCAGTGGATCGATCTGTTCCGCTCCTATGCGGGCGATGATCCGCAGACGCAGGCGAAGATCCGTCTGGCGATGGAGCGAGAGCCGGCGCTTTCCGCCAGCCCGTGGATGGGCCCCGACCTGATCGCCTACGTGCGCGAGGCGATGGATGGGTTGATGAAGGCGGCGTAAGCCCAAAGACAAAGCGCCCGCTGGTTCTGGCGGGCGCTTTGTTATTCAGCGATCAAGTCGTTAGTCAGCCGACTTCTGCAGCCGCCGTTTGCGCCGCACGCGTGCAACCAGCACGCCCACGACCGACAGCACGATCACCCACGGCAGCAGGTAGGCCACCGCCGAGATCACGCTCGCGCTGGCATGCACCAGCGACGGCAGGAACTCTCGCAGCGCATTGCCGATGGGCGCCCACAGGCTGCGCGCCGCAGTCTGCCGGGTGCTCAGGTCGATCGACAGCACCTCGCGGTTCACGCGGTCCATCAGATGCGAGCTCTGGCCGGTGGCGGCTTCCAGCTCGGACTGCGTTTCCGACAGCTTTTCTGCGATCAGGATCAGGTCTTCCACCTTGGTCGCCTTGCGCTGCAGGTCGAGCAGGCTGGCGCGGTAGTTCTTCAGCATCTCCAGGCGCTTGCCGACCTCGGCAATCGGCTGGCCCAGGTCATCCACGTGCGTGCCTTGGCTGACCACGCCACCGCTGTCGGCCAGACGCTTGCGCATGGCACGTACGCCCTCGGGGCTGGCGCGCAGGTTCAGGTGGGCGGTGCCGCCGCGCTGGTCACGTTCAAGCTGGATGCTGGCATCCATGACCGTGCAGTGCCAGGTGGCCTCGTTCACGCAGGCGTCCTGCAGCTCGTGGTACAGGTGCTCCATCTGCGGGGCATCGACTTCCAGCGAGACGCGATGCTCGTAGGCGAGGAACCGGCGCTCGGCACCATCAGCCTGCTTGGCGCGGGCCTCCGGTGCGGCGGCCACCATGCCAGTCGGTCCGGCGCCACCGGCTGCGCCGGGCGCTTCTTCTTTCTTGCCGCAGGCGCTAAGTGACAGCGCGATCAGGAGAACGCCGAGGAGTCTTGTCATGGGCTATATCGGTTCGGGAGAGATCGGGGGGAAATTGCGTGCGCAGTCTAGCGCACGTTTCTGAGCAGCTTCCCGGCCCGGTTTCGCCTTTTCGTTCCGACTGCACCCTCGATGTTTGGCCATGAACGCTTCCCGCCCATGTGGGAAGCGCCGTTGCATCGACCGCCACCCCGTCGGTCTGCGCGTGCTGTGCTGGGCGAATCGTCAGAAGCCCAGGTCGCTCAGGCCGGGGTGATCGTCGGGGCGGCGACCCAGGGGCCAGTGAAAGCGGCGCTCGGCTTCGCGGATCGGCGCATCGTTGATGCTCGCCAAACGACGGCGCATCAATCCGTTCTCGTCAAACTCCCAATTCTCATTGCCGTAAGAGCGGAACCAGTTGCCACTGTCGTCGTGCCACTCATAGGCGAAGCGGACGGCCACGCGATCCCCACCAAATGCCCACAACTCCTTGATGAGCCGGTAGTCCAGCTCACGTTGCCACTTGCGCCGCAGGAAGCCGACGATCGCTTCACGCCCCTGCACGAACTCGGCACGGTTTCGCCAGGTGCTGTCGACGGTATAGGCGAGCGCGACTTTTTCAGGGTCGCGGCTGTTCCACCCATCTTCGGCCAGGCGGACCTTTTCGATGGCGGTTTCCATGGTGAAGGGTGGCAAGGGCGGGCGCTGTGTGCTCATTGATGGTCTCCAGGATTGGCAAGGCGAGCGCGTAGCTCGGCGTTTTCGGCTTCGAGCCGGGCCAGTTGATCGCGAAGCGGACGGACTGCGTCGCTGACTTCCTGCTCGGTGAAGCGCGGCGTGATGTGCTGCGGGCAATTCCAGTCGAAGCTCGCGAGGTGCAGCCGGAAGATGCGTTCGGGCATCGCACGGTAGCCGGGCGCGGCAACGCGTGCAGCCAGCGCAGGGTCCGCGTCGAGCGCCAGGGTTTCAACATGGACATACATCTTGAGCCGCGCGCGGTGTGCATAGTCCATGAGGAACAGGCAAGCGCGATCGTCGGCCGCGAGATTGCCGGTGCTGATGTACTGGCGGTTGCCGCGATAGTCGGCAAAGGCAAGCGTGCGATCGTCCAACATCTTGAGGAAGCCGCGTGGGCCGCCTCGATGCTGGACGTAGGGCCAGCCCGTCTCCGAAACGGTCGCCATGTAGAAGCTGTCGCGATCGGCGATGAAGGCCGCTTCGTTGTCGGTGAACCGATCGAACTCGCGGCCCTCCTTCAACTTCAAGGCCTGCCAAACGTGGTCCACACCCATGCTGGCCTGCACCGCCCGCACGCTGGGCGTCACCGCAATATCGAGAAAACCATAGGACATCGTTGGCCTCCGCTGGTGAGAAAGCGGACCAGGGCTTGATTCAGGCCAGGTGCCTCGGTCCGGTTGCCATCGGGTTGCGATTAAGCGGCTTCTGCGGCGAGCACGACGGGAAAATCGATCTCCGTCTTCGCGACTTCGTTCAGGTAGTTCGTGAAGCTGTTCTCAGCAACGAGGCCGACAATCTCCACGATCTGGGCATCGGTAAAGCCGGCCGCGCGGACCGCCTTGATATCGGCGTCGCTAACGTGGCCACGCTCCTTCGCCACCTTATAGGCGAACTGGACAGCCGCGTTTGCCGTGGCATCGCCCGACGCACCCTGGCGATTCAGGGCGATTTCCTCCGGACTGATCTTCGCCAGATTCAGGCCGAGATAGGTGTGCGCCGACAGGCAGTAGTCACAGCCATTCACCTGGGCCACGGCCAGCGCGATCCGCTCGCGGGTCTTGACGTCGAGCGTCTTCGAGAGCGCGCCCTGAAAGCTGGTGAAGCCCGCCAGCGCGGCAGGGCTGCTGCCGATCAGCCGGAATAGGTTCGGCACGACGCCGAGTTGCCGGTTGACGGCGTCCAACGTGGGCTTGGAAGCTTCCGGCGCGGTATCAAGGGATGGGATGGAAAGGCGGGACATGGGCGTTCTCCAGTGACTCAAGCGCGGAATGCGCTCGGTGAAACGGATCTTGCCTCTTTCCATTTCTGTTGATAATCCGGCAATATTAAGAATATCTCTACCAAATTCTGGAAGGATAAGATGGATCGCCTGGAGGCCATGTCGTTGCTGGTGGCGGTTGCGGAGAAAGGCAGCCTATCTGCGGCGGGACGCGATTTGAAGGTGCCGCTGGCCACCCTCAGCCGCAAGATTTCCGAGCTGGAAACGCGGCTCGGCGCGCGGCTGCTGATCCGCTCGACCCGCAAGCTCACGTTGACGGATGCCGGGATCGCCTATGTGGCGTCGGCACGCCGCATCCTCGACGAGGTGGAGGAGGCGGAGCGCCAAGCGGCTGGCGAGTTCACCGTGCCCAAGGGGGAGTTGGTCGTCACCGCGCCGCTCATGTTTGGGCGCCTGCACGTGCTGCCGGTTGTCACCGACTTTCTGGCGGCGTTTCCTGAGATCAACATCCGGCTCATCCTGTCCGATCGCAACGTGGATCTGATTGGCGACCATGTGGACATGGCGGTGCGCATCGGGAAGCTGCCGGACAGCTCGATGGTGGCCACGCAAATCGGCGTCATGCGAACGGTCACGTGCGCCAGCCCCGGGCTCCTTGCCGGTCGCGGCACACCGCAGGCTCCCGATGATCTGTCGCGTCTTCCGTGTGTGAGCGTGGATACGCCCATGCCTTCGCCGTCGTGGCGATTTCGGAATCCACGATCCGGCACGGTGATCGACGTTCCGATCCTGCCGCGTCTGACCGTTACGACTCCGGAAGCGGCAATGCAGGCGGCAGTCCGCAAGGTCGGCATCACGCGGTTGCTGCATTACCAGGCGGCGGAGGCTGTCGAGCGTGGCGAGCTGCAAGTCTGCTTGGAGGCGTACGAGCCGGAACCCGCCCCTGTTCATCTCGTGCACGTGGCACGTGGGCAGATGCCGTTGAAGATGCGTCGCTTCCTTGATTTTGCCGCGCCACGCCTGCGGCAGGCACTCAGCGACGTGGCTTCTTCTCGGGGCAAGTCAGCGATGCGCCGGGAGTCAAACTGAGGCGCTGTCCAGCGAACAACGGTGCTGAATGAAGCCATCGTGAAATAAAAAACGCCCGCCGGCGAACCGGACGGGCGTTTTTTCTGAGGATGGCGATGCGGGTATCAGACGCCTTGCGGTACGCCGCGCGGTGCGCGTTTGCCGCTTTGCGCCGGCGCGTCTTCATGCACGTGCTCGACTTCATCCAGATAACGGGTGTGCCAGCCGCTGCGCACCCCCCAGTGGTAGAAGAACAGAGAGATCGCCGCCACGATGCCCATGTCCCAGCCGTACGGGATGTAGCCATGGCCGCCAAACTCCTTGCTGCCGCAGTACGACAGCACGGCGATGGTCGGCAGGTAGGCGATCATCCACCAGGCGCCCTTGAGCTCCGTCTTGAAGTCAGGCCAACCGGCCTTGGCCTGGTAGTAGAAGTACACGGGCAGTGCCACCAGCATCAGCACGATGATCTCGCCGGTCAGCGGCCACTTGGCCCAATACAGGATCAGCGATGCGCACACGAAGGCAAACGGTGCGATCAGCGACAGGCCTGCTAGGCGCAGCGGGCGGTGCAGACCCGGGGAGGTCTTGCGCAGCGACATCACGCTGATCGGGCCCGTCAGGTACGAGATGACGGTCGCCACCGAAATGACGGCTGCCAGCGCACCCCAGCCGCGGAAGAAGAACAGGAAGATGAACGACACGCCCAGGTTGAACCACATGGCCGGACGCGACACGCCAAACACCGGGTGCACGCGGCCGAAGATGGCCGGCATGGTGTTGTTGCGCTCCATCGCATAGATCATGCGCGTGGTGGTGGCCATGTACGTGCTGCCGGTGCCCGACGGGCTGACGAACGCATCGATGTACAGCACGATGGCCAGCCAGTTCAGGTTGAGCGCGATCGCCAACTGGGCAAACGGGGAGTGGAAATCAATGCCGTGCCAGCCACCCACCAGCGACTCCGGCGGCACCGCGCCCAGGAAGGCGATCTGCAGCGCCACATAGATCACGGCCGCCAACAGGATCGAGCCGATCACCGCAATGGGCACGTTGCGGCCCGGGTTGCGTGCCTCGCCCGCCAGGTTGATCGGGCTCTGGAACCCGTTGAAGGCAAACACGATGCCGCTGGTGGCAATGGCGGTCAGCACGGCGGACCAGCCATAGGGTGCGAAACCCTGTGCCGCGCCACTCGCGCCTTCGGTCATGCCGAAGTTGCTCGGGTGGAAACCTGCGCCGATGAGCGCCACAGCCGTCGCCGCCGGAATGATGAACTTGAAGATGGTGATGGCGTTGTTGGCCTTGGCAAACACCTTCACGCCCCAGTAGTTCAGCAGGAAGTACACGATCACCAGCACGGCAGAGAGCACCAGCCCCACCGGCGTCAGTTCGCCATGTTGGAACAGCCCCTGCGCCCACGGCCACGGCCACGAGCTCATGTACTGGATGGAGGCCTCGGCCTCAATGGGGATGACGGTGACGATGGCGATCCAGTTGGCCCAGGCCGCCACAAAGCCCACCAGCGAGCCGTGCGAGTAGCGCGCATAGCGCACCATGCCGCCGGACTCGGGGAACATCGCGCCCAGTTCGGCATACGTCAGGGCGATGGCCAGAATAACGATTGCGCCGATGACCCAGGTGAAGATGGCGGCAGGGCCTGCCACCTGTGCGGCGTGACCTGCACCGAACAGCCAGCCCGAACCGATGATCGAGCCCAAGCCGGTCAACATCAGGGGCCAGGCGCCAAGGTTGCGTTGTACGTTTTTTTCCAAGGGAGTCTCCACCCCGGCGAGTTCGGACGCTCGACAGGGCATCGCGGCTTGCTTAACAGTCCGCTTAGTTCTACCGAGGCGACGCTGTTTTGGCATCGCCCACCGTCCCATGTGGTGGGTTTCACCAGCCTGGGACATGCGTGCACGGATTGACGCGTAGCACCAACCGTACCTGTCCGGTCGCGTTGAAAGGCGGGGGCACGGTGCCTGCCTTCCGGGGGGATTCGCGTATAGTCATCGGCGACGTTGTGCAGGGTGCCGCACTTGTCGCGCGATTGCCGGAACTCGCAATGGGGCGCAATCATAGCGAAATCGCCGGCGGTTGCACCTCTTTTTCATCCGATTTTCACTGTCCCTCCCCATTTTTTTGCCCTCATGGAGTCCTCATCCGTCACATCGGTTGCACCTGCTGCGCCTGTGCAGTGGCATCGGCGCGTGCTGACGCTGGCGTTTCCCATCGTGCTGGCCAACCTGACGCAGCCGATCCTGTCGGCGGTGGATACGGCCGTGGCGGGGCATTTGCCGGGGCCGGAATACATCGGCGGGGTGGCGCTGGGCGGGGTGTTCTTCAACTTTGTGTTCTGGGGCTTCGGCTTCCTGCGCATGGGCACCACGGGGCTGGTGTCGCAGGCGCATGGTGCGGGCGATGCACGTGCGCTGCGGGCGAGCGTGGTGCGTGCGTTGCTGCTGGCACTGGCCATTGGTGCGTTGTTGCTGGTGCTGCAGGGGCCGGCCATCCGCATCACGCTGACGTTGCTGGGGGCAAGTGACACCGTCACCCGCATGGCCGAGGTGTATTGCCATGCGCGTATCTGGTCAGCGCCGTTTGCGCTGGCCAACTATGTGGTGCTCGGTACCTTGCTCGGGCGCCAGCAGGTGCGGCGCGCGTTGCTGCTGCAGGTGTTCATCAACGCGGTCAACATGGCGGCGGTGCTGGGCCTGGTGCTGGGGGCGGGCATGGGTGTCGGTGGCATCGGCGCGGCGACAGCGCTGGCGGATATCGCCGGTTTTGCGCTGGGCATGTTGCTGCTGTGGCTGCAGCGGCCGCTGGGTTTGCCGCCGCTCACGCGCGCTGAACTGCTCGCGCGCGATGCCTGGCGCCGGCTGATGGGTTTGAACACCGACATCTTCCTGCGCACGCTGTGCCTGTTGGGCGCCTTCGGCTGGTTTGCCCACGCGGGCGCCAAGCAGGGCGACGTGGTGCTGGCTGCCAACGCGCTGCTGCTCAACTTCCTGACCTTCATGGCCTACGGGCTGGACGGCTTTGCGCATGCCGCCGAGGCACTGGTGGGCGCCGCATTGGGCGGACGTGACCGCCATGCACTGCGCATGGCAATCCGCGTATCGACGTTCTGGTCAGTGCTGGGGGCGGGGCTGTTTGCGGCGGTGTATGCGTTGGCGGGCTCGGCCATCATCGGCGTGCTGACCGATCAGCCGGCCGTGCGCGAAGCCGCGCGCCACTATCTGGTGTGGGCGGCGCTGCTGCCGATCGTGTCGGTGTGGGGCTTCCAGTTTGACGGCGTGTTCATCGGCGCCACGCGCACGCGTGAACTGCTGGTGACGATGGCCGTGGCGGCTGCCGCGTTCTGGGGGTTGTCGGTCACGCTGCAACCGCTTTGGGGCAACCACGGGCTGTGGGTGGCGATGCTGGGTTTTATGGCGCTGCGTGGGTTGATGCTTGGAGTGTTGCTGCCGAGGGTGTGGCGGGCGGCTTAGGCTTCAAACGGAAAATGCTGCGCTTCGTACTGCTCGTCTTGAGATTCACTTAACTTTGAACTTTGTTCGTTTAACTCTGAACTCCACGGAAGTGCCAACGGGCACGGCCGGGCAACCGGCAGAAAGCGAGGCAGAGGCCGGAACCGGGGCACGATCGGCAGAACGGGGAGGATATTAGGCTCAGTTCGGCCAGAAGCAGCCGCTCGGTAGGTGAAGGAATACAATTTTTTCTTGCTCTCAAGGGAAGCCAACCAACGATGCATAGAACGGAAGTTTCTCATTTCTATCTTGGCCGGATAACTGATGCCTCTCGATTCTTAAGCTTTCTCGCTGAACACTACGGCGAGGATGAAAATCAACCAGTTTCCGAGTTCTACGGCTCTCAGGGTGAGTTCTTCTGTGACCATGATTTCATGGAAACAGGGCTGCGACAGTCGGGCACTTCACTCGAAGAGTTCTTTGCACCTCACTCGTACTCGGACAAATGGTCGGAAGCGCTATGTGAAGCGGCGCGCGCGGCCAATTTGGGAGATGCGAACGCGCTGATTTTCATAAATTGCGAACAGATAAAATCGCCAAGGTCAGTGCATGGAGAAGGGTTCGAACTGGTCTACATCGGGATGTTCGAATATCCAATTTGAGCTTCTCGAATTTAATTTCGCCCGATGCGACGCCTGCTGCTAGGCGACCGCTTTCGGTTGAATCCGCAGTCAAGAGCAGCCGTTGGTTGAGCAGCTTGAATCTGTATCATTTCATTCAAAGATACCTCCTTGATTCCGATGATTTCAAAAGACTTGCTTGGCGACTTCGCCGGGGCTATCTCAGGTGCAGCCACAGATGCACCAGACAAGTACCCTGATTGGAGCTACTGGACTTTTGAGACTCATATGGCCGACATCAAGGACCTGTGGGGCAAAATTCGCCTCCAGCTACTGGCGGATGAGGAGATGACCAAGTTCATCGACGAAAAGCTTCAGTACATGTTTTCGGCATTCGAGTGCGGCGACAACGACGGCGGACGCACCGCAGCATGGGCGATATACAACGCGATAAATAAACTTAGGTAGCGACTGCTGTCTTGTAGGGGTGAGTCTGCTATCGGCTGCGGATTCAACCGGTCGATGCAACAGATTGTGGAAAATTACTGCGGAATTTCTCGCTCATGTGCCGAAGGGCGCAACCCAGACGGTCTGCCAACGAACCATGCTCGCCAAACGAGAGGAGCCCTTGTAATGCTGAGAAGTACTGTAGTGCTGGTGGCCCTTGCATTGGCAACCCAAAGTGCAAGCAGTATCACGCCCGCCGACCCATCGATAGGAAGCTATCCTTGGTTTGTTGCATTGGATCAAAGGTGCCCGCAAAAGAGCGCTTCGCGCGAAGCCGCCTTGGAAAGGTACAAGCGCCACCTCATCGCCAATATCCGAGCAATAGCCGCAGGGCTACCGGAATCTCAGGCGGCCATCTTTTTGAAGCGCGCCGACGAATTGGAAAGGACTGGTCCTTCGACGGTGGACCTAGATCGCTTCGCCGACATATTCGCCAAGGGAAGTGCTGAAGAGATACAAGAACTCTGTCAGTCTTTTGAAGTCGACGTGAACGACCGGCTAGCTATCGAGCGGCAGCTCATGCAGACCGTGAATCCCATTCGGTCACCGAACACAAATTCGAGGTGAACGGCCACTTTGAGCAAGAACCACTGTCCCTTGTGGGTCGATCACGGCCAGCCCGTGCTATTTCTGACGTTGGAAACGTAGCCGGAAAGTTCAAAGTTAAGAGAACCAAACCTCGGATAGTTCAAAATTAAGTGAACCAGCAATTCAGACTGAATTGAGCGCGGTCTTTGGAAAGCGCGGCGCTCGCTGATGCGAGAGTTCAGCGTTGAGTGAGTCTCAACAGCTCGATCAGCCCGGTCATGATTCCGAGGCGATTTCTATCTGTCATGCCGGGCTTAGCGGCAGCATCGACGAGTTTCGACGCGATGGCGAGCGCCTCGTTGTAATCGTCTTCAGTCTGTAGCAGTTGCGTGCCCATTGTTTGCGTTCACTACTGCGCACACTCCACCACCAGCAACGCCGTCGCCACCGTCTTCCCCGCATTCGAAATCGCGTGCTGCACGTCCGCCGGGTAGCGCGCGGATTCTCCGTGCCGTACCTTTTTCTCGCTTGCACCCGATTGCACCGTCAGCGTGCCGCTGAGCACCGACAGGTGCTCTTTCGTCCCCACCTCATGCGGTTCTGACGCCAGCACACCGCCTGGCTGAATCGACAGCTCATACCACTCAAAACGCGCCGCCAAGTCCACCGGCCCAAGAATCTTCAATTCGCACTTGCCATCCGGGCTTTTGATGACTGGGATGGAGTGAGCCGGGATGACGGTGACGGACGGCGCCGCATCCGCCGCACCTTCGGGCGAGAGGAAATCCGCCAGCCCCACGCCCAGCGCGGTTGCCAAGCGCCACAGTACGGCCACGGTGGGGTTGGCGAGGTTGCGCTCGACCTGCGAGAGCATGGACTTGGACACGCCGGCGCGGCGCGAGAGTTCGTCCAGCGACAGCTTGCGTGCCTGACGCAGCACTTGCAGCTTGGCGCCAACGGCCGGTGGGCCGTCAGCAAGCCCTTCTTCAAACGGACGGGTGGCAGGGGCTTGTGCCATCGGATGGTATCTTGTAAATTGAACAAATTATTCGATATATCGAACTTGTTCGATTTATCGATCAACGCAGTCTACAGGAGGAGCACCATGGGGACAACGGCAGGCAATGCCTCGACGGGGGCTTCGATCGAAGCTTTCTACGCCAACATCCGCCACGAGCTGGAAGCCATTGAGGAGGCCGGTCTGTACAAGACCGAGCGCATCATCACCTCGCCGCAGGGCAGCGTGATCCACACGGCTGACGGTAAGGAGGTCATCAACCTCTGTGCCAACAACTACCTGGGTTTGTCGTCGCACCCCGAGGTGCTGAAGGCCGCGCACGAGGCACTGGATTCGCACGGCTTTGGCCTCAGCTCCGTGCGCTTCATCTGCGGCACGCAGGATCTGCACAAGACGCTGGAAGCGCGGCTGGCCAAGTTTCTCGGCACGGAAGACACCATCCTCTACGGCTCGGCGTTCGATGCCAACGGTGGGTTGTTTGAGACGTTGCTTGGCGCCGAAGACGCCGTCATCAGCGATGAGTTGAACCACGCGTCCATCATCGATGGCATCCGCCTGTGCAAGGCACAGCGCTATCGCTACAAGCACAACGATCTGGATGACCTGCGCGCGCAACTGAAAGCCGCCGATGCAGCCGGCGCGCGCTTCAAGCTGGTCTTTACCGATGGCGTGTTCTCGATGGACGGCACCATCGCGCGGCTGGATGAAATTCGCGCCATTTGCGATGAGTTTGGCGCATTGCTGGGCATTGATGAGTGCCATGCCACGGGCTTCCTGGGCAAGCGCGGGCGCGGCTCGCACGAGCACCGCGGCGTGTTCGGCAAGATCGACATCATTACCGGCACGCTGGGCAAGGGCCTGGGCGGTGCATCGGGTGGTTTTACCAGCGCGCGCAAGGAAGTGGTGGCGCTGCTGCGCCAGCGCTCGCGGCCGTATCTGTTCTCGAATACCGTGGCACCGGCCATTGTTGGCGCCAGCATCAAGGTGCTCGACTTGCTGGAGGCCGATACCTCGTTGCGTGACAAGCTGGAAGACAGCGCACTCTACTTCCGCCGCAAGATCGTTGAACTCGGTTTTGACATCAAGCCGGGCGACCACCCCATCGTGCCGATCATGGTGTACGACGCGCCCAAGGCGCAGGCGCTGTCCAAACGCCTGCTGGAGTTGGGTGTGTATGTGATCGGCTTCTTCTACCCGGTGGTGCCCAAGGGGCAGGCGCGTATCCGCGTGCAGATCAGCGCGGTGCACGAGCGTGAGCAGCTTGATGCGGCACTCAAGGCGTTTGAAACCGCCGGCAAGGAACTGGGGATCATCTGATGAGCAGCAGTACTGGCACTGGCACCGCGCCGCGCATTCTCATCATCGGCGCCAATGGGCAATTGGGGACGGAGCTGGCGGCGGCGCTGGCCGAGCGTTACGGCACCGGCAACGTGGTGACCAGCGACATGGTGCCCAAGGGGCGCCATCCGCAGATCCGCCACGAAATGCTCGACGTGACCGATCGCGGGCAGTTGCGCGAGATCATCGAGCGCCACGGCATCACGCAGATCTATCACCTGGCGGCGGCGCTTTCGGCGGCCGCCGAGCAATCGCCCACGTGGGGCTGGCAGCTCAACATGAACGGCCTGCTGAACGTGCTGGAGGCCGCGCGCCAGCACAACATCGAGCGCATCTTCTGGCCGAGTTCAATTGCGGCATTCGGGCCCACCACGCCGGCCGACAACACGCCGCAGAGCACGATCATGGAGCCCAAGACGGTCTACGGCATCTCCAAGCTGGCGGGCGAGGGCTGGTGCCGCTGGTACTTCGAGCACCACGGTATCGACGTGCGCAGCCTGCGCTATCCGGGGCTGATCTCGTACAAGACCGCTCCGGGCGGCGGCACCACCGATTACGCCATCGACATCTTCCATTCCGCCGTGAAGGGCGAGCGCTACACGTGCTTTCTGGAGAGCGACGAGGCGCTGCCCATGATGTACATGCCCGATGCCGTGCGCGCCACGATCGAGTTGATGGAAGCACCAGCCGAGCGCATTACCGAGCGCGGCAGCTACAACCTGGCGGGTGTGAGCTTTACGCCGGCGGAGCTGGCGGCGGAAATCCGCAAGCATCATCCGGCGTTTGACGTGGCGTACGCGCCGGATTTCCGTCAGGCGATTGCCGCAAGCTGGCCCAACTCGATCGACGATTCGGTCGCCCGGCGCGACTGGGGTTGGAAGCCCGAGTACGGCGTGGCGGAAATGACGACCGACATGCTGAAGAACCTCGCGCACCTGGCGCATTGAGCACCTGCCCGGCAGTCGGCGGAAATAGAGCCGACTGCCGGGCTGCTCCCAGTATCGGCCGGACAGGTTGTGTCCAACCATGCAGCATGCCCGCCCCTTCCTGCTCCCGTGGCATGCCCTGTCCGCCGCACCCACTTCGTGATGCGGCGTAAGCGCCTGAGCGGCGCTGCATCCGTCACCTCCGCATTGCTTGCAGCACATGTTTCCGTGACCAAGCGGCGCCGGCCTCTCTTGCCTGGTAAGTTTTAAAACAGGTTGTAAAAACGTTCAGTTATCGACCAACGGCACGAGCGTGCATTCGCCACGCGTCCTGAAGTCGTCACCATCCGGCTACAAAATCGGGTGCGTGCGCGGCAGTGCAGCAAACGGTGCTGCAGGCCATTGAGCCGTTGCTGCAGCGGGTTTCAACCACCTTCCGACCGGTCGGTTTTGTGCCAAGTGTGTAAGCAGATGTTGCATTGCACGGTTCTGGCCCGATGCTTGCTCAATGTCGTGCGGTCACGCTGCGTGAGCAAGCGCTTTGCGCCTCACGCACACAACGTTCTTCCAAATAAGCGGATCCGGAGCAATCCACGGCATTCGCACTTCGCTTCTCCACTGCTGGCGCTCTCGCACTTCGCCGGTGGCAGGGCGCTTCTTTCGGACGGTCCCGGGGTTTCAACGGTCGACTACGCGCACGTGCACGCCTGCCGCGGCAGGCTCGGTATGCGCGCGACCGGAATCGCTTCACCAGAAAACGAGGAAACCATGAAAGCAGTCCTGCTGGAGAATCATCCGTTGCTGCGAGCCGGACTTGGCGCACTGCTCAAGCATCCCACCCTGGGCCTGGAAGTCGTTGCCCCCGTGTTGCCGGTTGGCGAGCCGGGCGACGTGCATGCTGTTGATACGCGTGCCGACCTGCTCGTCATCGGCCTGGACGAAGCCGATGGCCCAGTCGACACGGCCCAATTGCGTGAAGCCATTGCTTGCAGCGAGGCCAGCCGCGTGGTGTTGCTCGCGGCCCGCCTGTCGGCAGAAGAGGCGCACGTTGCGATGACGTGCGGGGTGGATGCCTATGCCGCCAAATCACAGCCGCCTGAAGTGCTGCTGGCCACGCTGCAGCTGGTGCTGGCGGGCGGGCAGTCGTATCCGGCATTGATGCCACGCCCGGCCGCCACGGCCGTCACCATGCTCGCGCTTGATGCGTCGGAAGCCGCGCAGCGGTTGAATGTGTCGCTGCGCCAGTACGAGGTGCTGGTGCTCCTGTCGCGCGGGCATTCGGTCAAGGGTGTTGGCCGCCTGCTCGGCATTTCGGAAGCCACCGTCAAAACGCACGCGTGCACGCTGTATCGCCGCCTCAATGTGCGCAATAAGAGCGAAGCCGTGTATGCGGCCATGCGCCTGGGCATTCCGCTGGAACTGCAAGGCACTGCCATGGCGCAGGGTGAAACCACTGCCGCCGTGCAGGAAGACACCGCCGTGTTTGTCCAGACCGCTGCCGGCCCGTCGCGCGCGTCTGCGTCCACCTCGATGTCTGCCACCGATGCTGTGATGAGCGCGCCCCGCGTTGCGGTGGCCGACCACGGTGCGGAATCGCGGTGGGCGGCCATGACACGCGCCTTTGGCGGCGTGACACCCGCCAAACCACCACGCCCGCACGTGCGCACCGCCAACGGCACAGCCCGCTTGGGCTGACACGCTCGGGTCTCCAGCGTCCGATCCCCACGTCACGCGGTTGACCGCGTTGAGCGCATCGACGTGCTGTACGGCTTCTGGCGTCGGGCAACATCGTTGCGGACGAAGACTGATCGCTTGAACCGGCAGACGGCCATGGCGTGCCTTTCCCTGGAAGGCGCGCGCCTTCTATCGCATGTCGTTCACGCTTGTTGAGGCTGGGCGCTCTTGGGCGGATAGGCCTCCTCCAGCGCGATAGCGCCCGTCTCCAGCAACGACTTCAAGTTGGACAGAATCTTCGGCCAGCCACCCGACACGGCTTCGATCAGCTTCGAAGGTGCACGCTCGATGCTGTGCGTGATCGTCAGCTTGACTGCCGTGCTGCTGGGCTCCAGTTCCATCGTGCAGAGTGACGGGCCCTCGGCCTTGAGTTCGGGTTTGGTCTGGTGCTGCCAGCGGATGACCAGGCGACGGGGTGGCTCGGCCTCGACGATCTGGCCGTCGTCGAAGACCACACCGTCGCCGGATACCAGCGCCCACGAAGCGCCCGCCGTCCATTCGCTTTCACAGCGCATGCCGAACCAGTACTGCTTCATGGCGTCGGCATCGGTGAGGGCATGCCACAGCCTCTCGGGTGTCGTGCGGATATAGGTCACGTAGACAAAGGTCGACTGCGGCATGGGCGTTCTCCCGTTGTTGTTTCAGCATAGAACGCGCGACCAGGCACGAAAACCAGAGTGGCGTGTTGCGTCGCCCATGGTGTGAGTTCCAGTTTAATGGATGGTAAATCCAGTATGATGGAAATCATCGAACCGCTGCACCGGAGCTTGCATGACTTCCCCCGCACCCCATGACGACATCCGCCTGATCGACTGCACCGAGGCCGAGCATGCGTCAGCCATTCTTGAAATCCTGAACGAGGCCATCGTCAACTCCACCGCGCTGTACGACTACGTGCCGCGCCCGCCGCAAGCCATGGAGACCTGGTTTGCTGCCAAGCGTGCGGGTGGCTTTCCGGTGGTGGGCGCGGTCGATGCCGCGGGCAAGCTGCTGGGCTTTGCGAGCTGGGGCACGTTCCGCGCGTTTCCCGCCTACAAGTACACGGTGGAGCACAGCGTGTACGTGCACCACGCATGCCGTGGCCGCAAGCTTGGCGAGCGGTTGCTGCGCGAGTTGATCCGCCGCGCAAAAGAAAAGCAGGTGCACGTGCTGGTGGGCTGCATTGATGCGGCCAACGGGGCGAGCATCGGCCTGCACACCCGCCTGGGGTTCGTGCACGCGGGCACCGTCAAAGAAGCCGGCTTCAAATTCGGCCGCTGGCTGGATGCCGCGTTCTATCAATTGAATCTGCAAATGCCTGAGCAACCGGTTGACGGTTGATTGCTGCAGCAGCAACAAGGCTCAATGCCGCTGGCAGACGCCCTAGCAAAAAAAGACTAGGGCGCACACACAAGGCCAGCGCAATCGTTGTCACCCGTTCGCGCGTTTTGAGGGCAAACGTATGTCGCCCGACAAGGTGCGTAAACGTGTGAACGATCGTGCAGCGCATCACGCAGACGTGGTGAGCGGGCGCCTTGATTGGTCGTTCACGCACGCCTATGCTTGGTTCTCCTGCAGGCCGGCACAGCACGCGCGCGCTCATTTTCATCGGCTCTTGCAGTGCTCATGGTGTCAGTGAATCAAGCCTATCGTCACGGCGGCCCTTCCGTGACCGACAACCACGATGGAGTCGACTGTGCTGAGTCCCCATGAATTTGCCGTCCTGCTTCTCGTCAACGATGGTGCCGAGCCCGATGAACTCGATCGTGCCGATGTCGAGGCGCTGATCGAGCGGCAGCTCGTCACGCTGGAGCATCGTGGCCCCGACCGTTGCTACGCGCGGGTGACCCTTCAGGGGTATGTCTTCCTCAAAGCTTCGGGCCTTGTTCGCGCCAGCGGGCGAAGGTTGGCCACCGCCACTGCGCATTGAGCGTACGGCTTTCGCGCACGAACGCTTCCTCATTCCTGATGTGCAGCCAATACGGCATCCGGCCGTGACCGTTGCCGTTTGCGGCCTCGATCGTGCGCGGTGTGCGGATCACCATCGTCCATAGGCCGCCAAGGATCACGAGCGCGAAATGCGCGATGAAATGTGCGAGCACATGGAGCATGGATCCACTCACGCGATGACAACACCAAGCGGCCCACGCGGTGCAACTGCATGGGCCTTTTTGCTGTGCTGAGGCAGGCGAATATGGGTTGGGATGGCGACGGTATCGGTGCAACACTGAAGCGGTTGGTGTGCCTCGCACGGAGGCGGACATGTTGAAGATCGGTCGAAGTGTGGGCATGGCAGCACTGATGTCCATTGCGCTTGCCATCGGCACGGCGCAGGCACAGTCACCGCAATCGTCATCGTATGAAGGCTTTGCCGTGCCGATTGGCAGTGCACCGCACGACGTTGCGCCATCCCCCGACGGCACCGTGTGGTACACCGCGCAGGCGCAAGCCGCGGTGGGACGGTTGGACCCACGCAGCGGCAAGGCGGATCGTGTTGCGTTGGGCACCGGTTCAGCGCCGCATGGCGTGATCGTCGGTCCCGACCTGGCCGCGTGGGTGACCGACGGCGGCCTCAACGCCATCGTGCGCGTTGACCCGAAAACGCTCGCCGTCACGCGCTTTCCGCTACCGAAGAACCGCACCGACGCCAACCTGAACACCGCCGTTTTCGACAAGCAAGGACACCTGTGGTTTACCGGACAGAGCGGCATCTACGGCGAGCTGGACCCCGCCAGCGGAAAGATGCGCGTGTTCGATGCACCGCGCGGCCCCGGTGCCTACGGCATCTGCGTCACCCCAAACGGCAACCTGTACTTTGCATCACTGGCCAGTAGCTACCTGGGCCGCATTGATCGTGTGAGCGGTGCGGCCCAGGTCATCGAACCGCCAACGCCAAAGCAGGGCGCGCGCCGCGTCTGGGCGGATTCAAAAGGGCGCGTCTGGATCAGTGAGTGGAATGCGGGAAAGGTCGGTATGTTCGATCCGGCAACCCATCAATGGCGCGAATGGAAATTGCCCGGTGAAGACCCACACGCCTATGCCATCTTTGTCGATGACAAGGACATCGTTTGGCTCAGCGAGTGGACCGCCAACGCACTGGTGCGCTTTGACCCGCGCACCGAGACGTTTGACGTGTTGCCGATGCCCCGGCCGCATGCGCGTGTGCGTCAGATGATGGGGCGGCCGGGAGAGCTGTGGCTGTCGGAGTCTGGCACCGATCATTTGCTGCGCTATCAGACGAACGCAGCAGGGGCGAGCGGGAACTGAAGGTGTATCGCCACGCGGGGTTTCGTAAGCTCGCTTTTTGCTGGGTGACTAGTTGTCGAGCCTGAAGACATATGACTTGCTTGCCACGACAGGTACAGCTTGGCCGTGTTGCCGATAGGGCGTGCACCTGACGGTACGGGCGGCAGTGGTGGCAGCGTTGTCAAGGCGCGGTGAGCCGGATGAAGAGGTCAGTGCCACATTGGTGATCTCACCGGTTTCACCAATGAAGAGCTTGACTGTCGCTCGACCTTCCTCGCCCATCTTTTGTGACATCGGCGGATACACCGGCTGTGGATCATTGCATTGGATGGTGTTGGCGCCAGTGTTGCCCATCGCGCTCGATGCCGGAGGTGGTGCGATCGTCGATGAAGGGGAGCGCTGCGCCAGAAGATCATGGCCGCCTGCAGTGCTTGATTCGTGAGACGCCATCGATTGCGGCACGGGTCCGTTGCCGAGCAAGCGCGCGCCATTGATCAGCACAATCAACACTAGCCATACCCACCACCAGCTAAAGAATGACCGTTTGGATGAGGAAGGCCCAGACGACTGCCGCTGCGGCGCCTGCTCCCCGCGCTTGCCAGGCGGCAACGCGGCATACAGTTCTCGCCAACGCGGCAGTTTGCTGACGTCGGTGATGATGCCCAGCCACGTTGGAAAATTCCTAACCGTGTTTTCCAGCAGTAGGAAAGAGTCCTGCAGCTCCCGACGGTTCGGCTCCGACGGATTGCGCAAGCGCTGGATGAGCGCGCGTTGCTGAGCGCGATCCTTCGGCGGCAGGCGATCGAACAGCGCGCGCTCCTGCAAAGCACGGTCGAGCACGAAGCCAATGTTCCCGAAGTTCTGCAGGTGCCGACGGTCTTCGTTCCAGCGGAACACATTGGTGGCGGCGACGAGCAGCGCTTCATGACCGGGCTTCCACCCCTGTGTGAGCAGGGCCGCGAACTTGTACTCGAACATCTCGCGCGCGGTCATGCTGATTAACGCGTCGCCGGCCATGAGTTTTTCAAGCGCGGCCTGCCACGTGTGGTAGTCCGGCATGGTCTTCGGGTTGGCCGCGGCTGCCTTGAATGTATCCATGAAGCTGGCAAACGCGGTGTTGGCATGCGCTGCTGCGTCGTCTTGCTGTGTCGGCGCCGGCACGGGCGCTGTTGCTGGAGGCGGCGATGTCGCCTCCACGCGTAGCTTGGGGATCGCCACGTTCGGCGGCGCAAAGGATGCCGTGGGCGCCGGGCTTGGCGCCGCGTCGGCTTCGTCCTCGTCCTCTGCGTCAAGGTCTTGTTCCGGCGCTGATCTGCTGGGCTGTCGCGCCCACATCAGCGCCGCGTCGTAAGCGGCGCGCAGAGCCTGAAAGCCCGCCGGGTCGGCTTCCTGGTCGATCTTCTTGAGCTTCTGGGCGTACGCGCGCCGTATTGCGCGCTCGTCCGCCGAGGTATCGAGTTCGAGTTGCTGCAGAAAGCGCGGCACCATGATCATTCCGGTCACGAATCAGGCTTGGGGTTCTGGCTGCGGGAAGACGCGGATCTGGCGCTCGACGTGCTCCACCAGTTCGTCGAATTTCTGTCGATCAGCCTGAATGCGGTGCAGCTCCTGCGATGCCAGTGACGCTTCGAACAGCCGGATCTGGGCGCCGAACCATTCACGCTCCTTACCGCGCAACTGCTGATACAACCGTTCCGCGCGCGCCATCAGCGTGCGGTTCTCCATTTGGTCACGCGGATGGATCTTGAGCGTCGACAGCGCGGCGAGCTTCTCTGCGATTTCCTCTTCAGACAGCAGGCCTGGGTTGTCTTCAATGATGAGGCTCACGGTTTCCTGCGTCTTCTGCACCGTGGCTTCGACCTGCAGCAGGCCATTGACGTCATAGGTGAAGCGCACGTCGACGGCACACTGGGCGCGCGGGAGGTCCGGCAAGGGCACTTTCAATGTGCCCAGCTGAATGTTCTCGGTCACGAGACGGGCTTCGCCTTGATAGACGTGCAGATCCACTGCGCGTTGCTGTTCGCGGATCGGGCTGTAGGTCTTCACCCGGCTGATCGGCACCGGGCTATTGCGCTCGATGATCGGGTCAAAGTGGCCGTCGGTATAGGAGCCGTCAGGGAGCTGCATGGCCACGGCGACGCCGAGCGAGTAGGGCGCGACGTCTGTCATGACGACATCATCCAGCGCGGCATCCTTCATCTTCAGGCCGGCCTGTACGGCAGCCCCCAACGCCACCACCTCATCCGGATTGATTTCGCACTCCGGAAAGCGCCCGAACATGCGGGCGACCATGCGCCGGACCACCGGCATGCGCGTGGCGCCGCCCGCCAGCACGATCTTGTCCAAATCCGTACCGCGCAGGTTGGCGTCGCGCAGGGCGCGTTCCACCGGCGCACGCAGCCGCTGCAGCAGCGGGGCGCAGATCTGCTCGAACGTGGCTTCATCCAGTTCCAGCGTGTAGGTATCGCTGTTGTGAGCGACCTCGATCGTGGCCGCAGGCTGTTCCGACAGCGCGCGTTTGGCTGCTTCGACCTGCGCGGTGAGCCGTTGCATGAATGCGGCATCGGTCTTGAGCTTGGCCGGTGCCTTGGCTTGGTCGAAGAAGCGGTCGATGATGCAGGCGACGAAGTCTTCGCCACCGAGGAAGTTGTCGCCGGCAGACGCCCGGACTTCCATGACGCCCTCGAACATGTCGAGCACCGACACGTCGAACGTACCGCCGCCCAGGTCGAATACAAGGAAGCGGGTTTCGGCGCCAAGCTGATGGATGCCGTAGGCCAGGGCTGCCGCAGTGGGTTCGTTCAGCAGCCGATCGACTTTCAGGCCTGCCATGACACCTGCTGCGCGCGTGGCCTTGCGCTGCGCGTCGGAAAAATAGGCGGGAACAGTGATGATGGCTTCGGTGATCGGCTGGCCCAGCGCGGCTTCCACGTCTTCTTTGAGCGAGCGCAGTACCAATGCCGAAAGCTCTTCCGCACGGAACTCGCGCTTGCCAAGGCGGATGGTGCGCTCGCTACCCATGAAGCGCTTGAACACGGCGGCGGTCTTGTCCGGATGCGTTTGCAGCCGCTCGCGCGCCGCGCGTCCGACGAGGATGGTGCCGTCTTCATCCAGGCTCACACAGGAGGGTGTGAGGTAGTCCCCAAGGCTGTTCGGAATCAGGCGCGGCTGCCCGTCTTCCCAAACGGCCACCAGGCTGTTTGTTGTTCCCAGATCAATACCGATGATCATCCCGCCCCCAACAACTTTGATGCGGCCTTCAGGCCACTTGTGATTTCTGTCGGATGCGTAACGTGAATCGCAGGGGCCTGTCTGTCATGCCGCCAATGCGGCGATCGACATAGCATCGCGCACCGGATGGCGCGATCAGGCAACGGAATCACGACGCGGCGGCCAAGATACCACGGCAGAAGTGCCGGGGCCGCCGCACAGGAGAGGGGTGTTGTGGTGTTGCGTTGAGGGGCCCGCTGCCTCTAAGCCTCCACTTCCGCCAGCGCCTTGAGCCCCACCGACAGCATGGCCAGATCTGCCTGCCCCGCAGCCACCTGATCGGCAATCACGCGGTTGTAGCGCGCCAGTGCCTCCTGCCGGGTGGCTTTCCACGTATCGACCAGCGCCTCTGCCCCAATGCCGGCGGGCGCATCACGCAGCACCGAGCCGGTCAGCCTGCGGCGCAGTTGCCCCAGTTCCTCAAGCAACGTGGCGCGCGCCAGCATCTGCCAGTGGGTTTGCGTGGGCAGGTTGAGGATGCCACCCTGCAGCCAGCCATAACCCAGCGGCTGGTCGAGCGCAAAGTACACGCGTGCGGCGAGCTTGGCATCGCAACCACTGGCGGCGGCCACTTCGGCAATGTCGAGCAGCGACACGCGCGCCGGCACACCTGCCGCGGTGCGTGCCAGCGCTTCGGGAACGCCCTCGTCAGCCAGTGCCTGCTGCTGTTGTGCCGACGTGCGCGCGGAGTCTTCCGTTTGCAAACCATCCACTTCCGGCGCCAGCGCATCCACCGCATCGCGGAAGCGTGCCACCGTGGCCGGCACGTCTGCTATGCGCCGCCGCAGGAACCACAGCGTAGCGCGCTCGTGTAGCTGCGCAAATGCGGTGAACAGCGCCGTCTGCGTTTCGTGCGGCACCTGCGCATCCAGCCCGTCGACTTGCTCCCAGAGCGGGTCCATCCGATAGACCGCGCGCGCCACCAAGCTGGCCCACACAACAGCCAGCGGCTCGGCGCCGGTTTCTTCGGCAAGGCGATGCACGAACGTCACGCCGGCGCGGTTGATGAGCGCATTGGCGTGCATGGTCGCCAGGATCTCGCGCCGCAGCGGGTGCCGCGGCATGGTCGGGCCGCAACGTGCCTGCAGCGGATGCGGAAAGTAGCCGGGCAGTCCGTCGGCCACGAAGGGCTGGTCGGGCAAATCGCTGGCCAGCAGCGCGTCGTACAGCCACATCTTGCTGTAGGCCATCAGCACCGCACGCTCCGGTGTGGTGAGGCCCCCGCTGGCGGCGCGCCGCGCGTCGATCTCCTCGTCGGGCGGCAGGAATTCAATGACCCGGTTCAGGCGCCCGGTGCGTTCCAGATAGCGCATCAGCCGCGCTTCGGCATCCAGCCACTGCGTCGTGCGCGTGCGTGCGAGTGAAAGCGCCTGCGTCTGGAAGTAGTTGTCGCGCAGCACCAGCGTGCCCACCTCGTCGGTCATCTCGGCGAGCAGTGTGTTGCGCTGCTTGAGTGTCATCTCGCCGTCGGCCACCACCAGGCCCAGCAGGATCTTGATGTTGACCTCGTGGTCGGAGCAATCTACGCCGGCGGAGTTGTCGATGGCATCAGTATTGATGCGGCCGCCATGCAGTGCATATTCAATGCGGCCGAGTTGCGTGCAGCCCAGGTTGCCGCCTTCAGCGACGACCTTGCAGCGTAGCTCTGCACCGTCCACGCGCAGCCCGTCGTTGGCGCGGTCGCCCACCTGGGCATGCGTTTCGCTGCTGGCCTTGACGTAGGTGCCGATGCCGCCGTTGTAGAGCAAATCCACCGGCGCCTTGAGGATGGCGTGCAGCAGATCATTCGGTGCCATCTCCGTCGCCGTCACATCCAGCATCGCACGCACTTCGGGCGACAGCGGAATCGACTTGACTGTGCGCGGGAAGATGCCGCCCCCCGGGCTGATCAGCGTCTTGTCATAGTCGGCCCAGCTTGAGCGCGGCAGGTTGAACATGCGTTCGCGCTCGGCAAAGCTGGTGGCCGCATCGGGGGATGGATCAAGAAAGACATGCCGATGATCGAACGCCGCCAGCAGACGGATATGGCGCGAGAGCAGCATGCCGTTGCCAAACACATCGCCCGACATATCACCCACACCCACCACGGTGAAGTCCTGCGACTGCGTATCGACGCCCATCTCGCTGAAGTGCCGCTTGACCGATTCCCACGCGCCGCGTGCGGTGATGGCCATCTTCTTGTGGTCATAGCCGACCGAGCCGCCGGAGGCAAACGCATCGCCCAGCCAGAAGCCGTATTCCGCAGAGATGGCGTTGGCGTAGTCGGAGAACGTGGCGGTGCCCTTGTCGGCGGCCACCACCAGGTAGGGGTCGTCCTCGTCATAGCGCACCACGTCGCGCGGTGGCACGAGGTGGCCGTCGACGTAGTTGTCGGTCAGGTCAAGCAGGCCGCGCAGGAAAGTTTGGTAGCACGCCACGCCTTCGGCCAGGTACGCATCGCGGTCTCCGGCGGGCGGCGGTTGCTTGACGATGAAGCCGCCCTTGGAGCCCACCGGCACGATGACGGTGTTCTTGACCATCTGCGCCTTGACCAGCCCCAGCACCTCGGTGCGGAAGTCTTCGCGCCGGTCAGACCAGCGCAGCCCGCCGCGCGCCACCTTGCCACCACGCAGGTGCACGCCCTCCACACGCGGCGAATACACCCAGATCTCGAACATCGGCTTGGGCTCGGGCAGGCCCGGCACGCGCGCAGGGTCGAACTTGAACGACAGGTACGGCTTGGATTGCCCGGCCTGCCCACCGTCTGCCGCACTCTGGAAGTAGTTGGTGCGCAGCGTGGCCTCCAGCACGCCCAGGAACTGACGCAGGATGCGGTCTTCGTCCAGGTTCGGCACCTCTTCCAGCGCTTCGGCAATCTGTGCGCGCAGCTTGTCGGCATCGCGCGTGCGTTCGACCTCGTTGAGTGCTGGGTCAAAGCGCACCAGGAACAGGCGGACCAATGCCCGGGCAATGGACGGATTGCCCGTCAGCGCGCTTTCCATGTAGGCGTTGCTGAACGTCGAGCCGATCTGGCGGATGTAGCGCGCATACGCTCGCAGGATGCGTACCTCGCGCCACGTCAGGCCCGCCTGCAGCACGAGACGGTTGAGATCGTCGTTCTCGACCTCGCCCGTCCAGATGCGTGCGAAGGTGTCTTCAAAGCGCACGCGTGCTTCGTCGAGATCAACCTCGCTGCCGTCGATGGTCTCCATACCGAAGTCGTGCATCCAGATGGGGACGGCATCGGCAGGTTCGACGCAGTAGGGGCGCTCTTCGTTGACGCGCACGCCAAGGTGCTCAAGCATCGGCAGGCTGCGCGACAGCGAGGTCGGCTCGCCTGCGCGGTAGATCTTGAAGCGCAGTGCACCGGTAGGGGCCTCTAGCGGCCGATAGAGCTGCATCGTGAGCGTGCCGGCGGCAGCGGCTTGCTGTGCCGATGGTGAAGCCGCCAGCAGTGGCTCCATCAGTTCGATGTCGCGCACGGCAAGTCGCGCGGGGTAGTCCTCGCGGAAGCCAGCGGGGAAGGCATCGCCATAGCGACGCAGCAGGCGGTTGCCGCGCTCCTCACCACCGCGCTCCAGCAGGGCATCGGCGAGGTCGTCCTGCCAGCGCCGTGCGGTCTGCACGATGCGCTCTTCCAGTTCCGCCACATCCACCTCGGGCACGTTGCCCGGCTGTGTGCGCACGGTGATGTGGATGCGCGCGAGCATCGACTCCGACAGCAACGGTGTGAACTCAACCCCCGTGCCGTGATAGGCGTCCTGCAGCAGCTTCTGAATGCGAATGCGCAAGTCGGTGTTGAACTTCTCGCGCGGTACGAACACAAGGCACGACACGAAGCGGTCAAAGCGGTCACGCCGCACAAACAGGCGCGTGCGCTGCCGCTCCTGCAGCCGCAGGATGCCGAGCGCGATGTCGTGCAGCTCCTCACCCTCAAGCTGGAACAGCTCATCGCGCGGATACTGTTCGAGAATCGTAATAAGTGTCTTGGCAAGGTGCCCGTTCGGCAGGAAGCCAGTGCGCGCGATCACGCTGGCGACCTTGCGCCGTGCCAGCGGAATGCTCTCTGCCGGCACCATGTACACGGTGGAGGTGTACAGCCCCAGGAAGCGCCGCTCGCCGCAGGTGCGGCCTTCGGCATCAAAGCGCTTCACACCCACATAGTCTAGATAGCCGGGGCGGTGCACCGTGGCACGCGAGTTGGCCTTGGTGATAAAGATGGGGGCCGGGGCGTTGATGATCTTGACCGCGCCCGGAGCAAGTCGCGAAAGGTCTGGGCTAGCCGCATCGCGCAACGCTTCGCGCAGCACGCCCAGGCCCGTGCCCGGCAGACCTTGCAGGTAGTGGCCATCTTCTTTCACGACGAGTTCGTAGTCGCGATAGCCCAGGAAGGTGAAATGCCGATCCAGCATCCATGCCAGAAAGGCTTGTGCCTCGGCAATCTCCGTGCGCTCGGTTTCATCGGCCGAAGCATGCGCGGCGCGCGCGCCCAACGCATCGATGGCGGATTGCGCTGCAGCTTGCATCGGCTTCCAGTCTTCCACGGCGGATCGCACGTCGCGCAGCACGCGCACCAGGCCGTCGTGCAGCGCCTGCAGCCGTTGCGGCTCAGAGAAACGATCGACCTCGATGTGGATATACGACTCGTAGTGCGCGTCGCCATTCGTGTCGTCGTTGGCGTCGGCTGGCGTGTCACCCGCGAGTGCGGCCGGCCGGAGCACGCCGCCGGCTTCTACCGCCGTGCGGGTGCCCGACGCGTCGCGCCGCATGCGGTAGACGGGGTGGAAAGCAGAATGGAGCGCCAACCCTTGCCGGTTGATCTCCATGGTGACGGAGTCAAACAGGAAGGGCATGTCGTCGTTCACGATCTCGACCACCGTGTGGCCGCAGTACCAACCGTGCTGTTCCAGGCTTGGGTTGTAGACCCGCACGCGTGGTTGCCCTGACACGAACTTCTGGCCGAGCTGCCAGTGCGCCATCGCTGCGCCGTAGAGATCGGCCACGCTGCGCGAGACGACGTCTTCGGGGTCGGCCAGTCCGTAGTAGTGCCGCATGAATGGCTCGAACAGCGCGGCCATGTCTGGCGCACGTCCGCGTGCGAGGGCCACTGCATCCGCCATGTGCTGACGGACTTTTTCTTCGTGCTGGGCAGACATGGGCGATCTCCCGAAAAGCGCGGAAAAAACGGCTTTTCCATGCTACGCCGCGTGCCCTTGGGCCGCAACGTGCAACCCGTGTCAACCGAAAGGGGGAGCGTGGGTCAGGCGCGCTTTTTTGTGCGGCGCGTTTGCAGATCGGTTGAGGGTGTTTTTGCGGCGCCTTGCGTGATCTTGTCGAGCACGCGCTTGGTCCGCCCTGCGCAGCTCTCGCTTTCCGTGCGGTTGTTGATGTCGCCGACGAGCGCGAGCAGGTGGTGTTTGGTCTGTGCCAGGCGTTGCTCCAGCAATTCAATCTCGCTGATTTTGCGGTGCAGCGCTTCGAGCAATTCCTGATGCGGCCACTTTTCCAGATCGGGCGGCAGGATGGCGCGGATTTCCTCCAGCGAAAACCCCGCACCCTGCGCACACAGGATGATCTCCAGCCGGGTTAGCGTGTCGGGCGTGTACTCGCGGTAGCCGTTGGCCTGTCGCTGTGCGGGCTGCAGCAGGCCGCTGGCCTCATAAAAGCGGATGCGCGAGGCGGCTACGCCACTCTGCTCCGCCAGTTCGCCGATTTTCATACGTATGCTCCGGGGCTTGACATTAAAGTCAACTTTAAGCTTAAGGTTAGGGCGTCGTCAAACCGGAGTGCCCCTCATGAAGCTGCTCACGCCCGCGTTGTTCACCCCCCTAACGTTGCCCAATGGCGCGGTGATTGCCAACCGCCTGGCCAAGGCCGCCATGGAAGAGAACATGGCCGATGCGGACCACGCGCCGTCCGATGCGCTGGTGCGCTTGTATGAAGCCTGGGCGAAAGGCAACGTCGGCTTGATGCTGACGGGCAACGTCATGGTGGACCACCGCGCCATGACCGGGCCCAACGGCGTGGTGTTGGAAGACGATGCCCACCTAGACCGCTTCCGGCGCTGGGCACACACCGCACGCGCACACGGCGCGCATGTCTGGATGCAGATCAACCACCCGGGCCGTCAGATGCCCGCAGCGCTTGGCCAAACCACGCTGGCGCCATCTGCCGTGGCGATGGACCTGGGCGCGCTATCCAAGCAGTTTCCGGTGCCCCGGGAGATGACCGCCGCCGACATTGCCGACGTGCAGCAACGCTTCACGCGCGCAGCGGTACTGGCCGAGCAGAGCGGCTTTACCGGCGTGCAGATTCACGCGGCACACGGCTATCTGCTGAGCCAGTTTCTCTCCCCGATCACGAACAAGCGGCAGGACCAGTGGGGCGGCCCGATCGAGAACCGCGCGCGTTTGCTGCTCGACATCGTGCGTTCGGTGCGCGGCGCGGTGTCGCCGCAGTTTGTGGTGGCGGTCAAGCTGAACTCGGCGGACTTCCAGCGCGGCGGCTTCAGCCCGGACGATGCCAAGCGCGTGGTCGAACTGCTCAACCCGCTGGGTGTGGATCTGGTGGAGTTGTCTGGCGGCAGCTACGAGGCGCCGGCCATGCAAGGGCAAGCCCGCGACGGCCGCACGCTGGCCCGCGAGGCCTACTTTCTGGAGTTCGCACGCGACATCGTTGCCATTGCGCAGATGCCGTTGATGGTCACGGGGGGCATCCGCCGCCGTGCGGTGGCAGAGCAGGTGGTCGACAGCGGTATCGCCATGGTTGGCATTGCGACTGCGCTGTCGATTGATCCGAACCTGCCGCGCGATTGGCAGGCCGGTAAGAACACCGCACCGGTGCTGCGCCCGATTACGTGGAAGAACAAGGTGCTGGGCTCGTTGGCCAACATGGCGGTGGTCAAGTTTCAGCTGCAACGGCTGAGCCAGGGACACGGGACGAACCCGCGTGTCTCGCCGTTCAGGGCGCTGGTGGTGCAGCAGTTGGCCAATGCCTGCCAGACGCGACGCTACAAGCGTTGGACAGCGCAGCGCGCTGTAGATTGACCGCGCTAGTGCAGGAGGGTGGCTTGGGCAATGCCAGCGGCTGCGCAGAGGGCCACCACGGCAAGCGGTGGCAGCTTCCACCGCGTTAGCAGGCAAAACCCGACGGCGGCAATCGCAAAATCCAGCGGAACATGCACCGCGCTGGTCCAAACCGGCGAGTACAGTGCGGCGGCCAGCACGCCAACCACGGCCGCATTCACCCCTGCCAACAGCGCCGCCATGGACTTGCGCGCACGCAGTGCCTGCCAGTACGGCAACGCGGCAACAACCAGCAGCAAACCAGGCAGGAAGATGCCCGCCGTGGCGAGCAAGGCACCACCCAGGTGATTGGGCACGCCACTCATCATCCAGCCGAGAAACGCGGCGAACGTAAACAGTGGCCCCGGTACCGCCTGCGCGGCGCCGTATCCGGCAAGAAAGTCGCTGGACGTCACCCACCCCGTGGCAACCGTCTGCTCCTGCAGCAGTGGAAGCACGACATGGCCGCCGCCAAACACCAGCGCGCCGGAGCGGTAGAACGCGTCGAATACACGAACAGCATCGCCAGCGCCGGCTTGTACTAGCGCAGGCAACCCGAGCAACAGCACGCCAAAGAGCACCAGCGCGATGGCACCCGCGCTGCGGGAAATGCGAAACCCCGCGTGCTGCGCAGGCACAGCGGTGACGCCGGTCACGGATGTGTCTTGGCACAGCGCAAGGCCCAGCACCGCGCCGAGCGCAATAGCGATGAGCTGCGCATAGACAGAGGCCGTCAGGCCCAGCAGCACGATGGCTGCCAGTGCGATGCCGGCCCGACGCAAATCGGGGCACAAGCGCCGCGCCATGTCCCACACGGCCTGCGCAACCACGGCAACGGCCACCAGCTTCAACCCGTGGATCAATCCATCACCCAAGGGGCCGCCGAGCGTTGGCGCCAGCATGGCAAAGGCAATCAGCAGCACGACGGATGGCAGCGTGAACCCGCACCATGCAGCCAGACCGCCAAGCCAGCCGGCGCGCAGCAAGCCGATCGAAAAGCCGACCTGGCTGCTGGCCGGCCCCGGCAGGAATTGGCACAAGCCAACCAGATCGGTGAACGTTGCGTCGTCAAGCCAGCGCCGCCGCTCGACAAACTCGCGGCGGAAGTACCCGATGTGTGCCACCGGGCCGCCAAACGACGTCAGCCCCAGCTTGAGGAAGACAGCGAGCACGCCCAGCACGTTGGTTGCCTGTGCGGGCCGTGATGCATCCATGTTGGTGTCCATTGCTGTCTGCGCGCCGTTTAATGGATGTCGCTTGCCGCGTCCCACAGGTCACGCGTGCCGAGCGTTGCGTGCCAGGCTTCGAAGCGCGATCGCCATTGCTCAAAAGGCTCGCCCAGCGGGTGCCTGGGGTCGTCGCTCAACGCATAGGCCATGCCCTCGATCAGCCATCCGGGGCGGGTGGCCACCGCATAGTTGCCCAACACTTCCGCCTGCCGAAAGTGAATGAGCTCATGCGTTACGTAATAGGTTTGCCACCCACGTGGCGCGATGACCAGGCCGAGATTGCCCACGGCTTCTGCCGCACGCCGCCCAATGCCGAACGTATCGGCACAAGCCGCTGTCGTGCAGAACACCATGCGCGGTGCGCGCTGGAATGGCCCAACCACATCAGCGGTCTTGGCGTAGCCCTCCTGGTACAGCCGTTGCGCATCGCTCAGGCTGGCAATGTTGTCGGTGCAGATGTTGGGCAACGGGCAGGACACCCCCAGCATGAGCGATGGCGCAACAACCCGCAGCGGCTTGACGAAGGCAAGCGCTGCAGCGGGCAATGCGATCAACAAGGCGGCACTGGTGGCCAGCAGGATCCGGGTGGGCTTCATGGGTTGGCGGCAGAGAGATAGGCGGTGGCGAACATTATCAGGTATCCGCACCGCCCGAGGGGTGCCGCCGCCACTGCGCGGCCGCCATGTCAGTCGTAGAGAATCTGCACCGTGACCACGGCAGTAAACGGTCCGATCTTCGGCGCGCCGAGCGGTTTGAGCGTGGCGCTCAGCGGTACATCGATATGCGTATCGGCAGCACCGAAGTTTGCCAGCGGAAACGGTTCACCGATCGGTAACTGTTGCCCGCGCTGATCCTGGATGCTGATGCCGAAGTTGCTGTCGGCGGTGGGCAGGATCAGATTGTTCTGCACCGGGTTGGCGGTTTCAAAGTAGCCGTTGATGTTGACCGGTGTTGTGCACTGCGTCTTGTTTAGGGCCAGACTGAACGGCTTGGTGGGTGAGGTCGGTGAGAACCCGGTGGGTGTGGCCTGCACCTGCCCGAAGTTGACGATGCCAGGCTCGGGTGTGACCGTCACGTCAACAATGCATGGTGTGGGTTTCAGGTTGTCCAGCCCGCTCAAGATGTACTGGAAACTGGTGTTGCAGCAGTTGATGCCGTAAAAGCCATCAAACTGAAACGCAGCGTAGGTGTCTTGCGGAACGCCAACCCAGGTGCCACGTTTTCGAATGACGACCTGATAAGTGATGCTCACGGGGATCTTTGGGCAAAGCCCTGCATTGAAATCCGCGTCCGAGCAAATGGGTACGACATAGCCGGTTGGCACGCCGGTGCCAGGCTGATTGCCTGCGCCAAAGTAGTCGACCCCCTTGTAGCGAATGCCAATTTCCAGCCCCCACGCTGCCGGGTCCATCTTGCCCGGGTTCGCATAGAAGCTGACAGGGTCCTCATAGGAGAGACCGCCGCGCAAGTCCTTGTAGCAGTAGCCGGTGGTGGTGCGGGTGGGTGAGATCCAGATGATGTAGCCGTCCGGCGCGTTGACCGGGTAGGTCTGCACAGAGCCGATAGGTTCGATGAACTTGTCCGCGCCGCCGGAGGTAAGGCAGCGCAGGGCCATTGCCGACTGCGAACCCAACAGGAACGCCAGAGCAAGCAGCGCTTGCATCAACACACGCTGCATCTGGCTGTAACGGACGGTGTTCATGGCTGCACGCTCCGGCACGTGCTGGCATCACACGTGTATTTGACGGCGTTCTGGCCGCCCCAGTCATTCATGTGCGATACGTAGAGCGTAGCGGGCAATGCACCCGTGAAGTCCACCTCTGCGGTGGCCTTGGGTTCGACCATCACTGCGTCGAACTTCAACACCTTCTTCTCTTCGCCCGCGGCCAGCTCAACCACGGTCACGTGGTAAGGCGTGGGGTTGTCGAACACCAGTTTGTGATGCGTGGCATCCAGGCGCAGCGTCATCGGCAAAGACACATCCTCATCCTGCTGAGGCTGCACGCCCTTGGGGCGGTAGAACAGTTTGATCTTGGAATGCAGCGCAATCTGGATGGCGTTCTGCACATCCGTCTTGGGCGGGATCTCGCGCACGTTCAGGTAGAAGACCGATTCACGATCGGTAGGCAACGCATCGCCCGGCAGCTTGACGATGCGCACGATGTTGCGCTCGTTTGGCTCAATGCGTTGCAGCGGTGGCAGCACCATGAACGGCGAGGTGATACGGCGGCCGGTGCTGTCTTCAATCCACGATTGCACGACGTACGGGTACGTTGCGCTCTTGTTGGAGATGGTCAGGCTTTCCGATTGCGCATCGGCGTTATAGATGACACGGGTGCGATCCGGCACCACGGCCGCTTGAGCGGCGGCACACAGTTGCAGGGTGAGGGCAATGCCGGCTAGCCGGTAGAAATGGGTAGGAAAGCGTCGCTTCATGATGAGGGTGTCGGAGTGGGGTGGGCCGACGCCACGCAGGACATCGGGATCGGGTCTGGCGTCAGGTGGAGCGGCTGGCTGAGCGGGCCGATGTTGCAGACCGCTTGGTCCGCTTGTCGAACTGACAGCACGGTATCTGGGCGAATGCCCGCGAGATAGACGACGCCATGTTCACCAACGATGCCCAGCTCCTTGCCGCTGGTGAGGTCGATGACAGATGCCCCGAACGGCACTTCCTTGCCCGATGGCAAGGTCAATGCAACCAAGGCGTTGCTTCCATGCGTGGCGTCAAAGCGCAGGAAGCCGATGGCGCCGTCCGTCAGGACGACGCGCTGTACAGGGTTGGCCACCGTGGTTTCCAGTGACATGGCTTTGGTGTTGACGCGGGCGTCATACGGATTGAACGGCGCCACCGAGCCGATCACGGCGTAGCCGCGGGCATCCGTTCTGGCTTGCGAGCCCGAGAAGGCCACGTCAGGTACGCCGTCGGATGACACGAGCAGGCGTGTGTCGCCGTTCATGCCGACTGCGTGTGGTTCGACGCCGTACTGGGTGGCCACCAATGAACCATCCAGTTCAAGCGACGCCGCGCTGTAAGCGTTGCCCGTGGCCGAAGCCTGTGCGTTGACTTGCACGGCGCTGGTTTGCTTGCGCACGTTGGCGCTGAACGATGCGCGGCCATCGGTGGTGCCCGCGTAGGCGGCGTAGCTCAAGCCCTGGTCGTTGCCACCCGAGTAGCCGGTGCTGATGCTGGTGCCGCCCGTGCTGGACGAGGTCACGCTGGTGGACACCACTTGCCGGTTGCCCAGCGGAATCGTCATCGCCAGAAAGACCTGATTGCCGTTGCCCGTCACACCGCGTGTGTGATACGCAGAAACGTTGAGCGAAACGTTGCGCAGCGCGCCAATTGACACCGTGCGTGCCAGCGTCAAACCCAAACGATCGTCCGACGAACGGTTCCAGTAGCTCGTGTGGTCAATTGACACGAAGGTCGAGATATTGCCAAGGCGCTTAGCCAACGATACGGAAACGCGTTGTCGGCTGCCAGCCAACCCGGCGGCGGTCGGGTCTCCAAAGAACTGAGGGAAACTCGTATAGGTACTGTCGGAAAAGCGGTAGCCAAAGAAGCGCAAGTCCGAGTCGAGCGTGTCGAAGTGCTTGGCGTAGTTGAAGCGATACGACCGGCCTGTTTGTGTATTGCCAGTCCACCACAGGCGGGCACGCGCGAAGGTCACGTCTGCGGAGACGGCGCCGAACTTGCCGAGATTCTTGCCCGCCCCCGTTGCCACGGACGTATAGCCATCAGCCCCGATCGCGCCGCCGTACACCGTCAATTCATGGGGCAGGCCGTAAGCGGCTTCGACAAAGCCAAAGGTGGGTGAAATGCCATTGCCGCCAAACAGGCGGGGTTGGCCGGTGGCGGCTTTGTAGCGCAACTCGCCTTCACGGGCGAGAAACGGCACGGCCGCAGTGGTGACGGTAAAGCGCTGCTCCGTACCGTCTTCTTCCTGCACGGTCACGTCCAGCGTGCCTTGCACGTTGGCGGAAAAATCCTGCAGCGCAAATGCGCCGGGTGGCACACGTGTGGCGTACAGCACGCGCCCTTGCTGCGACACCGTCACCGTGGCGTAGGTGCGCGCCACGCCGGTAATGGGCGCAGCGTATCCGCGCATGCCGGGCGGCAGCATGCGGTCGTCGCTCTGGATGGCTGCACCGTTCAATGCGAACGTGTCGAAAATGTCGGAGTTCAGGTACGTCTGCCCGAGCGATACCGTTGACTGGATGCTCGGTAACGCGCGGTAGGCGTACAGCCGGTTGAACTGGAACGTCTTGCTCGACCCGCCAAAGTTGGCGGCCGAGCCCGAGGCTGTTTGCGCTTGATAGTCACCCCGCAAGCGCCAGGCGCCGGCATTCGCGCCCAAGGTGCCGTAGGCCTGCAACGTGTTGGTAGACCCGCCGGGTGCGTTTTGGGTGGTGCCGATGACGCGATAGTCGAGCATCGCGCCTGGAATGCCGTCACTCCAGCGCTGCGGCGGAATGTAGTTCGGGTCTGCATATTCCAGCGCCACTTGCGGCACCGTGATCAGGAGCTGACCCTTGCCTTTGTTGTGCCGGACAACGGTGCCATCGATGGCATTGATGTCAATGCAATGGCCGTCGTGCGTGCTGGGCAGTGCGTCTCGGGTGGCGGGCTTCAAGCCGAATTGATCGACCAGCGTGGCGGGCAGGCACGCCTGACTCAGGCCAGGGTCTGACGGTGACTGCATGAACACGATGCTCTCGCGTTGCAGCAGCTGGCCGTTGAGCACCACATCCAGCAGGTACGTGCCCGGTGGCGTGTAATCGGCGCGCGCAAACTGTGTGAGATTGACGTCGTCCGCTCCGTCGATGCTGAGGAACGACGAATTGAATTCCGTGGCCCGAGCGTTTGCGGCCAGCCAAATGCCTGCGATGCTGGCGCAGAGGACCCGTAGCTTGAAGTTCACGTCGATGAGGCCGGAGGAACATCCGGCAGGCGAGGCGGAAAAATGGAAGAAAAAAAGGGGGGCTTGCGCCCCCCCTTTCGGGCACAGCTCTACTTACTGGTAGCGGACCGTGAAGTTGGCCACCGAGTTGGCCAGACCCGGCGTGACCGTTGCGGCCGTGGCTTCGTACATGGCTGCGAACTGAATGGTGTTGTTGCCGTTGGACAGCACCACCGGAGCCTTCTGCTCGGTGCCGTTGTTCAGGTATTCGCCGGCGGCGGTCTGCAGACGCACGCCAACGTGGCCAGCGCTGCCGGTGGTGGCGAACAGGCCCGGCGTGACGGTGTCGGCGGTGCCAGTGAACGTGAAGAACGCGTTCTTGGCGGTGGTTGTATCGCAGTCGGTCAGCTGAACGTTGAACGGCACAGCTTGCGAGCGATCACCCAGCTTGGCGAATACGTGTGCCGGCACTTGGCCCAGCGGCACGGTTTGATCCAGCGTGTCAGGGCTGATGCCGCAGGCGCCAGCAACGATTTCACCGTTGAAGGTGATGGTGCCCGGGTTGCCAGCGGCAAAGGCGGAAACGGAAAGGGCTGCGAGAGCGGCAGCTGCAAATGCTTTTTTCATGGAGGTTGCGAATCAAAGAAGTTGGTAAGCGCGATGCGGTGTTTGTGCATGCGGAGCAGATTATTGGTCGGACGTGCAAGAACCGAAATGGGACGTGTTCGAATTGCCATCCAGTGTTGATGACACGCGTCAAATTAGAAAAATGCGAGTCATGACAGCGGGTCCATGTAGGCCGACGGTGATGCAGAAGACGAGATCAGTCCCATCTCTATCGCGTAGCGGAACAAATCCGCTTCTCGCTCAATGCCCAGTTTGCGCATGGCCATGATCTTCTGAGTGCTGATGGTTTGTTTACCCCGGTTCAAACGTTGAGCAATGTCCCCAATCGACAGGCCCGACACAAACAAGCGGACGACTTCCATCTCCCGGCGTGTCAGAGGTCGCGAGCTTGGTCCTTGCAGCTCGCGCGACGCCTTCTGGATTGCCTGCATCGTGGGCGAGACGTACATTTGCGCTTGCATGGCCGCACGCAGGGCAAGTGGGATGTGTTCAACGTCATCGGATTTGCTCAACACACCATGCACACCCGTTGCAACAATTCCAGCCAGGATGGCGGGGTTGTCCAGCATTGTTAGGACGACGATGCGCAATGCCGGGTAGCGGCGCGAGAGAAACGAGAGCAGCGGAACGCCGTCTCCATAGTCTCCGCCGGGCATGGCGTAGTCGGTCAGCAACACATCGCAGGGTTGGTGGTCCAGGAATGCCACGATCTCGGTCGAGCTGCTTGCTGCAGCACTGATCCGGATGTCGTGCTCCTGCTCGATTGCTGCGCTCACGCCAGCAATGACGGCAGGATGATCATCGGCCAATAGCACTCGGATTGGGGTATTCATTGGATGTAACCCACGTTCACTAGGTCGGTTGAAAAACGGCCCCCAAACGGGGGCCGCCTTGTGCACATCGATAGGCTGATCTAGCCGGTTACCACTGATACAACGCGCCCGCCCCGTAGGTCGTGCCCGCACCGCTCATGCTGGCGCCCATCTTGACCTTGATGCGCTCGCTCAGGCGGGCGCTCACACCAATGGCCGAAGCCGCATAGCCTTGGTACGAGCCCACACCCACGCCCACGGCAACCGTCTTGCCCACGTCCACATCCGGGATCATCGTGAGCGCCGTGGCACCCGCGATGCCCGAGTACGCTTTGCGTGACACATCACCCAGCGCTTGCTGCACCATGCCGACTTGCTGGTCGGTGTAGCTCTTGGCACCGGCCACGGCCGTGTCCATCGTGCGCTTGTTGACCGCATCGGTGTCTTGCACTGCATCGGCCACGTTGGCGACGATACGTTCTGCGCCCACCGAGCCAACTGAGACGGTGTTGTCGCGAGTGGTGGTCGAACCTGCGCCCAGCGCCACGCTGTTGTTGTTGGATGCCGAAGCACCTGCGCCCACTGCCACGGCGTTGTCACCGGTTGCCGTAGCCGCGTTGGCCTGGTCGCCGCTGGTGACAACGTGTGCATTGACTTCACCGGTGGAGATCACCTTCTCGACCACGGTCACGCGGTCGCCGGTGTCCCCAATGGCCGTTGCCAGTCCGCTCAGGGCGTCACCCACGTTGGTGTAGGTCACGTTGTTGAGCGTGTAGCTCGGGTTGATGAAGGCACCGTCCGAACCGATGGCAGCACCACCGCCCAGCGCACCTGCCAAGCCGCGCAGTTGGCCGACGTTCGCGGCATCCATGTCTGCCATGCCGGCGCGCACGTTCGACAGCAGCACCGGCGCATCCGGCGAGCCGAAAGTGACCGACGTGCGGTTCGAGCCCGCGTCGTACGTCACAGCATCCAGCGTGTTGCCGTTCTGGTCGACCAGGCCGGTCCGCTGGAGCTGGCGCAGATTCACTGCATCGGTTGCGGCCGTGCCGTCCGCGACGTTGTGAAGCTGCACCGGGCCGGCCGCGTTCTGGCCGCCTAGCGTCACGCTGCCGTAGTTGGGCGAGCCGTCCGCATTTACGTCGTACGTTACGGCCGCCAGGGCATTGCCCTTGTTGTCGATCAGCCCCGTCTGCTTGAGCTGGCTCACGTTCACCGCGTCGTGGTCATCCATACCGTTGGCGACACCCGTCAGCTTGCGCGCACCCGCCGTGCCGGTGAAGTCGACCACCGCACCATCCGTGCCCGCAGCCACCGTGATGTTGCGCGTGGTCGGGTCCTGCTGCACCAGGCCTACTGAGCCATCACCGATCTGCTTCTGCAGGTTGGTGATGTTGGTTGCATTGGTCGTTACACGGCCATCAAGGTCGGTCACGTTCGTGTTGATCGTGCTGATATCGCCCGTGTTCTTGGCGACCTGCTGGTTGGTCGCATACAGCTGCGAGCCGTTGACCGCATCCGTGCTGCCGTCGGCCACTTTGCCATCAGCCACACCCGTGAGCGTGCGTGCGCCCGCCGTTCCGGTGAAGTCCACCACCGTACCGTCCGTGCCCGCCGCCACCGTGATGTTGCGCGAATCCGTATCCTGCTGCACCAGGCCGATCGAGCCGCTGCTCAGGTTGTCGGTCAGTTCGTGCAACTGGCTGACGTTCACGGCGTCGGTTGCGGCCGTACCGGCTGCGACGTTCGTGATTTGCCGCTCGTTGCCGGCCGAGCCGACCGACACCGAGTTGTCACGGTCGGCAATGGAGCCCTTGCCGAGTGCAACGGAATACGCGTTCTGCGCTTGTGCCGAGACGCCAAGGGCCATGCTGCTGGCGCCGGCTGCTTGTGCACCAAAGCCGGCTGCAATACCGAAGTTCCCACTCGCTACCGAGTACGGGCCGATGGCGACGCTGACTTGGCCCGAGGCGTTGGCGCCGTCGCCTAGCGCGGTCGATCCGCGGAAGGCTTGCGAATTCGAGCCGACGGCCGTGTTGGTGATCTGCTGGCCCGTATAGCCCGGAGGCACGGTGCCATTGACTCTAATGGTGGTCACGTCAGTGGTGGCACCTGCACCGATTGCAACGGCGCGAAGAGATTTTGCGTTTGCATTCGAGCCGATGGCGACGGAATTGGGCGCGGAGGCGATTGCGTTGTCGGTACCGTTGTTCAAGCCGTTTGCCTGGAAGTAGCGCGTGCCCTTCGTCAGATTGTTCTGCAGATTGGTGATGCTGGTATCCACAGCACCCAGGGCGCCGCCAACGTTGTTGTACGTATTGCCCTGCACGGTGTAGTTCGGTGCCGAGACCGTACCATCCGGGTTGACCTCCGAATTTCCGCCCAGCGCGTTAGCCACCGACGTGCTTACGCCATGCAGCTGGCCACCGTTGATGGCGTCCAGGCTATTGGCGGCCACTGCGCCATCGGCCACCCCCGTCAGTTGACGAGCACCAGCCTTGCCCGTGAAGTCCACGAGATTGCCGTCGGTGTCCTTGGCGACTGTGATGGCGCGCGAATCCGCATCCTGCTGCACCAAGCCGATCGAGCCGCTGGTCAGGTTGTCGGTCAGGTCTGCGATGTCCTTGCTGTTTTGCGAGGCACGGCCGTCCAGGTTGGTGATCGCATCGCCCACGTTGTGCACGGTTGTGCCGTCCACCGTATAGCTCGGTGCCGAGACCGTGCCATCCGGGTTGACTACCGATTCACCACCGAGAGCGGCGGCTACTGACGCGTTTGCGCCGTGCAACTGGCTGACGTTCACGGCGTCGGTGGCGGCCGTACCGGCTGCGACATTCGTGATCTGCCGTTCGCTGCCGGCCGAGCCGACCGACACCGAGTTGTCACGGTCGGCAATGGAATTCAGGCCGAGTGCAACGGAATACGCGTTCTGCGCTTGCGCATTGGCGCCAAGGGCTGTGCTGTTGGCACCGGTTGCCTGTGCGCCAAAGCCGGTTGCAACACCGAAGTTGCTGCTCGCTGTCGAGTATGGGCCGATGGCTACGCTGGCTATGCCTGAGGCTTTGGCGGTGTCGCCCAGCGCGGTAGAGCCGCTGCTCGCATACGAAGAGGCGCCGACGGCTGTGTTGGTGATCGATTGGCCCGTATAGCCAGGAACCGAGCCGTTCGTGTTCGAGACGCGACCGGTGGACGCCGTGGTGGTGGCACCTGTACCGATTGCAACGGAGCGGATCGTTCTTGCGTATGCATTGGAGCCGATGGCGACGGCATTGGGAGCGGCGGCGTTTGCGTTATCGGTGCCGTCGTTTAGGCCGGTGGCTTGGAAGTAACGCGTGCCCTTTGTCAGACTGTTCTGCAGATTGGTGATGTTGGTATCCACCGCACCCAGGGCGCCACCGACGTTGTTGTATGTATTGCCCTGCACGGTGTAGCTCGGTGCCGTGACGGTGCCGTCCGGATTGACGGTCGCACCACCACCCAGCGCAGTCGCTACGCTCTGGGCGTTGCTCTTGAGCTGCGACAGGTTGACGGCATCGGTGTCCTCTGTGCCATCGGCCACATTGATGAGGTTGCGCTCACCGCCCACATTGCCGATCGAGACCGTGTTGTCGCGGCTGGTGGTGCTGTTGGCGCCGATAGCGGTGGAGTTCACGCCCGTGGCTTGCGCGTTGTAGCCAATCGCCGTGCTGGCTGCTGCGCTGGCTTTGGTGTTGGAACCAAACGCGGTGGCTTGGTTGGCAGTTGCGTTGGCGGCACGACCAAACGCGGCCGTGCGGTCACCCTGTGCGTGGGCGGAATCGCCAAACGCCGTTGCGCCATCGCCGGCCGCAATGGAGTTGGTGCCGACTGCGGTGGCGCTCCATGCGTTAGCGGTCGTGCCTGAATCTGCGCTGGCTCTCCAGCCCATTGCGGTGGCCCCCTTTGTGCCCACCGCTGATGCGCCGGCGCCCAGTGCGGTTGCGTACTGAGTTGTCCCATTGGCTGCAGAACCCAGTGCAATGGCACCCCACTGATTGGCGTTGGCATTGACACCAACCGCAACGCTATCCTGGGCCGTCGCCATCGCGCTGGTGCCCAATGCCGTTGCATGCGTGCCCGCAACACTGTAGGCGCCGACCGCCGTACCGTAGAAACCGCTGGTGGTGGCTGAATCGCCAATTGCGGTACCACCCTGGGTGGCGACCGCAGCGTTGCCGAATGCAGAGCCTTGAATGCAGGTGCCGTCGACATACGCAGAGTTCTTGAGTGCGCCTGCCGCAGCGACACCACAGGAGGCTGTGGAGTTCTGGCCGATGGCGATGCTGTTCGCCGATCCACCGCCAGTAATGGTGCCGGCCGGATTGGTGGCCGTGGTCTGTGCAAATACGCCGGAAGACGCGCCAACCAATGTCAGCGCGGCGGCGGCAACGACCGAACGGGAGGTCTTCTTGCGGCCCTTGGCAATTTCGGAGGCGGCTACCCAGGTACCGGTGGCTGCGTTGAAGAGAGTGCGGTAGGTCTTGTTCATGGTGACTCCGTAGGTGGATTGATCTGACGGGAGCCACTGTATTTTTTACGTGTACTACGGGATATCTGACGAGTACTAAAACGCCATCTGTGCCGCGCTGGCGCTCGGAAACTCGTACGAGTACGAGGCCCGGCATACGAAATTGCGTGGCGCAAGCAACGCAAGACGCATCCGAGGCGGTGCATGCGTGGACCGTTCAACACATTTTCGTTGTCGTCCGATTGCTGGTTGGAGGCGGGGCATCCCACAATCGATTACACGAGGCAGCGATGTCCGATTGACCCTCATGACGCTCAGACGATGCCCTTTACTTCCATGTCTCTCTCAGTTTTACTTCTTGGCTTCGCGCGGCTTTCCGCAGCGGATCGGAAAGCGTTTCTCACGCAGTTGAATCAATTCATCCTGGCTTCACCGCACCAAAGGCGTTCGAAGATCCAAACGTGGGAAGAGGATGGCGGCGCGAGCGCTGCGGCACGCGCCGAGCCGCTTGAGAAACCGATGTGACGTTAGCTGCCGACTTCGGTCTGCGGCAGTGTTGAAGGGGAAGCCAGCCCAGTTTCAATCGCATAGCAGAACAGATCAGCTTCACGTTCCAGACCGAGTTGGAGCATGACTGAGTTTTTCTGCGTGCTGACGGTTTGTTTGCTGCGATGCAGGCGCTCGGCAATCTCTCCAACCTATCGCCCTGACACGAACAGCCGCACGACCTCACTCTCACGGCGCGTCAGTGTCCGCGTTCCTGTGCCCTTGGTCCATTTTGAGGCGTCGAGAATGGTGCGCGTGGTGCGGGAGAAGCACGTCTGTCCCAACACTGCCGCATGCACTGCCGGAACGATATGGGAGAGATCGTCCGATTTGCTCAGCACGCCCAGTACGCCCGTGGCGGCGATCGCAGAAAGCGCTGCGGGGTTGTCCATCATAGTCAGCACCAGCACGCGTACACCCGGGTACCGGCGCAGCAGGAACGAGATCAGTGGGATGCGGTTGCCATAGTTGCCGCCGGGCATGGCGTAGTCAGTCACCAGCACATCGCACGGTTCGCGATACGGATTTGTCCCGCTGAGAAGTAGAGAATCCGCCATGATTCTCACGATCTAAAGTAGAAGACCGCCCCTCGATCACGATCCCGCTTTGCCGTAAAGGCGCTTCTTTAACGAGGGTTGCCCGAGCCAGTTCCAAGAAATGGGAACGGCGCCGACACCTTGAACTCTGCCGATACCTCGCCGCTGAATGTATTGCGTTGATTTGCCCCAAGGTCGAGCTTGCGCACCGGTGAGCCATTGGAGAAATCGACTTTCTTCAGGTCAACCCAGAACGTATTGGGGGTGAGTGCCGACTCGAAGAAGTACAACATACGCTTGTGATCAACGACCGTGCGCCAGCGCGTTGACGAGATATTTGGCTCACCCGGCGTGGAAATGCCAAAGGGGACCGACACATTGCGAATCACGCTCAACACGCTCGCGAGCGCCTTCACTGGATCTTCACTTTTGGGAATGGCATTGATATAGAACGATGCACGTGTGAAACGATCCGATGCTCGATTTGTGCCTGGTAGGAATGTTGTGCCGCCAATCTGCTTCCAGTAAGCGTTCAGTGCCAGTTGCTCGTCAAACGTCGGGGAGTTGGTCATCACCTGGTACTGTTGGCCATGATGAATAACTTGTCGCCCATTGATGTATTCGACGATCGCGCTATCTCCTGATGCATCCGACATCGACAGATGTAGCGTGGCGAGCCGAGACTCCCCGGGAACCTTGTCCGTAATGACGGTGAAAGGCTCCTTCTCCAGTGCCGTCACGGCCTCGGCGACCGTAGCGAAATTGTCGAGCACGTACTGCGCCCAAGCAGCAATGGTCAACCCAGGCTTAGCGTTGCTATCGAACTTTGGATACTCTGACTCCACTAGCCAAAGCAATTGCGCGGAGAGGCCCTTCTCGTTGACGCCATCCGTCGTTGACACGTCATATCCGGTGGCTACGACACTTCCGTACTTCGCCGTCCAATGAATCGAATTTGATCCGGCTTCGCCTGTACGCGTAATTCCTCGCGGCAACAAGTACAGATTGGTCGCAACGTCGAGCCGCCAGTCCATGGATCTTGCGGTAATGACATCGCCGTTGGCACCGAGGTACACGACACGGGTGCACGCGATTGACGGAACGGGGGAGAGGGCGATTGCGATTGCAGAAAAAAGGCAAACAAGTGACCCGACAAGCTTGCTGGACATAGCGATATCTCACACTTGGGAAAGGCGTCGCAGAAGAATTCGCAAACGTCGTCAGTATAGTAATAATTTCCCCTAGCCAAGCTGCCCAACAAGCCATTCGTGGTATGACCAACGCCGTCAACGCGCGCAAGCGCCGGCCAACCCTCTTGCAGGGGGTGGTGCACCTAGCCATCTTCGCCGCATATCTGTTCTTATCGGTTGTGCCGTAGCCTGCCAGATTGCACTACGCATCGGCTATTTGCTCGGTTCGGGAGGGCGCGCATTGGCAGGGTGGATTTCTCTCTTTCAACCTGCACCCGAAACAATCGGATACATCAGTACTGAAATGGCATTCCCGTTGCGCCCGGTGCCTGGAAATTCGTACTGGTGAAAGCGCGTAGGGCGAGCAATACAAGAAACATCTGAGGGTGATGCATGCGTGGATCGTTCAACGCATTTTCGTTGTCGTCCGATTGCTGCTTGGGGTGGGGCATCCCACAATCGATTACACGAGGCAGCGATGTCCGATTGACCCTCATGACGCTCAGACGATGCCCTTTATCCATGTCACTCTCGGTTTTGCTTCTTGGCTTCGCGCGGCTTTCCGCAACGGATCGGAAAGCGTTTCTCACGCAGTTGAATCAATTCATCCTGGCGTCACCGCACCAAAGGCGCTCGAAGATCCAAGCGTGGGAAGAAGATGGCGGCGCGAGCACGGCGGCACGCGCCGAGCCGCTTGAGAAACCGATGTGACGTTAACTGCCGACTTCGGTTTGCGGCGGTGTTGAGGCGGAAACGAGTCCGGTTTCAATCGCATAGCGGAACAGATCAGCTTCACGTTCCAGACCGAGTTTGCGCATGGCCGAGTTTTTCTGCGTGCTGACGGTTTGTTTGCTGCGATGCAGCCGCTCGGCAATCTCTCCAACCGATAGGCCTGACACGAACAGCCGCACGACCTCACTCTCACGGCGCGTCAGTGTCTGCGTTCCTGCGCCCTTGGTCTCTTTTGAGGCATTGAGAATGGCGTGCGCGGTGGGGGAGAAGTATGTCTGCCCCAGCACGGCTGCGTGTACAGCCGGCACGATGTGAGAGAGATCGTCCGATTTGCTCAGCACCCCCCGTACACCCGTTGCGGCAATGGCCGAAAGCACGGCAGGGTTGTCCATCATGGTCAGTACCAGTACGCGCACACCGGGGTAGCGGCGCAGGATGAAGGAGATCAGTGGAATGCCGTCGCCATAGTTGCCGCCGGGCATGGCGTAGTCAGTCACCAGTACATCGCACGGTTCGCGATCGAGAAAGGCGACCATGTCGGTCGAGCTATGCGACGTGCCAATGACCTCGATGCCCCCTGCATCTCTGATGGAGGCTTTTACCCCGGCGATGATGGCCGGATGGTCATCGGCCAACAGCAAGCGAATGGGGGCTTTCATGATGGTGTGGTTCCCCGGGTGACGCGATTGTTGTGACTTATGTGTGCTTTGCCAGTTTGCTCACCCCGGGGCGATTCCCGTCTGCCCTGAAGGGGTGGCTATAGAACGCATTCAGATGCAGTATAGAGCGCTTTCTGTCCGCATCTGGAGATGCTTAAGCAGCCGGCAGGCCTATGCTGATGTTGGTGTGTGCGACCCCAACCAACGCTGCACGGCTGACCGATTCAATTGCTACATCTGGGCAAGTTGCGCATAACGTTGCACTGCGTATTTTCGATGGGCACGCTCGTTCGCATAATAGGACAAGATCGAAACGTTCAATGCGCATCGTACGCGTACGAAAAATGCGAGGAGCGGGTGCATCTCGCAGCGGCTGCGTAATACATTAGCGCTTTGCCGGATCTACCAAAGAACACCATGCCGATTCAATCTCAGTATTGGCTTCGCCGTGTGCCCGGACTCAAGGAGTTGGGCGTGTTCGGCAAAGTGCAACGCAGCATGCTGTTTGGCGGCGCGGCCATCTTGTCGCTGGTGATCATTGCGGTTGCGGCGATTGCAGCCTACGCCAAGGCTTCAAACTATGTTGCCTACGGGCGCGAAATTTTCCTCACACACAAGGCGCTACTGCTGATCGACGTTGAGACCAAGCAGGCGGCGCTTCAGCGCAGCGTGATCAACGCAGAGCTTCTTTGGGGCGAGCATCGCCCGGCACGGGCCGCCTTGCTGCATGACTTCAAGATGCAGGGTGGCCGCGCTTATCTGCGTGCCAGTCCAAGCCTCCAACCGCAGCTTGCCTTGGGTGACCTAGCGGCCAAGTCCCCGGAGGCCTATTCCGACTACCTCGCCTTCAGCGAAGAGCAGGCCTATACCGACAGTGCGAGTGCGCGCCAACGCGGTCGACCGCTGACCGGCTACATCTATTCGCCTGACGAGCACTTCGTCTCGATCATGCCGCCGCCCAAAACGGGTGATCCGCTGCAGGCCGTGAAAGCACATTCGCTGGCGGATCTCATCCACACGTTGTCGAAGGATATTGGTGACCTCAGCGATCCGGAGGTGGATCGCAAGCTGCTGGAGAGTCGTCGGGTCATGTGGTTGCCGCCGCATGTGGATCCCTTCACGGGGGACCGCGTGTTTAAGCTGGTGCAACCGGCGTTTGACAACGGCAAGCCTTTCATCGTGTTTGTGACCGATCTACCGGTCAAGGTGCTCTCTGACAGGCTGGCGCAGGCACCATACGATGGCAACATGCTGCTGCTGTCGAAGGAAGGGGAGGTGCTGCTTGAAGGCATCGGCGCAGAGGCAAACTCGGAGGAAGAAGCGCACGCCTTGACCCGCAAGGTCGTGCAAGACCGCATGTGGGAGCGCGGTCTCACGCGCCACAACAATAGCTATCACGACGGCGTCTTCACCATCAGCGAACCGCTTTCCGATACCGGTTGGGTGTTGGTCTACACGTATTCATGGCGAACAGTCTTGAATGCACTGCAAGAGTTGTTGTGGGGGTATCTGGCGGGAGTGCTGGTGGTGTTGGCCCTGCTTTGGACCTTTGTGCTGCTGTTCCACTATCGGGTGTTTCGGCCGGCATATCTTCAATCACTGCGTGTGTATGAAAGTGAGAACCTAAGCCGCACCATTATCGGAACAGCGCCGGTAGGCCTAAGCCTTGTCGCGTTCGGCTCGGGCAAATTGCTGTTGCAGAACAACGTGGCCGGTCACTACCACACCGATGGTCAACCCTTGCACCAGCGGCTGCTGCGTACGTATCAGGAAGACCACCATGGGCCCGACGATGCGGTCAGCCGCGACATCGAAGTGCAGCGGCCGGATGGCCGCACTGCCGAGCTGCACGTAGATCTCGTCCCCACCAAGTACCAGGGCGAAGACGCGCTGCTCTGCAGCTTCATCGACATCACCTCACGCAAGCAGACCGAGCGCGCGCTCAAGGACGCCCGCACCGCTGCCGAAGAGGCCAACCGTGCCAAGTCATCGTTCCTCGCCACGATGAGCCACGAGATCCGTACGCCGTTGAATGCCATTCTCGGCAATCTGGAGCTCATTCAGCACGCACAGACGCTGCATGGAGCGGAGCGTGATCGCCTGGAGGTAGTCTCCACCTCGTCGCATACGCTGGTCGCACTGATCGACGATATTCTCGACTTCTCCAAGATCGAAGCCGGCCAGATGCACCTGGAGTCGATCCCGTTTGATGTGGTGGAGGTGGTCGAGTCGGTCATCGCCGTCTTCCTGCCGGTGGCGGAGGCCAAGGACTTGACGCTGCACTACCGGATTGCGCCCAACCTCGCACAGCGTTACGTGGGTGACCCGACCCGCTTACGGCAGATCCTCAACAACCTGCTGAGCAATGCCATCAAGTTCACGCAGATGGGTTCGGTGTGCATCGAAGTGGAACCACGGGGTGGGCAGGGCAATGATGCGCGACTGGCGTTCAAGGTGTCAGACACGGGCATCGGCATTGCCGAAGACAAGCAGAGCGCGTTGTTCCAAGCCTTTACGCAGGCAGACACCTCCATCACGCGCAAGTTTGGCGGCACCGGGCTGGGCCTCGCGCTGTGCCGCAGGCTGGCCGAGTTGATGCACGGGACCGTGTGGGTGCAAAGCGCACCGGGACGCGGCTCGACCTTTACCGTCGACTTGCTGCTGGGTGTGGCGAGTGGGGCCGACACGCCATCCCAGCCAGCTCAGTCGCTGCGGGACGTCGCTATCTCAGTGCTGTGCGGTGACGAGGTCTGGGTGCAGGCACTGATGCCGCATCTGCAGTTGCGCGGTGCGCGCGTGCAGGCGGGCGCATCCCCGGCTGAGCTGCCGGCCGATTGCGATGTGCTGCTGGTGCATGGCAGTTCGCGCAACTGGCCGCTGGCGGATGAAGATGCGCTGGCGGCGCGTGCCCGACATGTCATCGACGTGATCGACGATGGCCCGCGCAAGCCGACCCAACACGCCGGTCGCACGGTCGTTTCCAGCTATAGCCTGCGCAATCTCATGGGGGTGTTGGGCGGCGCATGGGAAGCGGCGGTGCCCATGCAGAACGATGTGCCGCGTCCAACCTCGGCACAAGGCACTGCATTGCGTGTGCTGGTGGCAGAAGACAACCCCGTGAACCGCCTGTTGCTGCGTGATCAACTGACGTTGCTTGGCCATGACGCCACGCTCACGGCCGCCGGTGTGGAGGCGTTGGAACGCTTTCATGTGGGCCAGTACGACGTCGTGCTGACTGACTTGAGCATGCCCGGCATGGATGGTTTTGCGCTGTGCCGCGCTTTGCGCAGCCAGGGTGCGACCGTACCCGTTCTGGCCGTGACTGCGCACGCCAGCGTGGAAGAGCGTGCTGCATGCGAAGCCGCTGGCATGACAGACATGCTGGTCAAGCCGCTCTCAATGGATGCATTGGCACAGGCGCTGCGCGTCTTTGTCGAGCGCAAGAGCCAAGCTGCTCTGCCTCAGGACAATGCGCTGGCGAACGTGAGCAGCCTGGACAGCGGCGGCCCGCTCTCGCACGAAATCTGGCTAGCGCTCACCACGTCGTTCCGTACCTCTATCAACGAAGCGCGCACCGCTGTGGCCCAAGCCGACTTTCACAAGGCAGCCAAGTCCATGCACTTCATCAAGGGCGGTTTTGCGGTGGTGCGCGAGGTGGCGCTGGTAGAGGCATCGCACCAACTGGAAGGGCTGTTGCTGAGAGGGGACTCCAGTCAGGACATCTCTCTACGCCTGGATGCGTTGGCCGAGCACGCGGAGCACATGTTTGAGCGGCGCGCCCCGCTGGACGTCACACGCTAACGCGGCGACCGGCGACCGGCGACCGGCGACCGGCGACCGGCGACCGGCGACCGGCGACCGGCGACCGGCGACCGCTTCAATTTCGTACCCGTCCAATATCTCGCAGGGCGCTCGATCTTTAAAGTCTGTAACGATTGTTGCGCCCCTGCGGGCGCCTTGGTTCAGACGATAAAGGGATTGCTATGCATGTCGCACTTGTTCACTCTGGCAACATCGATGGGGACTGGGTGGAGTGCGCGTTGGGGCAACTCAGGCACGATGTGGTTCGCTTCGATAGCCTGGATGCGCTGCTGCGCACTGTTCACCACACGTCGTACGATTTGGTCTTGTTGCACAACGGCTTGAGCCGCGCACATATGCTCGATGCATTGGCGGTGCTGCGCTCCCGGCAGCAGCACAGCGTGCCGTCTTTGGTGTACGGCAAGACGCTCGACCATGACGAGATTGCGCGCCTGCTCAACGGCGGCGCAGATGATTACGTCGATATTCCAACGGGTGCGGCAGTGTTTGCCGCGCGCGTGACGGCGCTGCTGCGGCGCGTGTATCCGGCGCGCTTTCAGCAGACCAGCTTCACTGTCGGCAGCTTTGAGATCAACCCGTTCCAGCGCACCATCAAGATCGGCGGCGAACAAGCTAACCTGACGGACACCGAGGCGCGCCTCGCACTGCTGCTGTTTACCAACATAGACCGCACGCTTTCGCGCAACCACATCTTTGCGTTGGCCTGGGGGCGCACCACGCTGCAGATGACGCGCACCATCGATACGCATATCTCACGCCTGCGGCTCAAGCTCGGATTGCATGAAGACAATGGTGTGCGGCTGCGCGCGGTCTACAACGTGGGCTACCGCCTTGAGCGCATTGCACACCAGGGGATCGATCAGTTGACCGATCCGATGCGGCCGCTCGCACTGCAGGCCTGAGCGCGCAGCGCGAGGGAAGGTGCGTCTGTTACGCGCGGGCGATGACGTTGATGCGCAGCGGCTCCCCCCCCG
>RepKanNP_Acetate_BrdU_F21BDRAFT_1000008_pt1 | contig 102394 bp, 105 predicted proteins | sample RepKananBrdUF21B_FD_10624 | JGI IMG/M metagenome (IMG submission 10624)
ACGAAAAGCTAGCACTGGCGCGGAGGTGGTGTTGGTAGATCGTTGATTTCATTGACTTTCCTGTTCACTTTCAAATCTGCGATTCGTGGCGTCAAACCGTGGTCGGTTTCATCCATTGGTGCCAGTTATCGATGCATTTGGCCGCGAAGGCAGGATTTGGTCAGCATAGCGGTCAACCGGGAAGCGAAACACACCCCGCAAGTTGATGCTCTCCAGCCTGGTGGGCGCAATCTTCCCGATCAGTTCCGGTGGAATGACCTGGCGGCGGTTCGACCAGCGATCCAGGACCGCCTGCATCTGTGAGGTATTCCACGCCATCACGATGTTGGCCATCAGGCTCAACGCATCGGCCACAGCCTGCATTTCATCGACACGTTTGGCCTGCGCCGGGCTGATCCGGCCGGTATAAATGGCGCGCTTGAGGGCGTTAACAGCCTCGCCCCGATTGAGCACCCGGCGCAACTCGTTCCTGAAAGCGTCCTTGACAAAGTAGTCAGCCAAAAACGCCGTACGCAGCAACCGCCCCAATTGCACGCCAGCCTCATAGATTGGATCGCCCTGGGCGGCAGAACCGAACCGCGCAAGAGCTGCCACCGCACTGGCATGTCCGCTCATGACCGAGGCTGCCAGGTGCACCAGACTATCCCAATGCTTTTCGATCAAAGCGACGTCGACATTGGCTTCGCACACCGCAGCGATTTCTGCGGGCACTTTGGTGCCGCGTGGCACAAAGAGGTGGCGCTGTTTGAGTTCCTTCAACCGCGGGCAAAGATCAAAACCAAGCAAACGGGCATGTGACATGGCAAAGTCGGTGTAGCCATGGGTATCCACAGCAAGCTGGCTGGTCTCCAGCTTTTCTTGGCGGATGACACCTTCAATGGCCACGCCCGCCTGGCGCTCATTGAGCACAAAGGGCTGCGCATGGAAGATGCCCCACCGGTCTTTTACATGGGAGTAGATTCCAATGGAAGGTGTGTTGCGCCGAGGATCAAGCCGGGCTTGCCACACCCGTTTGGTGGTCTCCATGCTCATCATGTCAGAAGATGCCAAATCGGACCGCCCCCAGGTGGCGGCAATCGGGTGTCGCTGCATGAATTCCAGCACAGCCTGGCAGGCCTGGCTCAGACGCCGTTCGTCCCGCGCCCAGCGCATGGCCTGGCGAATGCTGGTGGCAGACAATTGCGGAATCATGCGCGCGCATTCGACCGCAGTCAGACTGGTGCCGTGGGCCATGATGCCGGCATAGACCATCAGCAGCTCGTCGGTAGAGCGCGGCTCACGTCCGAGCATGATCCAGCTAAAGCGCACCTGGGCGTCAACGGCCAGAATCACTTCCGGCAATTGAACCTCACCGATGCGGTGATCCAAAGCCGCGCGCAGCTTGGTCACTTCTGGGTCTTCGTCCTCTGCGGGCAATGGCGACAAATGGAGTTCATCATCCACGCGCAGTACGCCACTGCGGGCTGCAGCGGCCACCGCATCGACACCGGCAGTTACTCTGGCCAGCAAAGGCTTCAAGAAAGTGGCAGCCTTGCTGGGTAACGATAGACGGGCATAGTGTTTCTTGGACTCTGCCTGCCAACGCTCGTCCGTGAAGAACAAGCGCGCACGACCCCGAAAGCTCAGGCTGTGCTCAATCCAGACCGAGCCATTGCGCACCGCGCGGCGCAGGGCAAACAGGGTGGCCACCTCCAACGCCTGAAACGCCCGTTCCCGGTCTGGGCTGGAGATCGAAACCTGCCAGATCATTCCCAGACTTGGTGCCACCACTTCAACTGGCAGCTTTCTGGATCCTTTGAGATATAAAGCTTGCAGCTTGGCAAGGTACTCGATGGCAGGATGCTCGCCGGTGGCCTGCCAGGGCAGCTTTGCAATGGCGACGAGCAACGACCGCACGGGGCGAATTCCATCAATCAATCCCTCGCGGACCAGGGAGGCCCTGCTCGGTGGTTTGCGTTTCTGGGTTTCGGTGATCAAGGCTTCAAGACGGGCACGCAACTCAGCATCTGGCACCGCACCTTGCGCGCTCAAGGCAACAAGTTCGCCGAGCAGCGTTTTGTACATTGCGGCCCAATTGACGGTAGCGGGGACATCGGCGGCAGCCTGACGCCACAGATCGGCGATCCGGCGCTGCACCATAAGGATCAACTGGTCTGTGGTGGTGAACAGGCAATACCGAAGAAAGCATGCGACCTCCACGGTGCGCGCTGGCTCTTTGATCTTGGCTCCGGCTGAGGGCGGCCTGGAGACAAGTCGGCGCGCGTAGCGGCGCAAGATGAGATCGGGGATGTCTGCCAGGTGCTTATGAACGTCCAGCGTGTAAAGCAGGTCGATGCGCTCCAGTACCTCGCTGATTTGGCGGGTTGAGTGTTTCGCCGGTGCAGCCCATAGCCAACTCTGCTGGGTTTGTCCATCTGGGCGCAGCTCTGAAACTGAGGCTCGCCAGCGATCAAGTGTTGCTGGATCAACGCTGGCGGCGATGGCGGTGCCTGTTTCAACTTCAAGCTGGGCAAGTGCCGCCGCAATCAGTGTCCGAATTGCCCGCTCGTGCACGATCACCAGCTTGTTCTTGTACAGCCATTGACGCGCCCGCACGAGTAGCTGATCGCGGTCGGCGCAGCGCGCCACTTCGTCGCGCAGTTCACGTACCAGTGAGCGGCGCTGGTGCTCGCTCATCCACTGGAATCCAAGAACCGTGCAGGCTACTTGTTGGTGATCGAATAGCGTGCGCCCGCGTTCATACATGGCTCTCAGCGAGGCGACTTCTGGTGCTGCAATGCCAAGCTCGTTGCCAAGGTGGCGCCACAAGGCTACTGGAATTACCCGAAAGGCACCGAGCAAACGCCCACTCATGCGCAGGAAACCAATATGGAGCGCCAGACCAAGCTTGTGGGAATCACCTCGGCGTGCATTGATTGCGTCGCGCTCGGCACCATCGAAGGTGAAAAATGCCTTCATCTCGAAGTCGCTGATATCGCGGGGGAGCCCACGCATCCCCAAAAACGTTGTGTGCCAACCCTGCATCGTGAACCTCAAAAGTGGGAGGCCACCATACCCGTTTACAAAGCGAACAGGAAAGTCAATGAAATCAACGGTCTACCCAGACCACCCCCGCGCCAGTGCTAGCTTTGCGTACCGTCACTTATTGCACTGAAAACGAGGAGACCCCTGATAGAGGCTGGCTTCCCGGGCGTAGGTCTTGCGCGCCAGCTCCGCCTTGGCCAGCGCCACGCGGCGCTCGGCCGCCATCGCGGCGGCGTCTGGGCTGTCCACCAGCGCCAGCACGTCGCCTGCCCGTACCGCGTCGCCCAGCCGGTGGTTGACGCGCTGGATGGTGCCAGACCCACGGGCAACGATGATCGCCTCGCTGCCTGGTACGGAAGCCACCGTGGCGGGGGCCAGGATTTCCGTGCTCACACCGCCCGTAGCAACCGGCCCGACGGCAATGTTGGCGGCGGTCAGATAGGCCTCGGGAATCTTGACCTCGGCCGGTGCGGCATGGACCGTTGCGGACTCTGCCTTGGGCGGCGGGGCGACTTTGGCTGGGGTTAGCCCGCGTGCAGCGCCGAAACCAATCAGTGCAGCGATGCCGGCAATCCCGGCGATCTTGGGCCAGCCCAAGGATTGGCGGTTGTCTTGCGTCATGGTGTTTCCTCGAAAGCCAGGCGGCCCTCTGCCTGTGCCAGTGCCGCCAGCGCGCGCACGCGCGCCAGGCTGGCATCAATCGTCAATCCCTTGGCCTCGAACAGCGCGCGCCGGGTGGCGAGCAGCTCGATCAGCGAAGTCTTGCCCGCGTCGTAGCCGATGCGGCCTAGCCGATAGGCCTCTGTGGCGGCTCGCTCGCCCTCGGCCGCAGCAGCCAAGCGCTTCTCCGATGCGGCCGCTTGTGCCAATGCCGAGCGGCGCGCAGCGGCCGCCTCCAGGCGAACGCTGTCCAGCCGCGCCTCGGCCGCCGCCTCGCGCTCCACTGCCGCCGTGGTCGCAGCATCGTTCCGGTCGAACAACGGAATCGTGGCGGACAGGCCCACGACGTACCCGCTGGCATTTGTCCAGCCATATCGCCGCAGCCCAGCACTGACGCCAACATCGGGGATCCATTTCTTCCGCTCGACCTGCACCTGAGCGTTCAACGCATCCCGCTCGGCTTGTGCCGTGAGAACAGCCGGCGTCTCGTCCGGCTTTGTCGTATTCGCGGGTGCAGGGCCAGCTGCCGCCAGCAATGAGGTGGGGAGCGTCGTATAGGGCTCGTCGGAGCCGGCCAGCACCGCCAAGTGCTCCAGGGCCTGTGTTGCCTCGGCTGTCGCCGCTTGTTCGGCAGCCTGCGCGGCCGCGACACTTGCTTGGGCCTGTGCGGCACGCAAGGCAGCCTCTTTGCCGAATTGCACCAGCGCCCGGGCCGCGCGCAGGTCGTCGGTTGCGCGCAGGCGATCCTCGGCTGCCAAGGCCTTGCGGCCAAGCATGGCTTCTGCCGTGGCATAGGCCACCGCCAGTTCAGCGGCATAGGTCACCCGCGTTTGCCGTTCGCGGGCCTCGGCAGCCACGAGGCCGCGTTGGCCTGCCTCGACGCGAGCACTACGCTTGCCGCCGATTTCCAGCGGCTGGGTGATCGTGTAGGTGTTCTGGCGCTGGCTTACGCCACCACTTTGCGGCGCGCCAAGGTTTTCGTACACCGTGTCCACGCGCGGATTCAGCCACGCACGTGCCTGAGCGGCGTCGGCGCCTGCCGCAGCCACGTTGGCGGCCTGTTCTCGCAACATAGGAGCATGCGCCAAGGACTGGCGCAGCAAAGCGGTGTAAGGCGGCGCCTCGGCAGCACTGCCAGGCATGGCAGCGAACGCCAACAAGAGCCCGGCAGCCTTGCGGTGGAAGTCATAAATTGCGGTGGAAATAGTCGACCTCCTCGTCGGAAGTCCTGGTATTTCACGCAATGTGTTGGTGGAAGCGGCCATGCTCGTTCCGTTTCATGGAAATGGTCAGTTGCGCAGAACAGGCTGTGCGTAGGTGCACACGCTTATGACTCGCATGCGCAACCTGAGAAGCACACTCGGCGTGGACAATCCATCAACCTGGAATCAATGTAGTATACCCCCCTATAGTATATTTGATGAGATCCTACATGAGCCACACAGTCCAAGAGAAGCAGAAGCTGCTCAACCGCGTGCGCCGCATCCGCGGGCAGCTCGACGCCATCGAGCGTGCGCTGGAGGATGAGCACGGCTGCGTTTCCGTCCTGCAGCAGATCACCAGTTGCCGAGGCGCCATGAATGGCCTGCTGGCGGGGGTGCTGGAAGACCACATCCGAACCCACCTCACCGAAGTGGATGCCGAACACGAGCACGCCAACGGCAGCGCCAAAGATCAGTTGATCGAGGTCGTACACAGCTATTTCAAGTGAGCCTGTTATGAGCGATTTCTACGACGCGCCGTTCGCCAGCGGCCATGACCACGTGTTCTTGGGTGCCGGGCACGAGAAGAACGAGCGCAAGACCTGGGCGGTGATCGTCTTGTGTGCCCTGATGATGGCCGTTGAGATCATCGGCGGCAGCGTGTTCGGCTCGCTGGCGCTGGTGGCCGATGGTCTGCATATGTCGACGCACGCCGGGGCCATGCTGATCGCGGCGCTGGCTTACACCTATGCGCGCCGGTATGCGCACGACCCGCGTTTCGTGTTCGGCACGGGCAAGCTGGGCGATCTAGCGGGTTACACCAGCGCCATCATCCTGGCGATGATTGCGCTGCTGATCGGCTACGAGGCGGTGGCGCGGTTCTTCTCGCCAGTGCCGATTCACTTTGCCGAGGCGATCCCGATTGCGATCGTCGGTCTGCTGGTGAACATCGCCAGCGCGTGGCTCCTGAGCGGCGGCGACCACCACGGCCACAGCCATGGCCATTCCCATGGCCACCATCACGGCGCCGCTCATGACGATGCGCACGACCACGGCGAAGACGTGCAGCACATCACCACGCCCGCTGGCGTGCTGGCTCTGTCGATCTTCGAGGATGGCGTGCCCCCTGTTTTCCGCCTGGCTGCGGAAGCCGCCGTGCTGCCGAATGACGCGGCGACGGTGACCACGATCCGCCCTGATGGCGCCCGTCAGGAATTCGTACTGGCCCGCAAGTCCGACGTCCTCGAATCCACCACGGACATTCCGGAACCGCATGCCTTCACTGCCGTGCTCAAGCTTGGCGGGCAGGAGCACACCGTCGTCTTTGAAGAGCACGACCACGGCTACGGTCACGAAGGGCACCATCGCGACCACAACATGCGTGCCGCCTACGTGCACGTGCTGGCGGATGCCTTTGTCTCGGTGCTGGCGATCATTGGCCTGCTGCTGGCCAAGACCTTCGGCTGGCTGTGGATGGACCCGCTGGCAGGCGTGGTGGGCGCACTGGTCATCGCCAACTGGTCATACGGGCTGCTGCGCGACACTGGTGGCATCCTGGTCGACATGACGCCGGACAAGCACATCGCCGGCCGCATCAAGATCGCCCTGGAAGCCGACGGCGACACGCTGCTCGACCTCCACGTGTGGCGTATCGGGCCCGGGCATCTCGGCGCGGTGGTGTCGGTGGGTACCCGCCAGGTGCAGCGCGGGCCGCAGTTCTATCACGGGCTCCTGCGGCGGTTCAATACGCTGTCCCACGTTACGGTGGAAGTGCATCCGCTGCCGACCAAATAGCGCAACGGCCAATACAGACGTTCCGCGAGGATGTCCTGCAGGGGGCACGGAGCCCAGCCGTAGGGCTGCTGCCACCGACGACGACAAGAAAGCGCCTTTGCGACCCGATCGGTATGCGCACGGTATCGCCGGCACCCGAGGCAACTTACGCGGGCGCGCTCCAGGGGACCGTCTGTCGGTGGCTTAGAGCAGCAGCGGCAACGAAAGGTTAATGTTTTGGGGTGGCCTGACGGTGGTGCATTCGCAGCACGCGTCCGGCGTCGTTGCACAGGGCTCCAAGCCATTTCGTACCGCAAGCCTGGTCGGAGAGCTCTTTGTGAGGCGCTCACACGTGATAATCCGCCATTATCACGTGTGAGAGATTGGCTCCAGTGAGGCGCCTTGACGCCTCAAATTAATACGTATATACATAGTACGTAATACCGTATCAAATTCTAACGCCATGGCCCGTGCCGGACTCAGTCGTCTTGACATTAAGCGTGCTCGCGATTCGCTGCTCGCCCAGGGGCAGCACCCGTCGATCGATGCGATACGTATCGCGTTGGGCAACACGGGCTCGAAGACGACCATCCACCGCTATTTGAAGGAACTGGAAGAGGAGGAAGGCACGGCGCTGAAGCGGGCTGGCACGACCTCCGACGCCATCCTGGATCTGGTCGGCAGATTGGCTGCGCGCCTGCATGAAGAAGGACAGGCGGTGGTCGACCAACAGGTTGCTGCCGCCACGGCGCAGCGCCAGCAAGTCCGGGCGGAGGCCGACAAGCTGTCCGCAGACCTCGCCGCGCTTCGCGCCGAGCTGGCGCAGGCCCACGCCACCATTGCCAACGTGCGGGCCGCGCAAAGTGACACGCAGACGGCGCTGCAGCAGCGCACCATCGAGGCTGAACGCTCGGCACAGCAGCTCCAGGACCTCACGGCCCGGCTGGCCGAGCATGAAGGCTTCCGTCGCTCGCTGGAGGACAAGCTGCAGCACGCACACCAGGCACTGGAGCACTTCCGCAATGCCAGCAAGGAGCAGCGGGATCAGGACGCCCGCCGGCACGAGCAGCAGGTTCAACAACTGCAGGCGGAAATCCGGCAGGCCAACCAGACGCTGATCGTCAAGCAGGGAGAGATCACGCAGTTGAACAAGGATGGCGCGCGGCTGGTCACCGAAGCCGGGACCGCGGCGAAGCGCGTTCGCGAGCTGGAGATGCGCGGCGAACAGGCCCAACTCGCACTCGACCAAGCGCGCGCCGATCGAGCCCGAATGGAAGCAGAGCGTGATGCTCTGCGCGCCACAGTCCAGGCGCAAGTGGGAGAGCTGGCGGCGGCGCGAACGGAACGCGAGAACATGGTTGGAGAGTTGGCCAAGCTTTCCGCGCTTCTCGAGGCGCAGCAAGTCATGCTGACCGATTACCGGGCGCAGCTCGGCGTGGCGGGCCCGGCAGCGTAAGGGGTGAGTCGCTGCATGTCAGGCGGGAGCTCTGCCACCGCCAATATTCGGCAGAAACGACATATTCACTGCGCAGTGAATATGCTGCCCACCCTCAGCCAGGCCTTCCGGACACAGCTAGGTTTGCCTGGGCCAGCAGTATGAAACCGCCAGATTCCGCACAAAAAGGACGACTGTCGCGAAATCGCTGAATTTCCAAGCCACTGATCTACAAGGAAAACTCAGACGGAACCGCCAGATTTTGCACGAAAAGGACGCTTACCCCGAGAATAAGAGCGGCTGCAAATCGCTTCATGGGCATCCTGGTTACACGGGTGGGGGCACGGAGCGCCTTCGTTCCGTTGCCTGTCTGACCTATTCTGACAAGAGCAATCGGTTGTCAATGCGCCGTGCTTTAGCCCCAAAGCCGCCTCGTGTCAGCTCGCTTTCGCAGCTTGGCCATGTCCAACTTCCGCCTGTTTATTGCGCTCGATCCCACGCCCGAGACGGTTGCGGTCTTGCGGCGCGCGCAGGTCTGTCTGCGGGACGTCCATTGGAGTGGGGCGCGTTGGCTACCCCCGGAACAATGGCACGCAACGCTACGCTTCTTGGGGGCAACGCCTGAGGATCAGGTGCAGCACTGGAAGCACACGCTGCAGCAGTTCGACATGCTCGCCCGGGATGCAGCGCCACTGCCGATCGACGGCGTTGCAATCTGGCCAGCGCCAGCGCACCCCCGTGTGATCGTGGTCACCGCGAAGTTCGCCATATGGGCGCAGGATATGGCGACGCGCTTGGAGGCCCTCGCGCGCGAAGCCGGCTATCGCGCGGAAACGCGAGCATTTCACCCGCATGTCACGCTCGCGAGAGTTGGCGCACATGCGGCAACTGCGCGATGCTTGGCCGCGGTGGACAATGCCGCCCGGGCGCTCGATGGCGCGCACCTGCAGTTCGGTAGTGTCTCTCTGTTTGTCAGTCGGTCGCCGGCGGAGGGGCCAGCCTATGAGAGGCTGGCGACCATGGAGTTTCGCCCGAACTGAAGATGCGGCCGCCTCCGGTGGTCGTCGGTGGGGTGCGGTTAGGCGGCGATATTCTGGACCAACAATGCCAGTTCGATGTCTGGCGACACGGCGGACTGTTCAGCGCTCAATGGTCGCGGCAATCCGATCGACAGTGCGAACGCTGGAGAGCCCCAGGATTCGGTTCACTTCGACATAGTCGACTCCATCGAGGAGCAGGCGCCGGCAGACCGTATTGCGCAGGACGCGCGGGCTCATATCGGAAGCAACGAAATCGATTGTGGTCAGTGCGGATTTAACGATTCGCCCGACACTGGCCTCATTGATCCGCGACCCGTCCGTGTGCAACGTGAGCAAGGCTTGGCCCTGGGTACCCTCTGCTGCCCGTCTGGTGAGCCACGTCCGCAGCGCCGGTATTGCGAATGGTGTGATGGGGACCGTTCGAGCACCGCGCGCCGCCTTCGCTTTGATGTGCAGGTAGGGCAGAGTGGCATCGAGCTGCAGGTCATCTAGCTCAGTGGCAATGCCTTCCGACAGTGTCACGCCGGTCGCCAGGTAGAGCGCTACGACCGCGCGCCCTCGGACTTCTCGCAATCCGTCATCGGGCGCTGGCTGCGTGTAGGCCTGCAGCAGTGCGTCCTTGTCTTCGGGGAGGAACAGGGGCTGATCCTCATCAGGCCAATGGCCCGTGCGCAACTGCTCCGAAGCCGGATTTGACACTCGGACATCGGCGCGCACGAGTTGCCGGCCGACGCGGTCAAGCAGCTTCAGGTACCGCATCCTTGTCGCGGCCGATCGGGCGCCGACCGATTCACAAAATGCCGCTACGTGCTCGTCTCCGTAGTTGGCCAGGTCGCGGCCCGTCTCGCGAAGGTAGCGCAGGAATTTCTCGAACATCGCCTGATGCTGGGCACGCGAGCGTGCCGAGAAGTGCTGGCCGTCGACGCCTTCGGCCTCCCGCTCCTGCCAATCAGCGTAAGCGCGTTCCGGATTGTTCAGCCAAAGTGTGTCCATCGCAATTTACGGCCTGCTATATACTGAAGTACAGCTACGACCACATTTCGGCTTCGCCGAAACCCCGCCTCCACAGGGGAGGGGCATATGCCTTCTTGGACCAAGTTAGCCGCGAAGAAGCCCTTGTCAACGAGATGGCAGTGCCGTCGCCCACGTCATTCGGCAGCCAGATCGCATTAGGCGGTCAGAAACTCTTCGATCTGGCGGCCAGCACTCAGATGGGCAACCAGCCATCCTGGCCTCTTGCCACGTCCCGTCCAGGAATTACCCGCCTCATCCCGGTATTTGGCCGGCGGCTTGCTTCTCGCCGCGCCGTCGCCCTTGAAGCCGAGATCCAATGCCGTGAGCCCGTACAGATCGATCTTCTCGTGAATATCCACGATTGCCGCTTGCATTTCCTTCTGCCTGAGAGCTTCTGCTTCCTTCTGGAGGGCGGCAATCTGTTTGACGATGTCTTTGTAGCTGGTCATGGAAGTCGGTTCCTGGGCAATCAGGTGCCGATTCAAGCACAGATTACGGCCGCGCGTCACGTGGGCGCAGCGTTCGCAATGAAACAGCATTTGTGCTTTTCAGATCACATAATAACTATTATGTTAAGTAGCAGCCCTGTGCGAACTTCGCAATGCGACAAAGGTGCCCGGTCACCGAAATGACCGGGCCGGCCGGGCTACGTTGGCGCGCCGGAGGCCAACATCGCTATCGCCATCACCAGCAGGGCCAAGCCAGCACGGCCACTTTTGCCTTGAATCATGTAGCACACCCAAACCACCATGCCGGCCGAAAAGATCACCGATTTCAACAAAGCGTTCTCCCAAGTAGTCGATGCACAGGGAGATGCTTTACAGACGACGATAAAGGCGTTGCTGTAAGTCGAGGCCAACCGCTCAAGCCTCGGGAAAGTGGATGCGAGCTGCGCCGATGGTCGAGCTTTGGTGCTCCAGCATTGTGCCCAGCGACTGCAACAAGGCCTGGCAGACTGGGGATTGGGGTCCGGGGACCGATGCCACTGCCACAGGCACCTAGACTCCAAGGAGTTCGCCATCCGGAGTCCGCTATGGCATTACCCACGCAGACCGCGCCCCGCCACTATGCGGTGGCCATCCGGGACACGGAGTTGTACCTTGCCCTCCGCATTTCGCGTTCCGCCAGTGGTGTCTATGTCATCTTTCCGCGCCCCCAAAATCCTATTGGCGGGACGAAACGGAACCCACACGCCAGCTATCACCGGGACGGGAGGCGGCATCAAAAGAGCTGGGGCATGCCTTGGTTCAAGGCGCAACGACAGCCGCTGGACAACCACTTCCGCGGCAGCGAGACAATTGTCGCCACTGTACTGCAGCCCAGCCACCCGCAAGACCCCCACTGCGACCCGAAGGATTTCTCCGCCGTCCTGGAAATCCCGCTCACTGACATCCGTCCCAACGGCAGCACGTCGGTTTCGGTCGATCTGGCCGAGCCCGGGGTGTCGCCAACTTCCTTGCTACCCGGCGCCGTGATCGTACGGCAACAGGCCTACGCCGATGGCTGGTTCCCCTGCCTGGTGGTGACCATCTATGACTCCCCCACTTCTTCGTGAGGGGTCTAACCAAGATAAGGTGAGATTGCGCACTTCGGTCCCGAGGCGGTTGGCCCTTTCATTGCTCCCCGCCCCGGACTTGTCACGCTTCGATCAGGAATCGATCGCGATTCTTGCCAATCCATGCAGGCGCCCTGCCGCGGCCCGACCAGGTAGCGCCCGTCTTCGGGTCCCGATACTTGGGCGGCACGATCGATTTGGCTTGTTCACTCTTGCCGGCGCGAGCCTTGAGGCCGATATCTGCTGCGGTCAGACCGTACGCTTCCACGATCTCGCGAGCCCGCGCAATCGCCGCTGCTTTTTCGGCGAGGTGTGCCGCCTCGATCTGCAAATCCAACTTAGCTTTTTGCGCCAGAAGCTGTTTGTACGTTGCCACGAAACCCCCGCTTTTATTTGAGCGGCAAGGATAGCCGATGTCGCCCGCGCGCGACTGACAAACGCGCTCACTCCCTGCGCACCGTTACGTGAACACAGGCGCTGGACGCCTTTCAGCCGCGCCAAACTGGGCTAAACACCCGGTGCGCAAGTTCGTTGGTAGCGGTGAGGTTCACCCCGCAGACCGTCCCGCTGTCACTCAACCGGCACAGGCGCGCAAACGTGGCATGCGCAGCGCCAGAAATATTCCTTGGATCGCTCAGCCAATCCTTGATGTATCTCATGCAAAAGCCGGCAATGACATCTGCCAACTGGAGACCAATCGAGTCGTGGGACTTCGCGAAAGTCAGTGGCGCCGAGGCGCCGAAGTTGTAGTCGGCGTGCGGGGTGAAGAAGTTGGCCGCCTGACCGCCGAGGGCTTCGGCCGCCTGCTTGTTGTTGGACAGGATCTGGTCGAATTGCAGTTGCTCGTCGTGCACCAGCTCGATCGTTGAAAGGTCCCGTTGGTAATGCAGGTTGATCCGAGCGTAGATGTTCGTAAGCGACGAGAGATTCGGCAACATTGAAACGGGCTTCCCGCGCTTGCCGGTGTCCGGCGATGGCAGGAATTGCGCGTAAGCAGTAGGAACCTCGTCGGCGAGCATCTCCTCGTAGTCGCTGAACGACAGATTCGTCATCTCGCGACACGCCGCTGAAACCTCGCCCGCCGGGAACCGATCCAGGAAGTCCAGCAAGGCGCCAAAGGACGATCGCAGCGTGGCATCGGACGGGGCCTGGCAGGCGGCGATGAACGCGTCGAACACTTCCGCCGGCGTGAAGTGATAGAGAAAATCCGCAAATGCATTCTGGACAAAGTGCGCCTGCGGATTGCCCAAGATGCCCGTGCTCGGTGGTAACACATGGCTGCTAACCATGTTCATCACCAAATAGAATCTCTTGTCGACGACTTCGATGAAGCACGGTGGGGCTCGATCACAAATGGCGTCGACCAGGTCACGGACAAACTCGGGCTTGCCTGTCAATGATTTGGACTTCAACTCGCCAGCCGGAACGCGGTGCGCCGACCGGATCTCCTCGACTACCGCCGCGATCGCGGCCTGATCGTGCAAGCCGATTGCGGCAAGTGCAAAGGTCGGCTGACCGTCGAAGTCGTATGCCTTGCCGGTACTGGTGGCGCCACCGGTATTCCCGCTCTCATCGATGTAGAACTTCATAGCTCGGAGCGATTGTCGTTTGCCCGTGTTGGCAGGTGCCTGAACAGGCGGGTAGTTTCACGGCTCCCTGCACTCCGGCCATGGACAACGCACCCTATTGCCCAAGGTAGCCAGAGATCGCCTGGGCGATACCGCCGGCGATCGCCTCGACACCAACCCCTGTCGCCTTGTTGAACGCCTTGCCGACCAGTTGGCCAATCCACGACTTTGATTTCTCGGACGTGCCAGATCCAGCTGCGCGTTCTGCATCGAGATCGTGTTTGAGGCCTGCAAAATCGGCCTCTAACAGTCCGAGCGACTGCAGGTAGAGGCTCAGCGCCTCCCAGTCGCCCTGCCCCACCTGCACGTTGGCTGTCTGCGTGACGCCCGTGCCTGCGTTGGCTATGTTGCCGACGTTGCCCCCGATGTGGGTATTGAAGATCTGAGTCAATCGTTCCTCACTGATCGGTTTCGAGCCGACCGGCAGCTCACCAGCGTCCGGGCTCAATTTTTCCAATTCGATGGCATAGCCCAAAACGGCCGTCTTGATGCAATCGAGCAACCGGTCGATCGCCCCAATCGGAATCTCCATCCATGCCTCGACGCACTGCATGTCCGGGGTCAGCTTAGACGCATATTTGATCGCCAGCGCCACGTTCCAATCCGTCTTGACGTAAGACGGCTTGTTGCCTTGCACCAGATTCTCGTAGGTGCTCACGGCCTGCGCCAACCGCGCAATTGAATGCCATTCCCGCAAATGCTCTGGCAGTAGGAAGACTGGCACCTGCAGCCTGGGCGCGTTCATGCCAAACGGTCCCACAAAGCTGCCGTAGGAAACAACGGGTGTCACACGGTAGGGTGGCAGGTCCGCACCCTCGGGATAGCCGCGCAACTCCAAATCCACCCACTGCTCAAGCTGGGTATGCCCCACACGCGAGGCCAGCAGCTTGCACTTGCGCAGCAACGACGAAACGCTGGTCGACACCTCGATCGCATCGGCTTGAATGCTGCGAATCAACGACATGCGGTGCTCCGGTCACAGGACAGTGGGCTGCCGGCATTCTACGCCCACGCGGCAGTCGTCCCGCGCAGGTCACCGACGAACATCCCAAGGCGGCACTGGCCCGTGATTACAGGCACTTGCTTGGCATATCGATCGTAGATCACATGAAAAATTCGTCACTCGCTGGCAATTCGTATCGTATCGTATAAACTGCAATACGATATCAATTCCGGACGTTCATACGATACGAAATGGCACGCCAAGGGATTTCCTACGAGCAGGTCGTTGATGCCGCCAAGGCACTGGTCGCCGAGCAACTCAAGCCGACGCTCAGCGCGGTGCGCGAGCGACTGGGCAGCGGCAGCATGAATACGATCCACCGCCACCTGACTGCTTGGCAGGGTCAGCAAAAGCCGGGCGCGCGCAAGATCGGCGATCCGAACCCACGCCTGCTGGCCGCGCTGGGCACCGAGTTTTCGCGGGTGGCCGAGGACGCCGCGGCCGACGCAGAAGCCGCCCTGGCGCAGGTCATGAGTGAAAACGCGATGCTGGCCAGCACCGGCGAGGCGCTGGAAGCCGAACGCGACGCCCTGACGCAGGAGCTGCAGCAGGTTGCGACAGAGCGTGACAAGCTTGCCGGCAAGGCAGCCGAGCAGACAGCAGAGATCGAACGCTTGAATGCAGAATCGGAGCGGGAGCGCGGCGAACTCGCCTCCGTTCGTCGGGCGCTCGCGCAAGTGGAGTTGCGACTGGAAGCGCTGCCACACTTGGAGCGCGAACTGAGCGAGCTGCGCGCCCAACTGGCGACGGAACAGGCCGCCCGGGTCGCTGCCGATCGCACCGCCGCTGTCGCCGAAGCGCAGCGTGAAGCTGCTGACATCGCCCGAATCCAGGCCAACGAGCGCTTGGCCAACGCCGAATCGCGCGAGCACCAGGTGCGTGCCCAACTGGCTGAGGCGCAAGCCGCGCATGAGCGCACGCGCGAGAAGCTAACCGAGGTCGTCGGTCTTGAGGCCGGTGCCCAGGCCGAATTGCGAATGCTGCGCGAGCAATTTGAGGCCGCGAAGCCGACGCCAGAGTCGGCACCAGATCAGCAGACCGGTCAACCGCCGAGCAAATCGACAACACGGCGCAAAGGGGCGTAGCAACGCCGCTTATCTGTTCACTGGGCGGCACGTCCTCCTGCATTGCACCTTGACCGCCGTCCAGACCTTCTCCCCTCGCCCTCTTCACTTCCGGAGTCATCGCATGCTGCGGTCCTTTGGCCTGGCTGACCTATTTCGCACGCTGGCGGCCTTCGTTTGTGCCGCCACCCTCGCCTCCACACCGGCTATTGGACAGGCTGGCGTACCCGCACTCGCAATCACCGCGCCGAACGGTGCCAAAAGCGTGCTGGTCGCCACGCTCCATGTCCCCTATCCGGGCTTGCGCCAGCCGGCGATGTCTGTACTCCAGGGCGCCACAAGTTTTGTCATTGAAAGTTCGAGGGCTCAAGGTCCACAGCCTCTCGAACTCAAGGGCGCCGATCTTCTGGACCCCGACGTGTTTGCTGGTCGAGCCTCGCGTGCGCCATGGGCCCGTGCATTGAGCGATACACAGGTTGAATTTCTTCAGCTACGCGCGAAATGCGCAGCACCACAACGTCCCGACCTAGCCATCGAAATGCTGCAGCACAAGAGTCCGCGAGTGGCCGCCGCGTACGCTTGGATTCCCTGCACAGCATTGAGCAACCTGTCCAGAGACACGATATTCGCGATGGCGGCACTGCGCTACAACGTAGCGATCGTGCCTCTCGAAGATCAGACCGACTTGGAGAACCGACGCCGTGCGGTACCGGACCGGATCTATTTGCGCCTGCTGATGGGCGGCTTGAACATCGCCCGCCAGCGAGAGGATTTCCGTCAAGCTGTTATCGCATTCAATCGCGGCGACTATGAGAGGATCGCCGCTCTCGCGAGTCTGGGTAACGAATCTCCAGAGGATGCGGCGATCTATCACCGCCTGATGGTCCACGACCGCAATTTGGCCTGGATGCCGCGGTTGCGCCAAGCCCTCGACACCGGCGGCGCGGTGGTCGCGGTTGGCGCTGCCCACCTGCCGGGGGCCGACGGACTCATCGCACTCTTGCGAGCAGACGGCTACCAAGTCAACGACATGGTGCTGCCGAATGACACCGCATTGGAGATGCAAGCCCCATGATGGATGAAGCAATGCATCGCGCTCAAGATGTCGTCTATGGCCAAGACCGAGCCGCGCTGATGCGCAAAGCACCAGGTCTTGCGCGCATTCGTGCGGCGGTATCTGAGTCCAGTTGCACGGTATTGGATCAGTCGGTCTGGAAGCGTACTGAGTTGGGCCCGGTCCTTGATCTCCTCTCCACTGAAGGATCAACCCAGCGGGTCTACATCGACGTGCCCATCGCTGCCGTGGTTGGCTTGACGCATCGGAATTTCAGCAAGGCCATGACGTGGCGCGGCATGCTGCAGGACCTGCATGGATTTGGCTGGGACGAGCGCGTCATTGACTACTGCGAATCGGAAATCGGCCACCAATCATTTCCCGCCCCTGAGGCAGCGTACGAACTGAAGCTGGCCGCCTACGGCGGGGCTGTGACGTGCACCAACGGCGTCCACCGCCTGGTCGCGGCCGTGAACTGGTTGGGCGCCACGCAAGGTGAACACGCCGTGCTGCGCAAGGTCTCGGTCTGGTACCGGCCGACCGATGCCTCGTTGGTCAGTGCGTTGCGCGCGCTCGAGCAGCAAGGCGCCCGATTGCGTCTCGGCTGCGCCAGAGACGACGCCGGCATCCGCCGTATGTGGTTCATCGAATCAACCACCGCGCACCGCGTCAGCTATTTCCACGTCACGCCCGGACGCTGCACTCCAATTCAGGTCGGACCGCGCTGGGTGGCAAAAGCACGAGCATGGGCGGGCCTAGAGGCCGACGCCGTACATTTCGTGTCGGAGTGGTTCGATATTCCCCCGACCGTTCTCGATACGGTGGTAAAGGATGCTTGGATCGACGCGCAGATCCGCGCGCCCCGCTACGAGGCCCCTCTTGACTAAATGAAGACGGTGAGTCCCGTTGTCCAGCACGACTGGCCTTGCTATTCTTCCCTCGCACGCAGTAGCGCGCACAATTCGCCATCTCGCGATGGTCAACCACCTTGAAATCTACGCACTCCATGGCGACGAAATCCAAGACCGCAGCAAAGAAAGCCGCACCGGCAAAGAAGACCGCCGCCGCCGCGGCCCCGACCATCAAGCCGCTGAAGGACACCTTCACCAAAGCCAGCCTGGTGAGTCACTTGGCCGAGCAGACAGAACTTGAGGCCAAGGCCGTGAAGTCCGTGCTCCTGCATCTGGAGAACACCATCCTGAGTGCGCTGCACAAGAAAGGCGCCGGCGAGTTCACGCTGCCTGGTCTCTTCAAGGTGGTATCCGTGAAGGTACCGGCCACCAAGCGTCGCTTCGGCAAAAACCCTTTCACGGGCCAAGAGCAATGGTTCGAGGCCAAGCCGGCCAGCGTGCGTGTCAAGGTGCGCCCGCTGAAGAAGGTGAAGGACGCCGCTCAGTAAGTCCTCCGCTGCCATTCGTGCCAACGGGAGGCCAAGCCTCCCGTTTTCATTGGCGCGTGTGCCCAACGCAACCCATGAGGATGTCTTGTCTCTCTTTCCCCAGCGTAGCGCGGACGTGCGCCGCTACAAGTTCATCAATTGGAACGTCGTACTGAAGCCGGCTCTGCAAGAGAAATTTGAGAAGGTCATCACTGCAGCCGAGCAAGCAGGCTACCTCGAACGGCTATACGTGCGCGTCGAACGCGAGCACCGAACTGTCACCCTATTCCCAGGCCAGCATCCGGTGGGCGCTTCGCTGAGAAAACAGGGCTCGACAGCGGCGGAGCACGGAGCCGCACTTGTGTTCTCTCAAGCCAAAACCGGCAATGTCGCCGTGCTGCTCTATCCGTACGAGTCTGAATTCATGCGGCAGCCCGAAAAGCTCATCGTTTGGCGAGTGTTCGTGGGCCCGAACGATGTCACACAAAGCGTCATCGACGCAGCCGTGGCCGACGCGTTCCGATACTGGCGCGTATCCAGTGTGCTCGACGGTGGTTCGCGGTGGGATCGTTGGCGCATCGGAATGCTGCGGCGCCGAGACCGTTACCAATCGGCGGAGAAGGCGATGACGACTCGGCCAAGCCTGGTAGCAAGGGCCGTCGGCGCGTTCCTTGCCTGGTGGCCTGTTGCTGCCTTCGTCGCGTTTAGTGCCCTCGTGACGGTCGTGACCGGCTGGCACGACTTCAGCGACAAGTTTGGTGCCGCTTTCCACTCAACATCCACCGCAGCGAAAGAGTCGACGACTACATCAAAGACAGGCCGCGCCAGCGAAGCGGCGGCGGCCCCCTCGACAGCGCAGGATCGCTAGGCCCGCACCCGTAGTTACGGGTTCAACCGAACTGGGGGGCGAGGCATCCCTGTTTTCGGGTAGTAGCTGTAGTACACGTCAACAGCGCGGGCCCAGCAGTCGAGCAACTCGTCCGAGTGGTCGCGTACCCACTTGGCCAAGGCCTCAGCGTTCGGGTGGCTCATTCCGAACGCCGGCGCACCAGTCGCCACGTCGAACGCGCTTCGTGTCCAAGCAGAAAGCGAACGCCTTCGCCTTCTCGAAGGGATAGTCGCAGGGCACCAGGGGGTGCAGCGACTGTAGCGTGGCGGCGCTGGGCACCACAAAGCCTGCGTCATGGAAGTGCTGCCGGCCATGCGCTTCAAAGTCGTAGTCTACGAACCCAGCCGGGCTGTTGTATTCGACCCGCGTAATCTCGGAGGCGGTGATCGGCGCAAACGAGAGCCACCACGTGCCTTCTTTGGTTGTGGTCGATTTCAATAAATGCCGCCGTCTCGTGAGAGGCAGACGCCAAGGATTTTCGACGTATGCGGAAAGGCCCATAAGCTTGGCTTCATCGGGCTTTTCGCCACGACGCGCGTAGTACTCGACAAAGGGCATCAGAGTGGCTGTGTCGGCCGACATCTCCACCGTCAGGCGCACTCGGGTTTTGTTCATGACGATGCCATTCTTGGGTGCGACCCCATCGACGCGGGTCAGATACTCCATGTCTCTCGCGGTCAACGTTTTGTCGCCTGTCGTCAGGCCGTGACCATCAGCATCGGGATCCGTCGTCAGCCAGACCACTGAGTTGCGAATGCTTCCGTCACCATGCTTCACGTGGCCACGCGAAATCCCCATCGAGAGGATCGTTTCGGCGTACGAGACGGACGTGAAATGGTAGAACTTCATCCGCGTTCCTTCATCGTTGTGTGTGTTGATAGTTCAGCAACGCGATTGACCGAATGCGGTGTCAAACGGGTGCCGACAAGCTTTCTTCATTCAATTAGTCGCAACTGTCCTAGGCGCTCCAATCGCTCGCGGTCGGCCTGATCACTATGCTCCGGTGCGACCGGGTGGGCAGCGCCGCAAATCGTGCAGATCCAAAGCTGCACCCGGTGTGCCGCGTCGAACGATGTTACGCCGGCATTTTCGGGAACGTGGTCACGCAGGACGCCACAACTGTTGCAGGCGAGCCATCGTGTGTGGGATCTCATGGGAGTGCTTCGAGGGTTTTGGCCCGTTCGATGATAGCGCGCACGTTCGCAAGGCAAGGTGCTCGCTCATACAGTGAACCAACTTCAATGCCGATTTTGGCGCCACTGAGCAAATTGCTGGCCGTCGATTAGTTCGAAGCCAAACTCGCGCCCGACCTCGGCGGCCCCCGAAGTAAAGCGGCTTGTGGTAATGACGATCCCTTTGCTGGTGCCGCTGCTGCCGCGATCAGCAAAGGCAATGGCCCCATGCAGTTCACGCACGATTTCCGGGCCGACACTGCGATGCGCCGCCCAGCATTTGCATTGTACGATCCAAGATTGGCCGCTCTCGTCAACCGCGTATAGATCGACGCCACCATCGCCATCCCGACTGGCGGCCTGGTGAATCACGCGCAGCCCTCGTTCCCTGAGCAGTTGCATACAATCCCGCTCGAACTCAAACCATGCCGGCCGCGCACCTTCTGGCGCGGTTGATACCTCTTCGTAGATCATGCGCGATGCCGAGCGGCTGCGGTAGACACGCACCCGCTCAGCCTCCGCCATTGCCCCGCGAGTGTGTGGGCGCACGAATGTGAACCCTTCTGGAAGGTGCATTCCATACCGCTGTGCGAGAAAACGCTGAGTCGCCGATGTTGTTGCCGCCCGGCGCAGGTGTTGAGTGACAGCGTGTGGGGCACGACCAGATTCGTGCGCGTGTTGTGTCGCCTGCCGTAGATTGGGCCGGCTATAGCGTACGCGCGGCAGGTACACCACCGTCGTCAAGTCACGGCCACGGCTGCGGCGCGTTGTCGTTCGCGTACCAAACAGCGACTCTCGCTCCTCCACCACAAGAAAGTCCCGGATGATCGCAGCTGCGATCAACTGCAAGCTCAACTCGGCGTCCGTGTTCCACGTCACTTCGCCATCATCATCGCGCGGGCGGATCAAGCGGCCACCTGTTGCGCGCGGCGGATCGCTGGCAATGCCAATCGCGACATGGTGGTAGCGCTGCGCTGCGTCGAGAAATTGGCACGCGAACTCGCCTTGGTTCTCAAAGATCCGCACCGCCACGAATGGGCCGAACGCCACTTCTACTCGTGCGCCCCACGGGATAGTCCATTGCCGAGCTTCCTGTGCTTCGCGCAGCATCGCCTGAATCGTCGCTTCAGCTTCGTCTTCGGTGCCATCGAGCGCGACGCCGCGCATGGCTTCACAGACATCCGACAACGGGACCGGAAAATCGTTTGGCCCGAGGCGCTGGCCCGCGTCAATGAGGTCCAGCATGTCCAGACCGCTGCGCCACATCTCCTCGATGTCGGACAGCGACGCTTCGAGGTTGAACGGCGCACTACGCAATTCCAAACCGTGTTGCCCAGTGTTGGCGAACCAGGGCCGGTGGGTGCCGCCCTGCGTGATCTTGTCATCCAACAGAGCAGCCTCGAACGTCCAACGTGCGGCTTCGGACAACATTTGGTCGCCCGCATCGTTGAGCAGCGGAATCAGCTTGTCGAGCAAACAGAACAGCGCGTACGTGTCATGCAGCACCTCAACACACGCCCGATACGCAGCTTCCGCATCGGGGGCTGGACCCGCCAATGCTGCCAGCCAACGTCCGATCAATGGCGCACGCGCCACTAGCACCCTGCCCTGCTCGGCAATAATGCCCTCACCGAGCCAGTTGCCCTCTTCCGTGACGACCGGTGGTACGCGGTCATATGCCTGTCGCTCTGCAATTCCGCGCACGAAGCCAGCGGCGAGGCGGCGATTCCGATACACCTGCCTGCCCCATGCGACGCGAGCCTTGTCTGTTGCATTTAGGTCGCCTGCCCAGGGCCCGTCATAGTTCAGCTCCGACCAGACGTCTGACGCGGGTTCCGCCCAAAGCGGGATCGCAGGAGCGGCATCGGTTGTGTCAGCCTTTCGTTCGCGCTCGAATGGATCGAATCGCTGACCCTCGCGTGACCCCTGCAGTCCAGGCACCGGATGTTGCCATTGCTGCTCCATGCCTTGGAGTGAGGGAGCGGTTTCCCCAAAACCCGAATGCAACTGCGCCTCAAACCAAACAGTTTGGTACCCCTCCGGCGAAACGGCGATCATGCGAAAGCGACCGCGCTGGCGAATCGCCGCAACCACTGGATCAGCGCTCGGCCGCATCCACCGTGTGTGGGGATGGGGATTCTTTCCCTCTGTCATCAACGTAAAGGAAAACACCATGGAGGGGGTGTTGTTCCAACGCCAACCAATTGCGACGCACGTCCGCTGTCGACGTAGCCGTTGGATGGTGTCACGGTCCTGGGCGATGAACACTATGCAAGCAACGCCATCTTCACCGATCCAGCCAGGTCCGAAGAACCGTTGACCCACCGAGGTTCCCTTGAACGGCTCCGCCAGCGCTTTGACTTGGGCGGCCGTGGCATGTTCTATCGTCGTGGCAACCGCGCGCGCCACCGGCACTCGTTCGTTCCGGGGGAATTGCTTAGCAGGTGGGTTTTGGTCGGCGGGCATAGGCGAATCGGCAAGCTCAGTTCGTTGTGCCATACAGGGCAGACTGGCGATCAGCGGTCAGATGCCACCGCTGGGCAAGGTTGGCCGCTTCGGTGTTGCTGGCCAGGACCGCCTCAGCCTGCGGAAACAAGGCAACGTAGCTCGTTGCAAAGAAGCTCATGAAAACGAGGGCCACGCTTACGAACCTAGCGGCCATCGCCTCCTGGTCGCAAAGCGCTTGTGCATCGCGAATCTGCAGAATGCTGAGCCAGCTCGAGTGCGCGTAGCCGCAGAGGAAGCTGTAGATTTGGCGGATATAGACGGGGTGGAAACCGGCGGCGATGCCAGTGTCGATCCAAGACTGGCCGGCGCGCCATTCGCCCTTCAGAACCTTTTTACGCATCGGTTCGGAATACTGCTGCCAGACGCCGTGGGCTTCGATCTCGATCTGGAGTTGATCGATCCTTGTCTTCTCGTCGGCCAACTTCTGTTGGTGCTCTGGCGCACGTGCCGGATACGCCTGTCGGTCCAGTAGGCCGGCACGACGCCAGATCATATGGCGGAATTGTCGGACCTCCACATCTTTGCTGCCGTAGATGTAGGCGAACGTGAGGTAGGTCTCCAGAGCCGCGCGCGCAAGAATCATCACGGAACTGTGGTCGATGTGAAGATCTGCGCCATACCCGGCAATATCGATTTGGACCGGTTGGGCTATCAGGCGCAGCGAGGCTACGTGGTAACAGAATTTTTTGCCCAGCACTTGCGCATCGTTCATCCAAAGCTGGTCCACCGGGATCTGCTGCCCGGCCTGGGACTCAACGAGCTGCATCACCAACGTGAGCAGGCGCTCAAAGTCCCCCGAAAGATCATGGTTCAGCACTGATGCAGTCATTGCAGATATGAAAAAGCCGCCCGAAGGCGGCTCCTGTAACGTGCGAGTGTGGCCTCAGCCTGCAACCCTTACGCGCCGGCCTGCCAACACCGATCCTGCTACTTTGGGCTCCACTACCGACCGGCGCGCGACCGCCTGTTCGCGCGTCAATTTGGCGAACACGGCGAGGCGCGCGGCGACCTGTTCCGGCTTTTCGGCCAGGAGCGCTTGGCGTCGAATTTTGCGTGCTGTCGGCTTCATGGTTGATCTCCCTTGCGCATTGCGGACAGGACTGCCCCCAGATCGCGCTCAAGTCTCTCAATCTTACCCTTTTTCTCCACGACCCGTGAGTAGCCCAGGCTTTTGTAGAAATCTACCAACTCGGGAATGGGCCGCTGCAATGAGGCCGTCGTGCAGTCAAACGCCGCCGCACAGAATTCCAGGTAGCGCACTGCGATCTTGGCAAAGCGGCCCTGCAGCGGGTTAGGTGCCGGCGCACGGCTGAGCAGGTGGATCGACGCGACCACGTGTCGATTACTGATCCGCCCCAGGATCAAGCCACACAAGACATGCGTGTGATCCGGCAACTCCGCATAAACGGCGGCCTCCACGCGGCGCGGCCGACGGCGAGCCCGTGTCAACTCGCGGGACCATAGCCAGCCTGGGGCATAGCCTCCGAAGGTCCAGCGATCTGCAGCATCGACGTCCGTCCGTCCGATCGGCCGGAAGCGCACCGTTACCCCCTCTTCTACCGCGACGGCCGCGCTGGCCGCCGCGCCTGCCAGCTCGCGACGCTCAGCGCAGCGGCTTTCGGCAGTGTCCCAGTCTTGGCGCTGGGCCGCCATTTTTGAGGTCGGCGACGACATTTCGGTCTGGATGGAGGCTATTGGGCTGATTCTAACATGCCTAAAAGCGCACTCCATCGAGTGAAGTGCGCTTTTTACTGTGGTTGATAAGTATTCTTATCATGTACTGTGAAATTAATGTACGCTTTCGAGAACGTCACTTTTTCGCGTTTTCCAACAGGCCCGGAAACCCAAGCCCGACAACGCTTCGCCGCCCATGGACCCGCTCGACCCCGACCACAACCCTGAACCACCCCCCAGCCTCGAGACGCTGCAAAGTGAAATAAAGCGCACTCGACCCACCCGCCGCCGCGTTGTCGTTCGACGCCACCTCCACCGTGGCCATTTCGCGTTCCTGCGCGCGGTCGTCCAGGGGCTGGATGCCCGGCCGATGTGGGCGCGCTACCTGGCCATCGATGGCGAACTGGAGGCGCAGGCCGAGCTGACGCAGGAGACCTTCGTCGCGCACCCGAAGGTACGGCGCATGACCGCCTGGCTGCGCGCTGAACTGGCGGCGGCCGTGCGCCGCGCCGGCCACTACGGCAAGGTGCGCCTGATCCGCATCGACCTCTCCGGCCTTGCGCAGCGCGGACCCGCGTTGCCAGCGCTGGAGGAGTTCGCGCTGGAGAACGGGCTGGATGACTTCAGCATCGAGGAGCAGCTCGAAGCCTATCGGGAGCGCTTCGGAGACGCGGTGCAGCGGGCCGAGCGCCGGACCAAGCTGATGGAGCGGCAGCTGCGCCTGCTGGCCGACCTGGAACAGGTGCTGGCGGAGCCGGTGCGGGTCGACGACCACTGCCACGCGTGGCTGGCCGCGGGCGTCGCGGATCGGCTGGAGGCCGCCGGCGTAGCCACCATCGGCACCCTGATCGACCGTATCAACAGCCTGGGCGGCGGCTGGTTCCGCGCGCTGCGCGGGGTCGGCGAGAAGAAAGCCCACGCCATCGAGCGCTTCCTGCGCGCGAACGCCGACACGCTGGCGCGCAAACTGGGCGAACACGCCCGGATCCCGCGCCGGCAACTCACCGCGCACGAGCGTGACCGCGTGGTGGCATCCGGCACTGGCCTCCTGCCCCTGGAAAAGATCGTTGTGCCGGCCGCGCTCGACGGCAGTAACGGCCGTTTCCGGCGGCCCCCGGTCGAGTGCCTGCTGGACGCCCAGAACGACTACGAGGCGGTACTCACCTGGCTGCGCTCGAAACCGGGGCTGCCGCCTGCCGAGATCGCCCGGCGGCGCACCGGCCGGCGCGATGTCATCACCGAGCCCGGCCCGCTGGATTGGCTGCACTACCTGTCCAACACCCAGCGCAGTTATCGCAAGGAGGCAGAACGCTTTCTGCTGTGGGCCATCTGGATTCGGCGCAAGCCGCTCTCGTCGATGACGACTGAGGACTGCGTCGCCTACCGCGATTTCCTGGCCGACGTGCCCGACGACTGGTGTGCGCCACGCTCTCGGGAACGGTGGACGCCGAGCTGGAAACCGTTCGAGGGCAAGCTGTCGCCCGAGTCGCAGGCCTATGCCCTGACCGTGCTGCAGAACCTGTACCGGTACCTCAACGACAAGAACTATCTGAGCGGCAATCCGTGGGGCGGCGTGCGGGCGACGAATGGTGGCAAACCACAGCTGGACGTTGGGCGCAGTCTGACCGAGGACCAATGGGCGTTTGTGGTGGAGCGCCTGTTCCTGCTGGAGCGCACGTCATCGAACCTGCGGCTGCAGGTCGCCTTGCCCTTGCTCTACGCCACGGGCTTGCGTCTCGCGGAGATCGTGGGAGCGACAACGGCCGACCTGGCATGGCGCAGTCTCGCCCTCCCCCGCTCCGGCGAACGCATGGACGGCTGGTGGCTGACCGTGGTCGGCAAGGGGTCGCGTGTACGTGAGGTGCCAGTGCCCGATGAGGTCGTGCACGCGCTGGGCGCGTACCTGGACTCCCGCGGCTTCCCCAGCGACCCCGCCCAGATTCGTGAGCCGGTGGCCCTGCTCGGCCACGCGACCGATCAGGCTGAGCGTGCGCCGTGGGCAAAGCGGGACACGGCGAGCCCTGCCGCTCCGCTGACGCCGGGTGTGCTCTACCGGCAGATCAAGCGCTTCTTCCAGGCCTGCGCAACCGAGTTGGAGGCAACCGATCCGCAGGGAGCAGCACGGCTGAACGAAGCCAGCACGCACTGGCTGCGACACTCACACGCATCACATGCCATTGCCGCCGGCACGCCGGTCGAGATCATGCAGCAGAACCTGGGGCACAAGTCGCTCGACACCACGACGGTCTACGTGACGTCGGAAGAGGCCATTCGGATGAAGGAGCTGCGGGGGTTTTGGAAGCGTTCGTGATTTTCGAATGCGGGGGCCGCAACTTCCCCGTCTTTGCAGGCTTAGCCGGCACTGTCCTTAAGCTGGCGCCAAGATCAAACGAAGCCCGTCCTTCATTGGGCTAACTTTCAGTATATAGCGAGCCCCCGTGAACCCCTCAATGAGTTGTCACGTGGAAACTCGCCCCGCAAGCATCCCCAGCTGCATTGCTGCAGTTTCCACGTGACAACTTATCAGACGAGTGTCATGCGCACGCAGAATCATGCGACATGTTGTCGCCGACTGCCGCCAGAGACCGTACTTCTGAACCTTCTATTGCATCACATAGATGCTGGATAGTGACGCCAGCAAAGGGGCCCATCGCGTTTCCAGGTGGCAGCTACCAATGGGGTTCGGTAGATCCGTAAAAGTTTCGCCCAGACTTCGCGTCATTGCGATCGCCGATTCGGCTAATAGCTCCAAGTGTTCCCGTCAGCCACGAAGCCCGTTCGCCCGAACCGCACATGCAACGTATGCTTGGCACGAGTTTCCACGTGACAACTGCACTCCAGCGTCAGGAAAGATGTGACGGGTTGTCACGTGGAAACTGGTCGCAAAGTTCAGTCCACAGTGCATGACGAGGATAGTTTCCACGTGGCAACTCATTTACAACGGCTGATGAGAAAAACACTAAGAGAGATAAGAAATTCCTTGAGTTCACAGCAAGTCTCGCTAAAATCACAAAAACCTTGGAGAACCTATGAGCGCATTTACGATTGCAATCGCAAACCAAAAAGGTGGCGTAGGTAAGACAACGCTGAGTCTCAATCTCGCATCTGCCTTCCAATCTGGAGGCACGGACGTCGCTCTAGTCGACGCAGATCCTCAGAACACCTCATTGCGATGGGCAACAAGCGGTGAGGAGCCTCTCAAGATTTCGGTGGCGAGTCTCGCTCCCGCAGGTTCTAAGATCGGAAACGAAATCCAAAAATTGCAAGGCAAATACGATCTTGTCGTTGTGGACTGCCCTGGTAACCTTGAGGACCCGCGAACGCCCGAGGTGCTCGGCATCGCAGATTTCTGCCTGATCCCAATGGGGCCATCGCCGGCTGACTTGTTCAGCACTCTGGCAATGATTAACGAAATCAAGAACATCAAACGGCGCATCAATCCGGAATTAGCTTCCGCACTGATGCTGAACAACATCAATGGCCGTACACGCATGCGAGAAGAAATCCTTTCGCTGCTGAACCAGCAAGACGTTGGTACGCATCTGCTCCAGAGTCAAATTGCCCAACGTGAAATCTATCGGCAGCTGTTTGCTCTTGGGACTACCGCACATGAGTGCGGGCGATACATGAAGGGGTTGAAGGAAGCACGCGCTGAAATCGAGTCGCTGGTCCTTGAGTTGACGCAGCACATCACTCAATCGCGTTCGCAAAAGGTGGAAAATGTCTAAGAATACTAAGGACACTAAAGTGCAAGGCGCCTCGACAACAAAGGGGCAGCCCATCCCAAAGCTCACCCTCGCGAGCGGGCTGATTAAGGGGTTCAAGAACGAGCAGCAGGCCATTCAGACTCGCGAGCGAGAGCAGGAACCGCCTCCGGCTTCCCCTCAGGAGCAAGAATCTCAACCCGTTACCGAGACAACCGCCAACACGGTGGAACCTGCTGCCGGCCCAACTGCGTCCGCAGTTGGTGGGCGCAAGAGCATCGCAATTGCCGATTGCGTCTCGAACCCGTACAACCCTCGCGTCTTCTATCCAGAGGCGAAAATCCAAGAGTTGGCCCTAACCCTTCAAAGGGAAGGCCAAATTGAGGCCATCAAGTTCACGCGCCTACCTCAGTTCCCTGGCAAGTATGTGATCATCGACGGCGAGCGTCGGCTGCGTGCGAAGAGATCGCTGGGCGAGACGCACATCGATGCCGAAGAACGTCATGACGTACTGCCCATCGACCTCTACACCACGGCTTACCGAGCGAACAACGACCACGAGCGGCAGTCAATCTTCGATGACGCGATTGCGTGGCAGCAATTGATCGAGCAACAGGTGGTCGCGGATCAAAATTCGCTGGCTGAGAAGGTCACCAAAGACAAGGCATACGTCAGCAAGGTTCTTTCGCTGAACGCACTGCCGAGAGCCATTCTAGAGCGCATGGCAGAAAGTGCTGATCGTGTGGGGTTGCAGGCGGCCTACTGCCTCAAGTTGATCTTCGACCGTGTCGGGGAGGAAGGCGCTGATCGTCATCTGACGGCAGTTATCGAAGGCAAGAGAACGGTGCGCGAATTGGAGCTCATCTTGCGCAACCTGCAAGGCCCGGGCGCTACCGCGAAGCGAAGTCGCACTCGCTACCACCAGCTTTTCGATTTCAAAGCTGATGGTGTGCAGCGCGGCCAACTTAAGACATTTCCTGACGGCCGAATTAGCTTGGAGCTGAAGGAAATTCCGGCTGATAAACAAGAGGCGCTGGCTGAGAAGCTGAAGGCACTGGTTGACCAAGAGTTGGTAGAGCCATCAGCGGGCTAGCAACAGCACGCTGTATGCAGGTTTTTCAACGACGAGGCCCAGGTGTACCTGGGTCTTTGTCTTTTTTTGACGCTCTCTGAAAGAGACGCAGCGTTTACTTTGTTTACGTAAACACTTTAAACCTTTAAACAACATTTAGGCTCCGGAAACCCAAGCCCAGTAAGGCTTTGCCGGTCATATGGTGCATAGATTTGTGGATTGGGTGAACACCATTGGGGAACGCCGGTTGTGGATTTGGGGCTACGGTGAAAGCCATTGGGGCCAAGGGGTTGTGGATTTGGGGCTTTGGTGAACGGATTTGGGGCGCCGCCAGCGAACCCTAAAGGTGAAAGGATTTGGGGATGGCGAGGGTGAACAGATTTGGGGAGAGCCACCCTAGAGTACAGCCCAGGTGCGACACACGAGACCGTAGGTTGGACCCGCTTGGTGAACGGATTTGGGGAGATGAAAGGTGAAAGGATTTGGGGCGCATGCGAGCAGGCACTCCCGCACAAATCCATGCCTGCAAACATAGGTGAAAGGATTTGGGGATTCCATAGGTGAACGAATTTGGGGTAACCCCGTGAGTACCCACTTCCATCCAGCCCCAGGCTCCCGGGCATAGGTGAAAGGATTTGGGGAGGGGAAGGGTGAAAGGATTTGGGGCAATTGGCTCCGAAAGCGCACCCGAGACGACTTCAAGAGTCTGTCGCCCCTTCCAATGCTTACGAAATGGGCAAATGAGCGCTATGGAGCACAATAGATGGACGGGCAACTGCGGAAAGCCCCCCAAATCCGTTCACCTTTCGAGGAATGCGGGGCCGAAAGCCCGCGTAAAAGGTGAACGTTTTTGGGGAGAGCGAGATCAAGAGTCGAACACTCAGGCAGCGAGCGCTGTCCCTTCCTGGCAACGTAAGATTGCCAAACGAGCGCTATAGGTGAAAAATCTACCCCTAGTTTTTCACCTATAGCGAACCCACCCACTAGGTCATGGCACGCGTACCCGAAGCAAAGAAGGGTTCCCAGATCGCCCTGTTTCAACAACAGGAGGCTCCTGAGCCGTTCAAGAAGGCGGTTCAAGCGATCCACGTTTCACCGGTAGGTAGTGCGCTGTCGCTCCAGCAGCGCCGCATCTTCAATGCACTGATCAAGAACGCCATCGAGCAACGCCTGGCAGGCCGAGAAACAAACAACACGTTTCAGGTCTCTATCCCTCAGATGATGGCAGCGCTCGACCTCACCACGAAGGACAACGCATACATCAAAGAGACCGCAAAATCGTTGATGCGCACTGTCGTGGATTGGGATCAGCTCAATAGCGACGGCACGTCGACATGGACGGGTTCAACACTCATTGCCGGCGCCAAGATTGTGGGCTCCGTCTTGTCGTATTCGTTCGCTCCGCAGATCAGTGAGGAGCTACTGGATCCCCAACGGTACGCAATGATCGACATGCGGATCGCCAAGCTGTTCCGGCGGTCCTATTCGCTTGCGTTGTGGGAGAACACTGTACGGTTCGAACGGATAGGCCTGACCGCACGTATCCCACTGGCCACCTTTCGCAATCTCATACTCGGACGCGAAGAGAGCGAGACCAAATACAAGGAATACAAGATCTTCAAGCGAGCGGTGTTGACGCCGAGTATTGCCGAAATCAATGATGTATCAGACCATGAGATCGAGTTGATCGAGCACAAGGTCGGCCGAACCGTCGGTGAGATTCAATTCAAGATCAGTCGCAAAGTGAGCGCACTGGAGGAGGAGCCTCACCAAGACCTAGTCAACACAGTGGTCAAGTTCGGTGTCCCGCATTCCGAGGCCAAGCGCCTCGTTCGCACGTTCGGAGCCGAACGCATCCTGGAGGCAATCAGCTACACGCGCGCTCGACAAGCGAAGAAGGGTGTTCCGCCGTTGGATAACATCCCGGCGTACTTTCGCAAGTCGCTTACGGAGGATTGGGGCAAGGGCGCGGGCAAGGCTGAGTCTGCCGGAGCTGGTCAACAGCAGCAGAAGCCGTTGGCACGAAGCCCAAAGAATGAAGAGGATGCGCGGGCGCAATACCTCGCAGCTCGCATTCCGCATGCGCAGGGCTACTTTGGGGAACTATCCGCTGACGATCAGTCGGCGATGCTCTCGCGTTACAACGATCAGTGTTCTGTGAAGGAGTTGAAGGTCGTCGCAGGCAAGAAGCCCTCCAAGGCAGCGGAATCGAATTTTTTCGAATGGGTGGCACACGAAACTTGGGGCGAACCCAATGCCGGCGAAATTCTGAACTTCGTGCTGTCGGGAAAAGTCTAGCTGATTATTTCGACACACCGGCTTCAAGAACGAATCGAGAGGTTGGATTCTTCTTCGCCGTGCTCATCTCAAGACGGTCGCGCGCACGGGTCATGGCCACGTAGAACAAGCGACGCTCCTCGGACTCTGTGCTCTTCTCGTTCGGCACCACGGTTTCTTCAGCCCTGATGATGCATACGTGATCCCACTCCAAGCCCTTTGAGTTGTGCATGGTCGTGAGAATCAGCGCGTCGGCCGCCGGTACGTTGTTCTCGCGCCGCAGGAAGGCGATACGATCCGAGAATGGACCGTTGAGGCGGCTCAGCACGTCGTAGGTCGTGGTGACCGCACGCTTGGCGGTGTCTGCTTTGGCACGTTGAGCCATCCACTCGTAGACACCTTCCAGCACGAGCGGATAGAACTTCCGATCGCAGAGACCGCGCCATTCGGCAAGCCGCTTCATCAGCTCCCGGTACGTGTCCGCGGTGCTCTCGGCCAGGCCCATCTCGACCAGCTCCTTGCGCGGCCGCTGCTCAAGACTGGGACCGATCCGGCTGTGCAACGTCTTGAGGTCTTGCGCTCCGACGCCAGCGAACGCCAGCACGGCATCGAGGCCGTTGGTCTTCGTTTTCTGGATGAGTTCGAGCAGGTTGCACATTAGCGCGGCCTCGGCCCGGCTCAGGATTGATTTGCCGGACGCTCGGAAATACTTCACGCCATGGGAGCGGCAGACGGCCTCAACTGGGTCGAGGATACGGTTCGTTCTTGCCAGGATCGCTGCCGATTTGCTGGCGCGCATCGACGCTGCGAGGGCCTCCACTGCGTTCACGGCCTCGGCATATTCGTCATCGAAGCGCCGAAACGAGATGTGGCCGCCGGGGCCACGCGCGGCGACCAGATCTTTGCGGATGCGCTCCTTGTTGTTCCGAATGACGTTGTCGGCAGCGGCGAGGATTTCTGACTTGCAGCGATAGTTCTCCCCCAGAATCACGGGACGCGCGTCGAACTCCTTGATGAACGACTCCATGCCTCGGAATCCGAGCGCGGCCCTGAAGCCGTAGATGCTTTGGTCATCGTCACCGACTACGGTCACGATCGAGCCACTGCGCGCGTGCTGCGCGACCCACTGGTATTGCAGCGGATCGGTGTCCTGGAACTCATCGACCAGCAGGTGCGTGAAAGGGTAGGGCGAGATGGTTCCGCGCTCCATGCCCTCGATGGCCATACAGAGCATGTCCTGGAAGTCGAGCTTCCCGTTCCGCGCCAGCGCTTGTTGGTATGCCGAATACAGGCGCTCCTCAACGCTGCCAGGCGGAACCCTGCCGAAGTCCATTTTGATTGCCTCGATGGCGGCCAAAGCGGCTTCTTCCTTCCAATCAAGGTCGGCTTCCTTCAGGGCTTGTGCAACCAGCGCCAACTGGTCCCCCTCGTTGGCGATGTCCTGCTGCTTGCATCCCTTTGGTGTGAGCTGCTTGAACGCCAGCCCGTGAAAGGTCCCTGCCAACAGGCGAGCCTTCGATGCCGGCCCGGCCAGCGCGCGAATGCGCTCCTGCAGTTCCGTGGCCGCCTCCTTGTTGAAGGTCACAGCACCGACCCTGCATGCGGGATCGGCGAGAAGAATGGCTGCCTTGGTCGCAATTGTCTTTGTCTTTCCGGCGCCCGGGCAGGCAACGGCGACACAGTGCAGGCGTAGGTCTGCCACTTCGCGCTGTGACGGGTTCAGTTCGTCTAGGATTGACGTGGGCATCTGAGAAACCAATACGGTGGCCAACCCCGAGCCTGCGATGGCCGATGGGGTCGGCAAGTGGCCTGCGAGCCGGGTGAAGCTTCTGGAAACTCGCAGGCACCCGGGACTTAGGCTCGACGGACCTTCTGAAGCGACGAGCGGAATGCGCGCAGGCTGTCGTTGAAGGACCCAGAGAACAAGTACCAACCCCAGCCCAGAAGCGCGAAGATGCTGTACATCAGCGCCAGATTCATCCCCGCTTCGCGCGCCGAAGCGTCGATCGACTGCTGTTCGAAGCCAAACGTCTTGCACAGGGCCTGCGGCGGGGGCAAGCCTTTGACGGCAGACGTGGTGTCCTTGCATGTCTGCATCGTGATATAGCCAGCCGGAGCCGCCGGATACTTGGCTCTATCAGCGACGGACTGGAGCAGCTCGCGCGGGATCGCGGAGAATGAGAAGTCACTATGGATCGCAAGCAGTAGGCAGAACGCGACGCTCGGCACGACAACCAGCAAGCGGAAAGCCCAACCACCCCAGAATGCGATGTGGCGGACCAGCGTCCATGCGACGGACAGCTTTGTCAGTGTGGCCTGTGAGTTCATGGTGTTCCCAATGGATGTGTAAGCGGTTAGCGATCGAGTGCGTCGCCACTCCATAAATGGCAGTGACTCGCAAAAACCGGCAATCGGCTTCAAAAAATGTCGGTGGAGTAGACCGCTGCGCGCCGAACCCGGGGCGTCACGCAATCGCGGGGGCCGCCTTGCCCGCCGAGGCAGGGCTTTCCAACAGCTCCAGGCGAGGTCCAGCCAACAGCGCAGCGAGCACCCGATCATCAAAGTGGATGCGGCACAAAAACAGATTGGTCTGTGCCATGCGCACGCATGCCTCTTCGTCGAGGGTCAGCAATGCCTCGCCCATCGATTGAGAGATACCCAGCGCAGTTGTCGCCAGGGCTTGATCGGTGGCTAGCAGCCTGCGAGCAAGGCGCAGATACGCGATATTGAGAGATCGAATCTCGCTCAGCAGCGATGTCGCTTCCATGGTGATGTCGTTTGCAGGCGATTCAGGAAATGCCGAGCGCATGTGGCCCGCCGCCGGCGGAACCCTCTGTGCCGATGCGTACGCCGTACCGCCACCAACAGGTGAAGATACGGCGGAGGTCGTCCGGCAGGGCACGAGCGCGCTCAGATCAGATGTTGCGCACGGTGGTCATCAGACGCAGGTGCGTCGTGTAGCAACGAATGGCCAGCGGTTGGAACTTGCGCAGGAAGCGATTCACTTCCTCGTTCACGTCCGACTGATCGCGGATGGCGTTCCACACCATGAAGTCGAAGTGATCCATGGCCCGGTCGAACTTGTTCAGCACGCCCAGAGCCCGCATCGAGAAGGGCGAGTATGCTTCGACCACCATCTCCATCGACGGCTTTGTGACCGACGGCTTCCAGATCATTGCGCCGCTGGATTCCATGTCCTTCTCGCGTGCTGCGCGATAGCCCTCGGCGACGCGCAGCTGCTCATCGACGTAGGCTTCCAGATTGGCCATTTGTGTCTCGAAGTGCTTTGTGATGGTCGACAGCTCCGACGCGGTGAACGTGCTGTGTCCGAAGCGGGTCAGGTTGATGGTCATCCGGTTCATGAACGGCCACCACTGCTCGAACAGGGGCTTGAGGCGCGTGTGGTTGAGTTTGACCATAGTCTCGACAACAGACGCACCCGCGAGCTGACGGGTCAGGATCTGGCGCCCCAGTTCGCGCCGGCGGGACACGATCTTGGCGCGATCATCCGGCGACATTTCGCGGAACATTTTGCGGGTGCGCGCAACCTCGCCCTTCTGGCTGTCCGCGTCGGCCGCCGAGATCAGACTGTCGCGCTGCAGCGCATCGACCGCGCTCTCCATCTCGTTGAGTTCTTGTTCAACGTCGGACGGTGTTGTTGCGCCTGCCGTATTCGCTGCGGCGCTGGATTCAACTTCATCGTTGGGAAGGGTATCCCCGTTCGTCGTCACGGCAACGTCGGAGTTGTCGGCGCCTGCAACCTTATCGATCGTGTTCTGCATGGTGTGCTCCTTAAAATTTGCTCCCAAAATGGGCGCCAGTGGGACGGAATGAAACGCGGCTATCGGCCTACGTGAAACGATGCAGCCATCCGCCAGCCGAGCACGCCCAACACCAGCGCGCCGACTGACCACCACATCGTGTTCAAGGAAAATGGAAACAGGAGGGCGGACGTGCCCAATCCCAGGGTGATGACCGTGGCGTGTGCCGCCACGTGAAAAGCAACGGGGCTTGCGAACCCGGCAGCAGCTGCTTTGATTCGGCGCGAGACGGCACCGTCGTTCATCATGGCCATGCCGAAGACGAAGGCACCGAATGCCCACGAGAGAGCGACGTTCGCGCGGAAGATGCCTCGGTAGATGGACATCCAGAAGTGCCGCAGCCAAGCGTTGCTCATGTCCGTCGCGCCAGCGTCGGAGATATCGGTGCTGTTCGGCAGCGTGGACGTCCACGCCTTCATGGCGCCAGACTCGACGAACCAGTGCCGAAACTGCGTGTTGGTCCGATCCGCAGCCCGCGTCGCCGCGGTGTCTCCCAGGTTCAGTTCAACCGACGCCAGTTCGGCGTCGGAAATCTCGAATGTGGTATCGCCTTCGAGGAAGGGACAGCCGACCGCGAGCATGATCGGGGCAACAAGCGTCCACAGGCGAAGGTGCGAGGCGAAGCGACTGTCAGCCATCAGAGCACCACGCGCAGGATCAGCAACGCCGGCGTCACGATGACGGAAGCCAACCCAAACCAGAACAGCGCCGGTCGGCGAAGTGCGACGCTCTGCAGCGCGAAGCACAGTGCTTCGCGGCCGCGGGCGTACTCGGGCGGAATCTCGGCCAGTTCCTGCAGGTAGCCTCGGGCGGCGAGTTCGATACGGCCGACCGTATCGAGATCGAGCCGGGACACCTTAGCGATGAGCGAATTCTTCAGCGACATCGTATTCCTCGAAATAGCGGCAGAAGACGTGCCCACTGAGCACCCGCGCAGCCATTTGCATGGCAGCGCTGCGCGGCGTCACGTCGTCAGGGCAGGGCTCATCGACCATGCGGCACTGGTAGCCGGCGCTTTGGCGTGCCTCGAAGTCCGGGATGGGTTCCTGCAGTGGTGCCCAGACGTGGTACTTCTCGCCCTTGAACGCGGCGTAGCGCATGGAAAAGATCTCGTGCGAGCGGGTGAAGAGGCCGCGCACGAAAGCAATATTCGCGTCGCCCTCCTTGCGCGCCTGGCGGTAAGCCGACAACGCATCCATCAGCATCTCGGCCACGAGGGGTTCTTCGCGCACGCGAAAATTGACGCCGAGAAAATCGACGACGCGCTTGCAGGAGTCATCCAGCTCCGGGAAGGCGATGAAGACGGGCGCGAGCTTCGACGAAAGCTTGTACTGGTTCACGACTTGTCGAAACAGACTGGGCATGCTGCAGTTATCCTTGGATGATGGGAATGCGACCTTGGTAGACCGAGCCACCGGAGATGCGCATGAAGTACTGGAGGTTCGGCAGTTCGGTGATGAGGCGTGGCGGAATCAGCGGCGCCTTCTCCAACTGCGTCGAGCGAGATACGGAGCCGCTGAATTCCCCGACGTGCGACTCGGAACCTGTGCTTGCGCTGCTCGACACCACGATGTTGCGAATGGCTGTCTCGCCCACCTTGTCGGAGAACCATTGCGCGGTGTCGGTATCCTCAAGGCGCAGGATGATCTGGTTGTTCAGGTTGCCGAGCACCTGCAGCATCTTTGCAGCACTGCCAAGCTTGGCTTCCAGGTCGGAGCGGCTTTGGAACGCCACGAACGACCGGAAGCCGGCGCCACGGCCTTTGTTGAGAATCTGGATCACCTGCTCGTTGATGGCTTCGGCCACCTCATCGACCAGCAAGACGATGTCGGGTGGCGTCTCGTAGAAGTTGTAGATGGCGCCCGCGACAGAAGCCACGTCGGCCAGCAGCATGGAAGCGATCGCCTTGGCGACGATGCTGTTGGACATCGAATCCAGGCCAACGTACAGGACGGCCTTCTGCTTGATCACGCGCTCGATATCCCAGATCTCACGGTCATCCGTGAAATCGTCGGCCTTCGGCGCGAGCATGAGACCGGTTTCGCCGGTAGCCAGCATCTGCAGCAGCGGCAGCGCCGAGGCGATGATCCGCATGTAGTGCTCGCGATCGTGCACGAAGGTGGCCACCAGGCCGTCGATCGTCTCGTGGCCGAGGCCCTTCTTTGCGAAGTTGTCGACGTAGAGCTGAACCATCCCCTGCAGAGGATCCACCCCGCCCTTCTGGGCGATGCGCTGCAGAAAGCCTCTGGCCTCGTCTTCCCAGTCGAGCATGCCCGCTTCCGGAAAGAATCGGCGCAGGCATCGATCGAGCAGACCATTGATGCCGGACTGTGCGTAATTCAGGATCGAGCGGAGGTTCGGCTTGTCGCCGACGTACAGCTCACCCTTGACTGCGCGGTCGATGAAGAGGAAGGCAAAGTCGCGGAAAGGGCCTTCTTCCATCAGTTGGGAGACGCGGCTGGCGATTTCCGACGGCTGCGACCAATTCTCAACCGGATTCATCCGAATCGATTCGGACGGCGCAGCCTGCTTCCAGTACAGGAACTTGCGACCGGCACGCTTGCATTCACGCTCGACGCGCTTCTTGAAGTCCTTGTCGTTCTTCGGGTCGACAATAATGAGGACGTCTTTGTTGGGGCTGTGAATGACCTGTGTCGCAATCAGCTCGTAGGTCTTGGTTTTCCCGGCACCCGTGGTGCCGCTCACGGCCGTGTGACCGCCGAGCGCCTTATAGTGCAGGGGCACTTCGATCTTGTTGGGTTCCATCCCGTGGATCCAGGACTTGCCCTGCGGGGCCGTGTCGGGGACGCTGTTGGGCGGCGCAAACGCGGTCTCGATTCGCTTGGCGACTTTCGGCGGGAGCCACTTCGGAAGACCCGGAATTTCGGTGGACGGCATGCGCAAGATGTCGTGCGCGATCTGGCAATGGCGCTGCGTCCATTCGAAGCCGTTACCGAAGTACATCGCGTCAAGGTCGGCTCGCATGCGGGCACTCGTGCGCAGCAGCACGTCGATCTGAATGAGGGTGAGCCAACGCGTCGAAATCGACATGCGAAAGGCCAGCGCCTTGCGCACCTGGTAGGCGCGCGCCACGAGGAACAGAGCACAAATGACCGCGAACGCCCATGCGTGGGGCATGCCGGACAGGGGGAGCAAGATCAAACCGATCAGCCAACCGACGGCCGCGCGGGCCTCGAAGATCGGGCGAAAGTGGCTCACGTAGTTCATTGCTGCGGACGGGCGAGGATCAGCGAGCCAATGCGCTCGACCAGCACGATGTCAGCGCCCTGCGAGCTGGCGAGGAGGTTGAGCTTGCGCAGGTTGTCCACCAGCGTTTCGCTGGCGATGCCGTAGCTGCCGAGAATCCGCTTTTGCAGCACCAGCCCCTTTTCGGCCCAGTGCACGGCCACCTTGCCCGACTCGACGTCCTGCACGAGTGCGCGGAAGAACTCGCGCATGAGCGTGCTCGCAGAACTCAGGATTTCGGCAAACGGGTCTTCCTGTTTGACCGTTGGCTCTTTGGGCACCTGCATCGAGTCCAAGTCGAACAGTGAGCTTTGGGTGTTGGGCTTCTCCGATGTCGGCGCTGGCGTCTCAGGCGAAGCTGAAGCGGTTGACGTCGGCGTGGCCTTGGCCTGCTCGAACAGCGCCGAGACGCTATCCGCTGCCGACGGCTCGCTCTTTGCCGCCTTGGCTTTGGGCTGCGATGGACGTTTCTCGGCCGCCGGGGCCGGTTGAGCGTGAGCGGCAAATCCGTCCTCCAACGTCTTCGCGGGAGGAATCGGCGTGGTATCGGGGGCAAAGCGCGCGCGCCGTGCTTTGTCCTCGGTGTCGCAGGTCACCGCCACGGCTTGACGCAGGACCTTGTGCAGCAGCGACTCGGTACCGGCCGGGCGGCTCTCCGGATTGATCGCACCGAAGAGGTCGGTTTGCACCATGCTCTCGAGCAGCTCCAGCCGAGTGTTGCCGAGGATGGAACGTGCGAGCAGGGCGGTACGCATCCGCTCGATGGGCAATGGCGCCTCTCGGCGTTGCACACGGTATTCGCCACCTTCCAGCCAAGCCGAGAAGGCGCCATGCGCGGCAGGGCTCCACTCGGCCTGGTCTCTCAGTCGGTAGAACTGGAAATGGCGGAACGGTTCGTCCAGCCAGGTGCAGCACGCCGCGAGGAACACGGCATACAGGTATTGTGGTTCGAGCTTGCGCCGACGCTCCGAGGGCTGGTCGGCGCCGAACTTCTGTCCCCCGGATAGCCGCAGGGCGTAGTAGACGGTCTCGACCGTGGCGCGAAACGCGCCACCGGGTTCCGGATGCTGTTCGGGGCGCAGCGGCATCGACGAATACCAGTCGGCGCAGGTTTCGAGCACGGACAACCACTTGCGCTCGAAATCCGCGCTCGACGACTCGTTCGCGTACTGCCGAACGAGGTCCAGCCGCGAACCGAGCGTGGCGGTCAATGCAGCGATGGGCATTGGCGTGTGGTTCATATCGTCAGCCCGCCATGCGCTTGCCAAGGCCCCACGCCGCCTTGATGCCGCCCTTTACGGCCCCGCCGCTGATGCCGGCACCATTGCCAAACAGCTTGCCTGCAATGCTCGGAATCTCGAACGAAATGAACAGCAGGAAGATGCTCAGCACGAGCGCATAACAGGCGCCCGCCATCGTGTCGGTACCGATCGAGTTCACGTCACCGAGTGAAGATGCGAACGACGCGGTCACCAGCTTCGACATGATTGCCGCGACCACTGCATACAGAGAGCCGGACACCATGTAGTCAAACCAGGCGAGGAAGTATTTGCGCGTGAATTCGGAAAAACCCAGGGCGACCGCGAGCTGGCCGACGACGATGCCGATGGCCACCTGAATTTGACCGAGCGAGATGTAGAAGTTGTAGATCACCGATGTCGCCACCGTCACGGCGAAGGCAAGCAGCAGGGGGATCAGGGCCAGGGCCACCCCAATCTTCTGGTACCAGGTCGCGGCATTCAGGGCATTGCCGTAGGAGTCCCACAAATTGCCGGCCGTCGTGGCCAACGTCGCACCGGGCGAAAGGTCGCCGCCGGCGATGGACGTGGCCATGGTGTTGAAGTACTGGTAGATGCCTGGCGCGAACCGCTCGTATCCCACATAGATCGCGGCGAATATCCCGAGCGTCGCCATCTCTTCCAGGAAGTTCGTCCACGCGGTGACGGGGTGGTGAGCGCCAGCGAAGCGCATTGCCGCCAGGACAATGGTGATGATGCCCAGCGCCGCCGCGAACTTGGCGGCTTCTGGGGTAATCGTGTGACTGATACCGACCGCGGCATTGATGACCTGCGCCGTCGAATCGGTGAACTTCTTGAGCGCGCTAGAGATGGCTTCCCCGACCGCGCCTTTCGGCCCGGCGAGGTTGGGACCGGATTGGTTATCCGCGCCTGACCCCGCAGAGCCGGTGGGAGACGGCGTCGAGGGTGTCGTGACAGGGAAGGTCGCGTCTGCCTGCGCCGTTGCACCTGTCGACAACGCCGCGAGGCAGACCAGCAACGCTATGCGCATCAGGCCCATCAGTCGAGGAAAGCTCATCTGTGCCACTCTCACTGGGCGGTGCTGCTGCGCGTGTACACGGACTGGCGCAGCTTCTGGAGCTGAGCGTCCTGGCTGGAGATCACGCTCTGCATGGCCGCCGTTTTTTCTTCCGTGTCGGCGTTCTCCTTCCGGTCTTTCACGGCGTCAGCCTGCACCTTGGTGCCAATCAGCTTGATGAGGTCGGCGTTCTGGCTGGAGAGCAGGTCCAGGTATTGATTGGTGGTCTGGGCGGTGGCCTGCGCCGTCGGGCTCAGCGTCATCTGTGACTGCAGGTCCTGACGACGTTGGGCCAGATGCGCGATGTTCTTGGCGACGTCGGTGCCGGCATCGAACAAGGCTTGCGCCGTCTTATTCCCAGAGGTCAGGAGCGTGCGTTGGTCCTCGAACCATTGCGCGGGCGACTTGCCGGACACCACCACCAGGCCGTTCACCTTGTCCAAGAAGCTCGCATCGCTGGAGACTGCCCCGTAAAGCTGCTGGAGCACTTGGCCGTAGTCCGAGTAGCGCTTCACGTCCGCCAGGATCGAGTCGATCTGCGCTTGGTTCTTGATGTCATCAAGGCCCACAGCCTGCTGGAGCTGGTTCAGCATCATCTTGTACTGGTAGATGATGTTGGTGTTCTCGTACACCTCGGTCTTCAACGCTTGCGCCGCGCTGATGGTGTTCTTGAGGAAGTTAGCGGCATCGAACACCGGCCAGCCGGAGGCATGGGCGGGGCTCGACAGCACGACGGCGGATGCGGCCACGACGAATGTGCCGCGCATCTTTCGCAAAGTTGCAGAGAATGTGGTCTTGAGCATGGGTGGCTCCTTCGATTGAGAGATGGCGCAACGCAGCGCCGTGGTACGACTTCGGCTTAGGCGGCCAGAAGTTCACGCACGTAGCGGTCCTCCCAGCCATCGCCCTGCATGTAGTGCTTGTCGAAAACCGCTTGCGCCTTGCCGTCGGAGCGCAGCCGGGCAACCATCTCAGGCTTGAAGTCCGTCTGGAGCATGCGCGACGTGGTCCGGGTGACCCACAGGTAGTCGCGGTTCGGCACGGCGTCGTTGATCATTTGCACCTGGTCGACGGTCAGGCCGAACGTGTCGCAGTACAGGTTCTTGCTGGTATTGGCGAGGCTGTTGGGCAGGTAGATGAAGTTCGCGATGGTTTCCTTCAGCACCTCGAAGTCGGTAATCCGCGCGATCTGGCGCAGCGACTGTGTTGCCATCCACACGGCACCGTTGAGCTTGCGGATGGTGGTCAGCCACGTTTCCAAGCGCCTGTAGAAGCGTTCGTACTTGAAGAAGAAGCCCGCCTCTTCAATCTCGATCAGCGTGAATCGCTGACCATCCATGCTCTTGCTGATCCGGAAGAAGGCGTAGTCTAGGAATAGAACCGCCGCGCGCTCGTAGTTGATGAGCAGCTCACCCATCTCGATGGTCAGGTCATCGCTGATTTGGAACGCGTCGTCGACGTTGTCGAAGAAGTCACCGTACTGACCACCCTTCATCCAGAGCTGCAGCCGCTCGCGCAGATCGGCGTGGATCAGTGTGGCGAAGAAGGACAGGGTCCATTGCTCGCGGCTATAGCCGGCCAGAATCTGAACCGCGTCGAAGATGTCCGTCTTCTGTGTGGGGGTGAGCCTGAATCCGTCTTCGTCCTCGATGGCCAAGATCAGCCATTCCGTCACGTAGGCGTGGTTCTCCGCCTCGCCGAGCAGGGACAGCGGGTTGCAGCGTGTGGCGGTCGCAAACTTACCGGTGACATCGATGAATTGACCACCACCGAGTTGCGTGGTGATGCGTGTCGACCGGTCCTTATCAAACCGGATGCGCCGGGGGTTATGGCGCCCCGACTGTGACATGAGGAAATTCAGGAATACCGACTTACCGGCACCGATCGGGCCGATCACGAAGAGGTGGCCATTGCCCCCGGGCTCGTGCATGTCGACGCGCTGGGCAGTCAGGTGGCGTGTCGGCAAGCAGGTGAGTGGTGGCATCTCCTTGCCGGCCTTGTCCGAGAGCCAGTCGTTGCGGGTCGGCCCCGGATTGATCGTACAAATCGGGGCGACGTCCGACACGGCCGGTGTTTCGACAAATTGCAGGCGCCGCTGGTTGTCCCAACGACCGGGCAGCGTGCAGTTCCAGGCGGGCATCAGGTTCGTACCTTCACGAATCGTGCCGAACCCCGCGTTACTGATGGCGCCAACGACCAGACTGACCGCGTCCGAGCATTCCTCTTCGGTGTTGCCGTAGACGATGACGGAGATGTTGGCGAAGCCATGCTGCTGACCATCCGCGGTCAGCCGGCGAAGTGCCTGACCCGCCTCGTCGGCGAGCTGTTCCCGGCCCTCATCGTTCTCCTGTTCTTCCTTGGCAGCGAACTGCTTCAGAATCTTCCACAGGTTGAAGCTCGCCATCTTGTAGAAGCTGCGGATCTTCTCGATGTAGACGTTGGCCTTGGAGTTGTCCAAGAAGCGGTAGAGGACGCAGACGTCCAGCTCAACATCGAGCTTCGTCAGGACGTCCAGCGCCGCTTCTTGGAAGCCGAGCCATTCCTTGACGGCGACCACGGCCGCGTAGCGCATTCCATGCGCCGACTCAAAGAGCAGTTGCTCGGCACCCGGCGTCACGATCGACTCGGTGAGGTGGGTGTCCAGCAGCGTCATCGGGAAGCGAATCCTGCGTGGCGGCACCGATGGGTTCGCCGCTTGATGCAGAAGTGCCATGGACTCCTGCAGCATCTGCCGTTTGAGCCCGATCTTGGTGTTGCCGCCAACAAACGCATCGAGCATGCCTTCGAAGCGCTTGGCATCGGCCTGCGTCTTGGCAAGATCGAATGCGAACGCGTTGCGCGCGAGGAACGTGTCCTTTAGCGACTCGAATAACGCCGCGACCAGCCCCTTGCCGCCCACCGTGACGTGGTAGCTGATCTTTTCGAAGATCTTGTCCAGGCCGGATGCGGGCGTGTAGCTGAGCGCGAGCGAGTGCGTGTTCTGGTAGAACTTGCCCGATGACATGTTGGCCCGATTGAGCTCGTCGATCTTGGCGTCATGAGCACTGGCGAACTCGCCGGCGATGTAGTCGTGTGCGCGGCGGTGCTTGATGCGCCACCACGCAGTGATGCGACCGTCCAGGCTGCGGCAGGCCTGATCGAGCTGATCCCGAGCGGATGTGATCTCACTCTTGTTGGGGTGGTCCGCGTCAACGCCCCCCAGCCCGTAGGTGGCCAGCAAACTGCCATCCTTGCCGAGCACCAGCGAGGGCGTGATAAAGGTGAGCCAGGGAGCGATTTCCTGGATGGGCCGTTTTTTCTTCAGCATGGCAGATCACTGTCGAACCCGTAGGGCCGGCGAAAGCGCGCGCCGAGCTTGCCGTGCCAGGGGCCTGGCTCGTACAAGTCGCCATAGCGGTCATAGACCATCAGGATTTGGTTCCACCACGGGTCCTTGTTGGTCAGCCAACGCAGCGCCATGTGAACCACCATGCCGAGCGCGAGGAATCCACAGATAAACTGCCAACCCGCCCGGTAGGTGATGTAGACCAGCACTGCGGTGAGCGTGCCGTTGGCAATGGCGAAGCCACGCACGACACCACCGATCATGCGAGGCAGTGACAGCGAGCGACTAACCTTGTGCTGGCGCATGGTTAGACGAACGTGCAGTACGTGGCGGAGATGCCGAACTTCTGCAGCAGCGGGATACAAGCCGCTGCAATGCCGATACCGATACCAATCGTCGAGACGAATTTGACGATGGTGGATTCGGACTGCGCGATGGCGATTGCACCGATCACGATCACAATCACGCCGCCCGCGAGCAGGTAGCCGCTCTTGACGAAGTTCGCGATCATGCAAACGAAACCGGACAGAGAGGCCAATTCGTCGGCGCGGGCCTCCGCCCCATAGAGCAGGGTGGTGATGGCAACGGCTTGTGCCACCGTGCCGCGCCAGGTGGTTGCGCGTTTGAGCAGGCGCTGGACTGCTTGGATCATGATGAAACCCCCTTAGAAAACACGTTTGATGACGTAGTCGTTGTTTGCGTAGCCCTGGATCTCCAGAATCTCGGAGACGTGCCGCATCTCGCCCGTGCGCCGCATGTGCACGACGTAGTGGAAGCAGTCGGCGATGAGCTTGCGCATGTCGCTCAGATCCCATCGCGAGCCGAGCGGGATGCCGAGCATGGCGAGGCTCTCCAGGCGGGAGAGCGCAGTGCGGCCGTTGTTGGCGTGCAGGGAGCCCATCCCGCCGTCGTGGCCGGTATTGAGGGCTTGAATGAAGTCGAAGGCCTCGCCGCCACGCACCTCGCCAACCAGCACACGGTCGGGACGAAAACGCAGGCTCAGCGCGACCAATTGCTGGGTCGTGACCTTCTTGTCGGGATTCGAAAGAAGACGAACGCAGTTCGGGACGCTTAGCTTCAGTTCCTGGGTGTCCTCGATGGAGATGATTCGCTCTTCGTGTGGAATCTCGCCAACGAGCGCGTTGAGAAAGGTGGTTTTGCCGGACGATGTGCCACCGGCGACGAGCACGTTCTTGCGCTGCCGCACCATGGTCGACAGCGCGTGCGCGAGCCCGTCGTCGGAGACGTCGGGCGGGAAGATGATCTGATCGTCGTCAGGGTTGCGCGCGACGGAAGAAGAGAACGCGCCCATCGCCGTGTAGTCGGAGAGCGTCAGGTTCTTTTCACGGTGACGGCGAATGCTGAGGGCGTGCCCGTCGATTGCGGTCGGGCGCATGACTGCGGCGATCCGCAGCCCCTTATGGCCGGCGTTGATGATCCCTTGATCGGTGCCTTTGACCGCCGATTTCTCAACCGACGAAGCCAGCGCGCGGATTGCGCCTTCAAGCTTCTTGGGCTCCAGCATGAGATCGAGACGCTCCAATCGGCCCTTGCGTTCAACCCACACGCTGTTGTGGTGATTGATCATGACTTCGGCCACGGTCGCCTCTTCAAGCACCGGTTGAATCGGCTTGAGCGATTCAAAGAACATCTTCACGGCGCTTTCTTCGAGCGGCGTGAGCTGATTGGAATAGGGGTCATGATTCGCGGTCATGGCGCTATTCTTTTGGAAAACGGATCAGGCCCTCGCGGCGAAAGCGGGGTCATTTTTTTCAGCTTTCGCGGAATGAATGCATTGGCGACGATGCAAGGCTCGAAGAGCTGGGGTGCTCAACTGCGCTAAGACCGTCTTGCTTGTCGCGCAGGACGTAGAACGACAATCCGGGGCGGATACCCGCGATGGACCAAAGTGCGGAAAGCCTCTATGCGGATGGGCGCTTTCCGGGGATTTATCCCGAACGCGGTAAACCAACGCGCGCTTTTTGGCACCCAAACTTCACTCCGTGAACGCGCTAGTCAGGTGGCTCACCGACTGACATGACATCGGTGAAAAGCTCGCAAATATCGCGGGGCTTTTGAATCAAGCGTCCGCATTCATTCCTGATTCAATTGTCGGCATCTAATTGGGTGCCGGAATGGGTCTTTTCAAAAGCAAGAAATCCGAACAAGCGAAGGTGCTTTCACCGCATCCCGGCATGTATGCGGAGAAAAGCATTGCCCAGGCCGTCTTCGATCAAACGACCGCGGTCAAGGTCGACCGCAACCATTGGAAGATCGCCTTCTTGATTGCGAGCTTGACGGCCCTGGTTGCCGTGGCGACGCGCGAGCCGGCACCTTCCGTGGTGAAGTCCTATGGCGTCAGCTCCGACGCCAACGGCCAGCCCCTGGTCAGAGTGCTGCAGCCCTACGAGCCGAAAGGACGTGACCTGACGGTCGGGTTCAAGGACCTCATCACGCGCTGGTTCACGATCGAACCGATGCTGACGCCGGTGGTCGAGGATGCGCGGATGTACAAGAGCATCAAGTCCGCGAAGGAGCAGATGGTTGGGACTGCACGCAAGCAGTTCGATCAATGGTTTGACGAGGACGCACCGTTCCGGGCCGTGACGTCCAGCCCGACGCTCACCCGCGAACCCGAAATCAAGAACATCGCGCCGCTGCCTGACAACACCGTCGCCGTCGAATTCATCGCGACGACGAACGAAGAAGGCCAGAAGCCCAAGCGCATGCGGTACGCGATCACGTTCCGCTACGAAATCAAGCCTCCCCAAAGTGATGCGGAGGCGCTGGGTCCGAATCCGTTCGGGATCTACCCAGTCTTCTTCACCCTCCAGAAGACCCCGGCATGACCATGTCCCTATTGCGCACAACTTCCTCGGCGCTCGCATGCGCTTGTCTCGCGCTGGCTGTTGTCGGAGGCGCGTGGGCTGCTGCCGAGCGCCCCGCGAAGCGCGCCGAACCTGTTATCCCCCCGCTGAACTTGGGATCAATGGCGGATGCCATGAACCCCATGAATCCGTTCAACGGTGGAGCGGAACCGCTGGCTATGCCGGGCGATTCCCGCCTCGTCGTCTTTACGTACAGCAAGGATCAGATTTATCGCGTCCTGACCGCGCCACTGAAGGGAACCACCATTGAGTTCCCGGACGATGAGCAGATCGTGTCGGAGCCGGCGTGGGGTGACAGCGTGCGCTGGGAATCGTCAACGGACAACGGCAATCATCTCTATCTCAAGCCGCACGCTGCCGGTCTGGTCAACACCCTGTCGGTGACCACAAACAAGCGCTCCTACGAGTTCACGCTGGTGTCGTCCCCCCTGGGCGGGATCTTCTACCAGAAGGTTCGCTTCCGCATCCCTGAGACCGTGATGGCCAAGATCAAGGCGCGGGCAGATGGCGAGGCACGCGAGCAGGGAGAGCGTCCGGCGAACACCGTCGGCGTTTCGCCGGACAAGCTCAACTTCGACTATTCGACGTCGGGAAGCGCGGACTTCAAGCCCGACGCTGTCTTTGATGACGGCAAGCTCATCTGGATGCGCATGCCCGCGACTGCCAGCGAGTGGCCCGTCGCGCTGGTGAAGGACGGAAGTGATTTCGTCGTAGCGAACTTCATTCGCCGAGGCGACTACCTCGTGCTGCAGCGCCTGGCAGAGACCGTGGCGCTTCGGTCGGGTAGCACGGAGGTGATCGTGCGCCGCGGCCGCGGTCGCTTCTTGGGTCTCTTCTAAAGGATCGGCCGTGGCTAAGCAGGTTGAGGACGTGACCGACGCTCGCGAGCGAGTCTCCAAGGGGAAGATCCCCAAAGGGATTATCTACGTCGCAGCAGGCATTGCTGCGGTGCTGATCGGCACGCTTGCCTTCTACTACCAGAGCAAAACCGACGCCGAAGTGAAAGAGGCGTCGGAGGAGCAGCGCGCGGAGAAGATGAAATCGCGGGCGACGGCGGGTGAGGCGTCGCAGAACCTCGGCCAGCAGATCCGTGCCCAGCAGCAGGCCGCCAAGGATGAGGCGTCCCGCCAAGAGGCCTCTGCGGTAAGAGCCGACTCCGGTCAGCGCGCACCGGTCATGTCGGCGAAAGACTTCACGACGGGCCGTCAGGGCACCGAGGTGATGGGGAAGAAGAATGAAGAGGACAGCATCTTTACTGCGCCGCTCTACAAGGCAGGCATGAACAAGGTGCGTGACAACGCACGCCCGAAAGTCGACCTTCAAGGTACGCTGGACCCTGCGTCCATGCGGGCGATGCAGCAGGCTGCCGCAGCGGCTGCCAACGCAACCGGCGCACCGCCTGCTGATGCTGCGCCCGTCAACAGCGATCAACAGTTTCTGAAACAGACAGCAGCAACGAAGTACGAGCGCACAGGTATTGCGGGCCGTTTGCCGAGTTGCACCGTATCCCAGGGCTTTGTGATTCCAGCGACGTTTGTCGGCGGCAACAACTCGGATAAGCCGGGCGAGTTTCGCGCGATGGTGTCGCAGAACGTATGGGACACGGTGGATGGCACCTGCCTCGCGATTCCGGCAGGTTCGATGCTGGTTGGGACTTACAGCAGCGACATCAGCATCGGGCAGGAGCGCCTTCTCGTGGCGTTCACCCGTCTGCAGCTCCCCAATAAGAAGTGGGTTCCTCTCGGCTCGATGCAGGGTGCCGACACCAATGGCTATTCCGGTGTGAGCGGGGACGTCAACAACCATTTCTTCAAGATCTTCTATGGCGCGGTTGTCATCGCCGTGCTGGAGCAACGCTTCAACAATCAGCAGACGGCGACGACCTCCAATTCGAACGGCCTGACTACTTACGGCAACGCGGCGGGCCAGGTCGCCACACAGACGGCGCAGACCATCCTGAACCGCAACCAGAACATTCGGCCGACCATCACCACGGAACCTGCCCAGAAGCTGTTGGTACAGGTCAAGCAAGACATCGTCCTGGAGCCGTACCGTGAATAGGGCGATTGGGCTTCTCCTGATGGCGGCCTGTGTGTCCGCGCACGCCGTGGTGGTCGATGCGGTGATTTCACCGACGGCCTACGTCGTGCGCGACGGTGGACAGGTTCGGCTGCAGACGCTTCCGGGCAAGCCGGTCTTGTACTGCGGCCTGGGCGCCTTCGAAACCTGGGCTCAGCGTTTGGTCGGCCAGGAGTTCCAGATCGGGTCCGCGCGACAGCCCGACGGAGTGACTCATGCCGAGACGCTTGTCAGCGTTGTTGCCGGTGCCGGGTGGCTGCGTCCCGCCTCGTTGGATGACGCGGGTCAAGCCGCCATCGTCGAGCGCAAGGGCGGTTGGGCCTGCGCACCGAAAGCCGCCCCCTTTGCGGAATTCAGTGATCGCGTCGATCCGACCATCCTGGCCGGCATTGCGCTGAACGAATCGTCGTATCAGGGGCGACCATGGCCGTGGACGTTGAACGTCGCGGGGCGTGGCTACTACTTCGCCACCCGAGACGATGCCTATGGTGCCATCCGCCGCCTGATCGAGGCGAAGCGGTGCGATTTCGATGTCGGAATCATGCAGGTGAACTGGTGCTACCACGGCCAGCGCTTCGCATCGCCCTGGGATGCCCTGTCGCCTGCATCGAACATCCGTGTCGCGGAAACCATCCTGCTCGAAAACCGGCAACGCAGCGGCTCTCCGATGAAGGCGGTCGCTTGGTATCACAGCGCTGACCCCGCGCGTGGAGGGCCCTACTTCGCCCGATTCCTGAACCACCTGAAGCGGCTGGACTCCGCCAATAGCCCATGACGAAGTTCCGACACCTCGCTTTGCTGCTGCCCGTTCTGTCCGTGCAGGCCTTCGCCGCAGACACCGATCCGCTGGATTTCGATTACCAGGTGGTGGCGCCATCCACGGCTCGCCCCGCGATGATCTTCAACGACGGGTCGAGCACGTACATTCAGCCGCGTGCCGGGCAGACCATCGTGGCCGACAACGGGCAATCATCCGGTCCGTACATCATGGTTGATGGTGTCCCCGACGTTCTGCACTTCACTGCGAACGGGCAAATGGTGACGGCGCGCTGGAAACGCTCCAACGCGATCACGCGCGAGCCGGCGAATCCGTCGGGGGACTTGCCCCATGGGTTCACTGGCTTCTCCGGCCGCATCGCGATGGTCGGCGAGCACGGCAATCTGCAACTCGTGCGTCCCGGGAGCGTCACGCAGCCGCTGGCGCAAATCGTCAAGGCGATAGCTCCCAGCGGTTGGACGGGGACCGCCCAAAAGACCATTGCGCTGACGGAGGAGACGACGTTCGTCACGCGGGATGCCGAGAACTGGCTTCAGGCGCTCGGGCGGTTGCTGGACCAGAAGGGTCTCTACGCGGAGGTCGACTTCGGCCGTCGCAACATCGCGCTGCGTGTTGAGCCGCCCAAGTCGATCGCCGTGGGCGTCGCGGTGGCTTCGTCCGATGCCAGCAACGGCGCGAATGTCGGCAACACAGGTGCGCCAGCAACGGTCCCAAACGATCAAGGCAGTGGTGACGGTGGCGTGGCCAGCTCGCTATTGGCCGAGGCGTTTGACGCGCAGGCCATCCGCGACACAAAGGCCGGGACGATTCAAATTCGCTTTGCGACGAAGCCTGAGGGTCTCCAGATCAGGAACAGCGAGGGCAGCAAGCAGGGCCTGACGTGGCTGGACGGTGATCGCGTGGTCGCGTTCGATACCGTGGATCGTTTCACCGTCTCTGCCGCGGGTAAGGCTGTCGAAGTTCGGCGAGCTGCTGAGATTCGCTATGACTTCGCGGCCGACAACGCAGCGGGCCTCGAATCGGTCTTCGAGAAGGACAACGCGACCTACCTCGTATTCCGAACTTCAAAGGCCAATGTGAGCGCACGCAACGACAACGGCGAGGGCTCGGGCGAACTGAAGGACCGCTACTTCAAGTTCAACGGAATCGCTGAGCGCTTGACTGTGGTGGCCGACGGCCGCTCAGTGATCGTGGAACGTGTCCCTGAAGTGCGCTTCTACGAGCGCAAGGCGAGGGTGGAATGAGCGGATCACGACTCCGAGTGCGAGACGTGAGCGGTGCGAAAAGGCTGTTCGCTTTTTTCGCACTTCTGCTGGCTCTTGCCAGTTTAGCGCGGGCGGATTGTCTCGACGACGCGGCCAATTACTACCGGCTCGATCCGACGCTCGTTCGCGCCATCGCGTGGCACGAGTCCGGCATGCGGCCGCTTGCTGTCAATCGCAACTCTAACGGCAGTGTTGACGTTGGCCTCATGCAGATCAACTCCTCCTGGTTTCCGACGCTGGCGCGTGTGGGCATTGCCCCTGAGCACTTGTGGAATCCCTGTGTTAACGCCTACGTCGGGGCGTGGATTCTGAGCTCGAACATCGCGCGCCTGGGGCCGAACTGGAAAGCCGTCGGCGCATACAACGCCACTTCACCGGACAAGCAGTTGCGCTACGCCAACCAAATCTACGCGCGCTGGCAGGCATTGCAGCGCGCTGGTGCCAGTCATTGACACATTGCGAGACCGTTATGAGAAGCCTTCTTTCCCACAAGCGCATGGCCGTCATCGCGATGGCTGCATGCACCTTCGTTTCCTCCGTCCACGCGGGGACCCGTACCCAGAGCGTTGACGGCGATGGTTGGCAGCCGCTTGGCAGCAGTGTTCGCAAAGCAAGCGTCGCTGGCCAAGCCAATCGCAACGGAGCCTCCGATCCCAACACGCTCGTCGCCGCGGCTTCCGCGTTGGCGAGTACCTCACCTGAACCAGCAGTGTCAGTCACGTCCGTTCCCTCAAATAGGCCGTTCGAACTCATCGCCGACGAGTCAGTAGAGCAGCAATTGCTTGAGTGGGCGAGGCGCGCGGGTTGGAAGGTCTTGTGGAGGGTGCAGGACGCATGGGTAGTGCCGGGCAATAAATCCTATGGCGATGACTTTGAATCTGCTGTGAAGCGCGTCACGGAAGACTTGGCAGCCAACGGAACAGACGTGCTCGGCGACAGCTGGCGCGGCAACCACACGATCGTTATCACCCAGAACGGAGCAGCTGAGCAATGAGGATCTTCTATCAACCGAAGCTGATCGCCGGTGCTGTGGCAACGGTCTTGAGTCTGTCGGGATGCGGTATCGCGGAGGTGCGCGGCATCCAGAAAGACGCGATGCGCGACACGCGCGCGCAGCTCGACGCTGCCCCGAGCAGCCGCCCGGTCTTCCAGATCCATGAGGGGGCATGGCTTCTTGGCGAGAAGGTCAAGGCGACCAAGCCGCAACCGGAACTCTTCAACAAGCCCGTGTCGTACAACGACGCACGGGACCGCATCAGTACGCTTGCCGACGTTGCCGACTGGATTGCTCGCACTTACAACGTACGGGTGGTCATCGATCCCTCGGTGAATGCACCGTTCCCCTCGGCGCAGTCCATTGTGACCACCGGCGCAACCGGCGCAGTCAAGGGGCCGCAACTACCCGCAGGGCTCGCCACGAGTCTTGCAGGCGCGCCCAACGCAACGTTGGCCGCCCCAGGTGGCATGCAGTCTGGGGCCGCAGCGATGCCGACGCAGTCACCGCTGCACTACGTTGGCGATTTCAAGGGTTTTATGCGGACGAACGAGCAGCGCTACAACGTCTACTCGCGCTTTCGCGACGGCACCCTCACGTTCTTCCGAGTCGAGACCCGGAACTTCACGTTGCCTGACATGGGAGCCTTCGCTTCCATGAGCGGGACGATCTCCAGTGACGGCAACCTGTCTTCCAGCTCGGGCGGCACGTCGGCTTCTACCACTAGCTCCACATCTGGCGGTTCAAGCGGTTCGGGCACCGGCGGACAAACAGCCAGCCAGTCGTTGGAAGTGAAACCGTGGAAACGCTTGGAGGAGATCGCCAAGCAAATTGCGGGGAATGGTGCGGAGGTCATCGCCGACCCGAATCTGGGGACTGTCACTGTCACCGGGACGCCGCCACAGTGTGATCGTGTTGAGGACTGGGTCCGTACTCTTGATGCCATGTTCGGTAAGCAGGTCGCCATCGACGTGCGCATCTACGAAGTCCGGCTCAATCAAGAGGACAACTACGGCTTGAATCTCTCGCTCGGGTACAAGAGCGGAAATGGGCACACCGGTGCCACGTTCACCGGGGTGGCGCCGCCAACGGTGTCGAGCAACGCGACACCCATGTCCGTCGGCGCGACGATTGTCGGCGGCAAGCTGGACGGTACCAAGGTGGCAGTGCAAGCGCTGTCGACGCTGGGCAACGTTACGCAGGTTGTGTCGCGTTCGGGAGTTACCCAAAACGGCAAGGTCATGGCAATGCAGTCTGCAACTTTGCAGGACTACATCCCGAGCTCGCAGACCACGTTGGCGTCGAACGTGGGTTCCACGTCTTCCATGCAAACCGCCCCTGACATCTCCGGCTTCACAAGCACGTTCACGCCAAAGGTTGTCAACGGCCGCATCTTGATCATGTTCGACATGACCCTGTCGAATCTGAACCCGCTACAAGAACAGACCCAGGGCAGCGGGGCCTCCTTGTCCAAGGTGCAGCTGCGAACCAAGCCACTGGCACGTTTCCAGCAGACCGTCGGCCTGAAGCCGGGCGAGTCGCTGGTACTTACCGGCTTGCGCGATCAAACGACCAGTACCACGAACAACGGCGTTGGCTCGCCCTACGTCCCAGTGACGGGCGGTGGGGTGGATGCCGCAAAGCGCGAAACGATGATTGCCGTCGTTATCACCGCACGGCTTCTTTGATACCTGGGGTTCATGATGAATCGACATTTCTTGTCTGCAGCGGTTGGACTTGCGCTGAGCGCCGGTGCAGGATTTGCAATTGCGCAGGGTGCCTCGGCGCCTCGCATGGAGAAGGCGATGCAGGCCGCTCAATCCATTCGTGATGCGCAGCCTTCGGCAACAACAACTCCGCCAACGACAACACCTGCGGCTCGTACCGCGCAAGTTGCAGAAACGTCTGTACGGCCAACCCAGGCTGCTCCATCACCCCAGGCGTCGATTCCTGTTGCGGCTGCGCCTTCGCCGAAGACCGAAGCCGCTCAGGCAGGTGCTGAGGCCGACGAACTCAGCATCCTGCAACGGCAAGCGGCAGTCCTGAAGGTCAAGGCTGAAATTGCGAAGTACCAGGCGGACATCAAAAGCTCGGAGTCGCGCGCGATGCAGGCTGCAACGAGCGTGACGCCTGGGCAGGCAGGGGAACCGGGAGTTGTTCCGTCGCTGGTCGTTCCCGGCAACGTTACGAAGCCACCGATTCCGCTACCTGCGGCCAAACATGGGAAACCGCGTCTGGTTCACATCGGGGGAGCTGACGGCGTCTACTCGGCTCTCATCGAAATCAACGGCATCACGATTTCGGATGCAGTGGCTGGCACTCAGCTCGGCGATGGCTGGCAAGTCATCGGCGTCGATGCGAAACAAGTCAGAGTGGGTCGCGGCAAGCAAGTTCTGAAGCTCGCGGTGTGACATGGCTCAAGTCCTCAACCTTCCAGGGATCAAGGGCACCTATGCCGTCGGCCTGACTTGGCGGCATGAGGATGCCAGGCCAAGCCGCGCGGCACTGCGCAAGAAGGCTCGTGATCTGCAAGCACGGTGGAGTGTCGTCCATCAGACGCGCACAGGGCACGTACAGGCCGGCTTTTGTGCGGGCCTCGAGGGCGCTGCCTCCAACTGGCGAACCAAGCCGCTTGCAGCCCTTGTCGCTGACTCACATCCTCAGCCTTGGTGCGGCTTCTATCGGATCAGCGCTGACCTGTATTGGTACATCGCGGTGCGCGACGGCCAGGAGGTTTTACCGGACGGGGACCGGACTGGCACGCTCGAAGAATTGGAGCAACTCCATGCGTTGCACAAAGCGTCCGGTGACTGGAACGTAGTCCGCGGGACCGAAGCCGAACTCGCAGACATCGTTCGCACTTCGCGATCGGTGAAGGGGCTGACCGATCTGGAGCCGGGGCCGCGACGCTACGTGCTACCGGTGGCCGGGGTGCTGACAGTGGCGGCATTGGCCGGCGTCGGCACGTGGTGGTATCAGCAACGGCAGGCTGAGGCACAGCGCGCTGCGGATCTCGCGCGACAACGTGCTGCACAGGCGATGCACGCGGCAAAGCAAGCCAAGCAACAAATTCCGCCATGGACACTTCAACCTGTGCCGTCTGCTGTTGTCGACGCATGTCGTTCGGCTTGGCACGGCAGGGCACTCGCCACGAAAGGTTGGTTGCTGACCGGCTGGAGCTGCCAGTTCGGTAGTCCCGTCACGGTCAACGTTGCCGCTCAATGGGAGCGCGACGGGGGTGTGGCTGAGGACGCGCCCGGCACGCTCCTCGACGATGGAAACCACTCTCGCTCGACGGAAGTTAAGCCCTATACGTTCACGATCCAACCAACAGGTATTGATGATTTTGAGGTTGCGAAGCGCATCGTTTGGAGCGTGTCGCACCGCAAAGCTTTCCAGTTGAAGCTGGCGGCGACGCAGCCCGCCGCGCTTCCTGGCGCGAATGGCCCCGATGCACCTGAACCGGCCCCGTGGATTGGGAATGCGGCCGATTTCACGCTTGCGATGGCTCCATGGTTCAGCGGTGCTTCTGCATTCGATCAAGTCCCAGGTTTGCGGCTGACCGAGGTCAGCGTCGACCTGCGAGATGGCCAGTGGCATGCGAAAGGGACGCTCTACGTTAACCGTTTTCCTGGGGCGACTGCTGCCCTCAAGGTGGGGAGCTGACATGGTGGCTTTGGTTGAGCGGTTCAGGGCATTCTCGCGCGTTGACGCGCATGTCGAGCCAATGCGGCTCCCGCCTGTTCCTGCCACGCTGATGCAACACGTCGTGTGGGCGGGGGTCGGCGAGAAGATTCAGGTCGATGGCCGCTATGCAGGTGGTTCGGCCTTTCTCACATGGTTGGCTGACCTCAAACGCCATGGTCTGGAGCCGGTTGTTGAATCTCTTGCCCCGCAGGAGCTGGCGCAAGCGCGCGAAAGCACGTCGGACGGGCAATCGGGCGACGCATACCTTGAGTTTCTGGAAATGTCGCGCCGGCGGCACGTCGAGGCTGCCGAACTGGGGGCGTCCGACCTTCACGTTCTGCAGCGAGAAGACCATGCTGAATTTCAGTTGCGCATTGACGGCGAGCTATGGACGGTGCCCGAGTGGGAACTGAACGCTGCGCAGGGGGAAGCTTTTGTGCGAGCAACTTGCGTCGGCCTCGCAACCGTCAAAGAGCCGACATTCAATCCGCTCGAGTTCCAGGAAGCGCAGATCAGCGGCAACAAGCTGCCTGAGACCGATATTGAAAGTGTTCGCATTACGCGCGGCCCAGCCTATCCGATCGAGGCCGGTGGTGGCGTCATGGTTAATCGCCTGCAACCGCGCAGGCACACGGCCACACTTCAGCGACGCGAGACGCCGGCGAGTCGTCTGCGACTGGTGAGACCGGAGGCGCCGGCCGGCAAAGTCGACTTTGAGCGGATGGGATTCACGACGCTGCAGCTCGCGATGTTCGAGCAGGTCGTCCTGATGCCGGATGGTCTGTTTATTCAGACGGGGCCGACGGGAAGTGGCAAGACCACGACCGGCTACGAAATGCTGCGCTACAAGGGGCAGATTTCGCCCGAGCTGCGGCAGATCACCCGTGAGCATCCGGTCGAGTACCCGCGTGAATGGGCAGTGCAACTGCTTTCGACGGGGCAGAACTCCTCATACCTCGTCGAACGCATGCTCCGGATGGACCCGGACATCATCGACATCGGCGAGATCCGCACAGGCAATGAAGGTGTTGCAGCAGTTCAGGCAGCGCAGACCGGGCACTTGGTCTTCGGCTCGCTCCACGTTCTTGATCCGTTCGAACTGATTGGTCGCCTGCAAATGCTCGACCACACGCTGCTTTCCAAGGAGTTGATGTGCAACCACAAAATCATCGCGGGTTTCATGGGGCAGCGGATGGTTCCCGTGCTGTGCACGGAGTGTCGGGAGCCATTGGCCAAACATCTCGACGCAATGCCGGGAATTCTGCTCGACCGCATCAAAACCTGGGGAAACATCGAACAGGTCCATGTGCGGGGAAAGGGATGTCCGCACTGCTTCGGCCGGCAAATCCGCGGGCGTGAGGCAGTTGCAGAGGTTGTCCTTAGCACCGAAGAGCTGATGGAAGACTTCCTCAGGGGGACGTCGTTGGCACGTCGAAATCACCGCCTGCGTGAGGGCTCCGACAAATCCATGCTCGGCAATGTCATGGAACGTGTGTTGGCCGGCAGGATCGATCCGCGCGACGCGCAGAAGAACGTGCCCATTGAGGCGTATCGCGAGGGCGTATGAATCTCCAGAAAGCTCTGCAGTGGCTGAAGGGCAATCCTCTGCCATGGAAGCTCCGAAAACGCCTCTATGAACGTGCGTCAACGCATCTGGCGAACGACGTAACGCTAGAGCGCGTGCTTACCCGGTTCGGGGCCGGCTTGCTACGACGGCGAAAACGTCGCGCTGCTGCTGCAATCGATGCCGTGACACAAGGCGTCCGCAACGGCCAGACGCTGGCGGCGGCAATGGACTCGTCGCTCACCAATCTTGAGCGAACCGTGCTCGACGCTGGTGATCGAGCGGGCAAGCTTCCCGAGGCAATGAAGCTCGTCATCGAGGTGCGCGAACTGGTGGATCGCATCTTTTGGAAGCTGATCCTCGGCTTCGCGCCGGCGCTTGTCTATGTCTACGCGCTCTACAAGGTACTCGGCTTTATCGGTGCCGACGTAGTGCCCGAGTTCGCAGGAATCTTGCCGGCCGAGAAGTGGACCGGATGGGCACGCGTCCTCTACCTGATGGGCGTGTTTGCACAAAGCGCGGCAATGCCTTTGGCGACGTACGGGCTGCTTACCTATGCGCTCTGGTGCGCATGGGCGTTACCGAACTGGGCTGGCCGTGGGAGGGCGTTCTTTGATCGATGGGTTTTTCCGTTCCCACTCTATCGGGAGATCGCAGGGTTCTCTTGGTTGCTGTCGTTTCTTGCTCTGCAGCGGGCGGGCATCCCTGAAGTGGAATCGCTGGCCGCACAGGTGCGCACGGCATCGCCATGGTTGGCGTCGCGGCTGCTCGCCATTTCATCCGGCACACGCAATGGCTTTGATCTTGCAACTTCCATGATGCGGACTGGGCACGACTTCCCTTCCGTGGATCTGATCGATGAGATCGGCGAGTACATGGGCAAAGCCGACTCGTCGGAAAAGCTGGCGAACGTGGCGCGAGAGAACGCGGCCTATGTCGAGCGAAAGGTGCTTGCGATCGGCGGTGGCATGGCGTTGACCCTGAGTCTTCTTGTGTACGCAGCCATGTTTGTCATGCAGTTTGGCTCAAACGCGCTTTCGTCGGCTCTCACGTCGTCGATGAGGCAGATGTAAATCGTTGGACGTGGTTTTACTTTAGGAGAGGGTGATATGGAACGGATCATTGGGGCGCTCGTGGCGATCGCGCTGGCAATCCTCGCAGTGGGCAACACGCTCAGCAACAGCGGGCAGGCGAAGTCGGATCAGAAGAGTGGTGGCGCGGCGACGGATATTGGCTACGTCATGACAAAGGCCCGAGCAGGGTTCGCGCAGAGCAATACCGGCTTTGCCAATTTTTCGAACGCGAACCTGGGCGGGCTTATTAACGGAGGCACCTTCCCTCCGACCATGGTCAAGAGCGGAGGCATTTTCGACAAGTGGGGCAATCCCATTACTTTGAGTTCGGCAAATAGTGGCACGAGCGGGGTGATCTCTTTTGGGGGTGGCGGGTCGCAAACAACTGACGAATGCACGTCCACCGTGACGAGTCTGTCAGGCTACGACTTGTTGACGGTTGGCGGTCAGAGTTTTACACGCAGCAACATGCCTGACACGTCGCAGGCCGGCGCTGTTTGCTCCGCGACCGCAACGATTGTCGTGACGTTCCACTGAGCCCCAGCGAGTCAGCGTTTCGATGGCATTCGCACTCCTTCCGCTCGCCGCAGTCATGCTGCTGTTCGGGCTTGGCATTCAAGCGTTCCAGCTCGCCGACAGTGTTCCTGGTGCCGGCCCCGCAGGCCAGATGGAGACGCGCTCGGTGGTGTCATCTCAGCAAGCTGCGATGTTTGGGACCGCATGTGTTAGCACAGCGATCGCGCAGCGTGGCGCAATCAGTCCAAACATGACCGTGACGCTACCGGCAGGTGTGTTGCTGCCTGCTGGTGCTGTTTGTATGACGACGGCGAATGGTAGCGGTCGCAACGTCTACGGGTACCTGCCAGCGGCACCTGGTGCAGCGGGAAAGTTACTCGCCGATGCGCAGGGCGGCAACAATTGGTTCGTCATCCGGGCCGCAGGTGTGGCGGTGAGTTTGGCGGGCGGAAACACCATGTCAGTACCCACGACCATCCCCGTTAGCTCACTCCTCAATTGGGTTCAGACGTCTTCCTGAAGGCGACGCGCAATGGATGCAATTCTCGGTTACATGATCGCCATCGCCCTGTCGTTGCTGAGCGTGGGGCAGTTCTACCAGTGGCAGGCGTCGGGCATGACAAACGTGCAGACTGCGGCCGCGGCAAGCCAGCAGGTGATCTACAACAAGGCCGCGGCTCAGTACGTTCAAGACAACGGGACATCGATCGCGGCGATTGCAACGCCTACCGTGCCGGTGACCATCACCACCGCAATGCTGATCAGCAGCGGTTACTTGCCGAACGGCTTTTCGACCACGAATGTTTTCGGACAGACATGGCAACTTCAGGTCCTGCAGCCCACCGCGGGGACGTTGCAGTCGGTCGTGCAATCGGTTGGCGGGAGGGCAATCGCGGACACTGTCCAGCTTGTTCAGATTGCCGCCCAAGCAGGGGCGCAGGGCGGATTCGTCCCCTATGCCGGCCAGAATGGTGACGCAACCATGACCCCCGCAAATGCTTACGGCGCATACGGGGCATGGAAGCTTCCGTTGACCAATTTCACCAATCCAGGCAGCGGTCACCTGGTGTCACTGCTTGCGTTCACAGGCGTGAGTGCGAACAACAGCTATCTGTACCGCGTTCAGGTTCCTGGCCATCCCGAGCTGAACAACATGCAGACCGACCTTGGTATGACCGATCAAGGGGGGGCGCTGCACAACATCAGTGGCGCACAGCAGATCAGCTCACAAAGCTTGCAGGCTCTTTCCGGTGGTTCGCTTGCCGTGCCATCGATCACGACCGCAAACGGCAAAGTAGTCACTTGGGAGCAGGTGGGCGAGGGCGGTGTGCTAGGCCTGAAAGGATCGAACGGTACATCGATCTACCTTGAGAGCTTGAATGGCACGTTCCGTATCGTCAACAACCCTTGGACACAGTCCATATTCTCGGTCGACCAGTCCGGCGATGTGGTCGCGGCGGGAACGCAGAGGCTGGGTAACGTTGCTTCGCCCAACACGGCGTGTGCCCAAAACGGAACACAGGCAGGCAATGCTGATGGCTCTGGCCAGCAATTAGTTTGTCTGTACAACGTGTGGAAACCAATTGGCGGGAGCTTGCAGCGCTTCGGGTATTACACCGCGCAACATGGTTCTGGAATTCCGAGGCCGACTTGTCCGGCGGGCGGAACCCCGATGATCGTTGTGACCCCGGCGAACTTTGCGGTCGATCCGACGACGGTCGTCAACTATGGAGCGTGGGGATCAGGCCCGTGGACTGTCTACATCATGGATGGATCAAATGCCGGCATCGGTGGCGCGACTGCCACTGTTGGGACCTATTGCGGATACTAATGGAGTCGTGAAATGAGGATGCTACTTAGGGTCTTGTCGGTGATTGTGCTTCTGGCGGGATCCAGACTTGCAATGGCGAACCCTGTGCTTTGTTCACCGGGATACCAAGACTCGACTTGCCCGAGCCCTATCGCAAGGGGCCCAGTCCCGGCACCGCAGTGTTCGTCTGGCGCTGGATGGACGACGACTTCAAGTCCCGTTTGGAAGGGTTCCTATTGGAGTGCGCCTGGCTGCAACTATCAGCCACCGCCTTCGTGTCCTTCGGGCTACTACGCTGCCAGTGGCCCTTCTTGGAATGGATCGAGCTGGGTAGGCCTGAACTGTCAGCCGACGGCACCTCCGCCCCCGCCGCCGCCTGCAGGTCACGTGTTGGTGGCAACGTATACAACCAACAGCTGTGGCAACCTTGGGCCCTTTAATGGATACGCAGACGGAACGTATGACGCCAGCAACTCCGATTGGGGAGGGCAGACTTTCTCTGGTACTTGGGACCAGATGTATTACAACGGGGTAGCGTATATGAACTCGAACTATGCTCGTTACATTGCTCCAGCTTACATCTCCCAGCCTTCGGACCCAGCGACGGCTACACAATATTTGTCGCGAGTGTTCTTTGTCTACAACCCGTGGGCATGCGGCGGCGGTGTTGGCTAAAGCAAAATGGCGTTTGTCCTGACCGCAGGCAAGTTATTGAGAGATCGGCGACACAAAGAAAAAGCCCCACGGTGACTGTGGGGCTTTCTTTTTGATGGCTAGACTGTTTAGCCCACCACGTTGCCGGTCGTGAATGTGAAGCTGCGCGTGAACGGCGTGCCGTTGATCGTACCGGACAGGTTCACCGTGTACGGCGTGTTCGGTTGCAGCGGTGCGGTCGGGTAGGCGACGGCTTCGAACGCGGGGACCAACTTGTTCGGATCAGTTGACGAGTTGAGCAGTTGCAACGTCACCGTGTGCGAGGCGTTGTCGGTCATCGTGCCGGAAGTCAGCACAACGGTGTCGCTCGGGTTGGCCGCAACCGCGACAGGAATGCCCCACGAACCGCTGGTGTTCGGCGGCGCCGGCGTTTCACCGTTCGACGAGTAGGCCACACCGGTGGTGCCTTGGCACGGGAAGGTCAAGGGCATGTTGCCCGGCATCGTCTTAGGCGCATCGAAGCTCATCGAGGCGCGCACGTCGGGGAAACCGTTGAACAGCGTCTTGGAGACGCCGATGCCAACAATGCTCGACGGCCACACGCCCGCAGCGATGTGGTAGACGCCGGACAGCCAGCCGATAATGTGTTGCTGACCGTATTGGGCGTCGGTCAATGTCGCATTGGTGTAGTAGCCCCCGCTCACGCCGCCGACGTACTGATTGGGGAAGCCAGCCGCCACCGCGCGATCCTGATAGGTGACACCGGTGAAGCCAGTTTTGCCCGCCGTCTCGCTATCCGCAACTACGCCATTCGTGCTCATGTAGGCAGCGTGTGCTTGGGCGGCAGTGTCCAGCACAGTGTTTTCGGACAGTGCCGGAAAGCCACACTGCGTACGGTACTGGTTCAGCGTGTTGAACGCTGCCAGTTGTGCGCTCGTGCTGCCGTACTGCGGTGTCGTCTGGGTGCCGGTGACAGTCTGTGCCGGCGGAGTCGTAGTGCCGCCGGTCGAACCGCCAGTCGTGGACGTGCCACCGTCACCGCCACCGCCGCATGCGGTCAGTGCGAGAGTCGATGCAGCAGCAATTGCGAGGAGAGAGAGTTTGTTCGTCATTGATTTTCTCCGGTGATTTTGAGGTCGGTGATCGATATGCGACCACTTGATTTAATCGTAGCGTGCGGCTCAAGAAGTCAAGGATGCACTCCAGGTACTTCAGATGCCGCGCTCAACGTGTGCGGGGGCGGTCGGCAGCAACGCGTTGCTACTTGACCTTGTGCAGTTCCACGGGCCCGAGCATCGAAACGAGCAGATACCCCGTCGTCGTTGGGAAGTCCTTGTTGCTCCAGTTCGAAGGGACATGGACGAGCGCAAAGTCCTTCGTGGATATCCCGCTGACTGATTCACTAACGGCGCGGCCGAAGAGCGCTTGAGCTTGCTCTTTGGTCAGATCATTGACCGGGCCCTGGATGGCTCGCCAATTGCCGTTGTGGAACTCCTGAACGGCGAGTTTGCCGTCTGCCTTCTCGATCCGAAGCGTTGGCTCGAGCCCGTTCTTTCCCTGGACGGAGTATTCGCCGACGATGTCGCTCGTCGACGAGCCACATGCCGTGATGATGGCGGTGGCGGCGATGGCCAGCAGGAGCTTTGCCTTCTTGCGCACGGTTGCGGTAAACGCCGGGATGTCGAACTTGCAGAATGTGGTCATGTGATTGTGGGCTGTGAGTTGTGTCGGCTGGGGCCGTCGTGCTGATCGTGGTGAATGCATTATGGGTAAGCGCGCTTTCTCGCTTGCCGGTGCCGAAGAGTTGCGCGCTCCTAGCACCCCTCTGCCGAGAAATAGAGCGTCTTGCCGCAGGTCTTGCAAAAATGGGCGCGTGTGCCGGGCGCACGTCGAAGCGCGTGCACGCTGAGATGCTTGGACGAGCAGCGATCACACGTGATCGTGCCAGCGTCAGATACCAACCCCGGATGCTTCTTTCGATACCAGAAAAACGTATGTGTTCGAAACCGGTAGAGCCGGTACCAGCGCGGTGCGAAGAAGATCATGAGCGCGAGACCGAGGACCAGCGCAGGAGCGGTGCCGGCGTGCGATTTCCCGACTAGGGACGCGCCAGTCAGTGCGGTACCAAACAGCGATGCGGTACCAGAAACGAAGCGGGAAGCAAGATGGCGCATATCGTTGTCCTTTGTGGATGGGGAGGCACCCGCCGCCAGTCGTGACGCCGCGGCAGAGGCTTCTACGTCTTGAGCGTACGCCGAGAGAATCAGAGTCAAGCTCGGGCGGCATCGCCAGCCCATCCACCATTCGGGGCCCGATCCAGCTATGCGAGTTGTTTGCGCGGTTTGCCCTTGCGTGGCGCCGTCAACGCACCTGTGCATGACGGGCAATAGAAGGACGCCGCCAGTTCGATTTTTGGCGTGGTATTGCACGTCAGATAGTGCGTGGAACAGGTGCGGCAACTGGACATGGACAAATCGCTGCCGGTGGACACTGATCGGGCCAAATGGAACGCCCGGTCCGGGGTCAGCCGCGCGGCATCGCCGAACAGACGCCCGACGGTGTCGAGTGCGGTGATGAACGCCTCTGGCTCGTTCGCACGTGCGGCAAGGGCGCTCCAGTACAGCCAAATCAGCGTCGTCGACTGAATGCGGCTCGACACCGACTCCACGTACCAGGATGACGAGGAGGGCATCAGGCCGCAGGGAGACGATTCGCCGTGGATTTGTCGATAGAGAGCGCGCGCCGTAGCCGCGGTGCCAGGGAACATCGAGGCCACGCTGGATGCGCGGCAACGCAGGCCAATGAGCGCCTCGGTATAGCGTTCCATCTGCGCGCGGCCGACGCGGAAATTTCCCCAGCGTTCACGTTGCAGGGGCCGCGGGGCACGTGAGTCGCCGGCGTTCATCACGTGGTGGCAGATCGTCTCTTCCGAGATGAGGTTGGCCGAATACTCAAGCCAGAACATCGGATTCTCAAAACGCCAACGGAACATCGGGAAGTTGGCGCCGAAGATGGCAAGCTCCAGCTCGTGCTGAGACACGGTCACGAGATAGTCAGCCAGGTCTTGCGGCATGCCCAGCAGTTGAGCGGCAACGGGCGTGGAGTGGAGTAGGTCGACTACCATCCAGACGTAATCCTTGTTCTGGTGGAACAAGCTCATCTTCAGGCTGGGATCAAGGTTGCCGAATTCCGCCTTCACCTTGTCAATGGCCAGGGTTGGTGTCGTCTTCTTGATGAGGCTGCGCCAATCTTCGACGTTCTTGAACATCGGTGTCACGACCAGGAACGGTGTTCCCATCAACTGCCGCTGCCCTGCAGCGTTCTGCGCGAGCATGGCCAGCTCTTCCGGCCGCACTCCAAATACTGGCGCCACTTCCCGGTGCCGAAGCATGCAGGTGCCCATGAAATCCGCAAGCTGGTAGTTGATGGAACGGATCCGGTCGGTAATCCGGTCGGGAAGGATGAGCGAGTCTTTGGCAGAAAGAGCAGTCGAACGAGTCATGGCGAGAGAGTCAGTTGTTGTTTTTGGGACCGGCGCTTGAATCAGGCGGTTTACGTGCGTGTCCGGCGGGACACGCGGTTTGTGGTCTCGGTGGTCGCGAGCGCAGCGTTCACTTCACCGAGGAATTTGGTCAGGACGCCAGCGAGGCCTTCGAGAATGGGACGGCATTCGGCCGATGCGTTGGCAAAGATGGCCGTGAGTTGCGCAGACTGGTATTTGTGTGCGACGGATTCGATGTCGGCAACCAGCGTGATCATCTTCGCTCTGGCGTCAGCAGACGAGTTGATGTCGTCCTGCTGTTGTGCGATTTCCAGGTTGAGTCGATCAAGCTCGTCCTGCTTGCGCTTAACGTCCTCATTGGCCGCTTCGAGGCGACGGTTGGCTTCTTGGAGCGCATCGTCCAGGGTCTGGAGTCCTGGCGGCAGAACGTGCACTTCGACTGTCTCTTTCACAGCCGCCGGTTGGCCGCTCTCTGCCCTTGCTGCTAGCGCGTTGCGTTCGCGCGTGAGACGGTCGATCTCTTGCTGTAGCGTGCTGACGGTCGAAGAGCTGCGGGTGACCTGGAGTTGTGCTTCGTCCATGGCACGCTGCCGATTGGCCACCTCCTCCTGGGACACCGTGAGTTGGGCAGCCAGAGTTCGAATCTGTGCTTCAAGATCGCGGTTGTTGTTCAGGTTTTCGTTCAGCTCTTCCTGCGTGACTTGGAGCTGCAGGCCGGTATTGGTCAGATCCTCTTCTGTCTTCCGAAGCTTCTCGATGATCGGCCGGATGTCCTCGCGTTTAAAGCTATCCGTCTTCAACTTGTGCTCGATGACCTTGTCGACTTCGTCATCGGTGATGTCCTTGCGGGCCAAGATCTTCATCTCACCCAAGGTCAGGTTGGTGATGGCCCGGCTGTTGTTCGCAAACTTCCTGTAGATGTTGATGTAGAGAGCCACGCGTGAATCGGTCATCCGAAGGACGGTGCTTGCGTAGCTGGACAGCATGGCACTCCCGCGCTTCCTGGCCACGGTCTCATCACCGAGGGTGCGCGTGAGGCTCCCCATGATGATGCCGTCAATGTGGACCAGCCGTGCCCCAATTGCGATGAACTCGGCCACGACACGGTTTTGCGACTGCCAGATTTCCTCGGTCGCCTGTGCGATTCGGCCAATCGACGATTCGTCCAGGTCCATGAACTGGGTCCTCGCGAATGTCATGGCGGAGACAGAACCGTCGTCCGTGATCGTTTGCGCAAGCTGGAAGTCCGTATGAGTCATGTCGATGTAAGCCAGTGGAGTGTTCTCGTGACCGGAGCCAGATGTGCTCAGGCGCCAAACGGGCGGTGCGATGCGGATGGTTACCGCGAATGCACCTCCTCTTCGAGCCATCGTAAGGCGGTCAGGGAGAAGTCAAGTGAACGCGTGGCCTGCGATGTGCGAGAGCAAAATCGAAGGTCATCGGTTGGGGCGGGTCGGAAAGCGGCTACATACGAACGGCCTATTACGAATTGCTAAAGGAAGACGCGACTCTATCGTTGTATCGTTCGCCGAATCGCAATACTTAACCCCAATGAGGTGGGGTGTGGGTGCAGTATTTGGAGGGGTGCGTGAATTAAATGAAGCTAATATCAGTCGTCAAAGCGAATTAAGATTTTCTGAATGCATCTTCAAATGCCCCACAAAAGGGGGGCATCCGATGGCATGAGCGTCGCGTCATCCACTGCCTTGCAGCGGATAGGCTCGCGCGTGCGAGCTTGCGCGGATCCACTGCATCCGCTAAAGTTCGTGACATCTCCGCGTCGTTGACGCATCGAACTTGCGCTTGATGGAGCAACTCCATCTGGCTTCACAGCCGCTCAGCGCCATTCTCCCTTTCTGATTTGTCCCGGCTCAGCTTGTTTGCCTGACGCTCGCGCGTGAGGCAAGCACGTTGTTGCTTGCGGGATTCCTTGCTCATCCGAGCATCGAATGATCGCCTGGCAGCCGCCAGGAAATCCCTTGCCGCGTTTTCTGGAGAGAGAACCATGGAATCCCTGCTCAAGTTCGTCAATACCCCCTTTCGTCTGTTCTGCACGATGCTGGTGCTGTACATGGCCGCGCATTCGCATGCCATCGCCGTTGTCGTAGGCATCGTGTTCCTCTCGGTCATCTGGCATAGCCTGAAGAGCGAGAAGGCTGCACCGATCCCTGCTGCACCCGTCATCATCCCGCCGAAGCCTGCACAAGCCGAGGCGGACAAGGCCGCTCCCGCGGTGCGCCCGGCTGCCAACACGGCACGCTATGCGAAGTCCGCGGTTGTCACGCCCATGCTTCGCCCCAAGGCCGCCACGCGCCCTTGACCTCAGGCCTTCCCTTGGAAGGCGCCTTTAACCCCCTGTTGGTGGGAGTCTTCTCCCGCCAGCAGGTGGGGGGAGGCTGCCCCATGGAGAAGTCACCATGAATACCAATGCAGTCGCGTGGCAACTCGATTTCTTCGGGGATGCTGCTGCCGTAACCCCCACGCAACACAAGCAAGACCCTCTCCCGGATCCGGCCTACTGGTCCGACTCGGTCAAGGAGAAGATGGTCGACGCTCTCATCAGCCTCGCATGCGACAGCCGCCGAGGCGACAACATGCCCGAGTCCCTTATCGACTGCGCCGACATGCTTCGCGCGCGGATGCGCGGAACCCTCTATGACTTGGAGGATTACCGCATGACGCTCGGCTGGATCTTTCACTACTGGGACGGTGCGCTGCCGTACCTGTACGTGTGCGCAGTGACCGGGGTGAACCCCGAAGTCCTGCAGGACGTCATCCTGAACCAGCCTAGGCTGAAGAAGGATCTCGACGAACTGAGGCATTCGTTCTGCGGCACGCTGTTGTAGGAGGCCGCATGACGTTCCTCGAATCGCTCGTGAAGGTGCTCCTTCCCAAAGCCGACAACCCTCAGCGTCACGCAGACGCCGAACCCATCAAGGTTGGTGCTGGCGGCAACAACGAAACACAGATGACCATCAGCGGTGAGCCGCACCTGTTTCGCGATGAAGGTGATCGAGTCGCGCATTTCGTTGCGCTCTTCGAGAGCCGTCTCACCGAGACCCCGTTCGGTCCCAAGCTGCTGCCTGCCTTAATCCCCCATTGGTCTCTCAAAGCAGTCCACGAGGGCTTGAAGGTGACGGAGGTGGTGGCACAGGTCATTCAGGGCGGCGTCCAGCCTTCCTCAGTCAAGCAGGAGCCGACTCGCAGTGCGGCTGCCCCTAGACGGGCAGTGCCCGAAACGACGGAGGAAGCACCGGTTGAGGCCGATGCGCAGGCCCGCCGCGCACGTGCCCCTGAAGCGCGCTCGCGTGCCACCTATCACGGTCGCATCAAGTCGTGGGGCGAAGAGCGGTTCCCTGATCGCAAACGTCCCGGTAAGTCCTACAAGAATTTTGCGTTGAAGCTCGAAATGGCCTCAGGCATGGAGACGCTGCAGGGCGAAGGCCTGAAGGACGCAATCTCGGAGGCGGGCTGCAAGCTCGGCGACGCAGTTGAGGTCAAACGCCTTCGCAAGATCAAGGTCCCGGCCTTCGATGAAAAGAGTGGTGACCCCGTTCTCGATGAGAACGGCAACCAAAAGGTTCATGACAAGTGGCTGTGGTCCATCTCCGTAGCCCATTAACCAAAAGGTAATTCCGTATGGCTTCAGTCAACAAGGTCATCATCGTGGGCAACCTCGGTGCTGATCCGGAAACACGTTACATGCCCAGTGGCGACGCGGTCACCAACATCCGCGTGGCAACCACCGATCGCTTTAAGGACAAGGGTAGCGGTGAGATGCGCGAAGCCACCGAATGGCATCGCATCGCGTTCTTCGGTCGCTTGGCGGAAATCGCTGGCGAGTATCTGAAGAAGGGATCGTCGGTCTACATCGAGGGTCGTCTGAAAACCCGTCAATGGGAGAAAGACGGCCAGAAGCAATACAGCACCGAGATTGTCGCGGAGCAGATGCAGATGCTTGGCGGCCGACAGGGCGCCGGTGGTGAAAGTGAAGGCGGTGGTGGTTACTCGCGCGGTGGCGATGATACTAGCGGTGGCCATGGCGGTAGCCGCAGCCAGGCTGGAGGAATGAGCCGCAGCGCAGGCGGCAGTGGCCAGGGCAGTAGTGCACGTCGTCAACCCGCGCCGTCCAACGGCTTCGAGGATTTTGACGACCCGGACATCCCGTTCTAGTCCTGATCGACAGGGCTCATTTGTAGTTCTTCTCAAGCGCCTCTGGGCTTCCACGAAAGTGGAACCTGGAGGGGCAACTTCCTCTCCTGCGCCGGCGGTCGCTTGGCGCATCCCCCTTCGAATCTCACCCCCAAGACGTCGTGCTGAAAAGACGGTCTGCCCGTGCGGGCCGTCCTTTGAGCAAGCGTTCCCTCGCCTGTCTCAGGCATCGACCAACACTCCACCTGGAGTCATCCCATGAAGAAACTGAGTGAAATAGTGCAAAACTGGACGCCCACTCAATGGGATGCTCTGGTGAACCAATACCTGCCGGCGGCTTTCCTCACGGAGAGCTTCTGGAAGGGTAGGCCTGGCCCGTGCCCGATCTGTGGTGGGCACGATCGATTTACCTACGACAACAAACGTGGTCGCGGCGATTGGGTCTGCCGCAAATGCAACGCTGGTAGCCCCAAAGCCGGAGACGGCATTGAGCTCGTGTGTCGCGCGACTGGTATGTCGTATCACGAATTGACCTGCAGATTGAACGGCGAACCCGTTCATCCAATCGGTCCCTTGGTCAATCGGCCGGTCGCCTGTCGGCAAAAGAAGTCAGCCGATCCCGTCTGGAAGAAGCGCCGCATCCATAAGCAGTGGGATGAAGCAGTGTCTCTCACGCCAGGCGACCACGTGATGCACTACTTGGCCGCACGGGTTCCGGGGCTCCGGGCGCCGCGTCCGCAATCGTTGCGGGTTGCGATGCAGGACTACCTGTTTGAGGACGAGGTGATCGGCCGTTATCTAACCATCATCGCCAAATTCACCTTGCCCGATGGCCAGATGGCGACCGTGCATCGAACCTCGTTGGACCCCGTCAAGCCGATGAAGGCGACCATCATCAGCAAGGACGGGGAGGTATTGCCCGCCAAGCGCAATGACGTGTCGGCGTTGCCGCTCGCCGGCGGCGCGGTGCGGCTGATGACGCCTCGTAACGGTGAGATCGGGATCGCGGAAGGGCTGGAGACTTCCTACGCTGCCTACATGCTCTTCGGTGTGCCGATGTGGTATTGCCTCAATCGCGTGCTGGTCAGCCAGTTCGTTGTGCCAGAAGGTCTTGGCATCCACACCGTGCACATCTTTGCCGACTTTGATGCAGTGGATCCAAAGACGGGAAAGTCGCCGGGAATGTCCGATGCCTTGACGCTCGCCAAGCGCTTGCGTGCGGAAGGCTTCACGGTTGTCATCCATCGGCCGAAGCTGCGCGGTACAGATTTCTGTGACGAGTGGTGTGCTGAATATCAGTCGCGCGCTGTGCATCACGAGGCGGTTGCCGCCTAAGTTCGTTGCCGCCTTCGGGTGGCATTTTCTCTTTACTTCTGCCCTGTGGGTTCGTCCCACAGGGCGAATTCCCTGGGCGCATTCTGGAGTTCGCTATGCCCATGAAGGGATTCATTCAAGTGGTCGGAAAACTGCAGATCCACGCGATGCGCATTGTCGATTCGCTGGAGGTTCCAGCGGGCAAGTCTGATGCGCAGTGCTACCACGTCTTTCGCCGCAGCGACGGCGGCAGCATGGAGTTCGTTGGCAAGGACAGCGATCTCGATTTCGTCGAGACGTTCTGTCTGCAACGTGCATCGCTGCACTGATTGAAGTACCCAACCCTAACGAAAAACGCCCGGCACTGCCGGGCGTTTTTTTTCGCCTTCGATTCGTGATTCGCCGGGCCGTTACTCGTGGCCGACGGGCCGCTGGGCAAACCGGCCGAGCACGACGCGCGCGGCTTCCAGAATTGCCATGCCGGTGCCGGCGATCAACCAGAATTTGGCGGTATTGACGTAGTTGAGGTGAGCGAAGAAGTCAGCCATTTCAATGCCTCCTGAAGGGTGTGAGGTTACACGAACGCGGTTGCCTTTGACCGCTTGATGTCTTCAGGATACCCGGGCTGTCGCCATGTCAACCTTTGGCGCCGCTACGCTGCAGGGTTAGTTTGGAAAGAATCGCGCCATGGCTTCACCGAGGTGCTCGGCCATCGCCGTTGGCAGTCCATCAGGCGAAGGCGAGTCGGACTCGGACAAGGCGGCCGGATCGAAAGCGGGGGCGGGCGAAGGATTTGGCCGTGCCACAGACTCCGCGAGAGCGAACGGCGCTGGTGCTGCAGACACGAGTGTGGCGACAGCCGGTGCAATGGCCTGTGCCGGCACCAGATTTGTCTGCACCGCTTGCCTAGCCAGGAACGCGGTGTAGCCGAGTTCTGCCATGTGCCGCAGCGCGTGCGCGCGTTGTTTGGAATCCAGGATGCCGGCCAGATAGGGGAAGAGAGTCGGCGCGGTGACGGGCGTCAGCGTGACCTTGATCGAGAGCTTGTCCATGGTGGAATGGCGCCCCCGATTACTTCTGCTTCACCGGGCGCGTGCTACCAATGTCGTAGAAGCCGCTCACATTAGCGAAGCACGGGGAGGAAAGGGCATGGATGGGGGTGCGCGGGAACGCGGCACGAATGGCAGGCACATAGAGTGCGCTGCCGCCGCCGGCGAGGATGATCGCGCGGATGTCTTCGGTTCGGCCGACGCGGGTCTGGATTTCCTTGACGGCGAGCTGGCAGACGCTGCGCGCTTTTTCCAGATACGGCGTGAGATCGATCTCCTTGTCGAAGAACAGCATCGGCTTTTTGTCGCGCAGGCACTTGTCGATGCGCTCAATGCCGGTGACAGGCTCACCCTCGTCCTGCTCAATCAGCGATGCGATCTGCTGATAGATCTTGGACGAGCCGCCCGGTACGCCGCCGCTGCGATTGTCGTCCATCGTGAAGCCCTGGGCGACCACCCAATCGGTGGTGAAGTAGCCGACATCGATGACCAGGTGCGCGTTGTCGGCATCGAACTTGGTGTTCTGTTGGCGCATAAACGTCACCAGCGCGCCGAGCGGTTGCGGCAAGCAGATGACCGATCCGATCTCAACGGGTTCGCCCCCGAAATCAAGCGTTCCTGTGAAGCGATCGCGCAAGTAGGAAGCGTATTTCTGGGTCGTGTGAACGGGCAGGCCTAGGATCAGTTGGCCCACCTCCGATACCTGGGCGAGGCGCAGGGCGCCACCCAGCAGCGCGGCGTACTCGTCTTTGGTCACAAAGTCCTCCGACAGCGTGCGGCCGGTCTGACCATATGCCGAGGAGAGCGACACACCGGGGCCGACTTCGTATTCCACGCCGTCAATGGCAATGGTGATTACGTCGCGCGCTTTGAAGAAGCCGTTCCCGTGGTTGGCAAGCGCGCGTGGCGCGGCTTGCGGCGCGAGGGACGGGAACATGTTCAGCTTGGTCTCGGAGCCCATCGGGAACGCGAACTTGGTGTTTCCGTATCCGACGTCGACGGCAACGGTGGCGGCTTTCATGGTGCAGACCTTGTGTTGGGGCGGAGCAGCTTCCGCCGGGGCAGTGGAATGACGCGTGAGGGCGACATGACACGTAGCTCCCCCTTGCGGGAGACGTAGATGTCACGACGAGCTGGGCGAGATTGGTCAGCCTCTGCTAGTGACACGTAGCTGCACCGTGCGGTGCACGTGAGTGTCACGTGGTTCAGCGCATAACCGATCGGTGCCCGCCGGTGACACGTAGCTTCCCCTTACGGGGTATGTACGTGTCACGTCGCCTTACGTTGGGACTGTACGAGGCTGCGCCGGCTGTTTGATGGAAGAAAGCCCGTCAATCTTGCGTAGCTTTCGTGCGGCGCAATTCACTGGGCTGCCCTATCCTTGAGTCACCACACGCGTCCCCCGACGCATCGATAGCTCCGCGAAGACCGCGGAAACTCAGGGTGAGCCGGCGACCAAGAGGTTGTTGGGCACCAATGTTCGTGCCGGATAGTCATCCGGCATTTTTTTCAAGCAAATCAAGTGGATGGGGCCGGAGAGTGAGGCCACCGGACACCGCGATACCAAAACGATCAGCGCGCTGGCTGTGAAGCTAGACCGCAGTGCGTACAAATCCGAAGCCGAACACCGAACAGTGTTTGTGGATGGAACGCGATAAGACGCACCCGTTCAGCCAGAGGGCTGGGCACGAATCACAAGGCCCGATACACAGCGGCGGAGATGGTTCGGCTTGTGGGTGGGATACGAGAGCGACCCGAGCAAGGGTGACCGCACGTATCTGAACGTGACGACCGGTAGGCGCAGCCGGCACCAGAAATGCGCAAGGAGAATCTCACACCAGGGCAAAAGCCTGTGGGCGAGTGAAGGCCGCGGAGTCGCGTGCCTTGCTCGTGTCGGCAGGAAGGCGTCGCAAGATGCCGGCCGGTGTGTAGGCCGCGAAGCGGTGAGTCAGCGCGCAAGCGCAGGCTCGCTGCAGGACGGACAGTCAGAACGCATTGCTTCCATGCGTCGGGCTGATCGATTGGAATCGCTAAAGGCGGGGAAGTTGGGCCTGGCCGGGGGAACCGGCAGCCGACCGTGGTGGGTCGGGTAAAGGGGAAGCCAGCACGGGGGTGCGGATTCCGTGAGTGCGGCGCGGTTGCCGGCGGGGAAACCTGCGTCGAGGACGTGCGCGCTGCGCAACCAATACTCGGAGTCACGGTGCAGACGCGCATCAATCTCAAGCCGATCCTGGCGAACTACTCGCTGCCGGAACGGTTCAAGTCGGAATTCGCGGTCTTGGCGGGCGAGAACCTGCACAAGCCGCACAGCCAGACCCGCGTCAGCGGTCGCGCGCTGTCGTCGATCTCGCAGAAACAGCGCGCGCAGATGTTGCTCAGTCTCGCAGTGGAGCTGCGTGAGGGCGGCTTCACCATCATGTCGCCCTACAACCTGGCGGAGAAGCACCTGCGATGGTTGGTGCAGCGTTGGGTGACAGAACGAAACCTCGCGGTGGGCAGCGTTGAACTGCGCCTCTCACACCTGCGCGCGCTGTGCTCGTGGATGGGCAAGACCAACATGGTGGGCGGCATCGATGACTACGTGGAGAGGCCGGCAGGCTACACGCGCAGCTACGCCGCCGAGACCGACCGTTCTTGGGACGGCAACAACATCGACGCGCTAGCCAAGATCGAGGAGATCGCCCAGACGGATGCCCACGTCGCAATTCAACTGAAGCTTGAGGCAGCGTTCGGGTTGCGCGCGAAGGAAAGCTGGCGACTGCGCCCAGCGCGCGACCTACTTCCATCGGGCTATCTGCACGTGCAGGACGGCACCAAGGGAGGCCGGCCGCGACAGGTGCTGATCGAGTTCGATTGGCAGTACGACCTGCTTGCGGAGGCGGCTGAGTTGGCCGCGTGCACGAATCCCGAACGGGGCTCCCTGATCCCGGCGACCTATACGCAGGTGCAGTGGCGCAGGCGCTTCTATACCGTGCTGGAAAAGCACGCCGTGACCAAGCGCGGCGACGGTGTCACCGCCCACGGTCTACGACACCAGTTCCTGCAGCAGATGTACCAACGGCTGACCGGTGAGCAAGCGGCCATCAAGGGGGGCGCACGCGTTCTCGACCGTGAAGCGCACAAGGACGCCATGACGCGGGTGGTGGAAGCCGCCGGCCACAGCCGCAAGGAGAAGGCCAACGCCTACCTGTCGACGCATTCCGCGATCGCAGCCCGGAGCCGGCCCGTCGTCACACGTGAGATGGCCGTCGCGGCGGTTGCCGCGGCCAATGGGGTCAAGCTGAAGGCGGCAGAGGCCCTGGGCATTTCGCGCCCCGCACTGTATCGCCTGCTTGCCAAGCCCGCCGAGGCGGGTACTGCGGCCGGCCATCGGCACTTCACGGGATGAGGTCGTGCGATGACTGAAGATGACGCAATGGCCGATGGCGATTGGGATACCTACCTGTTTCCAGAGCCAGAGCTGCGGGCGTGCACAGACGAAGAACTGTACACACTCATCCGAGAGAACCTGCCAAACGCGACCGCGGAGACTGACGGCACCGACCTGTTGACGGACGTGGCCATCGATCACGCTCAAGACCTGATCGAGCAGGCCCGCGATTTGCTGCTGGCTCGTGGGGCTGCTATCTCGCCGCAATGGCGCGCAGCGCTCCGCTTCCTGCGGTGGCCGCTGAGCCCAGCGGAAGTCACGGCCAACCAAGCTCGGCGGCTTCGCGAGATCGAGGAGGATCGGCTTCGGCGGGCGCACGCCGCGAAACTCGGGGTGGACATCCTCCAGGCAATTCGGACGGTGATGGACGGCGGCCGGCTACCGCTCTCCCTCTCGTTAGAGGGGGTGACTGTCAGCATTGGCTGGGGCCTGCGGACATCGGATGGTGAGCGCAGGAGCATCAGCCCCAGTGGGGCCGAAGTTGTGCGTATGCGGGACGCACTTGCCGCAGCGGGGTGCTGCCACTGTCAGATCCACGGCGCGTCCCAAGATGGGATTCCATTCGAGGAGGCGCCTACGCCGGAGTGGTCTCTCAACTTCAGTGTGCCGACGAATCGTGCCGGGTGGGATCTGCTGAAGCAATGGTGGAAGGAAGGGCGGTTCAGCCACGCGCCACACGTCTGGATGTACCGGCCAGAACTTGGCGACCCCGAGTTCTTCTGGCACTGGCCACTCGATGCGTGTTGGCCGGGCAGCGCACCTGCGTGGCGGCGCCTGTATGGGCATCTTGGTTACGTCGACCTCCCTTGGGTGCGCTTTCATCGTCGGGTGCACGGCAATTGCTGGGAGCGCGACGAAGTGAGAGTGGAATGGGCTGCAGGAGAGCTCCGGTACATCGAGTGCGCCGAAGAGGCTGACCGAGAGGCTCAGCGGTTGATCACGTCGGGCGAGATACTCGCCTACAAGATCTCGGCCAGAGCTGCTATGGACGCACATGCCGGTGCCGGTGCCGGTGCCGGCCCGGCCCCGGTTGTGCGATCGCGACTCGCAGAGCTGCTCGCCCGGGTTTGCGGAATGCTTGGGCGTTCGTGCTCATCGGGCGCGGCCGACCCAACGAAGAACTGATCGCGCGCTAGACGCGTTCAGGACAAATAACGCAAAAGCCGCCAACGGTGTGGCGGCTTTTGCGGGATTGGTCGGCGGGTTAGAACGGCGGGCTGGTCCCGGCGATGTAGGAAAGGTACAGCGCGACGGCCACAGCGATCAGCCAGAAGCTGACACGACGGCCCAGGGTTTGGGGAGATCCGTACGGTTGTTGGGCTTTCATGGGATGCCTCCATTTAGATTCCATCTTAGCGAACGGCGGCGCTGATTGCGCGGGCCAGCCGCCATACGTTGGGAACGCGGGCCACGGCAGTCGGTCCGACATCTTCCACCTCCGCTGCCGGCGCGCGGCTCAAGAGATCGTTGAGGGTGGTCTGCCGACCAGCCTTCTCGTGCGGATGCGGGGTGGGCGGCGGCAACTCCATCGCCTGATCGCGCGTCGCGGCCGGCAGCCGGGGGAACGGGTCGACGCCGGTGAATTGTGCGAGTTTGGCGATGCTGACCACCGCATATTTCGGCGTGGCATCGTTGGGTGCGATGTAGGCTGCTGCGCCGACGCCCGGGACGTAGATCGCTTTCCACAGATAGTCGGGTACCCGTACATGTTCGTTGAGGTAACGGGCCTTGCCGTCCGTGAATGCTGGGCCGGTCACCACGTAGGCTTCGCCGGTCTGCCGTACCAGGCGGCGGGTCGACGTCTCCAGGTGGCTCCACATGCGGCGGTTGCTGACCGAGTTCTGCGGGACGACGTTGGCCAAGCTGAAACTTTCCTGTTGCGATGCCAGGTCGCCGAAGTCCCCGCTTGGCGACATGTGGCCACGGTCAATCTGGACGTGCGAGCTACCGTGGTAGTCCTGCAGGGTGGCGCGGGCGGTTGCCGGCAAAGACGTCTCTTCGAAGAAATCGCTTTCGCGCGGCAGCTCACGCGCCTGGTTCACCGCCTGCGCGGTCAGGTGTTCGGCTGACCACAGCGGTGTCCGGGTCGCCGAGGACACGAGCACCGCGTAGGCGCGGTAGCAGAGCAGGTGGCTGGCGCCAGCGTGCTTGCTGGACAGCACCTTCGGTTGCGCGCCGTCCGCGACCGATGCGCCGCAGTGATCGGGAGAGGCGCCGGCGACCTGGAGGAATGCAGAGAGGGCAACGAAGAGCAGGGTTTTTTTGAGCACGGCAGTTGGGATCCGGGTTGACCTAGATCCATCGTGCCTTGTAACGGGCAATGTCAAGTACCCGAAAGCGAGAGCTTCTGCGGGCCGATTTGCGTGAAGGGTTTGGGAGTGCTGGGCACGGAACGAGATCCGGCCGGCCAAAGCATGGCCGTTACCGCACGGTCATCTACCGCGCGTCGACGCCATCGTCAGTTGGAAGGTCAGCGCCTCGCCGATCGCGCGATCATGGTGGCGAGGGGCGCTAGTCGAGCTGAGGCTCCAGGGCATCCACCGCACGCGCGACGAATACGTCCATGCGCGCGAAGGCATTTTCTTCGCCTTCAACCAGTTCGGCGTCGAACGCGTCGAGTGGTTCGAAGCGGATCCAGGGACGGCCATCGACGTAGATGACCTTGGCCAATCGCACGAGCTTGCGATACCGGCCGGCGTCTTCAAGGACGGTGGCCATTGGTACTTCCGCGGCGGCGGGGGAAGCGGGCCTGCTGAGCTGGGCGGCCATTGCCGCGAATATCGGTCCGCGGGTTTCCCAATCCATGGCATTGCGGGCGATCGCGTCCAGCAGCATTGGGATGTCCACCGGCGTCAATTGGCGACGCGCGATCGAGGCCAGCTCGTGTTGATCGGTTGGGCGATACTCGACGCGTCGGTTCCAGATCAAAGCCAGCTCGTCGTAGGCCGCTTCTTTGGAGGTTCCGATTTGCACGGGCGGCGTGCCAATGCCGCACTGTGTACACACAATGACGGCCTCCTTTCGGCCAGCGAAGAACCTGGCCCGTCCGCCGCAGTGACCACAGCCGATCAGATCGTCAAACATACCGTTGGGTCTCGATGATTGGATTTTAAGTCCGGATTATGCCTGTCGCCGAGTTTGTTGAACCACCACTGCAGACGGGTTTATGTTGCAGCGGCTCCAAAATATGCGTGAGACGTCGCCAAAATCCTGATGGCGGCGCTTTCCATGAAGCCTTGGATGATGGCTTCAGCCTCGGCGCGGGCGCGGCCGAACGCCCAGAACTCGTGCAGCCAGTGGCCTCCTGGGCTGTCTGGCCCCTGCTGGAGGCCGATGGACAGGGCGCCGCGCACGGCGATGATCGTTTCAGGGTGGGGAAATTCGGAGGAGAGATCTGCTGGGGGCATGTACTACGTTATTTGGTAAAGGCCAACTTCCTCACTGCGCTTTTGAGGAATGGCTGGAGATAATGCGGAGAATAGCTGGGCGGCACCAGAATGTATGTTCATTGTGCGTGCCGATTGTTGCTGTTGTGCGGGATCAAGTCAGCGAGGCGACGTGGACGGCGCCGCGGGTTTGAGCAACTGGTCGAGCATCCGGCAGCGAAGCTCGCAGGCTGCTTTGCCCCAGGCGCTACCGCTCTACCTGTGGCGTTCGGCGAAGGGAAGGCCGGTCGTCGGGCTGCGACCACTGAAGATGCTGCGGAGGTTGACGTGCTCACGCATGGCCGCCGCCGCCCACCGGGGCGCTGGCATGTGGCTGGCCGGGAAGGCTGGGCCACATGCTGCTATCCGCTCCGGAAATGTTCGTGTGCCAGTTGGCGAGTGCCGCAGCGGTCGTGATCGTGTGATGCAGCGCCTTGTCAACGTTGCCGGCCTGCAGGTACATCATGGAGCGGGTTTCGAGGTGGCCAACGAGAAAGACCCAGTCCGCTGGCGACTTGTCGGCGTCCTTGGCAGTTCCCCAACGCTGGCGCTGGTGGGCGGCTTCTTGCACGACCCCGCGGGCAAAGTCATGCAGCTCGGGGCTGTTGAGCAGTTGCTCTGCATTCAGTGCCCGGGCTCGCCAGTGGTCGAGCTCTGCGATCTGAGGGCGCGTGATGTCGAGAGAATGGCGCAGTGCATGCCAAACATGCGAATCCAGAGATCCCCGCTTGTGCGCGTAGACCGACTGGGCGAGCACCTTGCGATCCGAAGTGCAGCGGCGCAGTGTCACCCAGGTGGAGCCGTCGTCATCGGCCACACTGATTTCCCAGCCGGGAGGTAGCCATGGCGCGGCATTGTTGGATTTCTGGCATGCCCGGCAGGGAACCTTGCCTTTGTACACCGTCAGCTCGCTACCGAAGCCGTGGCAACTCGCACATGGCGCCTCGGGCATTGCCGTTGCCGCCGGCGTGGTGGTCGATTCCCCTTGTGGCCAGCCAAGAGCCTTCTGAGCCCGGTCAAAGGCGGGGCGGACGGTATCCGGAATGCCGTCTTCCTGGCCCGCCCACCATTGCACTGAAAGAACGAGGTCGGCAAGCAGCGTCATGGCTTCGTGTTGAGTTGTTGCCGGGGAAGCGTTCTCATTCGTCTGCTGCATCGTTGACCTCCGTCGTCGTTGCTGTGCTGTGTGGAGCGGCCTTGCCATTGCCTCGTTGGTAGCCTGGACACCCACCGCCCGAATAGTCGAAGCCGGAGCAACCATCGGTTGCGTGTGGGCACAGCGCGGCGCCGCATTCCTTGCTCATCGGGAGTACCTTGTGGCCCCTTGCCTTGTCGATCGTCAGCTTGGTGCGCGCCTCGGCTGGCGTGAGCGAGCGCCCGGTGGCATCACGGAAGAGGCCAATGTAGTCGTCCGGGTACGTGCTGCTCCGCACGAAGCCCTCGATGTCCAGGTGTATATGGAACCCCCACATCAGCGTGGGCCCTCGTCTGCGTCAATCGACGCAGCACCGGGCGTATCGCGCAAAACTGTGTGGCCATCGGCGTCAGCGTTGGCCGTGCCGACTCCGTCAGCGCACAATCGCAGCTCCTGGGGTCCTGGGTAGAACTCGACCACGTCGTAGCCATGCTCCTTCCAGTCGTCGGCGATCGCCTTGCTGTCGGTGATGGGCACGCACACAGCGGGATGCGTCGTTTTCCAGATCGCGGGCCGTGACGTGTCCGGCCGGCCCTTGTCGGCCAGCTCGTCATCCACCGCCGTTGGCCCCAGCCACTGAGAGCCCTCGCCGGGGCACTCGACGTCCCAGGCGAGCAGTCCGTCCTTGTAGGGCACAACGGCGACCTCTGCGTCGTGACCACCGAAGAACTGCTGCAGGCTCTCGGCCTGGCGGAGGGTGATGAGCAGCATGGGGCGCCGCGCCGGTGTAATGCCCGCAGTTTGATGATCGCGGATTCGCTGCAGCACAGCGCGGGTGCGGGGTCCGCAATGGCCTTCGTCGAGACACCAGTCGATCTCGGCAGCCAGCGCGGCATTGTCAACCTCCAGCGTCGCCGGAACGACAGGGGCGCCACTCAACGCCGGTGGCCACGGCTCCGGCATTAGGTGCGTGACGTTGCGTGCCGGCTCGGTACCGGGCTCGCCGTTGCGGTCCGGATCAAGCTCGTAGAAGTCGGTGGCCTTCAAGGTATGGAACCGCTGGCCACCGTACAAGGGGTACACCTCGACTTCACAGCCACGGCCTCGGAAATGCTTCGCGGTGTCGTCTGCTTCACTGCGCGTGCGTACCAGCAATACTTTGTATCCGCTCACAGCCACGTCGAACGCCCTCGGCTCGCCCTGCTGTAGGTCGGAGTGGTGGGGGCAATCATCGTTCGTGCACTGAAACTCCTCGCCCATCTCGGCCAGTGCGCTTTCGATCGTCGGATATGCCGCTGTGTCCCAGCAGCCCGGGTAGTGGATCGCCGCCGCCAGACTACTGCCCAGGACTTTGCGGACGGCGGCCAATGCTCCGTTCCAGCCTTCGTTGTGGTGCTCGGTTGCAAGATAGGCTTCCGTGCCGCTCCTATGCGGGTTGTGATGTTTTTCGCTCAGCATTGCGCTTGTTCGCTGTGGTTTTCTTGAGGTCCGGCCGAACGGCTGGTCCCCATTCTGAAATGGGCTGTCAGGAGGCAAGGCACCGCAACCGTCCTCATGGACAAACAGCTCGTGAACGCCGCGCAGCGCGTCCATGACGCCTTTCGCATGCGCATCGGACAAGGCGATGGCGCCAGCTGGCGCCTCTTCCTCGGCTGCGCGCCTCTCGCGGTCCACAAGGTCCAGCATGGACAGGCGACGTATCACATCGTGGCCGTCAATCTGGCCGACGACCCTGATGGCGGCCAACATGTTGCGAAGGGTGGAGGGTTCACCGGCACCGGCACAGTCCGCGGGAACTGCTGCCGCGGGTGGCATGCTGGCTTGCGGGGCGTCGGCACGCCGCCATTTGTCGAACTCTCGAAGGAAGACCGTGTCGGCGAGCAGGCCAGCGATTGCGTTGGCAATCAGCCCGCGTTCCCGTGGAGTCGGGACATGGGACCCCAGCGTGCCGTGTAGCTGGTATCCGGACACAAACTGGTCGACCACCGCTTGCACCGGCGCGTACGCTGGTTCCTGTCGGTCAGCATCATCTACGGCGGTCACCGCATTCAGCGCGGAGTGGTAGCCGCAACGAAAGCCTGGCACAACGAGTGCGCCATCTGGCACGCATTCGACGCAAGCATGATCGAGGGTGCGGTCTCTGCTGAGCAGAATCCATTTCGCCATGGTGAGCGTGGCGTTCGCGCGGGCGCGGCCATCGGGACCGCATGCGACTGCAGGGCTGGAGGATGCGGAGGTGTTCATCGTCAATTGTGTGCGAGGCGGCTGGCCTCGGGTGGCAATGGATTCAGATCAGCGTAGCCAGCCCAGTACAAAGTCAAGGGATGGCACCAGCCGCTCGGTGGTCATGCCGTCGCGAGTTGCGCGTCAAGCGTGTCGAGTGCCGGAACAGGCAAACGTGGCGAGCCAGTGGTCGGCCCAGCGCGAGGGCGTTCGGTCGACGCGTCGAAGGCCGCCGATTTGTCGCGCGTCAGAAGCTCCCCCAAACGAGAGGGAAGTTCTGCCAACACGAACGCGCATAGGTTCGTGTCTTGATCATCCAATGCACTGGCCGCGCGGCGCCGACCGTCGGTGCCGGCGTTCGAGCGCCGGCAATGTCGATCCCCAGCGCCAGCCATCCGAGCCAGTAGCGGCTGCGCTTCGGAGGGAACCGGTGCGGCGCGATCCTGCACCACCTGGAGCACCCGCAGAAGGTCTGACGCTTGCTCACGTGCGCGTTCCAAGTCAGTGAGGTAGGCCCGCAGGTGGGCAATTTCAGCGTCGAATTCCTTCAATTCCTGGTAGCGGATCTGACTGAGATACGCCGTAAGCGCGTATTGGAGGATCGACAGCGACTCACGGGTTTGCTTGCGGGGAAACACCGCAAGGAATTTGCGCCCGCGGTGGAATTCCGCGATGACGTCGGAGGTCATGAATGCGGGGAGCCTGACCTGAAGCGAACGAACAACCGACCGAGAGACGGCCGGCACCAATATGCCGACCTGCGCGGCGAGATAGGCCGTGCGAATACGCTGCGCAGCACAGAGCTGTGAGTGCACCCGGTCGGCACGACGGCTCAGTGCCGACAGCGCCTTGGCCAGCGTGCTTTGCGCTGCGTCGATCAATTGCTCTGCCATTCCATCCTCCGATGTCGTGTACGCCCGGGAGTCAGTCGTTCAGGCCACCTGCAGGTCGCCGGCGGCCAGCGCTGGCACGCGTGTCACCATGAAGCGGCGCACCGCGCGCAACCCCTGAGCCGAGTAGAAGGCCTCATTGGCCACGGATATCGGAAGCGCAATTACGTAGCAGGGATTGCCGTTGGCAAACTGGATCTGGGTCGACCCGTTGGGCAGCGCCACGTTGTGCTCGCGCCCACGCAAAAAGACGACTGCCACGGTGGGTTTGCCGGGCTCCTGAAACAGTGCATAGGTGGGTTGAGTCGCCAGCACATCGGCCGGCAGGCCCGGCTCCTCGGGATCGCCTGGGAGGAAAACGCGCCGCTCGTCGGACCAGACGTAGATGCGAAGCGCGCCGGCGTGGCGCATGCCGTCGGGTGCCGCGCCGTTCCACCAATCGCATAGAACGCGCACGGCCGGGTCAGCCTCGTAGTCGCTGCCACGACTGGGCATCTCGCCGCCGGCGGCTGTGAGTGCCTTCACCAGTGCGTCATAGTCACCCGTGACCGTCTGGTTGTCGCAGGCCTGCTCGAGGTCAGCGCGCCGGCGCTTCTTGGCCAGTGAGACCGGAATGCCGTGGAAATCAGCCAGGCTCGTCAGGTTGATGCGCTCGACGATGGGCCGATCTGCATTCCAGATGCCGGACAGCCATTCGTCCGTGCGATACAGCAAAACGAATTTTTGGCCTGCATCCGTTTGCGGAGTGGCCGCGAGCGCCTGTTCGAGGTCGCTTGCCGCAATCTCTGACTCCTTGAACCAGCCCAGGAACGCATCGTCGGGCTGCATGAGCATCAAGAGATCCAGGATCAGCCCTACCTCTTCCGGGTCGCAATAGAGCGACGCAAAACGAAGAGCATTGCTTTCGAGGTTGGGCGAGCGCATGACGACCCCGTACACGCTCTTGTCGTCCCGCTCGCTCAGCACCAGCACCGGCCAGTTCGAGAGGCTGTCCTTGGCAGTCAGGCCCCACTTGACCGGCCAGCTGTCCTTGAGCACGTCGTGCTCTGCAAGGTGCAATTCGGCGGACCGGAAAGGCGATTGGGCCAGCAGCTCGCGCACGATGTCGTCGGGCTCGGCAGCGAACGTGCCGGTAATCGGAACCGGGCGCGCCAATGCATAGTGGACCGTCGCGCTTTTGACATCGCTGTCGTTCGGAACAACGGCCACGTAACGGAACAGGCGTGCGGTGCCGGTCACCCTGTCATGCTGGTCAAACAGCCAATCACGAATTGCCAAGCATTGCGTGTCTTGCATGGGGGGTTCCTTGTTGACGATGTTACCGGTCATCGCCGGCGACTTGAGTGAGCTGAGCGGGGCGCCTGGTTGCATGCGTGCGCCATCGGCAGAGCGGTTCAGTGGAGTCTTCATCACCGGTCTCGATGTGTCGGCGGGAGGCGGGTGTCCGCTACGGGGTGTTTGTTCGGGTTCCATTCGACCAACCGGATACCGTTGGTCGCGTAGTACTCGCGCTTTTCCTGCATCCGCCGGTCGTACTCGCGGTTGCCGGTCATGCCGAGCACTTCGATAACGGTGCGCTGGTCGACATCCTTTAACTCGAAGTCCGGGTGGACTGCGGCGGCGCCCACATGGCGCAGTGGCTTCTCGAACCTGCGCTGCAGGCGAATCAGGTGGTCGGCCATGACTGCCTCGTGCGACGAGTCGCATGGCAGGAAGGACGAGTTGGTCAACATGGCTGCCATGTCGGCGACGTGCAAGTAGCCATTGGCGGTCTTCTCGACGGCCAGGACCGCCACGCTCCGCAAATCCTTGCGGCCGAGACCGGCCAGCGCAGTCGCGTAGGAGCGTGAGACCTTCTGAAACAGCGCATTGGACATGAAATACCGCTGGTGGCTTTGGCGCAGCACCAGCATGCCGCCGTGAGCGCTCGGTTTGAACTCGCCGACCTCGCCGATGATCAGCCCCCGGTGCGTCGTGGTGCCAGCAGTGGTCAGCCGCGCGACGAATGCATCGAACTCGGCAAGGATCTCGGCCTTATGTTCCGGGTCCCACCTGCGCATGATGTGCAGCACATCGGCTGCCGGGCGGCCGTTGATTTTCGCGTCGGCGAACTCGGCACTGAGCATGGACCAGCATGCATTCCAACCGCGGTATCCCTGATCGGCCCACGCGTGCAATCCAGCCGCCTCCCAGGCGTATTCGAGAAATGCGAGGAGAGGTGCCGATCGGCGATGCGCTCGCGGCGCACTGGAGGCCTGGGGTGATCGCGGGCCAGGCTGGCCGGTGCCGGGCTGTGTAACCTCCAAGGACAGATCAAGCTGAATGAGGTGCTTGCCGTTCCGGGTTTGGAATGGGCCCTTGGTTCTTGCCGTCGCCGTGGCGTGGCCTTTGCGTTCCTGAAACGGGCACCCCTGACGATGCTTGTAGTTGGCATCTGGCCAGCGCGCCAGGATGAACGCCGACCGGAGGCGCCGGATGACGAGCTTCGGCCGAGGGGCATGCTCTGTGCAGCCGCACTCGGCGAACCCTTGAATTCGCTTGGCGCGCTCGAGCTGGGTTGTGTAGCGGCCCGGGTTCTCCAGCACCTCAGCAAGGTCGAAGTCGGACGGGCCGATCCGGATCTTGATCATGGTGTGCCCCTTTACACCCCGGCATCCCGGAACATTCTGTGCATGTCAACTTGGATGGCAGTGATGTCCAGGTTGCGCTTGGCGCGCGTGAGTGCGACATAGAGGAGGCGCTTCTCTTCCGTGTCCATCGTGTACTTGCCGTCGTCGTCCGTCTTGAACCTGAAGTCGCCGGCAATGCGGACCGAGTCGTACTCAAGGCCCTTGACCTGATGGATGGTCGAGACCACGTAATCGGCTTCGGACTCTGGGCTGACAGTGCTAAGCAGCTGGCGGACGTAGGGGATGCCTTCATCGTCGATCAGCTTGACGAACGGCTTCAGGTCTCGCCCGGCAAACGAGTCGGCGTAGTCCTGCACCTCCGACCAGTTGGCGAACAGGGATAGCGCGGTCGGATAGTCGGTCCGCTGGCCGCACATCAGCCGTTCGGCGCCGTCCAGGAAGGCCATGATGTCGCGGATATTGGCGCGGATCGCGACCTTTTCGCCGCGTTGGAGACCATCGGCGACATAGGACAGCACCGTTGCATTCTTGCGGCAAAGCACGGCGTTGACCTTCAGCTCGCTCGGCGAGATGTCCTTGTGGATACGCGATGCAATGCTGGCCTGGCCCCTGACGGGCACTTCCTCGTCCATCGTGCGCAGGATGCGGGTCGCCAGCGCAGCGATCGGCTCGCCAAAGCGGAAGGACAGCGTCAGCGCACGCTTCTGCGCCTTGATGTGGTCCATCGCGTTGACGGCACCGCGCCACTCGTAGATCTGTTGGTACGGGTCGCCGACATAGATCACCTGGGCCGATTGGCGTCGAAGCACCGAAAGCATCAGGCCGTTTGCGTCTTGCGACTCATCGAATAGGATGTAGTCGGCAGGGATGGTCGGCCGGCTCAACTGCCACAGCTTGACGTACACGTCGTGGGAGATAGCGCCCGGGGATTGGGGGTTTTGTGATTCCTCCCAGAGCTTGACGACCGAAGGCAGCAGCGCATGGCGTAGCGCTTCAGCCGCTTGCTCGGTGATCAGCGGATCGACCGGGATGTGCCAATCGAGCGGCGTCGGCTTGGCAGAGCCACAGAACCTGGCCAAGCCGTCTCGCACCATCCGGCCAAGCTTGGCGGAGGTCAGTTCAAGGTTCTTCCCGATCGTTGTCGGGACCTTGATAGGCTGTAGGCCGAATCGCTCTGCGAGGAGGTAGTTGGGCTCCAACGGATTACGGAGCTTCCGGGTGATGTCGGCCGATACGGATCTGTATGCCTGGGAGTTGACCGTTCCGCACCGCACGGACAAAGGGAACTTGCGCTTGGCCTCCTCCGCAATGAGGCGATTGAAGGCCAAATAGACACCACGAGCCCGCCCTTTGGCGGTCGAGACGAGGCCTAGGGTGGAGGTCTTGCCGGCGCCCGCACGAGCGTCAACCTTCAACGGTTCGCCATCCAAGGACGCATCAACGACAGCGGTTTGCTCTTCGGTAGGCTGCATGTCAGGCGAGGGTCAGTTGTGTGTCAACGAGAGACGCGCGAAACGCCGCATCCCTCTCCCGGATCGCCGCACGGCGGCGCTCGCCCTCGCCGGTTTGCTGCTCAACTACATAGATGAAGTTGTTGGGAGTGGTGGGGCCACGCCATGCTCGCCACGCTTCCTGGATGTGGGCACGAACGGCCGCCGGTTGGGCGAAGTACATGCTGCGACCTTTGCGCCAGTGTTTGGCCTGGAGCGCGCGCATACGCAGCTCCAGACTGTCGGAACGACGCTGGCGCAGGGCGATTTCGTCAGCGACGGTGCGTTGTGACTCGGCTATGTGCTCGGGAAACAGGGGATAGCGCGCACGCTCGCGGGCCTGCTTGCGAGCGAAAGCGGCCTCGCGGCGCGAGGTAAAATCGATCGGGTAGTAACGGAGATAACGTGTGAAGCGCATGTCGGAAAACCATCGGGATATGGTTCCAAGTTACCGGCATGGCTGCGAAGTCAATGGCGCCGGTTGAGCGAACTGGCCGGTACGATTTTGGGGCGGGCAACGACGATCGAATCAAGCAAAAGCTCGATATTCGCGTGGGCTTTCGCCGCATTCCCACACCACAGCACACGACATGCGAGAAGTTGAAATAGGCGGCCGCCCAAAGGCCGAACCCTGCTCCCAGTTTGGGGAGGCTGAAGACCAGGCACTGGCCAGCATTGAGGCGCAGGCCTTCGCGCGCATGCTGGATCGCGTCTTCTGGTTCCCGGAGCCGCATGTGCTGCGGTTCGAGGCGCGCGTGCATTCGGATTCGCAAGGCATACACCACACTGTGGTGGGGGTTGTTGGGCACGGCGGCGAAGCGTGGTTCAGCGAGGACCTCATTCCAGCTCGTTGGGACTATGTGGCGTTCAAGGAGATTGGCTGGAGCGTCTCCAAGCTACTACGCAACAAGCTCATCGCTGACGGCGTGCTTCGTGAGGACGCACCGGGCCTGCTGGCGGGGTTGATGCCAGACTTCTCAGGGATGCAAGAACCAGAGGAGAAGGACCACTATCGCTGGGCCGTCGTCAATCGCTTGCGGAGCGCTGCAATGACGCGGCCGATGCCAGGAAGGTGGTAGCGGGCTGGGCGCGCGTGCGCGCAGCTGCTGGAAAATGCAGAGCAACTGCGATATTCTGAAACGGTTTGCCGCGTCTACGACGCATCGATTTTGACCGCCATCTGGGCGGCCTACATCTTGTTTCCCCCACAGCTGTAGGGTCCGGTTTCATCTCCGACACTGCACGTGTCGGCCTATCGTTCGCATTCTGCGGCCGGTCTTTCCCTTGAACACCTGAGCGAACTTCGCTACGTCGCGGTGTGCCTACGCACGCCGATTCGTTAGCGCTGGTCGGTCAGGTCGTTCCATCTTCTTCCCCGCTGGGAGCCGTCCCAGCAGGGACGTCTCTCGTCCATTTTCTGGAGACGTTCCATGTTCAACGCCGTTATTCAGCGTTTCAAAGAAGCACAGCTCAAAGCCTTCGAAAGCTACCTGGTGGTGGCTCGTTTCGAACAGGAGGCCTTGCCAATCCTCGATCCATCGTTGCGTGCAACGCGGATCAGGAAAGAAGCTGAGGTAACACACGAGTTCGAGCTGTTCTGTGTGCGAATTGCACGTGCTGTTGTGGAGACTGTGCGCAGCAATGCTTCGACTAGTGTGGCATCGACTATCGATGTGGAATCGGAACTCCGGGTCGCTGAAGCCGACATCAAAGCCGCTCTGGCTATTGGCGCGGTCCCCGACATGGATGCCTTTTGCGCATCGCTGAACCAGCGCTTCAATGTGCGAGTTGGGGCTCTGCAATGAGCAGGGCAGCACAACGCCGGCACCTGGAGACCGCCGACGAACACCAAAAGGCCTTGGTCGATTTGATCAAGGCCTTCGGGTACCGTCACCGCGCAAGCGATGTGTTCTCCGACTTCGTTGAGATGTCCGCACTGAGCCTCAGCAATGCGGTCGATCTCGCTCAGCGAGACGGCCGAGAGGCTCGGTACATGGAGATCGTCAAGAAGTACACCAAAGAAGAAGTGGACCAGTTCCCGAAGATGCTTGGCCACCTCGTGCTCACTTACGAGCGCCGGATGACTGATGTCCTTCCCGGGTCGCCGGCGCCGGTCAGAGTCGCCGGTGGCTTTGGCGATGTGCTTGGTCACACCTACATGCTGCTTGAGCTGGGCAACGATAGGGCGGGGCAGTTTTTCACGCCCTATTCGGTATCCAGCATGATGGCTGCGATGCAGGTCAATGACCATGATCCGGACGTCGCGGAACATGGCTTCATCACCGTGATGGAGCCAACCTGCGGCGCTGGTGGCATGGTGATCGCAATGGCGGAGGCTATGCATCAGGCGGGCCACAACTACCAGACGGCCATGCATGCAACGTGCATCGATATCGATCCACGGTGCGTACACATGACGTATGTGCAGCTGGCCTTGCTCCATATCCCTGCGGTTGTCATCCTTGGCAACTCATTGATGCTTGAGGAGCGCGAGGTTTGGTACACACCAGCGCACGTGCTTGGCGGGTGGAACCGGAAACTGGCTGCGCGTGAGCGTAGCCAGGAAACCTCCCCGCCCGTTGATTCCGAACGCAATTTCGTGCCCGCAGAAATGGGTACGGTCCTGTCGATTCTGGAGGCGATTGAACCGCCGCAAGCGCCGGCCATCATTGAAGCGGTGCCGCAACAGCACGCTGAAATTGCCCGGCAACGTGAGCAATTGTCGTTGTTCTAGGTTGGCCACTGGCCGGCCTCGCGCAAGAGCGGGTCCCCATCTGCGGAGGGGGATCCGCTGTCTGGCACCGCAGACGTGTTTCCGGTATTCTCAAAGCTCACTCCGCGTCTTTGACGCATCGATCTCCTGATCGCAGGACGCGCAGCGTCTCGCGGTTGTCCGAGGGCCAGCGGTTCGGTGGCCCTCGCTTTCATTTTCCATCCCATCGGGAACCTGTTCCCGGTGCGGCAACGGGTTCCCCTTTTCCATCCCTGGAGAACCCACAAATGCAAGAAAACCAACAGAGCGTCACCGTCAAACTCGGCCAAATCCGGCCGGGCAAGAACCCCCGGAAGTACTTCGATCCCGCGAAAATGGCGGAGATCACGGAGTCCATCCGTGAGGATGGCGTAATTCAACCTGTACTGGTGCGCCCTCTTGAGGACGGCACCTACGAACTGGTCGCTGGCGAGCGCCGGTACCGTGGGGCGAAAGCTGCCTGCGGTGACGATTACGACATGCCCGTTGTCATCCGTGAGATGACGGAAGGGGAAGCGCGCCGGCTGGCGCTCATCGAGAACGTTCAGCGCGCCGACATGGCGCCGTCTGAAGAAGCCGTTGCGGCCGCGGACATCGTTGGGGACCTGAAAGGTGACCGCGATGAAGCTGCCCGCCAACTCGGCTGGCCGCGATCGACCCTCGACCGCCGGCTGGCGCTAATGAACTGCAGTCCTGCGGTGCTGGACGCGCTGAACACGCGTTCCATCCAGCTTGGGCATGCCGAGCTGCTTGCGACCCTGACGAAGGAAAAGCAGGACCTGTTCTTGCCGATCATTCTGCAAGAGAAAAAGACGGTGGCGGACCTCAAGAAGGCCATCGAACAAGCTGCCTGCAACCTGAAGGACGCGATCTTCGACAAGAGCGAGTGTGCGACATGCGCGCACAACTCGGAATTGCAGTCGGTGATGTTTTCCGAGGCGATTTCCTCCGGTAGCTGTACCAACCCGACCTGCTACAAGGGCAAGACCGAGACGCAGCTGGAAGGTATCTCGTACGGCCTGAAGGACGAATACCCGGTTATCCGTATCGTCCGCGCTGGCGACAACCACACGCGCGTGCAATTGCAGGTGGAGGGACCGACGGGAGTCGGTGCCGAACAGGCGAAAGCATGTCACGGCTGCCAGAATTTCGGCGCCGCGGTGAGTGGTCTGCCGGACAGCCTGGGCAAGGTCTTCCGTGGTCAGTGTTTTGATCCGTCCTGCAATGCCAAGAAGGTTGCAGCGAGGATCAAGGCCGAGCGCGCTGAAGCGCCGTCTACTGTTAAGGGCCCCAAAGCCGCGCCGGCCAAGGAGGGCGCGGACAAGGGCGGAAAGGCCGAACACGCGGCCACGTCGATTGCCGAGTCGGACAAGGTGAAGACCTACCGACAAGGGGTGTGGCGCAAGGCGCTACGCCGGGAGGTGGCGGCCAACGAAGCAACGGCCAACCACTATCTCCTCGCACTTTCGCTGTCCGGTCATGCACGCACCATCACCAGCGACAAGATGGGGACGCTCTTTGAACGGATCGCGGACGAGACCAGCTCTCCCACCGATCTCTCGAAGAACCTTATCTCTGTGGCCGGCCTGGCTACTGACAAGCGGCTCAATCTGACGATCTCGCTCGCGCTTGCCGCGATCGAAGGAATCGATGTGCCTGTCTTGACGTCGCTCTGCAAGTACCACGCGCTCGACCTGACCAAGCACTGGAACCTTCAGAAATCCAAGGATTTTCTGGAACTCCTGACCAAATCGGAGTTGAAGGCTCTCGCCGACGAGCTGGGCATGCGCAACGCGCTCGGCGATCGCTTTTCCAAGCTGTTCAACCAATCGAAGCTCGAAGTCATTGAGGCCCTCCTCAAGGTAGACGGGTTTGACTACACGGGCAAGGTGCCCAAGGTCTTGAAGTTCTGACCACGCCTCGCTTCCCCATCCCATTCATTTTCAAGGAAATCCCTATGTTTCAAGAACTGGTGCCGCTCGTGAAGGCGAGCGACAAGGTTGTTATCACCCTTTCAATGCAGGGTGACGAGATGACCGTGGTCGTCGCGCCGACCGTCAGCAAGCCGGACGACGCAGCCCTGGTTGCGCCGATTGCTCTGACGGCCACGCCGGCGGAGTTGGATGCTGAGTTTGCCAATGCGATCGGTGGTGTGACGCAGGCCCGCCAGGGTCTCGCCGAACAGGTCGAGTCCACGAAGGCGGTGATTCAAGCGGCTACCGCTGCTCAGTCGAACAAGGCGACCAAGGCCCTCGCGACATCCAATCGCGCCAATCCGAAGTTGCCGGCGCCCAAGTCGAAAGGCATGGACGACGACGATGACGATGGTGTGGTCGATGTTGAGGTCACTGAAACGACGTCCGGTAGCACGAGTTCGTCAGCTAAAGATGCGCAAGGCGACAAAAAATCGTCTGGCACCTCCCTCGCTGATCTGCTCGGTTAAGGAGAAGCCATGGCTATCACCATCAACACGGTCAAGCGCGAGTTTTCCTACAACGGCATGACGCTTGCCGATCCGGGAACGCAGTTCACTCCGGACCAAGTGCGCGACATGTACACCGCCCAGTATCCCGAACTCACCACGGCAGCCGTGGAGGGTCCGGAGTACAAGGGGGAAAACGCTGTGTACAAGTTCGTGCGTGCCGCGGGCGCAAAGGGCAACCATGCGTAAGCGCGATCTGATGAATGCGTTGGCCGATCCGGTCAGCATCAATGGAACTGAGAAACCGCCCGATAGGGCGGTTTTTCTACATGATGAGGAGGTGGAATCGTGTTGTTCGATTCTTGCCAAGGTTTATCAGGCTTCAGTGAAAGCCTCACCGGCGGGGCGGCATGTCGATTCGATTCCCCTGCCGGACATAGAGCTGCCGATGGTTTTCTAACACTCCCGGCCATTTCACAATGCGTTCCAGCGATTGCACGCCTTCGGCATACCGACGAGGGAGACCTTACCGGTCTGATACGGGCGCATTTCGAGGCTGGTCCGCTCTCGCCGCGCGACGCTCGCTCCAGCGGCAATGCTGGTGACATGTTCGCAGAGGCGATGTTCGCGTGGCTGCGGCGACGCACACCGACGTGCAAGCGGCTTCTGTTTGGGTTCGCTTTGCTCGACCAGGCGGCAGCACGCGATCAGGTCGATCAGTTTGGATGGGAGACGGACCTCTCGGCGCCGTTGTACTTGGCGATCGAGTTGCCTCATGAGCAGATCTTCGAGATTGGCGCACGGATGCACCCACTGCAGCGCGCCCACCCCGGGCTCTTGTGCTCTGTGATGGCGCTGATCAACGAAGCGTCCTGCAACTCGCTCTTCTTGCGCACACCGAGTTACTTCCTGGAGATGTTCGCCAGGTGGTGGTGGGATTGGGATGAGGGTGTGTCCGACGAGAACGCGAGGGAGAGTCTTGCTGATCGCCTTGGGGCTGACAGTGAGGACATCGAGCGCTACCTGCCTTCCAATGTTCGTCCGGTCCTGGCGCCGGAAGAAATGTTCCCCGAGCGCGGCAAGCGCAAGGGCCGGAAAGGCCCTCGGCGGTCCGTTCTCAAGAGGTCGGAGGTGCTGGAGCTGGCGCGTTCGTCAAGTCGCTGGATTCAGCGGGTATGCCGCGCGATGCTGCAGCTGGAAGATGCACTGCAGCGCGCCAAGGGCTCGAAGCTCTTCGAACATTCGCAATGGGCCGAACCTGCATATTCGGCCGCTTCCATTGCGGTGTTTTCCGAAGAGTGGATCGGCGAACTGCTGGATGACCATTTCGAATGCATTAGCAATAGCGGAGAGGCGACGATGTACCAGGTGCTGATTCCGCTGGCGAGCGACCCGCAACAGGTGCCCAAGCAGTATGAGGACCTGTCGCGCATGTTCGAGATCGTAAAGGCTCTCGACCAATTACTGACCATCATTTCACGATAGGAGGCCCCATGGCCAAGATCTTGACCGCCAGTCGGTCTCATGACGTGGCCCTGCAAGGGGCCATTTTGCTGTATGGGCCGGCCGAGGGGCAGTTCACATACTCGACGGCACACCGCATCACTCACGAGGCGGGGACTCGAAAGCCTGCAATCGGCCCGGGTGTTCCGCTCAATCGGCGAGCACTCATTCACGCTGTGACCCAGGTTGCTTTGTCAGCGTTGCCGAAGGGCGAGTTCCTGACGCCGAACGTACTGTCCGTGAGCACGCGCGCCGTAACGTGGTGGTGCCCGCCGGCGATTCGCCGGGTGTTCTTTCAATGCAAAGAATTGGGTACGCGCAGTGCGGTAGTGCCGCACCCGGGCTTGGTGTTCCAGGCGGCCAATGACGGGTTCAGCGTGTTTGCCTTGATGGAGGACGTCAGGCCGACGCCGGAATCCATGCTGCACGAGCCGCCGTACTTCAATACGTGGGACGTGGGAAGGATTTGCATCGGCTCTGCGCAGGTTCCGAAGCAGATCGATGTCGCTTCGATTGCCGGTTGGGAAGAAGCCTTCTTCTCGTCGGCCTTCACGCATCCAAACCGCGGCGCCCAACGCGTCAAGTTCGAAAGAGGTGTGTACGCCTTCTGGAAGGAGATGCTCGATGGCAACTTTGCCGAGTACCCGAAGGAAGTGCTCATTCCGTTGAAGAAATCGCTCGGTGATCTCATCGCCGGCAAAGTTGGAGGTTGAAATGCATCCGATGGACATGACGCTGCAAGCGTCTTTCCCGACGATCATGGTGCCGAAATTCGGTAGCCTGACACCATTGTCTGGTAGTGGTGAACGCCTGCTGGTGGGAACCAACGGCGTGTTCCTCGAAGTGGTTCGCCCGTGGCTGCGGGTAGTTCGCAAGATCGCAAGCTACGAAGTCGAAACTGCCGTCCCCTACGGGACTGTCAATGAGGAGACCGAGTTGCCATGCGGTCAACTTCCAGCTGAACTGGTTGGCCAGTTTGGCGAGATGGCGCGTGCGTCGATGCCGAACGAAACCGGTGCTTGGATCGTCTGGAATGGCGTCTCGTGCGAGTTCCGGCTCGTCCCTGTCGCAATCTTGGATCACGGCTCCGGACATCTGCGTTACGACCGGCCGGTGCTGCAGGAAAACGAGCACTTGGTCATGGACTGCCATTCCCATGGCACGTTTGAAGCCTTCTTCTCGGGAACCGACAATCAGGACGACAGGCACGACGTGAAATTTGCGTTCGTGCTGGGCAACTGCGCAAGCATTCGCCCGTCCATGGCGTTAAGGTTGTGCGTCAAGGGCATCTTCGAACGTGTCCACGACATACCGGCCGCCTGGAGGCAGAAGTTCGGCATTCGGGAGGTTGTGTGACCAAAATGACGCATAGCATCCCTCGCGCGATGACAGAGCGGGCATGGCGCATTGCTGTAGTAGGCGCCGGCGGAACGGGGAGTGCGGTTATCCCAAGTCTGGCGCGGCTCCATCACGCCATGCTCGAACTTGGCCATCCCGGTGGTATCGACTGTGTCGTCTATGACGATGACACGGTCAGTGAGAGCAACGTCGGCCGCCAGGGCTTCTATCCAGCGGATGTCGGTCGGCACAAGGCTGCTCTTCTGGTCAATCGGTTGAATGTGCTCATGGGCACCAACTGGCAGGCGGAAGTGCAGCGTATCAATGCCAATGATCGGTTCTGCTGTGATTTGGTCGTTGGATGTGTGGATACGAGGGCGGCGCGAAAGGCCATCCTCAAGGCCATGCAACGCGGCACGGGCGGCTACTATCTCGATTGCGGCAATGAGACCGATCGTGGTCAAGTCATCCTTGGCCAAGTTCGCGGCCGGGCTGAACATCGCCTACCTCACGTCGGCGACCTGTTTCCTGAGCTGATTGATCCGAAGCGCGATGCAAAGGACACGGCGCCGTCTTGTTCGATGGAGGATGCGCTGCGCAAGCAGTCGCTGGTCATCAACCAGGCGATTGCAGTGCAAGCCTTCAATTTGCTTTGGACATTGTTCCGCACCGGGACGCTGCAGTACAGCGGTGTGTTTGTAAATCTCGAAGCGGGGCGCACGAGTCCGCTCCCGGTAGACCCGGAGGCATGGGCGCGATTCGGGTACGTGCCGAGTATGCGCAAGGCGCAGAAGCCGCCGCGAATTGCTGCTTGATTGAACATGGCCATCCTCCGAAGGATGGCCTTTTTTCTTTCTGAGCGGCATTGAGAGTCGACCGGGATGTTGTGCTGCAGCCGCTGCGCGAGGTTGCCTAGGAGTGCGCAGAACGTGCCTCTGGTGCGTGTTCCTTTGCATCGAATATCCTGCCTTCTTATCTCGCGCTTCTCGCGCATCGATTCCGCGCCACACGGTGCTACCAACAGGCCTTGCCACGTTCTTCGGGGCATCTTGGCTTTCATCCCACCGGGAACTCATTCCCGGTGCGGGCATGGGTTGCCTCGCATTGACGCCGAGATAGAGCGCACCAACGCGGAGCTGGATGCGCACATTGCCCAGTCCACGGCTTCCGCCGAGCAGAGCGCGGATCTGCTCGCCCTGCTTGGGCAGGTGAAAGCCAAGAAGGTGCCGTTGCCCGCCCAGGCAGAGGCACAGATCAGGAAGATTGCCGATGTTGCTCGCGAGAGGACAGCATTGAATTCTCGTCGTCAGCAGACCAGTTCAATGCCTTCCAGACAGCAGTTCGTCGGAAGCGACAAGCTGTCCAGCGACAGCGATGATTTTGATCTCTGGCTGTACATGGCGACAGATGTTCCGACCAGCCTGAGAACGCTGCTACTCAGTGCGCTCAACTCGTATCATCATGGCATGCCGACTGATTCACATGGACAATTCTCGGGCGCTGGGACGTCCGGGAACTGGGGCGATGACGCTCCGGATCAGAGAGCCTCGGATGCTGCTGCAGCTGCCATGGGGCTCGAAGCGCTGGCTATCTCGACAGATGACAGTCTCGGGCGCTACTCCTGACACGTTCGAAATCTTGAGCAAGCGGGGACGCGAGATGATCGAAGAGGCGAAGAGCGAGAACGCACCGAGCTTCTTCCTGCCGCCTGGGGGGAGCAGCTACTGCCGGACGCGTCCTCGGTGAAGTGCTCGCAGTGCCAGTGTTCGGATAGTGGGCCGGCCAAGCCCATACCCGATGCCAGCCATTGAATCCGAAGAAAGGCGGCAGAAAAAACAGGGCTCTTGTCGATCATTCTGTTCTGCGCGACAGACATAATCGTGTTGCGGCGGTGCCAAGGTTTGCGCGCACAACGCCGTTGCCCCCAAAGGGTTTGCAACTCCTGACCAGGAACATGTTCCTGGCAGTGCAGAACACACAAGAACCTGGATTTCTCTATGGATTACCTCCTCGGTCATATTTGGCAGATTGTGGGTGCAATCGCAGTGATCAGTATCGCAGCAGCCTACCGCCAAGTGCTCTGGCTGTTTGGCGTCATCATCGTCCCCGATGACAGCATTGGCGTCGTGACGAAGAAATTCGTTCTCTTCGGCTCAAACCGCAGTCTCCCCGACGGGCGCATCTTGGCGCTGACCGGCGAAGCTGGTTACCAGGCGGACACGCTCGCCCCGGGCCTCCATTGGGCGCTCTGGCCGTGGCAGTACGCAGTTGAGCTGAAGAAGTTCGTGACGATCCCGGTGGGGAAGGTTGGGGTCGTCGAAGCCTGTGACGGCCATCCTCTGCCGAGCGGCCGCATTCTTGCGAAACGCATCAACTGCGACATGTTTCAGGACGCGCGGCAGTTCCTCGAGGGAGATGGCCAACGTGGCCCGCAGATCGATGTAATTCCGCCGGGCACGTATCGGGTCAATCCCCTGCTGTTCAAGGTCACGCTCGCGGATACCATCACGATCCCGCCCAGCCAGATCGGCGTCGTGGAAGCCCGTGACGGCTCACCGTTGCCGGCGGGCCGCGTAATCGCCAAGCAGGTAGTGTGTGACTCCTACCAGGATGGCGCTTCGTTCCTGGAAAACGGTGGTGAGCGTGGGCCGCAGAGTGGCATCATCGCCCCGGGTTCCTATCGCATCAACCCGGTACTCTTCGATGTCAATGTGGCCGAAGTGGTGGACATTCCCGACAACAAAGTCGGCATCGTGACTACGCGCGAAGGCAAGCCCTTGGGGCGGGGCGAAATCGCTGGCCCGGAAGTGCCTGACCACAACATGTTCCAGAATCCGCAGGCGTTCATCCAGAACGGGGGCTGCAAGGGTTTGCAGGAACAGGTGCTCCTCGCCGGCCGCTACTTCATCAACCCGCGCTTCGCCACCGTTGACGTCGTCGATATGACCGAGGTACCGATTGCCCACGTCGGCGTGGTGATCGCCTATGTCGGCAACGAGGGACGGGACGTTTCCGGCGATTCCTTCAAGCATGCCAACCTCGTCTCGCGTGGTGAGAAGGGAGTATGGGCCGAGCCGCTCGATCCGGGCAAGTATCCGATCAATCCCTACACCCACAAGATCCGCAATGTGCCGACCGCAAACGTCGTGCTGAACTGGGCGGCAGGGAAATCGGAGGCCCACAAGCTCGACGCCAATCTGTCGACCATCACGGTACGCTCGGCAGATGGCTTCAAGTTCAACCTCGATGTCAGCCAGATCATCCACATTCCGCGCAACGATGCTCCGAAGGTCATTGCCCGATTCGGTGATATGTCCGCGCTGGTGACGCAGGTCCTTGAACCGACCATTGGCAACTACTTCCGTAACAGCGCCCAGGCCTCCGACATCATCGACTTCCTGCGTGAGCGGTCGAAGCGTCAGGACGACGCCCGAAAGGCCATCGGTGACGCGCTGGCTGAGTACAACGTCGGCGCGGTTGACACGCTGATCGGCGACATCGTGCCACCCGAGCAGCTGATGCAGACCCTGACCGACCGGAAGCAGGCCGAGCAGGAGAGAGTCACGTTCGAAACCCAGAAGCAAGCCCAAGCCGTCCGTCAGGAGCTGGAGCAAGCGACGGCCCTGGCCAATACCCAGGCGAAGGTGGTCGACGCAGAGCGTCAGGTGTCCATCTCGGAGTTCAACGCTCGGGCGGCGGTGAAGCAGGCCGAGGGTGAAGCGCAAGCTAAGACGATCAACGCGGAAGCGGACGCCAAGGTGGTCAGGCTGGTGGGTGAAGCGGAGGCCGCGAAGGTCGAGGCCATCGGTACCGCGGAGGCCAGCGTCATCAAGCAGAAGATCGACTCGATGGAGAGCGGCAACTACGCCGTCGTCCAGGTCGCGGAGGCGCTTGCCGGCTCCGGGATGAAGCTGGTGCCGGATGTCGTTGCAACCGGCGGCAGCGGTAGTGGTGGCGGTACTCTCGTGGAAGTGCTGCTGGCCAATCTGATTCGCGATGGCATGCACAAGGGAAGTGGTCTGCCCTTGAATGGCGAGTCAGCGGTCAAGCCCGAAGCCCTCCCGGCCCCCTAAGCCAGCGCGATGAACGCGGGGAGACATAACATCGGGACGGAGCATTGGCGTGGTGCCGGGGCGCCTTTTCTGCGTCAGCGCGCGAAGCGGGGATTGGGCCGACTGTTACTGACGGCCCTGATGTCAGCTCCAAGCGTTGCGCTCGTGTTGGCGGATCAACTGGTTTCGGCCACGCACGAACTGGAGCTGGTGCTCTTCAATACGCTGCTTGCCAGCACGCCGGGCCCGATCGCGGAGGAGGTCTATCGAGCGATCGCCGGTGCCGAGAGCACCATTCGCGTGCTGCAGCGGTCGATGTTTGCGGCTCTTGTCGTGGCCACAGGCTTGGGGGCGGTGGGTGTCTTCCAGGTCTGGCGCGGTCCTCGCAAGCGAGCAGATGAGCCTCGCCGTGCTTAAGCTCCCGGTGATGGCGGCGCCGTGTCGAGTTGAGGTCGTGGGCGTGCCACCAGTGCGCCCACGGCCTTTGCCGTGCGAAGTCGCGCGTCTGCGTTGTGAGAGCGTACGAACGACCATTCGGAATGTCTGGTGCACACAATGAACCCCGAACCCAAGCCCAAAAAGCCACTCAGGTGGCGGATTCTCGCCCTCATGGTGCAATGCGCCGCCGTGGCGATCGCACTGAATGCGGTGCTGGTGCTATTTGGCGTCATCTCGAATCCCGCAGAGCAACGCCGCGAAGTTGATGCCGTGACGTACCGCATCCTGGCGGACGGCTATACGGCGGGCTCACCCGTGTACCGCGCAGCCGTTCGTGATGCGGTGAAAGAGCGTGGGGCGATCATGCTCGCTGATCGGGAGCGGCTGATGGGCATGTGGGCCAAGGCCGCGCCGGTTGGATATGGCGTGCCCGCTGCTATTGGGCCGCGCGAAACCGAGCGAGCGCGCCTTCTGCGCCTTGTGAAAGGCGAATCAAACTAACACTGCCAACAGTTTGCGACTACGTAGACCGGCTAGGAACTTCTTTCGGCGTGTGTGCGCTTCGCGCGTCGGCTACGCAGGTAGAAGGAAAGGGTGAATAAAACAAGGGCGCAGGCTATGCCAACAACACTACTTGGCCAAATCGGATTGGCACTCATCGGAGTGCTCTTCATGTCGGCTTTCAGCCTGGGGGTGATTGCACCATTCAATCGATCGGTTTCATTGGGCGTGATCGCCCTGTGCATTGCGGCGGCAGTCGCATCGTTCGTCATACCGGGATAGGAAAAACGCCGGCTGCGCCGGTAGAAGGAAACAGACCATGTCAATTGCGAACAACAGTACCGATCCGCAGCACCTGCTGGGGCACCTGGCCAGCCAGCCTGTCGCAGCACCGTTCAAAGTGGATTTGTCGAAGCCGACCGACTTGGTTGAAGCGATGTTCGGGCCAGGCGCCAAGATCGTGCATCCGTGCGATGCATTTGCGCGCCGGGCAGGGTGTGCGGACTGGGCGTCTGCGGTGCAGGCGATGAAGGCAGGCAAGGTGCTGGTCGCGCAGGGCCCCAAGGTTGGAAAGTCGATGATGGACCTGATGATGTTCATTGAACAGGTTCGTTCCGAAGGACTCCATTCCTACGCAGACGACCTTGGCCGGATCTGGCTGGGGCTGAAAGAGAACTTTCCGCAGTCCGTGCTCGACCGGCAAGAGCAGGAACAGCATCTGCGTGACCTTCTCATTGGGCGGTAGAAAGAAACATGCCGAGTCGCCGGCCGCCACACTGGGACGAACCACTCTCGCCGCTGTGTGAACACGGCAACGGCTATAGCTGCAAGCATTGCCGCGAAGTGCTTCCTTTCCCGACAGAGCCGTTGCCTCACCAGACCGGGCATCGCCCCAGCGGGAGCAAGCACATTCGCAAGGTGGCGGCCTACAGGACCAGTGATAAGTGCGAAGGAAAGACGCCGGCACCGCGCGGGCTGACGAAATAGGACAACGACGATGAATGCAAAATATGCGCTGCCGGGGTTAGTTGATGCGGTTGGTAGTCTTTTGTGGATGCAGGTTGATCGCTATTCGTTTAGTTCGTACTGGTGGGTTTCAACGCTGATCGCTTTGCTGGTTGCCATGGCCTGGATGGTGGCAGACGGTAAGGCGGAAGGTTGATCGGAAGAACGGATAATGCGTGAGCACGTTGAAATGCAGCTCGGCGAGTGGTTCGTGCGCTTGTTCTGCAAGCTGATCGCACTCGGCGCCGCGATATGCGGGGCTGGTGGCTTCGCGATTATCGGGATGCGGACCATCCTGCCGCTGCTGGATGATGGCAGGTACGTCGAGACCGCGTGCGCAGCCATCGCGTGTGTCGCAGTGCTGTACGGACTCACTCCACTCGCTTTGGCCGTGGACGGATCGCTTCTCCATGCCTTCGGCATGGAGCCGTTGAAAGGGCTTCGACAGGACCCGAATCAAGAGCGATAGAGGGAAAGCCTCGGACGCCTGATCTGATCGTTGCCGCTGTGAAGGCAACAGTCGGACCCGAAAGGGGGTAGCCGGCCGGTGCCTTTTCGGGGATGCTGCGAGTTTTTCAAAATGCGTGTCGACGGCCCCTTTCCGGCGCCAAAGCAAGCTGCTACGATGCCCTTGCTTTCCGCGTCTTAGGCGCATCGATTCACACCAGTCTTTGGCTGGTATCTCTTCTCCCCCCCTTACGGGCCCTCACGCCCGTAGGTGTGATGGGCCCGTTTTTTTCGAGGCCCATCATGTTCAAGTCCTTTTTCTCCGCTGCTCTCGTCGCCTTCTGCGTTCTAGCATCTGGATGCGCTCTTCAATAGAGCTCGCCCGACGTCTACCGCGGCATGGAAGTCATGCGCCGCGGTGATGCCGAGCAGGTCACTGTTGTTCGCGTTCGCAATGTCACGATCACTGGTGACGATGGCTACATGTCCGCATCAAGCGGCATGCCCGGTCTCATCGGGGCAGGCATCAGCGCATTCCTCGGTGGCCGTTCCATCGGTAACGGCAATGGCCGCTATGTCGCCGGCGCAGTCTCCGGCGCCGTGGGCGGTGTGATCACGCAGCAAGTCTCCCAGGTGCTGAACAAGCGCCCGGGCGTAGAAGTCATCGTTCGCACGGATGCTGGGCGAACGTTGGTCGTTACCCAGGATGCCACGCAGCAGTTTGTGGCTCGGGAGCGTCTGTACATGATCTCCAGCGCGGCGGGCTTTCGCCTGACCCGCTGATCCTCTTGGTGGCCGCCGCAAGGCGGTCACCGCCCTGTTGGCGCTGCCAACGCTGCTCCCCCTCCACTCAATGGCCACCCCAACCACAGACGATCTGGCTGTCTATCGTCGGGATCACCGGACGCTGGAAGTCTTCAGCCACCTGACGCGTGGCCGCTGTTCCACCGTCTTCTTCTTCGAATTCAGTTCGCATCCCTCGATCGTTCCGTTCCTGATTCCCAGCTACATGCAGGGCATCACGACGGAGTTGATCCGGGAGGCGGGCCAACAATTCTTGCAACGCGAGGCGGCAGTACTGCCCGTCTAGCCGACCCATCATGAGCGAACAAAATCTCATCCGCTGCACTTCCTCGAAGTACCCAAATCCCGGCGAGGCGAGCGACGCTCTCTCGGGTTCCAGCTGCGTCCCGGGCTTTCGCTTCGGGTATGTCGATCAGGATCACCGAGTGGTGGTGTTCTTCGATGACGCACACCCGGAGAAACCTCTGCCCGAACGCAAGGGGCTGTTGCGCGTCACCGCGCGTGTTCCGCTGCCGCAGCTCCAGCGCTAGTCCGCGGCGCTCCATCCCATAGCAAGCCCGAGAGGGCTTGCCCAACTGCCAACAGTTGGGCAAGCGCTTTTGATCGCGTCACCGACGCATCGAGCTTTGTCTGGCATGCCCAGACTGACCTTGCCCCTGTTCCACGAATCCCATAACCGAGGGAATTAGGCAGCCCGGTGTTGCTGAGCTGCGGACCAGTTTTTCTCGAACGTCATGGGGCTGACGTAGC